>Ga0310695_10000983_pt1 | contig 69784 bp, 34 predicted proteins | sample RumenRJG_04DNA_FD_203882 | JGI IMG/M metagenome (GOLD analysis project Ga0310695, IMG submission 203882) | Bovine rumen microbial communities from Lethbridge, Alberta, Canada - RJG_04 (v2) (version 2) | ecosystem: Host-associated > Mammals > Digestive system > Stomach > Rumen | place: Canada... | reverse complement strand
CCACCATAGACGGAGGCCATGACAATACCACCGCTGATGGTCACGTCAGTCTCTTTGACGTAGGTACGGAAGTCTGCATCGGGGTCAGTATCGGGATTCTCCACCTCACCACGACCAGCACCGAATACGAAGCCTACATCCACAGGATTATGCTCGGCGCTTGCGCCTACATCCATAAGGTGATGTCCTGGATTCTTCATACCGCCGTCTGCCAGTGCTGCTTCAACAGGGCCAATCTGACCACCGCTGATAACGACAGTACACTTACCGGTGTTAGTCTTATATTTTTCAATCTTACCAATACAGTTAGAATGAGCTTTAGTACCAGTATGATAAATAATGGCATCGGCATCGTCGCTGGCTGAACCCACCGAACCGTGCAAGCCACCGCCATAAACACCATCGCAGACATAACCGCCAGCCATAGTGACATTGGTATTGCCAAGCACATCGGCATCACTACCGCCACCATAGACAGAGCCACCTTCTATATTGATACCTTCGAAACCTGTTGTACCCGAATGATCAACAGTACAGATGTTTACTGTAGCATCCTTGTTAATATTGGCCTCATTACCGCCACCGAATACGTCACCAGTAATACGGGCTCCGAAAACCGTCGCATTCTTGTATGTAATATTTGTAATCTTTCCGTCGCTGTCTGCAGTAACAACATCTATTACCGGAACAGTTGTTGACGTTCCAATATTTACAACAGAGCTGCCTCTGACTACGCCTTGGTTACCACCACCATAGACTGTACCAATGACACCGACAGCGTCATCAATAACATCAGTATTCTCATCTACAGCAACATAATAGGTCTTACTAGGATCAAGTGCTGCATCATTGGTTTTAGTATATGTATCACCAGATTTTTCATAATAATTTCCTATATCACCCACCACTGGGCTCACGACCTTAGCGTACGATGCATGATTATTGATATTAGGCAAATCAGAGTAGCCTGCTGGAGCTTGCGCACCTGCCCAAAGACCCTTCGTCATGTTGATGTTTACCTCGGTATCGCCATTCACGTCTGCCTTATAGCTACCACCATATACAGAACCGATGTAGGTTGCCGACTTAACATTCACTGTAATCTTTCCAGCCGTTGTAATCTCCGTACCATCGCGTTTTGTTCCTGGATAAGCAGCTTCGTTACCGCCTCCCAAAAGATTTTCGATGATGATAGGGTTACAATCGTCTCTCTCTTCAATGTTTACAGTGATGTTTCCACCGATACTACCCGTACGGTCATTACCACCATACACATATTTGAATATACCAGAACTGATGGTCAAGTTAACATGACCAGTGATATGTGCATTATAAGAACCACCATAAACATATTCTATTTGTGTATTTACAGTTTCATCTCCTATGGTCTGGCTTCCAGAACCACAACCCGAAATAATCATATCGACATCACCAGAAACGTCTGCCTCATTTCCTGCACCGTAAATTCTGGTAAGAACCAATGGACATTCTTGTCCAATTTGCTGCGACAGGTCAACTCTAGTATTTCCGCAGACACCCTTTGCATCACTACCGCCAAATACCTGACCAATCTTTCCACCCATAGGAGTAATCTTGGCCAAGTCGATGACGATGGCTCCTTCATTCTCTATCCATTCACCATTCTTATTGATGAGGTCACCACCGTTTCCACCACCGAATGCGTAACCGATATCATAGCAAGAATGGATGGTGACATCAGTAGCAGGAACAGAGGCAGAATTTCCTCCGCCATATACTTTTTCTATACTGGTTACACCACATCCTTCAACATATACCGATGTCCCCTTTCCGTCAGCGGGGAGATAGTCCGACAAATTACCACCACCATAGACAGCTCGCATCTCATTCGGATATTTTCTGTTGCTGGAGCCATGTCCAGAAATGATGTTATTATTGGCATCAATTTGTCTGGTGGAATAAACTTCAACTCTTACATTACCAGTTGGCGTACCATTCTGATTATTACATCCGAAGACACGACCTGTGAGAGGAATGACGTATTCTTTTCGTTTGTCACCCTCACCATGGGTTATATTTTTGGTGTTTTGAGTAAATGCCACACCAGGGTCGTCTCCAATGACATTTGGATCATTGACAGTTACCTTTACATCGCCATAGACCATTGCTGCAATGGCGGGCTTATAACCTGCAGCCGCAGGATTATCACCATTGGCCAGTTGTCCCAATCCACCACCATACACATTACCGACAAGTCCACCAGTTAGGATAACTTTTGTAGTGTAATAATCCGTACCATTTACAGGAGGAGTCGTAACCCACTGACCTTTTACTTTCTTCCGCCAATACGTTGTCCCAGAAGTGGCAGTACCTGTTGTAACAAGGGTGTAAACATACGAGCCCTCTTCCCCTGATCTGGTATAATAACCGGCAACAGAAGTTGTTCCTACTGTAAGACCTGTCACTTCTTCATACGTCGTTGCACTGGCTGATGTGCTCCAGTTTGCCGTATTGGTATTGGCCAAGGCGCCGCCGCCATAGACATCATTAATGATGACACCACCTCTGACTTTGACATCTACATTACCTTTAACGATACCAGCCTTACCACCGCCAAAGACGTTGCCTTTGACAATACCATTCTTGATTTCTACAGAAGAGTGCATGACAGAAGAGAAATCGTCTGGATTATCTTCTGTACGAATATGATTATTTTCCTTCAGATTCAGTTCACCACGCGCTGCACCATAGACATTACCATCATCATGGTTGCCATCAACACCAATGGAACCATTGGAATCTATTGTGACAGAGGTGTTACCCTCTACCCTACCCATAGAACCAGCGCCATATACATTGTTGGCAATATTACCACCCTTGATAAGGACTGTAGCATTATGGTGTACGATACCAGCCTTTGGGTTGTATTTATCACCTTCACCATCGTGCTTGGTGTGTCCCTCTGGAACTTCGCCTGAATGATACAAATCTGTACCGCAACCGCCGCCATAGACGTTACCACGATAAGCGTAGAATTCTTCCATATTACCGACAGTTCCGCTATACATTGTCACAGATGCATTATTAAAGACGTGACCATTCTCACCGCCGCCATAGAGCGAACCATGGATAGTAGGACCAGAGGTCTGGTCATTCTCTATTCCAATCTGAACATCCGTATCATATACCCATGCCATGTTGTCTTGGATAGCACCTATAGCGTCAATATCACCACGAGATGAACCAAATACCATACCATTGTTATGTCCATCGGTTCCTATTGTACCACCCTTAATCTTGATAGTAGCCTTACCAGTATTCTCAGCACCTTCAGGACGACCAGTGATGGCAGCATTGGCAGTTTCGCTGCCATACGTGTAAGTACCTACAGAGCCGTATGCACCACCGCCATAGATATTATGGAGGATGTTACCGCCATTGACAGTAACTTCAGTATTACCCTTAACAAGACCGATTCTGACATCCGTATCACTTCCGAAACCACCGCCATAGATGTTGCCGTACTTAGCACCACCATAGACGGTTTCACCGTCCTTTGGCGTTCCGATAGTACCGCTGTTCACAACAATATTTGTACTACCATTTACTGATGCCAACGAACCACCGCCATAAACAGACCACTTAATAGCGGCTGTATGACCTTCGACATTGTCACCAATCGTTACGTGCGGATTACCTGTAACAGTTGCTGTCAGACCGAGACCACCACCAAAGACATTTCTGGTGACAGTACCGTTATTGATATTTACCGCAGGATAGTCTTTATTACCATCGGGGGCAGTATAGGCAGCCTGGTTACCACCGCCATAGACATTACCCTCGTTACCGTCGACCTCTCCTTCGCTGAAGTTCACAGTACCGCCATTGATATTGACCGTTACCGTATTCTTCGGAGCGCCATTGTAGTTGTTACAACCAAAGACGTTATAAACGCTACCACCTAACATCGTCACGGTAACAGGACCATAGACGTCAGCGGCAACATCTGCGTGACCTTCGCCCAAACTTGCCAAGTCACCCAGACCACCACCATGAATGTTTCCCTTGATGGTGCCACCATAGAAGTTCACATCGGTTGTCTTACCTTCTGATGCCGTTTCGACGCTATTATTCAAGTAAGAATTGACCTTACCCTTGGCACTACCGCCATAGACATCTCCCGTGATGTTAGCATAACCGACAGGGGTACCAGATTCCTTCTTACCAATATTGACTTTAACATTGCCCGTCACATGGGTACTTTCACCAAAACCACCACCAAAGATGTCGCCTCCGATGTTGACACCCTGGTTCTGACTAACAGTACCGATATTCAGAGTAACATTACCATCTACGTCAGCAGAGAAACCTCCTCCATAGATACCTGCATCGATAGTGATGTTGGTGTTATCTGGCTTAAGATAGTCGTCGCCGTCAATGATTCTGATACCAATCTTTTCAGCATCTTTTTCTTTCCCATATTGGTGTACCGTCGCTGTACCAATGTCAATGGTGACATTGCCTACCACAGGAGCAGCATTACCACCGCCAAAGACCTGCCCAATCTTACCAATAAACACATCCGGCCCTGTCGAATAGGTTTGTGGCGTTTCGTTGACGAACCCCTGCATGGTATTAATCCAGACATGCGTGTTGCCCACAACTTTAGCTGGCGCACCAAAACCGCCACCAAATACCTTACCGATGGATGTACAAGAATAGACATTCACCGAAACGGCATCAGCATTTGCAGCGACATGAGGAGTTCCTTCCGTATTGGCTGTCCATGTTTCACCACTTTGCGTACATCCATAGATAGAGTAGGGTGCATTGTAACCACCACCATAGAGTTCGCCAATAATCAAGGGCTGACAACCGTCTTCATAGGCGTTGACAGTGATAGAGCCATTGATACTGCCACCTTCGTTATTACCACCAAATACGCGTCCGAACTTACCACTCGTCACAGTCAGACTGACATTACCATTAATGGTTGCATTCTTTGCACCGCCAAATACCTGAGGCACAAAATCTTCGGGCATACACTCTAGAACGATGTTAACATCGCCATCCATAGGAGCCACCTGTCCTGCACCGTAGATTTCACCAATCTTCAAGGTACAAGAGGTATTGTTATCTTTTCGCTCTAATGAAGTGCCACCACGTACATTACCTTTCGTGTTACTGCCACCATAAAGGACATGTACCTGACCACCAATCAACTTCGTTAAAGCTTTACCGGTACCATAGATACCATTATCATGGTTTGCGTCATACGCTGTCCTGTTAATAACACCTACATCTGCACCAGGATTACCTGTGCCTGCACCGTTACCACCACCAAACACTTGGTCGATGATATAGGCACTATTAATCGTAATCTGAGTAGCAGGAACTGCAGCAGCATTACCACCGCCATAGACATATTTTATACTAGTGGCATTACAACCTTCAATAAGAACTTCAGCGAAGGCATCTTTCTTATCAGCATCAGAGCCGGTAGCCTTTGTCGGGTTATAGTCCGCCTGGTTACCACCACCATAAACTGCTTCCACATCGTATGTAGTACGAGCGTTAAGTGCCGTCTCGCTATTATTCTTATACGTGTTATTTCCACTGAAATTATTCGTTCGCTTGACATGTACTTTCACATGCCCCTTTGGTGTACCGTTCAAGTTGTTACAACCAAAGATTTGCTGTACTTTTGCACCATCGAGCAACACATTGACATCGCCACCTACGAAGGATTCAACAGCTGTCACTTCAGATTGTGCCGGAACATATCCCGGTTCACCTTCTGTGCCACTTGCTTCAGTTGCAGCAGAATACTTTCTACCAAGACCGCCACCAAAGACATTACCATTAATCGTACCGGCATATAGATTTACATTCGTAGTCGCGCTGGCATTGAACTCCATCGGATTACTACCCGTCTTGCTAGCACTGGTATTACCGAGCGCAGAGCCGCCATAGACATTACCATAGATAGCGGCAGTGCCTGTATAAGTGGACTCAGTCAATGTTCCTACGTTCACCGTCACATTGCCATTTACCAATGTAGGTTCACCCAAGCCACCACCGAAGACAACGTCAGGCAGCGGATCTGGAACTGGCGTTGTCCACGATGTTCCTACTGTTCCACCAGTGAGTGTTACTGTGGTGTTACCACCGATGGTTCCTTCTGTGTTACAACCGCCATAGACACCTTGTAATACAGTACCACCACTCATCACCACATTGGCATTGGTATTTACATCAGCCTCGTTACCGCCACCGAATACGCGCTGACTTACTGTACCGTTATTAACATTTACCGTGGTTGTTCCACCTACGCTGGCGACATTACCACCACCAAACACATTATAGGCATTGTAAGCAGCACCTGCTTGCTGACCTGTTGCATTGATATTAACCTCAGTATCTCCCAAGGCAGCAGAGGAATCACCACCGCCGAATACGCCACGCAACTGAGTGGTAGGATTACCCGATGCGTCAAAGACAAAACCTTCGACCAAGGTATTACCCGTGATGTTCAGTGTTGCCTTACCGGAGACAGTACCAAGAGTGGTCAAATCCTCCGTTGTGTAGAGGATATGATTATTTTTGTCAATAGCATTTGCCGTTTTATCAACAGTGTTGGCATGCTGCCACGTATATGTGGTAGTTTCTCCCTTTACACCAGTACGATAGGTACCTGTTGCCTGATAGTAATAAGGCTCAGATTCAAAACCTATAGCGTCAACCTCTACAGTAGGCAGTGATGCAGAGAAACCTGCACCAAAGGCACTACCTTTCACGTTACAGTCGGTCAGTGTTGAGGTCACATCACCCGCAACCTTACCAAGGCTTCCACCACCATAGAAGTTTCCAGTTACCGTACATCCCGTGAGCGTAGATGTGACATTACGTGTGGTTGCCAAAGAGAACTTGACGAAATCAATCAAGATACGTGCCACGTTGGTCCTGTTATCCGACATTGGCAGGAACTGATACGTGAATTGGGTAGAGACACCACCATAGGTAGCATTATAATCCTGTTTGTATTGACCTGTAAGCCAATTGTTCCAATCGATATTTGTTACATTATTTTGGTTACTAGGTGCATAGCGGCTGTATGAATTACCACCATAACCAGCACCGAAATAGGTACCAAAGGTACAACCTGTAGCCTTTGTGTGAACGGTCTTGTTAGCACTCATATCACCAAACTTTGGTCCACCACAGAAGATGTCAACATAACTGTCAGTAATGGTAGTACTAAGATTACCCGTTACAGGCTTAGCTGCGTTGAGGCCACCAGCATAGAACTCGTGGATATCAGCATTTTGTATCTGCCATACAATGTTACCGGTGTTGTTGGCACCATCAGCTTTACCAATGCCCTCCATAGCAGCACCACAGATGGTGCCGAAGCGGCCGCCGTTGATATAGCACTCGGCGTTGTCTTCCTTGTTGCCAACGTCACCACGATAGAGACCTGTAAGGTAGAACTCATCATAATCGCCACCTGTCACAGAAATTGGTGAGTGTTTGGTGGCTATTTGTTTATCTTGGTGACAACCCGTATGGAATTCCTTGAACCACACATTTCCTCCCACGTGGATATAAGGTATCTTATTTGATGTACCCTTTTGGTTGTTGCTTACCCATTGTTCCATGACGCCTCCCTGCAAAATAAGTGGAGCGTCTGCGGGATGGTCTTTGTGTTCGTACTCAAACTGAGTGAAACGGAACAATGAGGTGTTGGTAGATTCGAACCAACCCTTTGGAATCAGAATACCAAAGTTGTACGAGCCTGTGCCGTCGGTGGACTTTTGAGCCATACCGAGGCCAGGGATATTGATGAAGTCGGTTCTTACAGGATGACATTCAGTACGACCGTTGAAACGCAGCATATAGGAGTAGTCGGGCTCGTTGTCGCCATCAAGGTCAATAGAAGTCACCGTATAGGGTTTGGCTTTACTTGCTTCGATGGAGTTATAATGATGATAATTACCCACAAGCACCACGGCATAGTCATAAACGGAGTGAGAATTTGCATCAACCCCCGAGAAAAGTGCCGTTCCCGAACTTGCGATTGCATTGCCCATAGTGGTGTAAACCACTTGGTTTTCTCCAGCAATAGAATAGCTGGTGCCATTTTTGTAAATCTCACCACCACCAACGTTGGGTACATCGTATCCGGACTCCATTGTCGTATTATACACCTTGTCGGCATTGGGGTCGGCCAGATAGACACATTTAGCCCAGTAGGGCTCGATGGTGATGGCCGTCACCCCTTCGGGCACATCCCAATAGGCACCTTGGTTGAAAATACGGTTGCTACCGCCTGTACCGTAAAGGTCCTTGTTGGTGCATTTGCGGTCAGCAAAGTTGTAAGGAGCTTCGGTAATACTACCGTCAGCTTCAGTTGTTGCATCTGCTTTTCCTGTAATAAAGCTGCCCGCTGTACCATCTGAGATGCTGACAATCTTCCAACCCGCCACAACGCGGTTACCAGTATAATTCTTTGTACCTACGTCGTTATAGTAAGGTAACTGCACCTTGTAGTAGTTGAAGTTGAAGTGGTCAGGATCCTTGTCAGTGATGTTGAGAAAGAGCTGGGGAGTAGTGATTTCAGCTCCCGATGGTCGCGCGTACACTGCTCCGTCGCCCATTTGAATGTTGACGGTCAGTGTGCCAAACTTGCCGCCTTTATTGCGATCATCTTCGCTTGGTTTGCCATTCACTAAGGTCAATGTTGGTGCATTAGTTGCATCATAGTTGATGATAGAAGGATATTTTCCTGGAGCCTTCAGCACTGGATATGGCTTCGGATTTTCAATAGTCCTATCTGCCGTCTCCAATACCCACTTCATCATCTCGCTCTTGTCATAATTGCCTGTAGCATACCAGCCAGCCAATTCGAGATGGCTGTTCATCAGCATACGATAGAACTCGAAGCGTTTCAGGAAACGTTCCTCTGCCATCAAGGCACAGTTGTAAGTGTTAATTCCATTGTTCTGTACGTATGGTTGCTCAGCAAGGAAGTAGTTGTAATTACCCAAACCATTAGCATCCTTGTTAGAAATAATCTTACCATTATAGATAGGAGCCTTGTTACCACTGGTGATATTACCATAGAACATACAGTTCATCACCATAGTCTTGAGGTTAGCAGCATTGGAGCCTTCTACATTGTTGTAACCCACAATACCACCAACGGTGCTACCTCCCGTGATATCAGCATAGCTGTAGCAGTTGATGACACGAGCACTGCCATCCAGCAAGCCTACAATACCACCGACATAATTTGTACCGCTGACACTACCGCCATTGACACCGCAGTTATAGATGCGAGTATTGCCTGTTGCCGTAGCGACGATAGCACCAGCATGGCCGCCAGCATTACCACTGCTGACGCTGGAACTCTCAATAATCACATTCTTAATAACTGCATCCTCAGCGTAGGCAATGAAAGGAGCAGAAACGTCGAAACTGCTACCAATCTGACCTTCAATAGTACCGGTGAACGGCGCGTCCTGGGTACCAATAGAGCCTGAGGCAGAGAAGGTGCTTGACAGCAGATAGGTACCACCCATAACGGTAATCTCTGAAGAACTGTTTACAACTGTAGGTACTTTGGTTAAGAACAAAGTCTGTTCACCCGTTCCTTGATCATCTGCCGCTGCTGGTGCAGCAAGTGTGGTAAAGTTCTGCATCACCTTGGTATTGTCGAAACGCGGAACCAGACGCATATTGCCGTTACCATCGTCCAATACCATGAAGGTGGCATTGGTTATCTTCATCTTGGCCTGGTCGAGACCCATAATATTAGACTGTTTTACTCCCATGTTCTCCAGGGAAATACTGCTTGAAGTACCTTCCCAAGAACTGGTAACTGTCGAATTAGAGGTATTTGCTGTAAAGTAACGATCAGTATTTGATACGCTCTGTATTTGCACATTATATGGGTCGAAGCCGTTCTTGCCTGCAGCATAATAAGCAGCTTCGGTAGCATCCTTACTCTCTGCTTCTTCTTGATGTCCTTCATCATCCGAATAGAGATAACCCATCTCCTCGTCAATATCGAAGTTAGGCTTCACGTACCAACGTAGTTCTGGTGAAACATTCTCTATATTAGGTTCAGTTCCCTCCGTCCCTAGAGAGGTACCATTTATTTTCGCATACTTACCACCTTGCTTTACCAGATACGGAACAGACGATGTCCCTCCCTTTGTTGCAGCACCAGTATATGCTTTGGTATATTCGTCCTTTACGTCATAGGTTACATACCAGTCACGCTCCTTACCACCGACGAGGGCCTGTGTTCCATAGTCAGGAAGATTACCAACGTCACCTACTAAAACGCCCAATGCATCAGAAGTATATTCCTTCGAGGCATCATCTTTCTGTGTGGCATGACTATCCAAATCAACCTTATACTTATGATAACCTGGTTCCTTTGAAGCTGTCTTGTAATAGTGATAAGCCTTTACCATCGGGCTACTGTACTTATGGATTGCAGCATAGCGTGCCTTACGTTCTTCTTTTTGTGCAGGTGTGAGTGTTGAAGGGTCACCCGTAGGAAGCTTGATACGTGCTATCTCCCATCCATGCTGGTCAAGCAGGATAAGCATAGGCTCAATAGCCGTTTCCACCAATGAGAAGGTCTCACCCATGCTAATGGTCTGATAGACATGCTCCTGCTTGTCGAATTTCTTACTGGTGGTATGATTGTCATCACCATTATGCAACCAAGGAGCAGAATTAGCATATTCTTTGTAAACGTGCCAACCCCAACCTGTTATCTCAGACTTTTGGTCATCTGACAATGTCACATTTCGTCCCGCTGTATTCACCTTGTTTGTCAACTTACCTTGCACCGTAGGACTGTTCTTCCAGTACTGCTCGAAGGAGTTGACGGTACGACGAGAACCATCTATCGCATCGACAGTCATCAGTTTCAGGTGATTCAAATCTTCTCCCAACAACATGTACTCCGTAGCATAGAATGGGTCACTAAGACTGTTTAAGTCGCTAGGAGGAGTAGTGGGGAATTTGTAATCTGGGTTATGCACCAAAGGATTACTGTTGGTGACACCAGTTACTATCGAATTGTACCCATCGGGTTTGTAGGTGCGCAGATATGAGTGGAAATTGGATGTTTTCGTCACTTCTTTTCCACCTTCAGTCACAGTCCAGCTATGGCTCGTCTGTGTCTGGTAGGACGAAACCCTCACATGATATGGGTCGAGCACATCCTTGGCAGGCTCCAAATACCACAGCCAACGGCTACGGGTACTTGCGCCGCTTGACAACTGAGTGTTCCACTGCGCTTCACCATAGACATAGAGGGAAGCATCACCATTGCTATAAGGATAAACAGCCTTAGTAGGAGACTCCGATACACCATCCAGACCATCTTCTTGCTTGAAGTCTGTACCACCTGTGAACTTTAACCTATAGGTTGCGCCAAGGGCACCGCCTCTGTTATTCAGGAGGTCACGACCATCGAGGTCTATATCATCTTTCACATCGTAGGTGATATAGATATGCTCACCCTGCGCAAGCTCAGCAAGACCAGTTAATTCTGTCTGGCCATCCTTTAGTGTATAGGTTCCTGAGTTCTCCTCAAAAGAAGTGCTCCTCCAATAGTGATACGTTGCCAATGGACTGCTCCATTCGCTTGGTATAATCATCAAGTCAGACGTACTTTCTTTAGGACCAAAGATTTGTTTACCTTTCTTATCTATCAAATAATAGCTGGTAGGAATCTCAACGGTATTAACCCGAATGGTAAACGATTCCTTTGTAGAGCGATTCGTCAGCGTAATATCATGGTGGGTTTCGTCAACAACAGCGTCACCAGTAAGGACATAAGAAACTGCTTCTCCTCCTAAAGAGAGGGTTGACGAAGCATAATTTATGTTCCTCGTCTTCGTTGAATTCTTTACTAACACATCGTATGGATCTGGAACATCACGACCACCAATATACCACAAATGGTTATTGGTCGTTATGGTAGCAGCCTCAGAAGCATCGTAATCTATAGTTCCATTATTATCAAAGAGGTATTTCCATGTGCTAGCAGGATTCTCATACTTGAGATTCATCGGACGAGCCATCTGCAGATGCAGGAATTTATCGCCCAAATTATTCGTCGAATAAGTCACATAGATATTTGCACTCTCGTCAGGTGTTGCTGTGATTTTGTGCTCGATATCAAGTTTGCTGGCATCAAAATCGCCCTCCATCGTGTAGAAGGTTATCGTCTCGTCAGAGATGTATGGGCTACGCAGTCCTTCTGGGATGTCATTGTAGCCATCTGTAATTCCATCATCATTGGCATCAATATTTCCATTCCTCAAAGGTGTTCCTGCTAACTGTCTGATAGCACTACTGCTGATAGCGATGTCATTTGACTTATTAACGATATGATAAGTGATAAGCGGCAAGGTAGCAACAACAGAAGGAAGTTTATCCGTTGGAGCATTAGGAACAGCAATAGCCTTAACGGTCTGTCCTGCAGGAATATTTGCTGCTAATATAACGGATGAATATGTCGCACTCTCCGCCGTAGGATCTGTGCCGTTCAGGGTATAATGAACGGTTGTACCGGCAGGAACAATTATGGTTACATCTCCTGCATCATTCATCGAGAATGTAGGACGAGCAACACGAGCATCTTCAAGATATAATGGAGCGTTGGCATCGTCTTTATTAAATATACCTAAGACACCTGAAGTATTGGTGTATCCCGTAGGACCACCCCCCTTACCACTATGACCCTGAAGATTATTATAGTTACCATCATTAACGGTCAACCATCTATGCGTAGAGTGGTCAAAGTTGTCATGTTTTCCTGTTTCTTTAATCCCCTGAGGAGAAAAAACTATCTGCGATTTACTATTTAATGAGATGTCAAAAAGCACTATATCACCGGCAGCAACAGGGTCTGCTATTGATTCCAGATGAACACGCATACGGTCAATTCCGGCCGTATTAATTTGGCCACTAGATACCAGGTATTTACCGGTTTTCCACTGTTTGATGTAGTAAAATTCTGTATTTGGCGCTTTTTCAATAACCCATATAGCCTTAGTAGCATCATCATAGACGCCATCCCTACATTTATAGGTAGTAAGGAACGGCTGACCATTATCGCCTCCTTCGAAATCATCAGTTGCTTTATAGGAACACCACCCTTCCGTAGGACACAGATAATAGTTATTAGCTGGATTATTGACATTATATGTATAATTATTGTCTTTTCCCGCAGATCTTTTAGACACGCTGGCAATATAATACGTTCCCGAATAGTCAGTCGTTTGCGCCCATGCACCATTTACCCCTACAACCATCATTAAGATGAGCATCACGGCATAGCGTAGGCATAGCGTAGGCATAGCGTAGGCTGCTCCTAAGCTGCTCTTAAGCTGCTCCTTGCCTGCTCCTAGGCTGCTCCTAAGCTGCTCCATCAGTATGCTTAGAGTATGCCTAGAGGGTGACATCTCCTTATATGTACAGAGGCTGTTCCCCTGTTCCGTTTCGCAACATGTGTCTCTTTCTGTTAAAATCATTTCGGTCATATCTTGTGTCATATCTTGTTCTATTTTACTAATAGTTTCTTCTTGTTTGCAATATAGACGCCTTCGATGCTAACTGGGGTCTCTACCGTCTCACCTGGCTTGATGACAAAGTTGGCGATGGTAACACCACTGACGTTGATGATACGTACCGTCGTAGCCTCCTTGAGATACGACGTGGCGACAATCTTATGATCTTTCACATAAAGCTCGAGATCGCCATTTAGAACGGATTCAGGACCATCGTTCAAGCTACTATTTGTATCAAAGACAATCTGCTGAGGCATCTGCGGAGCAGGACTTGCCGAGGCGGCAACCGTGAAGTAAGGACGGAAGGCACTGACATTCGTGGCAGCTGTCACCTTGTTATAGCTGTCACCTGCAGCATTGAGAGTGTAACTATTGCTGCTTGCCTCCAAAGCCTCGTTCATGTAGCTTGGCTTGAAGGTGTAGTCGTTGTTGCCATACTTCACAACTTTTCCTGTCATCTCGTCATCGCTGACACCGATAGCAGCACCCTTAACAGAGGCAAAGGTGATAATCTGCTTGCCCAGCTGAGGAATGCTTACCTTCGTATTCTCAGCACGGAACTTACCGCTGAGGTCGAACTCATAATAGGTCTCACCCGGCAGACCGAGGATATACGGGGTAGCGGCCTTCAGCAGCGGATAGTTGGCGTAAGAGCGAGGAGTCTCATAGTAATGACGATACTGTAAGTAGATATCGCTGTTCGCATCCTGCTGCTCATGGACAGTCTCGTTCTTATAGTAGTAATCCCACAGGAAGGAGTTTTCAACTGTCTTTCCATCACCTGCTGCATTAGGATAACCAAAGGTGCCCTTAGCGACAATATTATTAGGATTTGTCTTGTCCTCTTCGATGTTCCTGAATTCACGCAGCCAGTACTCATGACCCTTCTTGGTACCAGTATCATTATGACTCTCGTCGCTGCCACTGTAGAAGTGGGTAATCTCACCCTTCTGGTTGGTGGTTACCAACTCTGCAGTGAACGGTACGCTGATGCCCTGCCAGCCCTTTGTCATGTCAACATATTCTTTATCTGTTGGTATGCGCTGATACCACATCAGGTGGTTATTATCGAAGCTGTATTCTACAGGCGCATTGAAGTCCTGTCCATCTACGAGTAGGTGGTCGTTGGTGGCCTTCTTGTCACTCTGAACAAGGTGACCATGAATACTTGCGGTAGATGCCTCACTGACGAGACGGTACTTAAGACTGTTATCATAGTGCTCGTCAAAGATTGGTTCTATGAAGTAACCATTCAGTACGCCAAGAGTCTTCGCATTCACATCTGCAGCAGGCGCATAAACCACGAGGTTCTGTGTCTCGTCGCAGTTCTGGATGCTCAACAGACCGTCGTCGTCAAGCAGCGGAGCGTAGAACTGCCCAGTCTGAGTGTTCAAGCCCAATCCATAAGGCTTATGGGCCTCATTGGCCTCATAAACATCATTATGTCCCTTGAAGTCGATAGCTGTCATGCGAGGATATGCCTCACGAGGCGTGGCATGAGCCTCTATTTGTGCTGTGGTCAGTTTCTCCTTCTGTGCCAGATATGAATGTGGGTTGAAGTGTGCCACACCCATGTCCTTCGAGCGGTAGTATGCCGGAGCACGGTAGACGCGGTTGGCATTAGCGCTTGTTGACAGGCGACCGCCCTCACGTACCACAGCAGTAGGCACATCCTGGTGAGCCTCAGCAGCCCAACCGTAGGTCAGCTTCTGTCCGAAGTAGATATAGTCGTCAGGCCAGATGGGGAAGTAGCTACTTTCTATTGTTTCCGAATCTGTTCCCTTCCAACTATAGAAGCGCTCATTCTCTGTTGTCGGGATTTCTCCTGCAGCGAATACAAAGTCACCGTCGGCAAAGCGGTCTTCCACGTACATAAGGACATTATGATCCTTGTCCTCATGACCTGTAGAGCAGAGACCCGCATTGGCAGAATAGTAATGGTTGTTCTGCAGTACCAGTTTACCATCATTACCAATGGTGAAGTAGCTATACTTATCGTTGCCTGATGTTACCTGCTTGTCGCAGTAGCGCTTATACAGGTAGAAGTTGTTCAGGTTGTAGGCTACCGTACCGTTGTAGAACTCCTTGGCAGACATGGCACGAGCCTTACCACGTTCACCACCGGAAGTGGTAACGCCACCTGTTGTATTGGTGTTATACAGGCCATTATTGCCATCGTAGTAGTAAGAGTTGACAACCTGATAGCCATTGTCATCTGATGGAGCACCGAAGACGGCATAAGGCTTCGTGCCCAATGGGGTAGCGTTGGTGGTCTTCACCCAAGCACTCTCCACATATCCAGGACCCTTGTCGGCAACACCTGCCGTATTGAACGAACCAGTGACACCGAGGTTATAGACACTACCACAGAGGTTGTAGAACAGTGACTTGTCCAAACCGCTGATGGTATGACCGTCACCATGCAAGTTACCCTTGAAGCAGATGGTATCCATACCGATAGTAGTCCAACTTCCTGGATGGTCGATATCCGTACGCAGGATGAACTCGAGGTTCTTACCAGCTCTTGGACCATTTACCTGATTCAATATATGATGACCATTGAGACGTCCGTCTGCAGTAACGACATCATTTTCGACACCTGCAGAATCAGAGGTGAGCAGACTCAAGTCAAAGAAGTCTTTGAACAGGTCGAGGCCATTCTCTGAACTTGCGCTGTAGTCGTTGATGTAAATCTTAGAGTCACGCTTCAGGCGGTTGCGGTCATAATCGACATGCAGGTGGGTTGTCTTATCGTCCATCACTCGCTTCAGGTCGTGGTAGTTAGCCACGCTGACAGGTACATGGTTCGAATAGGTCTTACCCAGGTATGTCTTAGCATAGTAGGCCAGATAGAAGCCATCCTGATACCAGTAGAGCGGATCGACAGAAGGTGTGTAAGGCATACCGTTGATATGACTCTCAGCATCGTCAGGATTATCGAAGAGTTCCCATCCACCACCGGTGATTTCGTAAGCACCGGGTGTTACAGAAGGTACGCGCATGGTGATACCGGTACCTGGCAGGACGACAGTAGGCGGATTGATATCTTCCACGGTCGGAACACCACTCTTGAAGTTGATATGGATGTTCACGACATGGCGTTCGGTGACGGGCGTGATATGATTACCTGTCTCATCGCTCTCCTCGTAGTCATACTGATAGATGACGGTGATAATCTTCTCCGTAGAGAGGTCGTTGATGTCAGCATAGCGTGCCACATACAACGTACTGGTCTCCAACGGAGATACACCATGGATGGTGAAGTTTGTCTGGTAGTTAGGCAGAGAAGCATAGCCCGTACCTGCTGCTTCAGTAGTTTCAGCATTGATAATGGTACCAACTGTTACCCATTTACCATCTTTTCTTGTATCTATGCCGCCACCATTTATGCCATTTATGCCAGTCACAGGTGCTGGAATGACACCTTCACCCTTCTCGCCAATCTTATATTCCTCACGGCAATAGTAGTAAGTAGCGTTGTCAGCTGGGAAGCCGGTAAGTGTAGCGATGTAAGCATTCTGCTCACTTTCAGACAGATTACTATATGTGGTGCTGCTAATCGTAGTACCGACTGCATAAGCCTCATCACCATGTATAAAGGCCTCCTTGACAACATAGTAGGTACCATTCTTTGCTGTCACTGCGATAGGCGCATAGTGACGCTGTTCGTTAGGCAGGCTTTCGTATTGAGCACGGGTTAATTCCCCGCCTTTGGTACGTGTGATACCATTATGTTCAGTTTGGTCCGACGTACCATTGTATGTTGCAGTATAGTCAAGAGGATTAGCCAATGAATAGGACGCTTTATTTGCCTCAGCTCCATCTAACGTAGCTTCTGCAGAGTCATACTGATACTTCTTGCCCTCTGGGTGTATTACGGCACCTGTTGCTGGATTCTTGCTATAATTTGGATCAATGAGCAGGTCAAGCGCATCGTAGTTGAACTCAAAGTATTCACGATCGTCTGGGGACATAGCACTATAAGCTTCCAAGGCACGATAGTTCTTGTTAGCCTCATAGTAACTGCCACCATACTTACCGGCTGTTGTACAAATATAGGCAGGCTTAACAACTGCTTCAATGTCATCAGCCAATGACGGATAATTATCCTTGTACTTGTTCTTCTGCTCCTCTGTCATCAGGTCATTGACATAGATATACTCTGTCGTTGACAGCTGGATGGTTGCTGTGCTGACGTAAGCAGGAGATGTATATCCTGATATCTCTGCTGATACAGGCGCACCTGGGTAGTAATGCAGCGTAGGAGAGGTGTATTCCTTGGTTACCAAGTGTGCTTGTACAAATTGGGCCTGTTTCCTGTCAGGATCATAACCTGCATTTTCTTCTGTCAAACCGTGGTTAGGTATATAAGCAGTATTAATACTATTATAATCAGTAAACGTCTTCTCTGGAATAATCGCATTGACATCATAGTCTTGCTGACCATAGAGACCGCTCTTCGTAGGACTATAGGTGGGGCCGTCTGTGTAGTTAGCCTGCTCACTGGCAGACAATTTGTTGTAAGCCTCAAGAGTTATCTTGTCATTTGCTGCCAGTTTCGTGTACCACTTATTCCAAGCACTTGGGTTCGTCATGTTATAGGTGAGCTGGTAACCCGTACCGTGGCTCAGATTGTTAGACGAGCGGAAGGCATCGTAGAAGGCAACATATACATCATTGTTGTTGTAGTCTTTCAATACAACTGGTTTGCCATCGGCATCCTTTGTAGCCTTCTTGACAGCCAGCACGGTCTCGCCGTCAATCTCATGGTTAACAGCATGTGTCTTGAGACTGTTATACTCTGCAGGCAGCATCACATAGCCGGCAGGATAGTATTGAGAGTTGAGGTAACAACTGTCTTTCAGGACATACGTGTCTTTGACAAACAGTTTCTGCTGTGAGGCTGACAGCTTCTTCCATTCCCAATAAGTGATAGGATCATTCTGCTGATAGGTAACTTCATTGATCACCAGCTTCTGGTCACCAGAAAGTGGCGTATTTGTGGTTTCGTTGGTGTATGATTTGTAATATGCATAGAAGTTTGGCTGCACATCCAACAGTTTTATTGTACCATTAGAAGCAGCACTGATGGAAATAGGAATCTCTACCGTCTCACTGTATGCATTAGGAGAACCAGTGTATGCAGAGATATACTGGTCATAGACATAGACTGAACCGGAAATGTACCAATAGTGGGCAAGCACCTTATCAGCACCATAATACCTGTTGCTGATATTGTAACAGTCGTCAATAATAGTCTGAGTACTATGGATGAAGTTACCGGAGGTCTCCCACTGATACTGACCTTTTTGGTTTTCAGAACTATAAGCATTATCGGTCGTATCATACGTATAGTCCTTCTGGCTGGCAGCACCCGTGTTGAGGGTTGTCAGCGGTGGAAGTGGATTAGTTGAGGTACTACGCACGCCATGGATGTTCTTGGCATAGACGAAGCCACCACCCATGCCAGGCTGCACATTGATCAGGTCGAGTTCTACGACACCCGTGATGGGTCCCCATTCTTTCGTATCAACAGTATTACCCGTCTTCTCTTCACTGGTCAGCTCCAGATATACACCTGATGCCAATGCCAGCTGGTTATGACAGCTACCATTGTTACGGGTACGCTTGCCTATGTTGGCTTGTTTCCATTGATAATAAGAGGCCGCTCCGTAATCATAGGATTGATTATCGATGGTAACAGCTGTCTTGTATTTACCAGTATCAATATTGTCAGTCACTCTGACTTTGTCGAACGTGACGTCACTGGTTAGGGCACCGAGATAATTCACGACGCTGTAGATACCGAAATAGTTGCCGTGCATGATGTTGTCAGCATCCGTATCGCCAGCGGGCGTATCCATCTTGTTCAGCGATACCTCACGGACACGGTTGATGGTGTAGTTGGTATAGTCAGCCTCCTCGGGCACACGGTCCTGGGCACCCTTCATCACCATACGGCTACCGAAGACACCACAGAAGTCAGCACGCTGGATGGTATTCATGATACGTCCGGCATAGACGGATACGACACCATTCTCCTGCCAAATGGCAGAGTTGGGCACCTTTTTGCCACTAACGGTGACAAGCACGCTGTCATTTCCTACCATTACTGATTTACCGTCAGACTTGGTGAACTGTGCCAACAGCTCGTCCATTGGCAGGTTAGAGCCAACGGAGTAGGTTGTTCCATCAATATCTGTACATGATTCCAAGCATTTGTACTTCAACTCATAATAAGCTTGCTCACGTGCTGGCAGCACCTTGTATTCATCGTAAGTCAGTTGTTTCTTGATATGTTGATAGTCGGTACCGTAGTTGGTGATATTCAACTCACGGTAGCCATCTACGAAGGTTAGGTTACCATCACCATACAAACCACCGGTATGACCTGTTCCAATAGTGATGAGGTCACGGTTGTAGGCATCATGGATAGATGCCGTAGCATTACCAAATACCGTCTTGTCGTTGGCATTCTGCGTGCTACTACCGGATGAGATATTACCACCGGCAAAGACAGCATTGTGGATGATGATACCATGATCATCAAGACTTCCCCATTCTGGGCTATCCCATGCGCCAGTTTCTGGGTTCTTACCCTTCAGCTTATTGAGGCTTTCGGTTTTTACATAGTCATCTTTCTTATAGGAAGTACCACCGACGGAGATGTCCACAAAGGCTTTAGCCCAAGGCTCTACAACCACCTTACAGTCCTCAGTGAGATATTTTTTCGTAGATGAAGTTGCATCTTTATCATCTACATAGTCTGTTCCGTTCCATCGGTAGTAATAGCCCTCATCTCCCTTATCATAACGTTTACTGTCTGCAGGTTTCTTACCGATACGCAGTTTACCTTTTTCCGTCGTATAAGCGCTATATACAGAACCTTCATCGCCGCCACCGAAGACGTTACCATAGCCGTATGCCATGCCTTCAGCAGTTCCTATCTCACCACCATGAATGTTGACGTGGGTCTGTCCGAAGACGAAGCCCTTACACTTCATGTCGAGCGTAGCAACAAGAGCTGGATCCATATACATGGTACCATCACCGCCCCAGCTGTCCTTACCGCGACCACCTCCGAAGACGTTACGTTTCACGAGACCGCCAAACATATTGACATTGGTAGTACCGGCCCTGAAGATGTAAGCATCTTGATTCTGCAAAGCACCAGTGTAACTGCCACTCTTCATGGTACCACGTCCGATAGGACCAATCTCACCGCCACCATAAAGGCTGCCACGTACAGTACCGCCATACATATTGACAGTGGTGCTGTCAACGTAACTGTTAACCACATAACCGCCACCAAAGACGTTTCCTGAGAGTTCCAAGTCACCAGGCTTCTGGTCGTCAAGTTCCTCGACGTAGGTCCCATTAGACTCATTAGCCTTATACCTATACCCAATATAACCGTTGTTGATAGTTACTTCAGAAGAGCCATATACCGAACCACCTTCACCACCGCCATATACATTACGGGTGATGGCAGGAGCTCCGCCATCGAAGGTGTTGGTACCTGCTTTTCCGATTACTACGTATGCCTCAGCAGGACGGTCGCCAGCAGTCGTTTTGGTAATGACACCATCATGGTGACCTACGTGTCCCTCATAACCACCACCATAGACGTTACGTGCCGTACCGCCCTGGATATAGGCGTTGGCAGTAGCAACGAATTTGTTGCTGCTATCAGCAAAATCATTAGCGTCAAAGAGGTTATCTACACCTCCGGCACGACCTCCAGCATAGACATCCTTCTTAACCTCACCGCCAAGGACAGCGATATAAGTGCTACCATAGATATCACCTGTCTGTGCTACAGAAGCATCACCCAGACCGCCACCATAGGCATAGCCTTCTACAATAGCGCCCTTATTGACAATCACATTGGTGTTATGCTTCTTAGCACCATCCAGTTGTGCTGCCGTCTTGTCATCAAGCTCTGGACGATTGCTGAAATGCTTGAGGCTGGTAATTTCGCTTTGTGCATATGTTGTATAGTCGTAGCTGTCTGCATTTCCATCATTACCATTATTACCAACTATTGGATTGTAATAGTCTCCCATCCTCCAGGCATTAGCCCAGTCTTTACGCCAACGAATTTTCAAAGCATCGGTTGCAGGAACTCTATTTCCGTTAACAATAGTATATTTGGCACCGTCTTTAGTACTATTCCAGAATGGATCTTGTTGTGATATCTGTGGCGACAGATTTTCTTTGAACAGGTTCATGTAGGCCTGTACGCTTGCAGAGTTCAGCACATGGCCCATCTCACCGCCGCCATAGACATTATATACTCTGGCACCGCTGAACAGGTTCACCTCGGTATGCTCCGACCAGGTGTCGATACCACGACCGGCACCATAGACGGTACCCGTATATCCTTTCTCCTTATTACTATATACAGGAGACGAGATGTTTACCTGGGTGAAGAGCGAACGACGCTCGTTGTTGTTACCACCGAAGATGGCACCGAATACCTGTGCCTTCTCACTGGTATTTTTGTAGTTTACCTGTGTCTCATATACATCACAAGGAGGCAGAATCTCTTTGCCGTAAGCACCACCGAAGATGCTGTCAATCTGGATGCTGGACTCTGCAGGAACATTCACCACGGTGCGGCGGGTGATTCCTTTTTGGTAACTACCGCCGTATGCGTTATGGATGCGTCCGCGCAACAGGTCAATGATGGCGGAGGCTTTATCAAGGTTGAAGTTCTCGGCAAAGGTCTGTTCTGGGGTAAAGTTCATACCAATACCATTAAAACTACCGGCTCCGAACACCTCTGTATTACCGAAATTCGTCATTTCATCGGCAATATCGACAAGCACATAACTACGCTGTTGGGCACCATCGTCTTCTCTGATACCCGGGTGACCAGTACCAGCACCATAGGCATGGAGGATATAGTTCTGTGCATGGTTCTTCGGACGGATATTCACAAAGGCACTCTCCTGCTTGGGCATAGAGCAACCTGTACCGTAAAGCTCAGTATTAGCATAGTTATAAGAACCATAGCTACCACCAAAGATAGAATCGACACGTCCTTGCAGGTACTCCACGTATGACGATGATTTCAAAACTTCAGGTATCTCACCAGCCTTATAGCCATGTATCTGAGTCTTATCGGTTTCATAGTCTCTTATACGGGCTTTGAAATCAAAACCATCCTCGTAAGCACCATGTATGGTGCCACCGAAGTCGTTACCACCATAGACATTATCGCGAAGCCACGGGAAGCCGTCTTTGTAGCCACCATTGCCGTTAGGCTGGCGACCTACAAACACTTCTGTATGTCCCAGAATATCTGCATCGCTGGAACCGCCAAAGGCGTCATAGATACGTCCGTTACCTAAGTTTACAAGGGTATTGCCAGCTATAATACCTTCGTTACCGCCACCATAGAGATATTCTGCTTCTGCCAAATGCTCAACGGTACCATCATGAGAAAATATAGTTGGGACACCGTTGAGATTAACGGTGGTACTGTATTTCGGGTCAAATTTGTATACATAGTTACCATTCTTATCAAGGACAGGCGTTTTATCAGTGTTCAACTGTCTCTTTCCTACAGCACCCTGCTCACCGCCTCCGTACAACTGGAAAGCATAGCCCTGGTTGTGGTTGATGGTGGTGCTGCCCCAGATTTCAGTATCCTTACCATGTCCGGCACCATATACATAGAGGGCAGAAGCCATCACGTCGTCGCGCTGGCCTTCAAAATCTACTCCTGATTTAGCAAGATTATAGAATGTGCTGGTTCCTGTACCGAAGATTTCGTCTTTCTTCACTACATCATCTTTGATGTTGATGACGACGTTACCGTTGACGTGACCGCTGTTATAGCAACCGCCATAGATATTACCGTTTAGCAGACGTTTGTTAGTATCTACGGCATTATTAGCTACGCTGACATATTCGCCCTCAACGGTAGAATATTTTCCGGTATTCCATTCGAAAACGTTGCCAATACCGGTCTTCTTATAATACTTGTCATCGGCACTAAGGTCAACCGCCTCCGTTCCTTTGGCAACAAACTTGGTATCTTGCAGATTGGATGTGTAATACTCCTGGCCTTCCTTCAGCTTGCCATCATCAGTAAGATCAGCAGCGGTAATTGCTTCAAAGGTATCGTTCCAACGCCTGGGCAATACAGTCAAATTCTGGAAGTTAATTTCCAGACGATCCTTGATGTTGCCTGTTTCGGCTCCATTATCAGTGTAGAATGTTGAAGAGGTGTTTCCCCGTTCTTCCTCAGACCCTATGATACCACCATTGTAGGCGGCATTCAACCCTTCTTGAGCAGCAATGTCGGCATTGTTACAACCACCCACAAACTTATTATAGATGTTAAGGCCGTGATTCAGGTTGAAGGTCATCTTGCCGGGGATTGCCATACTACCTACGTTACCTCCACAGAAGAAGGAACCAATGTAACTGGAGTATTCCACATAGTCGTTGCGGTCTCCATCAGCTTTGCTGTCGAATGTGATTTTGGGCATCAATGTCATGGCAACAGCGTCCATGTATCCCTCAAACTCTGTGTGGTCAGTGAGAGTTAAAGAGTTAAAGCCTTCTTCAGCACATTTTTCCAAAGTAAATTTGCTAACCATGCCTTCACCGTTATTGCCCAAATAAACATTATCGGCAATGACATGAGAACCTATCTTCAGTTCTACCAACGGCTGACTTTTCTTAACAGCCAGCGAAGCACAGTTACCACCGACAAACACGGAACCATGGATAACGGTTGGGTTTGTTTTAGATTCTCCTAACAAATGAAGAGACACCTGTTCTGCATTAGGTCGGAAAGCCTTAAGAGAATTCATGGTATTATTACCACTATTAAAGCAGTAGTCACCATAGATGTCGTCATTTTGGTATTTCGCCGTAAAATCTGTATATGGGTATGCACCATTACCACCTCCATAGACATCACCATATACTGTGGTATGAATACCGACGGCATTACCGCCATAGACGGTTCCTGTGATATCATTTCCGCCATAGACGTTGACAATATGTCCACCATTGATAAGTGTTCGTGCTGACAGTTCACCCGGGAAGTTGTAGCCCGGCAGGTTCGTACAAGGAACATATTCGCCGTTTACCGTTGGCTTCACGTCAGCCATACGGCAACCACCATAGACATTCTCTACATATAAATTCTCGTCAACCTCAGGGTTTACGTCAAGCAATAATCCATCAGGACTGGTCATGTTACCTCGGTTTCCACCAGAATAGAGGTCTCGGATAATACCTTGCTGCAGGTTCCACGTTGGACGAATAGCCATCTCGGCACGGTTGTTACCACCATAGATACGGGCAAAGTTATAGTTGAATTTACCACCTAAGTCAATCTGCAAACTCTTAAGTTTTACCTTATCCTTGAAGTAAGTCAATAGATTAGCTACGGATGTTGGCGTCACTTCTGTTCCCTTATCTGTCAAATATTGCGTTGCCATTGTCACGAGGTCGCTACTCTCATTAGCAATGTTAAGAGTCGTGTTCACCCTGACTGTTGCATTGTTACCACCACCATAGGCATGGCAGATTTCACCACCTTTGAGTTCCAGATAGGTCTTATCAATTTCAGGTACAGACAAAGGCGTTGCACTGACTGCTACGACTTCGCCGCCCTCCATAGCAATATAATTTCCATCTTCATCTCTTAGCGGCTCTCCTGCATCACCGGTATAGGTAAAATCACCATTACCGCCACCGAAGAGCATACCAATGACGACAGGCCACTTTTCAACAGTCTTGCCGCCCACCTCTTGTGTAGAACGACTCGTGCGAACATAGCAGTTCCATGTATCGTCGACGACATTCTTATATGGCTTCACGTCATCGGGAAGCGCTTTCTTGGCTTCTTCAGTAGCTATGACATCTGTGAGTTCCGAAGGCACTGGTTCATTTACAGCTTTGGGTGTACCGATAGTACCAGAGATATCATTACCTCCATAGACAGCAACGATCGTTGTTTCGTCAGTGGCATGCTCACCGTCGATATGAACGAACGCATGTCCCTTCACATTCGCCATACGGGCTCCACCGAAAACCTTTTGCAGGTCTCCAGCCATTACCGTTACCTTCGTGCTGCCCTTCACCTCCGCATGGTTACCGCCACCATATACGTTACCACCAATCTTAATCTGGGCATGAACCGACAAGCCCATCAGGCTCATAAGCACAGTCAGGCCTATCAACCTCATCAGCCCCATTGGCTTCATGTCCTTTTTCAATATGGTAATAATCCGTCTCATATCGTCAATTATCAATTGTCAATTATCAGTTAATTGTAACAGTAGGGTTGTCTAAGTCCGGCTCCGACAGCATATAAAGGTACGTCGGATGGATGGTCATGTTCACTGTATATCGTTTGCCACGTTCTGTTATCGTCTGTTCTGTTAGCAGATCTTTCAGCACCATCGTGTTTGTAGCCTTGCAGTCCTGGCGAATCAGGTTGCCCTTCGTGTCATACACGTCATACGTGCTGGTTAGGATAAGCTTGGTGATACCGCTGGGCATGAAGTGACCGATAAACGGTTTAAATTCTGTGGTCAGCTGCTCCCCATAGGTATCCGACCAGAACTCCAGGCCACCATTAATCTCTTCGCCAGTAGGTGTAAAGGTAAGCTTCTCTATAGGACTCGCACTGCCATCGTTGGCCTTCAACTTGATGGTAATCTTAGTCTTCTTGGTGGTCTTTTGCTCACCTGCCTGGGTGTCTAACTGCAGCGATTTCAACTTGATGGTGCGCAGCGCTGCATAGTCGGCATGCACCCTCATCTGGATGCGTAGGGCAGCATAGAGGTGGTCAAACAGCAGGAATACAAAGTCTTTGCCGTCCGTACCTTGCTTAGCGGTAAAATTGAAGTCCCCCTGACGCAATCCGCTATCGTGCTCTTTGTCAGTGCCGTGTTTGGCACCAATCACCACGCAGAGGTCGTTGGGCATCACGGTGGGCACATTCTGCAGGGTCATAATAGCACCTGTGCTATAGCTGGCATTTTTTTCTTCATCGGTAGCACCGCCATCATAGTCCGTAATACTATAGTCGATAGAAGTCAAATGTGGAATATAGCCATAGAGCTGGTAGGATCCTGCAACAATGTTCTCCAAGTCAGTGCGCCATTTCTCGCCACTCTTGAAGAAGCTGCCAATCATGGGCTTCGGACTTTCACCCGTACCTATTGCCGGGTCTACGCCATTCTGAGTAAAGGCAATGCCAATAGGCTGTATGCCGTCCCCATAGGCCACAAACCCCGTGGGAATCGCCCAGGCTCGATTGCTCTCATAGGTCCTATTAGCCTCATCATACCCCGTGACAAAGCTTACCACCTCCACCGCAGCCGTCTTCATCTCCGACGTCTCCGGTTCAGAGTCTGCAGAGCATCCCATGAGCACCGTCAGGCTCATGAGTACCAGTATTCTTACTATGGTCTTTTCAATCTTCAATTCTCAATTTTCAATTATCAGTTATCAATTATCACTATCTCCCTACCAATTATATACCGTTTTGGTGGCAGTCATTTCAGTCCAAGGTGTCATGGCATACTCTACCCAACCAATCTCCACACCGCCTTCTTCGGTGACTTTGAAGATGTAGGTGTAGCTGTAGCCTGGCAGCCAAGTCATATATTCCGCAGGCACGGTGACAGCTCTATCGTTGTTATTTACTTTCACCGTCAGCGTATAGCTACGCTGCGAAATGATGGGCAATACCCAATACCAGCCGTTATCACAGGTGTTATATTTTTTGGTGTCGTTATCAGGGTCGAAGTCCTCTGTAAAGGCCTCCAGCCTTGTGGACTTATCGGCGTCTACTACCACTGTGTACCACTCCTTAGTGGCAGTTCCCTCAGTGGGGTAGTGGACAGTCACCGTACCCTTGCGGGCTATCTTCTTTTTGTCTTCTTCTTCGGCCTTCACATCGTCCGTGGGACGGAATTTTTGTTCCGTCATCTTAAATCCCTCGCGCGGGGTGGAATATTTATATAGGAACCGCACGCGCGCGAAGGGCTTCAGGAACTCCAGCGTCACGGGCTTGCCAAACTGCTTGTCGCGATAGTCAGCCACATTTCCCGTCGAGAACCACAGCTTGCTGAAGTACGGGGTGGCAGCAATGTTGGCAGCAATCTTCTCCGCGTCTGTGCCTTCACCATCGCGAATAGGAGAGGCGTTAGCTGTCATCGTGAACGAGACTTGTCCAGCAGTTGCTACGTCGGGCGCTCCTGCACCTGTAGTTACCGCAAAGTACCGATATGCCTTGGCATTCCAGTCCCAGTACTTAATGGTCTGTTCCGGATCGCTACCCGTCTGCTGAGCCACATACTCCCAACCACTGCTGTTGCTGGTCGTAGAGGCTGCACTGCCAGTAATCCAGTTAACCACGTACCCTGGGAATACGGTCTGCAGGCTGCCATAGTCACCATTGCTCTCGCTCATGTTCTTATAGCCCCAGACCTTGAACTGCGTCGCTTTCTCGCTGAGCGGAGTCCCAGCCCGCCTATTGGTTCCTCGGCTTACAGCCTGCTCTTCGCTTTGCTGTCCGCTGAAAGTGATGGCAGTCTCCGTTATCGTAGGTGTCGTCGGGGTAGGCGGTGTCGTTGGAGTTTGTCCTGTGGCGTCCTCACCTCCGCTACACCCCATAAGTCCCATAAGTCCTATGAGTCCTAAAAGCCTTATTGACCCCATCAGCCTCATTCTCCTTAATTTCTTCTCTTGATGGTGAGCAAAATAGAAGGTCTTAGGCTCCAGCGCTTTGCACTGCAGCTGCCCATTGGCATCAGGCCCATAGACTCCATTAGTCCGATAAGCCTCATTAGCCTTAATGGCCTCGTCCTTTTTCGTTTCTTGCTCGTTCATTGTTTTTTTAATTATTATCTTATTGGCCCCAGTGGCCTTATTAGCCCTATTGGGCTCATTGGGCTAATTGAGCTTATTGGCCCCATAGGCCCCCTCTTGCGAGGGAGCCCGTAGGGTTAGGGGTTATGAGGCTATGAGGCTGCTACGACTTTGATGACCTTATAGTACTTCTTGTTACCATCTGATGTGTCGGTAAACTCAAATACATAGTAGCCAGCTGCACTAGGTGTAAACTTAGCACCATTTACAGTGATAGCAACACCTGTAGGAGAATCTGTAGCAACTATCTCTGTTGTAGCTTCCAAACCAGTGGCAGCATTTATAACCAACTTCTTACCATTAGCATCCTTAACAGAATAAGTTGCAGGCTTGTAGTATGTCGTAGCTCCATCTGCTTTTCCTTCAGTATCACAAGCTACATAAGTCGTACCATTGAAAGTATAATAACCATCAAGAGACGTTTCTGCATCGAGTTTAACACCAATATCATATCCATCATTATTTGTTACTATTGCATTCTTCACAGTCTCCTCTGTAATACCCTGAGCAGCACCATCTTCAACTGTTGCTGTATAGAGCTTTGCATTTGTGCCAACGGTAAGAGCTACACCATCGTTTACAACTACATAGATATTTGCACCTGACTTATATTCATTATCAGTCAGCACAGCAGAAGCCTTAGCATAGGTTGTGATGCTAGGATTGCTAACAGTAGTAATTGTCTCCTGACTACCATCTTGAGCGTCGGTTATGACAGCATCAAGGGTAATAGGATACAGACCTGTGATAGAACCTGACTGTGCATTGGTGTTATCACTAATCTTAAAGAGGTATGTGTACTTGTAGTTTGGCTTCCACTGAGCATAGGCAGCAGGGATTACAGCTGTTGCTCCTTTCATTTCGATTGTTTCTCCTGTACCATCGCGTGATACAAGGGTGAAGTCCATCTTCAGATTCAATGCATTCTCATTAGCTGGATTTGGAAGGACATTAACTTCGTTTGTTTTTGTCGCAGCACTAGATGCTCTACCCAAATAGACAGTACTTGTATTGTCTTCTTTATAATCAGCTCCAACATAATCTGTCAGAGTAGTATTGAAATCTATCTTTGAAATTTTTGTGGGTGTAGGATCACTTGTTGCTAATGCAACTTGTGCTTTGCCACTTGCATCAAAAGTAACTGTGTACTTACCACCATTAGGAATAACTTCACTTGCTGTATAAAGGCTAGGAGTTGTAGTGGAAGACCCTGAAGATGAAGGATAGAACTTAACCTCCTTCACAGAATAACCAGGAATAGTCTCGTAGAATCCCAATTGTACTTTAGTCAGGAAAGAGCGGAACTCGAGATCCACCTCAGTTGCAGAAGTTGATGGTGTTATAGTCTTCTTATTTGAAATATAGCATGTACCCAGTTGTGCAGCAGTTCCTTCCAAAGAATAAGTGGAATTAGACATGGCTGTAGCTTTTGCCCAAGTTGATGTATTTCCTGCACCTAATGAATAGGCAAAGAAATCATATTGACTTGCATTGAAGTCCCAATATTTGATAGATTGGTCAATGGCAGAACTATTGTTGAGATCTCCTGTCGTAGTTGCAGCAAATGCCGTTACGCCGTCATTAGTTCCCACACCATTAGGCAGGTTTTTATAACTAACATACTCCCAATTTGCAGAATTTGACTCTGTCGTATTAGCTGTATTAGTTACATAATTAACCTGATAGTTATCAAACACCGTCTGAGTAGCTGCACTAACAGTCTTATAACCAAATAACACGAAGTTGTTATTCAAATCAGTAGCGGCGTCAGCACCTGATTTGGCAGCACGCGTGATAGCTGGTGTACTAGAGCCAAAGCTAATAGCTCCAACGATTTCACTTGTCACTTGTGGGCTCTCATCACCCACGAAGTCGTTACTTGAGCAGCTTGCCAATGCTGTGATGGCGATAGCTGCGATTAATAGATTCTTTTTCATAGTCGTAATTTTTATGTTTATACTCTTTTTTTCTCTCTTTGTGTATCAGGAATCCGATTCCCTCAGCATATTTGTTGCCAATTATTACTTTTTTGTTACTTCTCTCTTTTTTGCTGCATCACTATGAAAAACTTTTTCCCTGCCTAGGGAAATTTTTCTCTTAGGCCTACGCGTAAAAACGACCCTTTCTCACAGTTTCCTACAGTGTTAATTTTTTTTCTTTGTTCCCCGCCGAGGAGTCGAACCTCGGCAAGGAGAAATATAGAGAGGATTAGTTAACCTTGATGACCTTGATGTCATACACGCCAGGTGTGCCAGCAACATTAACTTTGTACAAATTAGCCTTGTAAGTCTCGAAGTTGTCCTTGCTGATACCAGCTGCAGGATAATATACATCATCGGATGTCTTGAAGTAGTAAGTACCTGCTACCCAAGAGGCGCCAGCAACTGATGTATAGGTCGTAGCGACGTTAACTGTGCGGGTATAGACAACAACATAAGTGCCAGCTGCTCTAGGAGTGAACTTAATTGGAGCATTAGCGGTAAATACATAATCAGTGCCATCAGCAGCAGGTACTTTACCGTCTGCAATACGAGTAGCAACTTCAGTATCTGTTGTAGCTGTTAATGTAATGCCGTTGGGTGAACCTGTCAGTTTAGCCTTAACAGTTGCTTCGGAGATGGCATCACCAGTTGTTGTGGCTGTATAAACCTGTACATTGTCAGCAGCTTCACCGATAGCAGAAGGAACAACAACAGCACCAGTTGAATTATTTTCCTTCACAATATAGATGGTTTCACCAACCTTATACTCATCATTGGTCACAACCTTAGAGCCATTAGCGTATGTCGTGATAGAATAGTCCTCGAAAGTGGTAATGGTTTCTTGAGTCTTGTCATCAGCCACCTCAACAGTAACGGCATCGAATGTGATAGGATAGAGACCTTGTACTGTACCGTCGGTAGTACCATTGGTATTGGGCGCGATCTTAAAGATATAAGTATAGGCGAAGTTGCTCTTCCACTGCACATACTGAGTAGGAACGACTACATTTGCACCTTGAACCTTAATAGTCTCGCCACCACCATCTTCAGCAGTTAAAGTATAATCCACTTTTACCAACATAGGGTTGCTGTTAGCCTCAAAGGGGTAGACTGTGGTATAATTACCACTATTGTCCCACGTCGGTGTTGCAGATGAAGTTGCCAACTCTGTGGCGCTAACAATACCAGTTCCAAGAACCAATGAGTAATCGTATTCAACGGTAGAAGCTCCCAGCTTAACCTGATTCTCTGGACCATTAGTTCCATTGTAATAAGAAACCGTTATAGTGTTGGTCGCTGTTGGATTTGTTTTGATGTTCTGCAGAGAAGCGGCAAAGTTTGTCGAGTTCGCTACGTCCATAGCACCAAATGTAGTTACAGCAGCTGTAGCATTATCATCGTAATAAAACTTGTCGATTTTTACCTTATAGCCAGGAATCGTCTCATAGAATCCAACACGAACGCGAGCACCAAAGTTGCGGAACTTCAAAGTAACAGGCTTATTATAATCTACTTTAGCAACAGGCAAACGGTCGGACACAAACAAATTATTCAAAGTCGCATTTTTGTCTAATGTCACGCTATAGCCTTTATCGTAAACAGTAGAACCTGTAGTGGTTTTCGTTACTTTAACATGTCCTGCTGTAATATCAGCCTTTGAAGCTATACCATAGAAGGTGTAACCACCAGTTGCACTGTAGTCCCAATATTTTATAGCTTGTGAACCAGTAATAGCAGGTGAAACCTTTTCACTAGCATAATGCGTCTTGCCAACATACTCCCAGTTGTGAGTGTTAGACATGGTATGACCAGCAGTATTCTCTGTATACTCTACTACATAATTGGTGAATACTGCAGCATCCTTGCTGGCATCAGCAGCTTCAGTATCAGAATGTTTTGTACCATATACAATGAATTGACTTTGCAAAGTTGTGGCAGCATTAGAGCCTACCAGATCGGCACGAGTAGTATTCTGCAAGTCGAAGCCAAATGCAATGGCGCCTTCTTCACTTCCTAACGCATTGGGACTATTGCCCCCCGCGAAGTTGTCGTCGGAGCAGCTGGCTAACGCTACGAGAGCAGCTGCGAAGAATAAATACTTTTTCATAGTTCTCTTATTTTAAATTGTTTATATATTCATTAAATAGTAATTACTGTACCTTAATAACCTTCACATCATACACACCAACTGTACCTTCATCCGTACGAGTCCAGAGTTTGGCTACATTGTCATTATAGGCATCTGCATTGGGAACCGAAACAGCATAGTATGTTCCAGCAGCGTTCTGCAGGTAATATGTCTTGCTAGAATCGTATGTTCCTGATGCCGCAGCATAAGTCGGAGCTATATATTTAGTCCGTGTATATACGTATGCGTAGTAGCCTGCTGCAGAAGGAGTGAAATACACATTGGCGATTGAAGGCGTTGTTCCGTCAACAAGAGGTATAGTCGTTCCAATTGTTGCAGCTTCGCCACCAGTCGTTGCAGTCAGGGTAACCGTCGTAGGAGACCCATTAAGATTAGCTAAGACTTCTGCTTCCGTAGCTGCAGCGCTTAGTTTGTAAACCTGAGCCTCTGTAGCGTCATCACCAATAGCACTTGGGGTAATTACGTTGTAATAGTTAGGACCTGACGTATCGTCGTTCTTGCTAACTACAACATAGATTTTTTTACCGTTATTATACTCATTGACAATTGCGCCTTCAGCATAAGTCGTAATACTGTTGGATGCTACTGAGGTGATAGTCTCCTGCTTCTCATTATCTACATCAACAACGATTGCATCGAAGGTAATGGGCTTCAAGCCTTCGGGATCGGTGGGATCATCATTGCCATCAACAGCACCTGTGGTACCATTGGTCATGTCAGAAATCTTAAAGAGATAAGTGTATGCAAAGTTGCCCTTCCACTGTACATATTTTGCGGGAACGATAGCACGGGCACCACGCACCTTGATTACATCATTATTGCCATCCTCAGAAGTCAATGTGAAGTCGAGCTTCAAAAGCAGCGGATTGCTGTTGCCCTCAAATGGGAACACGGGAGTGTAATCACCTGAAGCACTACCATCTGCCCAAGTAGGAGAAGATGCACTAGTCCCCAACACAGTATTGATAATACCTGTACCATCACCAATCTTGATATTGTAATCATAGCCGCCAGTTGGGTTGCTCACCTTCGGGCGGTTAATCACTTGCGTAGCTGTAGTTGATTCATAATAAGTGACGTTGATCGTCTGATCAGCAGACGTCTTTACGTTCTGTAAGGAAGCATAGAAACCATCATTCTGAGCATCATTCATTGTGGCGAAATCTGTAACCACGGCTGTATTTGCGCCATCGATATAGAAATTATCAATCGTAACTGTATAGCCAGGAATAGTCTCATAGAATCCAAAACGCACCTTAGCGCCAATATTGCGGAAAGTGAAACTTACAGTCTTTCCATAATTGGTCTCAGGCACCTCAACACGGTCTGAGAAGTACAAATCGTTGAGCGAAGCCCCAGGCTTAATAGCCACTGAATAGCCCTTGTTGTACAATGAACTTCCATCAGTAGTAACCTTTGTTACCTGAACGTTGTCAGATCCTCCTTTAGGGAAATTCATGTCTGCGGGTTTAGCAGAGAAAGCATAGAATGTGTAACCCTCGTCAGCGCTGTAGTCCCAATACTTGATACTCTGAGAAGTTGGTGTCGCATCGTATGCTTGCAGACCTACATAATCCCAGTCACTCGAATTGGAAGCTGTGGTACCAGCAGTGTTTGCAGTCCAAGCAACTTGGAAGTTATTATATACAACATTATCATAGGTGGCTGTATTATCTTCTGCTTGAACAGCCCCTCCAGATATCACATTATGCTTAATACCATAGACCACAAACTTGTTGTTTAGCTTAGTAGCAGCAGCAGATCCGTAGAGGTCACCACGAGTAATCGCGGTAGTACCACCACCAAAGGTAATCGAGCCAGATGCGTTAGCGTCCACAGTTGGGGTGGCGCTTTTAGCAAGCTCATCGCCAGAGCAGCTGGTAAGTGCTACACCAACCATAGCTGCGAAAAGGAAATAAAATCTATTCATAATCCTTAAAATTAGAAGTTAGTACTTAAATAATTATCACGTTTTACATATCAAATTCATACGTTCCACCGTCTTCGGTGTCCTTGACCACCGCATCGAAACCGGAACCGCCTGAGCGGGTGGGAATCGGGATGGTGTCGACGTCCAGCTCCACCGTGATGACGCCTCCCTTGTAGCGTTCTCGCACCTGGTCCGTCACGTCGAAGACGAAGGTGGAGTCCATACCGTTGTTGAACTGCATGGTGACATCCAAAAAGTGGCGATGATCGTCCTGTACTTCGCTGGCACGACGAATGGCGTTGGCCTCGTTGCCAGGAATGCCGAAGGTCATCAGTCGACCACCAATGATGTCTACCGCTTCGCCCTCCATGTCGCAGTTCTTCTTGAGGTTGACATTATAGTACACAGCGATAGCATCATTGCCAGCAACGCCTGTGTTCACGTTGGTACTGCGGGCCATACCTGAAAGGTCGGCATTACCGTCAATACTGCTGATGCGGCCCTTGTTGTTGTGCAGAATGACCTGCGTCAGGTATATGTAGGTGATGGGCTTCAGCACCATCTTCAGCTTGCGGATCCAGACATTGCGTTCCTCGTCGTAGATGAAGCCATCCAGGTTCTCGTTGATCTCGATGCCCTGCTCGTAAGCAGCAAATAACGGCTCTGGCTCGTAGAAAGCACGTGTATACTTGGGCGCGTGATAGCGGGCCTGATGCATGGTAGCATTGGTATAGGCAAAGACTGAGTCGAGCGTGGTGGACTCATCGAAGATAAGACTCTGTACACCATCGAGGGTGTAGATGTCGTTCCACAGCAGCACGTCCCAGAAGCCCCAGTCGTATGTGCCCTGGAAATGGGTGCCCTCAATAGTGGCAGCAATCACACCCGTATGCGGAGCGTATGGCACGTCGCCAGTAAAGTAGCGTCGCAGGTTGAAGGTGTTCGGAACGGTGTAACCCAGCGTGCCAAAGAGCGACACGTCCACCTCGTCCCAGCCGTAGTACCATTCAGCCTCCCACTCGTAGTCAATACCTACTTCCATTTCGTAGTCCCAATAAACCTCGAGGTCCAAGTCCACGATAGGCAGATCCATTTCAGCCTCCTGTGCATCGTAGAGGTGCAGCGGTGGCTCAGGGGTGCAGGCTACAAAGCCTGTTCCGATAAGTCCCATGAGACCTATGAGCGCTATGAGTAATCTGAGATTATTCATGGGCCCTCCTTTCTTTTTGGGGGTTATTGGTCCCATTGGACTCGTTAGTATCCTTAGCCCCATTGACCCTATAGGTCTTATAGGTATAGGTCTCGTATGACTTAAAGCTAACACCATTCTTCTGAATCCTGCGGTACAGCAGGTCGTAGCTCAGGGTAATGCCGATGCGGGTCGGACCTATCCAGTTCCAGCGGTACTGGCGCTTCTTGAACAATTCTGGCTTCTGCGTCCACTTGTAATAATAGAGTCCGTCGCTAACAGCGGGATTCACAGGGTTCTCGAACTGGTAGGGGTCGTACTTGCAACGGAAGAAGCCTGCCTGCAGGCCCAGCTCCAGTTTCCAGCGTCCACTGCTGCTCAGAGGCAGCACGTAGCCTACACCAACACCAGCACCAATGCCTTCGCCAACCCAGCCACGATCCGCGTCGAAGCAGATGCCGAAGACAGCCAGATGGGTATAAGCCTGAAGGTAGAAACCAGTATAGGCTTTCTTGTTATGCTCGTAGGCTTCGAGGTTCGACTCATAAACCCTATTGTTGGACTTGCTGGCACTGACAGCGCCCCTTGGGTAATAGCGGGCTTCCAGCTGGTAGTTGCGGAACTGGAAATACTTATGGGCATCGTAGTCCTGCCACCAAGGCATATCGAATGATGCACCAAAGGTAAAGTGACCCTTCAAGGGGAAATACTCGATAGCAATATTGGGAATGGGAGCCCAGCGGTCGTAGCCAGGAATATAGGCTCCATAGAACAGCAGATTGGTCTTCACAGCCAATAGCTTCTTACGCAGGAAAGCCCCCTCTTCCTCTTCTGGGGTGGGGGGTAATGTCTGTTTGACTACTGTGTCAACAGGTGCTGGGCGTACTGCTACCAAACCAGTCTTTACACTATCGTCAGGTGCCGTTACCGGAATAGGAACAATCTTTTCAGGTTCTTTCTTTTCTGGTTCTTTATGCTTACGGAAGAACAGCATGATGCGAGCTGCACGTAACTGTGGGAAGTACTGCCTAAGCAGCTTCTTCCAGAGATTTCCCTGTTGGGCCTTCATCAGCGTCGACTTCAGCTGTATGGCATTGTTCTTGGCCAGATACTTGTCGCAGACATCCTTGACGTAGTCGTAGTCAGGGTCGTTGGCCTTCTTCAGGGCGATGCAAAGCGAACGGTAGTCCTCAATATCGTAATCCTGACTCAGGTTCCTGTTGGTCTCTGATGTATCGTTGATGGCAATGAAGGTCAGACGTGACTTCACGAAGTCTGACAGGGCTTTGGCACGACGCTCACTCAGCACCTTGTTCCAACGGTACGGACCTTCAGGCGAAGCAGCACCACGAATCACGATGGTCACCAACTCCAAACTGTCCTTGTTGATACGTGGCAATACGACCTGATCCAGTTCCTGGAGGGTCTTGTCGTTCTTGGGAAGATCAAACTTGTTGACAGGGAATACCACCTTAGCTGAATTGTCGTAGAAGTCCTCGTCAGTCAGCTGAATGGCGCCAATGCTGTCGACAAACCAAACAAATGGATACTTGTTGCTCTCCTCGTTGATTGATGGAATGATCTGTTGCTGTGCAACCACCTGCTGGGTTGTGCCAAACAGCAGAACCAGCAGCACACAGATGATGCTTGTACGACGTGGGTCGAACAGGCAATTTGTGGGGCGATATGTGGTTGTAAAGTTGATCATTTCAAACTTAAAAATACGTTAATACTGTCCTCATATTTTGCATACGCATTGTTGTTTAATTTGCGTACATTATTATTTATAGAGCGCAAAGATAGAGTTTTTTTTTGAAACTTCCAAGAAAAATGCTGTTTTTATCTATAGAAGCCCTGTTTTTCTTGAATATTTTAGTATTTTTAACCATTTCTTATGCTTTTTTGTCAACTTTGTGGTATGTTTTTTGACGCTTCGTTAAAAAAGTTTAATACAGTGGCTGGGTCAAAAAATAATCGTACCTTTGCATCGATGGTTGTTCATCCACTACATACAGACATTCCGAAGCCAGAACGGTTTACGTACCCTTTCTGCTACGAGCCCCATCCTTTGTGCCAGTTGGCGGCTAAGGAGGTGCAGGCTGAGATAGCGCGTATCAATCCACAAGAAGGCAAGATGTTTGGGGTGCTGGTGGTAGAACCCACCCCCAGCCCCTCCCGAGCGGGAGGGGAGGCGTTAGGCTTTCTGGCTGCGTATTCAGGCTTGTTGGCTGGCAGGAACGACTGGGCGTATTTTGTGCCACCTGTGTATGATGCCCAGCAACCTGATGGCTACTTCAAAACCCAGGAACGGATTATCTCTCAGACTTCAGCCATCAGCCCTCAGACTTCTAAAGAATTGTCACAAAATTTGCAAGAGTGGTTGTTCCATCAATACCAGCTGCTGAATGCGCGAGGAGAGGTAAAAGATTTGGTAGATATTTGGCAGTCGTACTACGACAAGCCCAAGCTGAGGAAGAAGTTTCCGATGCCCCCTGGTGGTACGGGTGATTGTTGTGCGCCAAAACTGTTACAATATGCCTACCAACATGGATTGAAGCCTGTCTGTATGGCTGAATTCTGGTGGGGCCAATCGACGAAAACGGAGTTGCGCCAGCACTTGAATTACTACCCGGCTTGTCGTGGAAAATGTAAACCTATTTTAACGTGGATGTTGCAGGGATTGGAAGTTGATCCTGACCCAGAATTGTTAGGTTTTCAGAAAATGGACATCCCCATCGTTTATGAGGACGATTGGCTGCTGGTGATTGATAAACCCAGTGGCTTGTTGTCTGTGCCAGGACGCATCGAGCAATACTCTGTCGAGACGGTGATGCAGGAACGTTATCCTGATAGCAAGGTGGCTCACCGTTTGGATATGGGAACCAGCGGACTGTTGATTGTTGCCAAGACGCCAGATGTGTATCGTGCGCTGCAGGAGCAGTTCATTAAACATCAGGTAAAAAAGAAGTATATAGCGAGGTTAGAGGGAAGATGTGAGATGGATGATGTAAGATGTAAGATGGATGATGGAAGATGTGAGATGGATGATGGAAGATGTAAGATGGATGATGGAAGATGTAAGATGGATGAGGGAAGGGGGCGGATTGAGTTGCCTTTGCGGCCTGACCCCATGAACCGTCCTCGACAAGTTGTGGATATGGAACATGGAAAGCGAGCGGTGACAGATTACGAGTTTATCAGTCCTAATATGGTAGCTCTCTATCCGCAGACGGGGCGTACCCACCAGTTGCGCATCCACTGTGCACATCCTGACGGATTGGGACGTCCCATCGTGGGCGACGAACTCTATGGCACCAAGGGCGAGCGGCTGATGCTGCATGCCGCAGAGATATGGTTTACGCATCCCGTGACAGGTGTCCCTATGCACCTTGTTTTGCCGCCAGCTTTCTGAAATTTAATGTTTAATGTATAATTTTTAATGTATATTATGGTAAAACATGTAATTCTCTGGACACTGAATCCAGAACTCTCGGAAGAAGAGAAGAAGGCCGTTAAGGCAGGTATTAAGGAAGGTTTGGAAGGTTTGGTAGGCAAAGTTCCCGGATTGATCGATGTAAAAGTGCATATCGACGGACGTCTGGCTTCGTCGAATGCTGACGTGATGCTCGACAGTACGTTGGAGAGCGAAGAGGCATTGAAGGGCTATGCCGTTCATCCCGAGCACGTCGCTGTAGCCAACGGCAAGGTTCGTCCCTATACCGTTCAGCGCTCATGTCTTGACTTCGAGATATAAGCAGCGGACTAACACGGACTTATTTGTGAGAAAAAGAACTTCTACTTCGTTGTGTTGCGTAACTACGCAACGCATTGCGTGAAGTTTGTTGAGGTTTCCTTTTGTAGATTATGGAATATTCCATATTTTTGCAACAGGAACCAACACAATTATGAAATATATATTAGTTCCATATGAGGTAATCTAATGGACAAACACTCTGTGCCACTCGTCTGAAAAGGCGAGTGGCATTTTGGTTACGCAACGCATTGCGCAACATTTTGGCCCATTGTTGCGTTGTTTTTCGCAAAAAAGTAGTAACTTTGTGGGGTCATTAATAGAACTATGAAACGGATATCGCAGCGAGATATAGCCCGCCAGTTAGGTATCAATGTCAGTACAGTGTCACGAGCACTGCGCGGACTGGATGGTGTGAGCCCTGAACTGAAGCAGCAAATTGAGAAGTTGGCTGAGGAGTCGGGCTACCGTCCCAACCCCTTTGCCCTGAGTCTGCGTTATGACACAACACGAATCATAGGCATCGTGGTGCCTGACGTGTCGTACAACCAGTATGCCCACATCGTGAAGAGTATTGAGGCTGAGGCGCGTAATGCAGGGTATATGTGCATCATTACGGACACGGACGACACCTACGAGAATGAGGCGAACTGTTTAGAGATGTTGGTGAACATGCATGTAGAAGGTATCATCATCTGTTTGTCGCAGGACACGGTAGATTTCCGTCACCTCAAGCAACTGAAGAAGGCCCACATGCCTGTGGTGCTGTTCGACAGGGCTCCCGATTTGGACATCTCGTCAGTCATCATCAACGATGCGGCTTCAGCACGTGAGGCTACCAACAGCCTGATTGATAGCGGTGCCCGTCGTATTGCCTTCTTGGGTGGTCCTAACCAGCAGAAGCAGATGACAGACCGTAAGCACGGCTATCTGGAAGCGTTGCGCGAAAGGGGTATTCCCATCCGTACGGAGCTAGTGAAGAGCCATCACATCAGTTTCAATTCAGGGTTGAGCGATACCCTCGACCTGTTGCGACTGCCAGAACCACCTGATGCCATCCTGGCTACCCACGGGTTGTTGGCTATCTCAGCCCTGCAGGCGTTGACCAATAGTGGAAAACGTATTCCTGACGATGTGGCGGTAGTGGGCTATATGAGTGACTGGGTGTCAGAAATGTCGCATCCACGTATCTCGTTCGTCCGTCAGAACCTGAAGGAAATAGGCTGTAAGGCCTTCCGTCTGTTATTGGACCAGATGAATGGGGACGACAGCGTACAGCACATTGTGGTTAAGGCACGACTGGAACTGAGAGACAGCACGAAAAGACATTAAAGATTAAAGATTAAAAATTAAAAATTAAAAATTAAAGATTAAAAATTAAATAATAATGAAAATGATTGTAGGCATGGCCCTTTTAGGGCTGACAACAATGAGTGCACAAGCGCAGACGGCAGACTCGCTGGCCCTGCAAGAGGTTGTAGTGACAGGTACGCGTAACGCAGTAGATGTGCGTCACTTGCCTATGACTGTGACCATTATCAGTCGTGAAGACCTGACGCAGCAACATCAGACGAGCATTCTGCCAACGGTGATGCAACAGGTGCCGGGACTCTTTGTCACCTCACGCTCGATGATGGGCTATGGGGTCTCGACAGGTGCGGCAGGTGGTATCAGTCTGCGTGGTGTTTCTGGTGGAACGGGACAGTTGATGGTACTCATCGACGGGCATCCGCAGTATCAGGGCATCTATGGACATCCCCTCAGCGACAGCTATCAGACCATGATGGCTGAGCGGGTAGAGGTGTTGCGTGGTCCTGCCTCTGTGCTGTATGGCTCAAATGCAATGGGTGGTGTGATCAATATCGTGACCCGCCGTCCTGTAAGTAGCTGTGGCACAGCTACAAACGCGACGGTGGGTGTGGGCAGCTACGGTACCGTGCAGGCTGAGGCCTCGAACCAGGTGCGTAGCGGTAAGTTCAGCAGTACCATTGCTGCACAATATGGTCGTACTGACAACCATCGTCCCAATATGGGTTTCGAGCAGTATGGTGGCTACCTGAATCTGGGCTATGACCTGAACGAGAACTGGAAGGCTTCGCTGAGTGGTAACGTGACACATTGGAATGCCTCGAACCCAGGCGCAGAAAGCCAGCTGAAACTGGAGAACGACCAGTGGATTACGCGTGGCGAGGTGTCAGCAACACTGAGCAACAACTATGGTTGTACCAGTGGTGCGCTGAGCGTCTATTCAAACTTCGGACGCCATAAGATTAACGATGGCTATAATGCGACTGGTGGCACGCCCCAGACGGACCTGTTCCGTTCGAAGGATGCTGTATCTGGCGTCTCACTGTACCAGTCTGCCCAGTTGTTTGAAGGCAACCGTATGACTGTTGGTGTTGACTATCAGCACATCTATGGACGTGCCTACTATACCAATCGTGAGACGGGTGACATCGTCAACACCCAGCAGCGCCTGATGCAGAGCTGTCATTCGCATGCTGATGATATAGCAGGTTATGTGGACTTCCGTCAGGACCTGACAGAATGGCTGACGATTGATGCTGGTCTGCGCTACGACCACCATTCTGTGGCTGGCAGCGAGTGGATTCCCCAGGCAGGTATTGTGGTTCGCCCCATCGCTGCAGGCGAGGTGAAGGCTATGGCCAGCAAGGGCTTCCGTCGTGCCAATCCCAAGGAGATGTATCTGTATAAGTCAGCCAACGAAGAGCTGGAGCCAGAGCGCCTGTGGAACTACGAGCTGTCGTGGCGTCATCGTTTGGACGGAGGCTTGAACTATGGTGTTAACCTCTTTTATATTAAGGGTGACAACATGATTCAGACCATCAATATGAAGAATGTCAATACGGGTGAAATCGAGAATTATGGTGCAGAACTGGAGGCGAAATATCCTGTCTGTCCCTCCTTCACAATTCATGGTAACGCCTCGTACCTGCACATGAAGAACAAGATTGTGGCAGCCCCTGAGGCTACATGCTATTTGGGTGTCGACTACCACAAGGATAAGTGGTTGGCTACGCTGGGTGCGCAGTATGTGAATAACCTCTATACGGAGGTGGGCGCCAATGAGGCCAAGGAGAACTTCTGTCTGCTGAATGCCAGTATTACCTACGCTGCAACGAAAGCCCTGAGCCTCTGGGTTCGTGGCGAAAACCTGTTGGCACAGAAGTATGAGATCAATCTGGGCTATCCCATGCCTCGTGCAACGTTTATGGGAGGAGTGAGCGTGAATTTTTAAAATTAAAGATTAAATATTAAAGATTAAACGGTAAACATTATGGAAGCAAATGTAAGACTGTATGCATTGAATTATGACGAGGCAAAGACGTACCTGTGGGCAGCGGTATTTGTGGCCTGCAACCTGGTACTGCCTCAGTTGTTCCACCTCATTCCGCAGGGTGGTGTCATCTTCTCGCCCCTGTCGCTGGTTATCCTGGCAGGTGCCTATAAGTTTGGTTGGAAGACGGGGTTGCTGGCAGCACTCGCATCTCCGCTGGTAAATCATGCCATTACTGGTATGCCGGCTTGGGAGGTCATGCCTGTCATGACACTGAAATTGGCTGTGCTGGCCCTTGTTGCAGGACTTGCTGCCCAGCGCTTCAAGACTGTCAGCCTGCCTCTGTTGATTGGTGTCGTCCTTGTCAGCAAAGCTATTGGTTGTTTGGGTGAGTTCATCCTGACAGATGGTATTGCTGCTACGATTGCCGACTTTACCATTGGTTGGCCTGGACTGCTGTTGCAGGTGTTTGGTGCCTGGCTTATTTTGAAATATGTGAAATAAACAACGACGATGAAAGATTTTAATTACTACGCACCGACCGAGGTGGTGTTTGGCGAACAGAGTGAGGAGCAGGTGGCTGCTCTGGTCAAGAAATATGGTGGCACGAAGGTGCTGGTACACTATGGTGGTAAGAGTGCTGAACGCTCTGGCCTGTTGGACAAGATCTGTGGTCTGCTCGACGAGGGTGGGGTAGCCTACGTCAAGTTGGGTGGTGTGGTACCCAATCCGCGTCTGTCGTTAGCCAAGAAAGGTATTGAGCTGTGTCGACAGGAGGGTATTGACTTCATCCTGGCTGTAGGTGGCGGTTCTGTCATCGACTCAGCGAAGTGCATCGCCTACGGTGTGTGCATGGAGGGTGACGTGTGGGATCTGTATCTTGGTAAGGTCGAGGCTCCCAAGTGCATGTTGCCTGTAGCCAGTGTGCTGACCATCCCTGCTGCTGGCAGTGAGATGAGTGAGGCCAGTGTGATTACCAACGAAGACGGTGATATCAAGGTCGGCTATTCGAATAATATGTCGCGTCCCAAGTTTGCCATCATGAACCCCCGTCGTACCATGACGCTGCCCCCGTATCAGACGGCAGCAGGTGTGACGGATATGATGATGCATATCTTCGAGCGTTACTTCACGAAGGACGACGACATGGACTTGACCACCAATCTGGCTGAAGCCACATTGCGCACCATCAAGGATGCTGTTTTTGTCGTATTGAAAAATCCCGAAGACTACCGCTATCGCGCCCAGATTATGTGGGGTGGCAGCGTTGCACATTGGGGCTTGTTGGGCAAGGGTGTTCAAGAAGACTGGGCTACCCACCAGTTGGAACATGAACTTAGTGCTATGTTTGACGTGACACATGGTGCAGGACTTGCTGCCGTTTGGCCCAGTTGGGCACGTTATGTGATGCACGAGAACCTAAGCCGTTTCGTACGCTTTGCTGTCAATGTGATGGATGTTCCCAACGACTTCACAGACCCCGAAGGTACTGCCCTGAAGGGTATCGAGGCCATGGAGCGCTTCTATCATGCCATTGGTATGCCCATCAACATCAAGGAACTAATAGGTAAGGATATTACGGACGAGGAAATCAAGGAGATGACCCGTAAGTGCAGTCGTGACTATCAGCGTACCTGTGGTGCCCTCAAGGTGCTGAAAGCTGAGGATATGGAAGCTATCTATCAAATGGCAAGAGGCTAAACCATACACAACAACACAAAAAAACTAAAAACATGATGAGACGATACCTCTTTATGCTGGTACTGGCTTCGGCTGTTACCGGCTATGCACAAGACTTAACGCTTAACGACCTTGAGTATTTCGAACGTCAGGGTGTGAACGTGCTGGTGTTCAGCAATAGTTTCAATGGCGGCTTTAACGACGAGAAAAATTCGGGTATCGAGGTGATTCATCACGGAGTTCGTACCGTACAGGGTGGTGCCATCCGTCTAAACAACACGCCTGAACAATGGGACTTGGTGCCAAAGATGACTAATCGTAAGGTCGATCGAGAGAAGAGTAGCATCGAAGTAGCCCTGCGCTATGACGACTACGACTTCGACAGTCGTATCGTGGTAACAGCCAAAGGCAAGGCAGTAGAGATTGCTGTCTGGTTGGACAAACCCGTACCTGCAAAACTGGCAGGTGAGGCAGGACTGAACATTGAGTTCCTGCCCTCGCAGTATTGGTTGAAGACCTACCAGATGGACAACCGTCTGGGTCGCTTCCCTCGTTATGCTACCAGTCAGACCATCACACGTCCAAATAGCGAGAAACCACGTCAGTTCAAAGGCTTTAAGACCTATGATGATCGTGGTACCAACCGCTTTGTGGACCCCCTGCCATTGGAGACTGGCCATAGCATCACGGTAGCAACGGATGCCCCTGAGCGTATGATCCGCATCTCGAGTGAGGATGCGGAGTTAAAACTGTACGATGGACGTATGCTGGCTCAGAACGGTTGGTTTGTGTTGCGTAGCGTATTACCAGCAGGTAAGACGGGTAAGGTCGTCACATGGACAGTAGAACCCCACGCCATTCCAGGCTGGATTCGTGAACCCAACATCGGTTTCTCGCAGGTGGGTTATACCCCCGAACAACCTAAGGTGGCAGTCATCGAACTGGACAAGAACGACCCTGTGCAGGCAGGTTCCGCTAGTCTGATGCGCCTCAACCCCGACGGCACTACTGAGGAGGCCTTCAAGGACGACGTGAAAGCATGGGGTCCCTATTATAAATATAATTATGTGAAGTTCGACTTCTCGAGTGTCCGTCAGCCAGGCGTCTATTATATCCAGTATGGCAAGACCAAGACCAACGACTTCCTGATTGATGAGCATGTGTACGACAAGATTACCGATGCCACGACGGATGTGTGGGTTCCCATCCACATGAACCACATGTACGTGACGGAGGGTTACCGTACCTGGCATGGGGAACCGTTCAAAGAGGGCTATCTGCAGGCACCTGAGAGTGATCACTTCGACCTGCACCGTCAGGGTAAGAGTACCGATACGAAGTACAAGCCCTACGAATTGATTCCTGGTCTGAACGTTGGCGGCTTCTTTGATGCGGGCGACTTTGACATCGAGACGGGCTCGAACATCAATGTGGTACAGAACTTTATCCGTACATGGGAACTGTTCCATCCCCAGCGCGACGAAACATTTGTTTCGCAGGAGCAGCGCTATGTAGAACTGCATCGTCCTGACGGTAAACCCGATATTCTGCAGTTTATCGAGCATGGTGTGCTGAACCTCGTGGCTCAGGCTGAACAGATAGGTCACATGTCATCGACACTCTCCAACTCCGTACTCGACAATTATCACCATTTGGGCGATGCAGCCTCCATTACTGATGGTCTGCACTACGACCCTTCGCTGAAACCTTACGAGGTCAGTGCTGACGGCAAGCGCAGTGGTACGCCTGATGATATGTGGGCCTTTACTACTCGTAATCCCCGTCTTGACCTCCAGGCAGCAGGTGTCTTCACCTCAGCAGCCCGTGTGCTCAAGGGTTATAACGACGAGTTGGCCAACCGTGCCCAGAAGCAGGCAGACCGTCTGCGCAAAGAGGCTACCGCCCTTCAGCGTGGGTCGCGATTCCGTCGCGACCGTCAAGCTGAGGCTGACGACGATTGGTTGACAGGTCTTGGCAATGTAGCCCGTAATCTGCAAACCGCCCTCGACTCTATTCCCATGAAGGACGAGGCCTACAAGCAGAAGTTGCGTCCTGCTGTGGAGAAATACAACGAATATATCCATAGTTTCGACAAGCAGAATCCCTATGGTGTACCCATCGGTTTGGGCAACTGGGCAGGTGTCAATGCCGTACTGAACTTTGGTATCACCGTCAACTATGCCCATATCTACTACCCCGATATCGTCAGCAAGGACGAGGTCTATCGGGTGGCCAACTGGTTGTATGGTTGTCATCCGTACCATAACTACTCGTTTGTGGCTGTGGTGGGTGCTGCCCGTCCCAAGCAGGTGTTCTATGGTAACAACCGTGCCGACTTCTCTGCCATACCAGGTAACGTGGCACCAGGTCTGTTGTTCCGTAAGCCCGACCACTTCGAGAACTATGACGACTGGCCCTTCCTCTGGGGACAGAACGAAGGAACCATCGCTGGCAATACCCAGTATGTCATCTTCGGTTCGTCGCTGAAAAATATCGTTGCACCGAAATAGCGGCTGATGAAACTCGTAAAGAAGAATGTCAATACAATGGATCTTATGAAAGTAGGTATAATAGGAACAGGATGGATTGCTGAGAAGGCAGCCATCACACTGAACGGATTAAAGGAATGTGAAGCCTATGCTGTAGGTTCCCGTTCACAGGATAAGGCAGACGCATTTGCCAGGAAATGGAATATCGCAAAGGCCTATGGCTCATACAGTGAACTCATTGCCGACCCCGATGTAGATTTAATATATGTGGGTACGCCTCATTCCCACCATTATGACGTCACTAAGGAGGCGTTGCTGACAGGCAAGCCCTGTCTGGTGGAGAAAGCCTTTATGGCCAATGCCCGACAGACGGAGGAAATCATCAAGATTGCCAGGGAACGTGAGGTGTTTTTGGCGGAGGCTATCTGGACTCGCTATCAGCCAGCCGTGCAGATGATTCGCGACCTGATAACCAGCGGACGTATCGGTGCCCCCAGACTGCTTACTGCCACACTGGGTTATTCGATGGGCAACAAGGAACGTATCATGCGGCCCGACCTCTGTGGTGGTGCCTTGCTCGACCTTGGCGTCTATGCGCTGAACTTTGCCCGCATGTTCTTCCCAGCCGACATCGTTAGCATTGACGGTACTTGTGTGAAAAGTAATACCGGGATGGACCTGACGAATGCGATGACCCTTGTCTTGGCAGACGGCATGCTCTGCAACCTGCAGTCGAGTGCCCAATGCGTGGGCGATAATATCGGTGTGATTGCCGGTACAGAGGGCAATCTCATCATAGACAATATCAATAATCCGCAGACCATTACCGTAAACGGTCCTGACAGGACTTATATCGAGACCATTCGTGTGCCACAGCAGATTACGGGTTATGAGTACCAGTTCCTGGCTTGTCGTCAGGCGCTGATGGACGGACTTCTGGAGCCTCATGAGATGCCGCTCGACGAAACCCTTTACATCATGCAGCTCATGGATGGGCTGCGTCGGAAATGGGATGTCCGCTATCCGATGGATGAGGAATAGTGAATAGTGATAACATGATGATAATAAGAAATATAGTAACACTGGCCTTTTTGATGCTATCAATCATGAGCATCAAGGCCCAATCAGGAGAAGATCAAGGACTGACCGTTAGTGGAAACGTACATGATGCAGAATTGAAAGAACCCATGGTACAGGCCACAGTACAGTTGTTCCGTAAGCGCGATTCAACATTCGTGGGTGGTACCGTAACCGACTTGCGTGGTAACTTCTCTGTGGAAGCGCCTGCCAACGGCGTTTACAAGCTGAAGATTTCATCGGTGGGCTACCAGTCCATCGAGCGTGAGGTAACTCTGCGTCGTAACCAAAGTCAGGAAATGGGTATGCTACTCATGTCGCCCGAGTCTGTCATGCTGAAAGAAGCTGTCGTGACAGGCCGTGCCGCACAGGTTATTGTCAAGAAGGACACACTGGTCTATAACCCTGACGCCTACCGTACACCCGAGGGGTCGCCTATCGAGGAACTCATCAAGCGCATCCCTGGTGCCGAGGTCGATGAGGATGGTAATATCACGATTAACGGCAAGGCCGTGAAGAAGATTCTGCTCGACGGCAAGGAATTTATGCTGGGCGACGTGGAAACGGCCTTGAAAAATATTCCCGTCAATATCATCCAGAACATGAAGTTCTACGACCAGCAGAGCGATCAGGCACGTATCACGGGTATCGAGGATGGCGAGAAGGAGACGGTCATCGATTTTACTATCAAGAAGGGTATGAACCGTGGCTTTATGACCAATCTCGACCTGGCTGCCGGTACAGAGCATCGCTATGCCTCACGTGGTATGGGAAGCAGTTTTACGGACAAAACGCGTTTCGTCATCTTGGGCAATTTCAATAATAAGGATGAGAATGCCGGTTGGTGGAATCGCCGAGGTCTGAACTCGCGTAAGATGTTGGGTACCAACCTGAACTATGACGACGGCGATAAGCTGAAGATTGACGCCAGCGTCCGTTGGAACCACCGTGGCGGCGACAACCTCAACGAGAATGCCAGCGAGAACTTCTACAGCGAGACCAGTCGTACGTTCTCAAACAGTTACTCTCAGAGTTATTCGCGTAGCAACAACTGGTGGGGTAATGTACGTGTGGAGTGGAAGCCCGACACGCTGACCAACATCCTGTTGCGTGCCAACGGCAGCATTGGTACCAATGATGGTACTGGTAAGTCGGCCAGTGCTACCTTCGATGCCGACCCATATCTCTATGTTGAAGACCCGTTGAATTCATTAGCTCCATTGGCTCCCTATTTGGTCAACCACAACAACAGTGCCAACCTCTCCTATGGTGAGAACAAGAACACATGGGCTATGTTGCAGTTCTACCGCCGTCTGAATCCCCGTGGCCGTAATATCACGTTACGTGTTGAGGGTAATTTGGGTGACAATAAGGACCGTAGCGTCTCGAACAACGAGGTGTTCCTGCATCGTGTCAAGAATCAGTATGGTCAGGACTCTACATACTTTACGGCCCGCTACAATACGACCCCATCAGATAACAAGGGTTACGTGCTGAGCGTCCTCTATAGTGAGCCGCTTTGGAAGGGTGCTCACCTTCAGGCCAACTATGAGCTACGTTACAGTCAGAACAAGAGCGACCGTCAGACCTACGATTTCAGTCGTATGCCAGTCAACCCCTTTGCCTCTGTCGTGCCAGAGTATCGCGAGTGGGATCCTTGGATTGGTGGCATTTCGCCCCTTGACGACTATCTTGATCGTAACCTCAGCCGTTACTCTGAATATAAGAACTACACCCACAACATTCGTCTTACCCTGCGTCACTGGCAGAAGGAATACGACTACAACGTGGGATTCTTGGTGCAGCCACAACATTCGAACTTCATTCAGGACTATCGTGGCGTGTATGTCGATACCGTTCGTAACGTGACCAATCTCACGCCCACCTTTGACTTCCACTATAAGTTCAGTGACCAGCAGAATATCTGGATTCACTACCGTGGTGATACCCGTCAGCCAGAGATGACCCAGCTGCTCGACATCACCGACGACTCCAATCCCCTCTATATCACGCAGGGTAATCCAGGTTTGAAGCCGCAGTTTACCAATTCGCTGAATGTCTACTACAACAACTATATCCAGAAGTACAAGCGCTCTATCGTCTTCTATGTCAACTACCGTCACATACGGAACAGCATATCGAACATGGTGCGGTATAATCCAGTGACTGGTGGTAGCATATCACGACCTGAGAATATCAATGGTAACTGGAATGTGAACGGTGGCTTTACCTTCAATACCGCCCTCGACTCGGCAGCTCACTGGAATGTCGGTGCCGATACCAGAATACGTTATAATAATTACGTCAGCTATGTGGCCCAGCAACAGGCTGATGCTGCCAAGAACACCACGAAGACCACCAACATCAACGAGCGTCTGACGGCCAGCTATCGTAACAACTGGCTCGAGGTGTCGCTTGACGGACAATTGAACTATCAGCATTCGCGCAACGAGTTACAGCCCAGTGCCGACCTCGATACATGGCAGTTCAACTACGGTGGCCAGTTCCTGGTACGTCTGCCTTTGGACTTTGAGGTGAGCATGAACCTGCATGAGCGCAGTCGCCGAGGCTACAACGATGCATCGATGAATACCAACGAACTGCTTTGGAATGGTCAGATCTCCAAACCCTTCCTTAAAAATAAGTCGCTTATTGTAGCCCTCAACTTCTACGACCTATTAGGTCAGCAGTCCAACTACGAGCGCTGGGTGAATGCGACAGGTCGCAGTGATACGCGCTACAACAGCATCAACTCGTATGCCATGCTCCACGTCCGCTACCGTCTGAACATGTTTGGTGGTAAGATCGATACCGAAGGCCGCTACGACAAGAAATGGGGTAACCGCGACCAGCGTGGTCGATAATCGAAATTTGGTGTAAAGGATAGCATCACGAATAAAATGGCAAGGAACTTTTGGCTCTTTGCCATTTTTTTCGTAATTTTGCCATCAAAGATGGCGAACTTACTCCGTCTCGGCATAAAAAAGATTAAAATCTTTTGTTCTGCTCTCGACTTTTCGTAACTTTGTCCCCCATAAGAAACAAAATGTATAGAGAACATGGGAAAATTAGTGATTAACTCGTATGACGAGTTTGCCGCCCATCTGGGCGAGGAGTTGGGTGCCAGCGAGTGGCTTCAGGTCGATCAAGACCGTATCAACCTGTTTGCCGACGCTACGTTAGACCATCAGTGGATTCATGTTGATGTAGAGCGTGCCAAGGAGGAGAGTCCTTATAAGTCGACCATTGCTCATGGCTATCTGACGCTGAGTCTGTTGCCTTACATGTGGGACCAGATTATCGAGGTGAACAATATCAAGATGTTGGTGAACTACGGCATGAATGACATGCGCTTCGGACAACCGGTCATTACGGGTTCGAGGGTTCGTCTGGTGACCAAGTTGCACAGCATCCAGAACCTGCGCGGCATCTGTAAGGCTGAAATCAAGTTTACCATTGAGATAGAGGGACAGCGCAAGCCTGCCCTAGAAGGTATTGCCGCCTTCCTGTACTATTTTAAGTAAGAGGTAAGAAGTAAGAAGGAAGACAAAACTAGACTGACGATGAAAAAACAAAAGATTGTAACATTCGGAGAATTGTTGCTCCGATTCTCGAAACCTGGTCAGCTACGGCTGACGCAGGGCGATATGTTTACCAGCAAATATGGCGGTAGTGAGGCTAATGTGGCCGTATCGCTGGCCACACAAGGGGAGAATGTGACCTACATCACACGTCTTCCTGATACACCTGTAGGACATGCTGGAGCCCAGTGCATGGCACAGATGGGTGTTGACATCAGCCGTATCGTGTATGGTGGACAGCGCATCGGTACCTACTATTTTGAACCAGCAGCCGGTATGCGAGCTGCCAAGGTGGTATACGACCGTGACCACTCGGCTTACTACGATCTGGCTCCAGGCATGATTGACTGGCGTGCTATCCTGAAGGATGCCGACATCTTCCAGGTGTCTGGCATCACCGCAGCCATCTCACAGCAGGCCGCTGACGCCACCTTTGAGGCCCTCGACATTGCCGACGAGCTGGGCATCACCATCTCGTTCGATATCAACTACCGTAAGAATCTGTGGAAATATGGTGCCGATCCGCGAAAGACATTGCAAAAGATGCTGTCGCGCTGTGACATGATGTTTGGCGATGCCATCGAGTTTGAGTGGATATCACAGCATCCACAGCCTCCTTTCACGGCTACCGACTCGAACTTCAAGATGCAGATTCCAGAATATCATGAGTGGTTTGACGAACTGCATGCGCAGTATCCACGCTGCAAGCAGTGGCTGATGGGTATGCGTAACATCGTGGACTCGAACCACCACACGCTGACGGCCCTGCTCTTTACGGATGGTCAGTTGTTGGAGGCACCTGTCATCGATATCCCCGATGTGGTAGACCCCGTTGGTGTGGGCGATGCCTTTATGGGCGGTTTCCTGCATGCTATCAATATCTTCCCTGGCGACCGTGAGAAACAGTTGAACTACTCGTTGGCAGCAGCCTCGCTGAAGAATACCATCCCTGGCGACTTCAACCTGTCGACAGAAGAAGAGATACTGGCTACCTTGGAGCATCGTTATAATGCCCAAACACTGTATAAGACGATAGAATAAAGGCTTGTTTCTTTTTACTCAATGATGTAAGGCACCCCATAGGTAACTGCCAGGTTTGAGAGTTACCCGCGTTCCATTCGTCGCCTGCATTTGTACGACGCCAGGAGCTATCTGGTCGACTATCTGAAACTGGGACCAGCCAAGGGCCTGTAATGTGGCCCAGGCGGTGGCACCACCTTCTATAATCAGGTGGTCAGGACAATGCTCGGCAATCAATTGCTCGGCCATTTCTGCCATCATGGTACGTAGATGAACTGCAACCTCTTTGCCTGTCCGGTGGGTATAAGGAATAGAAAGAATAAGGCTGTGTTCCTGCTTATAGCCCGTCGTGTCCCAAAGACTCAAATCGTTACCGCCATCATAAATCTCTTTCGGCATCGGTGCGGTGGGTATTCCCCAGTCAAGTGCCCTACTCTGCGTCGACCCGCAGAGAATAAGAGTGGAAGTCTGATGTGTGATGTCTGATGTCTGATGAAAGATGGAAGATGCGTGATTTGAAGGTATGGGGTGTTTGGCGATAGATTTTTTTAATCGCCCACACCCCATACCTATCATTCCACTAAATAAGTCCGCTGCTCCGGCAAATAACGTTTTGCCGTCATTGTATTGCTGAATAACCTTGCGGATATCCTCCTCACTTTCGGCATCAGGCATGATAATACCCTTCTCTTCAGCATCGGGGAAACGCTCCTTTAATATTGAGGTATAGGCAGGGAACTCAGGGTCGAACGAGAAATCCGTCTCGTTTAATGGCACCTCTCTCCACTCAGACCTCAGACTTCTGACCTCTGACCTCTGACCTCTCACCTCTTTAATATAATAGACGCCATTACGGATGACGCGTCCTTTCGATGGGTTGGCAGGCAGATAGACAGCACGCTCATAGCCTGTGGCCTCCAACAGGGCTGTAAGTTCGGCAACGACATGGCCACGCAGTGCAGAGTCGGTCTTCTTAAAGAGTGAAGAGTGAAGAGTGAAGAGTGAAGAATGAAGAGTGAGAGGGTGAGAGGGTGAGAGGGTGAGGAGAATGCGCTTTGTTTCGGCGATGGCCTCAGCTTCGCTCATGGAACGGGTGTCAGTAGCGATGACGGTCGTTTCGTTTGTAGCTGTGCCACAGCTACATGCAGAATCGCTGCTGCCAGAGCTGCCACAAAGCAAGCGCACCTGCTGGCCTTGTGCAAAAGCAATACCTGCTATCTCGGCAGCCCCTGTAATGTCATCGGCAATAACTATCATGCCTTCCTTTATCTCCTTCTATCTTCTTCTATCTTCCTCTAACTCCTTTTAACTTCTCTCCGATATATCGCCATGCGTGTGGCGTAGTCAATCGAGAGCGTCATGGCACTGTCGTTGGCAATGCCTTTACCGGCTACATCAAAAGCGGTGCCGTGGTCTACAGAGACACGGATGATGGGCAGACCGAGGGTGATGTTAACGCCACTGGCAGAATCCATCTTGCCCGTCTCCTTGTTCCAGTTGAAGGCGCACACCTTCAAAGGGATGTGTCCCTGGTCGTGGTACATGGCAACAACACCATCGAACTGTCCGCATTTAGCCTTGGCAAAAACGGAGTCAGGGGGTACAGGACCATCGACGTTGAAACCACGTGCCGTCAGTTCCTCGATGGCGGGAATGATTTCCTGAGCCTCCTCCCAACCGAACATGCCGTTTTCGCTGCTGTGTGGATTCAGACCGGCCACACCGATGTGGGGCTTTTGGATGCCGAACTGTCGGCATGCATCGTCAATGAGTTCGACACACTCGATGACGCGTGCTTTCTTCACCAGGTCACAGGCCTTACGGAGAGGAACGTGCGTCGATACATGGATGACGCGGATATTCTCGTCGGCCAGCATCATAGCATACTTCTTGGTATTGGTAAAAGTGGCATAGATCTCCGTATGTCCGTCGTAGTGATGGCCAGCCAGGTTCAGCGCCTCCTTGTTGAGCGGTGCAGTCACAGTACCATCCACCTCATCAGCCATGGCCAGTTCGATGGCCTTCCGTATATACTGGAAGGCGGCATTGCCGCATTGGGCCTGCACCTTGCCGAACTCGAAGGTGGCGAGGTCGACACACTTCAAGTCGATGACGTCGATGGTGCCGTATTCGAACTTAGCATCCTTAACGTTTTGGATGGCATTGACCTGTAGGTTAAAGCCAAGCAACTGAACTGCCTGGCACATGATGGCAGCATCGCCTGTAACGACAGGACGGCATTTCTCGTAAGTCTCTTTTCTGTTTAGGGCGCGGACGGTAATCTCAGGACCTATGCCTGCGGGGTCGCCCATGGTGATGGCTAATATCGGTTTCATAGCTTCTTTTTCGTTATGACGTCATAACGTTATATCGTTATAACGAGTTAGTATAATGAATTATAAATCTCGCGGGCATCTTGTTCAGTGACTTCTCTTGGATTGTTCTTCAGCAGGCGCTGTACCTGCATAGCGGCTTTGGCCATGCCGTCGACGGCAGTCTGTGGAATGCCTAAGTCGGTCAGTTTCTTGGGAATACCTACAGCTTCTGCCAACTGATTGATGAAGTCGACACCCCGCTGGGCCGTCTCTTCGTCAGAGTGGCCAGGTTCGCAGCCTAAAGCGATGGCCACTTCAGCATGCCGCTTAATGTTGGCAGGCATGTTGAACTTCATCACCGAAGGCAATAAGATGGCATTGCTCAAGCCATGAGGAATATGGAATTCACCTCCGAGCGGGTAGGAGAGGGCATGTACGGCGGCAGTATTCACGGGACCTAAGCACAGTCCACCATACAGCGACCCGAAGGCCAAGGCCTCGCGGGCTTCCACATCCTTGCCGTCATTGACAGCACGTTTCAGGTTGGCTGCTATCAGTCGGATGCCTTGAAGGGCATAGATGTCAACGGACGGATGGGCAAACTTGTTGGTGTAGGCCTCGATACAGTGCGTCAGTGCGTCCATACCAGTATCGGCAGTGACTTTTGCGGGTACCGTCCATGTCAGCTTGGGGTCAACGTAGGCAGCATCGGCAATCAAGAAAGGCGAGACGATGCCTTTTTTCAGATGGTCGCGCTCGTCCAACAGAATGGCATTAGGCGACACCTCTGAGCCCGTTCCCGCCGTGGTGGGCAGACAGGCAAACCATAGGCCGCGTTTCTTGATAAATCCTGGCTGGAACATGTCACTCCCCTCGCCAATCGGAGAGGGGTCGGGGGTGAGGCTTGCTATCAGTTTCGTCAAGTCGAGCACGGAACCACCTCCTATACCAACTACGCTGTCGGCATGAAATGCTTGTGCTACAGCCAGCACCTTCTTGAAATCGTTGACGGTAGGCTCAGCCACGATGTCCTGGTAGACCATGACCTTGATGCCTGCTGCCTTGAGTTCTGACAATGGCTCGTCGATAAGTGGTAGAATGGGTGGTGCTGTCAATACAAACAGGTGCTTGAGCCCCATCTTCTGATAGTCGTCTACTAATGTCTCGATGCAGCCCGTGCCAAACACGATCTTCTGTGGCTGCAATAATGTGATTGCTTTCATATCTTGTTGTTTTTTATTATAAATAATAGACGAATACGCGCGCGCATTGTCACCCTTGCCCATGAACTTTTCCAGTCAGAAAAACTCAAATATATTTGGTTTTTCATTCGGTTTGCACTACCTTTGCACCAACTTTATCTCATTCAAAGAATATGCGTATAAAGGAACTGGATTATTTGAAGGGTGTGATGATTATTCTGGTCATCACCTTCCACTTGGTGTATTTCGAGCATCTCTATCCCTATGCCAAACAAGTGGTATATACCTTCCACATGCCAGTATTCCTGGTTATTTCGGGCTATCTGATGAACATCAGTAAGAAGTGGGGTGCTTTTATGCTCACAATAGTCGGACTGGTTATACCCTATCTGGTCATGGAGAGCGGCTATACCGTCATGGCTTCGTTACTGCCTATCAATGAACATATAGACCACCTGACAGTTGGTGTCTTCTTCGATAAGCTTCTACTCCATCCCTTAGGTCCTTACTGGTATCTGCATACGCTGATACTCTGTGGCTTGACCTATCGTTTGATCATGGGGACAGTTTTTAATAATTGGATGATTAGAATCATCCCTATGATCCTGGTCTTCTATTTCTTTTCTCATGTCCTGGGCATTCTCTCGTTCCCGTTGGCCATGTATTTCCTGATAGGAGCCGTCCTGCGCCAAAGTCAGACAGACTTCGTGCGCTTTTTCCATTCGTCGGCATTCGCTATACTAGCCTTTGCGCTGCTCATCTGCGAACCGGCATATCTGAGTCCGGCAACATTGGGAGGACTCCTCATCGTCTACCTTGTCATCAGTGGCTGTCTTTTCTTATTCAGCTATTCACACCGTTCGGTCTTGAACGTTATTGGCTTCTTTGGCAGAAACAGTTTGCTGCTCTATGTCTTTTCGCCAATCTTCACCATCTTATGTAAGCAAATGGTACCTTACTTGACATTTGACAAGTCGGGCATGCTGTTCCTGATAGCCTCGCTCATCGTTTGTGTCAGTGGCAGTCTTGCCATAGGCTATCTGATGGATCTCTTAAGAATATCGCCCCTGTTCTTCAGGAAACAGCGTGTGGTGAGCCCAATATCTCCCGATTAACGGGCCTGTTCGGCATTCTTCTCTTCCAGATACCCCCAAATGGTGAGTTCTTTATCAGCCAGCGGTGTCTTGAAGAAGAAACTGGCCACATAGCCAACAACGAGGACGATTAGGTGTGAATAGACGCCTAACATGTATTTGTGATGTGAAAAATTCCAGTCGCCAAGGTCGAGGAGGGTCTCTTTGATGCCTGTACCGTGGATGTCGACTTTGGTGGATGTCAGTACGGCATATGCCGTAAACAGGACTGCTACGGCAATACCGATGTATAAGCCCTGCTTATTGGCCCGACGACTGAACAGTCCCAGGATAAAGATGCCGACAATACCTGCCGAGAAGATGGCATAGAGTGAGAATAAGGCACCTAAGACGCCTTCGCCGCCCCAGAAGATATACAGGCAGGCCACACCGATGGCACCGACGCCCGATGCCACGACCATCCACTTGCCAAAACGTAGCTGTTGCTGGTCGGTAGCGTCTTTGCGGAAACGTTTATAGTAGTCTTGCACAGCAATGGCTGACAGACAATTCAAGTCGCTGTCAAGGCTGGAGATGGCTGCTGCGGCGAGGGCGGCAATGATGAGGCCGCGAATGCCGACAGGCAGCTCATGTGCAATAAAATAAGGGAACACCTCGTCAGCTTTGAGACCTTCGGGTAATATGGGTGCTCCCTGTGCATGGTAGTAAGCAAAGAGAGCCGTACCGATAAACATAAACAGGGCCCAGATGGGTACAGACATTAGTACACCGATATAAGCCGCCTTCTTGGCTTCCTTGTCGTTCTTCGCAGCCAGATAGCGCTGTACGATGGTCTGGTCGGTGCCATACTTCTGCAAGGCATAGAAGATGCCGTTCAGCACCATCACCAGGAAGCATAGCTCTGAGAGACTCCAGTCGTAAGGGCCAAAGTCAATCTTGTTATATTCTGAGGCTATACGGAACGTTTCTGCTGGACCGCCATCAATATCGAACAGCAGGATGGCGATGCAGATGATGCCGCCACCAATGAGCAGGAAGCCTTGAGCGACATCCATCCATACAATGGCCTCCATACCACCAAACAGTGTCAGGATGATGATCGTGATACCCAATACAAGTACGATGGTGTAGATGTTGATGTTGAGAAATGTTGCCAAGGCCATCGAGACCAGGAAAAACACCGTCCCTGCTTTTGAAAAGTGGCCCAGCGTAAATGCAAACGACGAATACAGACGGGCAAAGAGTCCGAAACGTCGTTCGAAATATTCGTAGGTCGACAAACGTATCACCTTGCGGAACAGTGGTACAATGATGCCAATGAGGGCTACCAGCACGATTGGTACCATCAGGCCCTGTACTAACAGTATCCAGTTGTCGGCATACGCGGCACCGGGGTAGGCGAGGAATGTGACGCTCGAGATCAGTGTGGCAAAGATGGAGATGCCCACTGCCCATGCTGGAATCTTGCCGCCGCCCGCAAAATATTGTGACGTGTCTTTCTGTTTATGGGCAAAATAGACGCCAGTGCCTATGGCTGCCAATATGGACAGCAATACGATGATATAGTCAATTACATGCATAGGGGCTTGAGGTAATCATAATTACTAATTCCTAATTACTAATTCCTAATTTTTTGACAATTGCCTGTTCTTCTTCCGCAGACAATCGCGTCAGTGGCATGAGCATCCACGGTTCACAGAGCCCTTTGGTTTGCATCATCACCTTCAATGCTGTCAGACTTTGTCCGAGCGTCCGGTCCTTTTGGTAGATCTTGGCAATTTCGTTGGTCTCGTCTTGCAAGCGGTTGGCGGTAGCCATATCACCAGCAACGGCAGCATTGAACAAGTGCTGGAACATGTCGGGAACGTAGTTGCCTGTTGAGGGCACAATGCCGTTGCCACCCAATTCCAGGGAATGGGCACTCTGTGCTGCCCAACCGCAGAAGTAGGCAAAGTCGTCACGTCCTTGGGCAATCTCAATGCACTGAGCCATGCGTTCCAAATCGCGCTCAGAGTCCTTCAGTCCTACAATATTCGGATGGTCGGCTAACCGCCGGATGACATCTACGGGAATGCTCATGTGCGTTGTTGCCAGGATGTTGTAGAGCATCAGCGGACCAGTAATGCAGTCGGCCAGCATCTGGTAGTATTCGTACATCTGTTCTGGCGTTAAGGCATAGTAGGTGGGCAGGGTGGCTACGATGACGTCAGCGCCTATAGCAGTGTAGATCTCGGCTTGGCGGACTTGCTCGCTGAAGCAGTTTCCCGTCAGACCCGCATAAATCAATATCCTGCCGCTGGCGACCTTGACAGCTGTGTCTACAAATAGCTGTCCGTCAGCCTGACTGACGCTATTCCCCTCGCCCGTGGTCCCCATTAGCAGGGGCGACACCTTATTGTCGGCAAAAAAGTTAATGATTCTCTTGACAGCCTCCGTGTCAAGTTGTCCGTCTTGGGTAACGGGGGTGACCATTGGTACCACCACGCCGCGATACTTACTGTTGTTCATATACACTTTAATATTTTATTGTTATCTGCTTATATATTAAAGACGTACGAGCTTGGGTTTAGTAATCACTATCGACGAATGGCTTGTGATTAACTATTTTTTGCAAAAAAACACCTCAAAAATTTTAGGAGGATTTAGTTATTTTTTGTACCTTTGCAACCGAATCGGATTTTCCAAAACGGAAAACTTTTTGGAAATCTGAAGACGAAAAGTTGTCCAAAACGGAAAACCTTAGTCAAATAGAGAACGCATGATTAAAACCAATAATAGAAGAGAAATACATACAATGGAAATTAAAAATTTTACCATTACGAAGCGTGACGGTACCAAGGATCGCTTCTCTTTAGACAAAATCATGAATGCCATAGTGAAGGCATTCGAGAGTGTGGATGAACCGGCTGACCTCGGAACGGTCTCGAAGATTCTGAGTCATCTGGACATGCACGACGACATCAAGGTGGAAGACATTCAGAACCAGGTGGAAGAGGCGCTGATGCGCGAAGGTTTCTACAAGGTGGCCAAGTCGTTCATCCTGTATCGTCAGGAACACTCTGAAGACCGTGACACACTGGAGAAGATGATGTTCCTCTCTGAGTACACCGAATCCGTCAACGCTGCTACGGGTTCGAAGTACGATGCTAATGCCAATGTGGAACACAAGAATATTGCCACACTGATTGGCGAGTTGCCCAAATCGAACTTCATCCGCCTGAACCGTCGTCTGTTGGTGGACCGCATTAAGAAGATGTACGGCAAGGAGTTGGCTAACGAGTACATTGACAAGCTGACCCACCACTTTATATATAAGAACGACGAGACATCGCTGGCCAACTACTGTGCCTCTATCACGATGTATCCTTGGCTTATTAATGGTACGACAGCCATTGGCGGCAACTCTACTGCCCCCACAAACTTAAAGTCGTTTGCCGGCGGCTTTGTCAACATGGTGTTCATGGTTAGCTCTATGCTGTCTGGTGCCTGTGCTACGCCTGAGTTCCTGATGTATATGAACTATTTCATTGGCAAGGAATATGGTAAGGACTACTGGCAACATCCCGACCAGCAGGCTGACCTCTCGTTGAAGAAGCGCACCATTGACAAGGTCATTACCGACTACTTCGAGCAGATTGTCTATACACTGAACCAGCCCACTGGTGCCCGTAACTATCAGGCTGTGTTCTGGAATGTGGCTTACTACGACAAGTACTATTTCCAGAGCATCTTCGGTGAGTTCTATTTCCCCGATGGCTCTCAGCCCGATTGGGACGGTCTCTCTTGGTTGCAGAAGCGTTTTATGAAGTGGTTCAACCAGGAGCGTACCAAGACACTGTTGACCTTCCCTGTTGAGACGATGGCATTGCTCGTTGACGAGAATGGTGAGTGTAAGGACAAGGAGTGGGGCGAATTCACGGCTGAGATGTATGCCGAGGGTCACTCGTTCTTCACCTATATGAGCGACAATGCCGACTCCCTGTCGTCTTGCTGCCGTCTGCGCAATGAGATTACCGACAATGGCTTCAGCTATACCCTCGGTGCTGGTGGCGTCTCTACTGGTTCAAAGTCTGTGCTGACCATCAATCTGAATCGCTGCATCCAGTATGCTGTCAACCACAAGATGGACTATCTGGAGTATTTGAGCGGCATTATCGACCTGTGCCATAAGGTGCAGATGGCTTACAACGAGAACCTGAAGGAGTTGCAGGCTCATGGCATGCTGCCTCTGTTTGATGCTGGCTACATCAATATCAACCGCCAGTATCTGACCATCGGTATCAATGGTCTGGTAGAGGCTGCCGAGTTTATGGGCTTGAAGATTACGCCTAACGACGACTATCAGAAGTTCGTGCAGGGCATTCTCGGACTCATTGAGAAGTATAACAAGAAGTACCGTTCGAAGGAGGTTATGTTCAACTGCGAGATGATTCCTGCCGAGAACGTCGGCGTGAAGCATGCCAAGTGGGACCGTGAGGACGGTTACTTCGTACCACGCGACTGCTACAACTCATACTTCTACGTTGTTGAGGACGACTCGCTCAGTGTGATCGACAAGTTCAAGTTGCATGGACGTCCCTATATCGAGCACCTCACTGGCGGCTCCGCCCTTCACATGAATCTGGACGAGCATCTGTCCAAGCAGCAGTATCTGCACCTGCTGAAGGTCGCTGCCCAGGAGGGTTGCAATTACTTTACCTTCAATATTCCCAATACCGTGTGCAACGACTGCGGTCATATCGACAAGCGTTATCTGAAGGAGTGCCCACACTGCCACTCGCATAACGTAGACTACATGACGCGTATCATTGGCTATCTGAAGCGTGTCTCGAATTTCTCGCAGCCCCGTCAGGAAGAAGCAGCCCGTCGTTTCTATGCACACGCTGAGAAATGAAGGAAATGAGAAGTGTAGAAAATGAGAAATTGGCTGTTCGCAGGATTAATATCTCATTTTCTCATTCTCTCAATCTCTAAATGTCTAAATTATGTTGAAATACGTTAATACAGGGGTTGTTTTTCAGGAGATACCCGACGAAGTGACACTGGCGATTAATATTTCAAATTGCCCGTGTCACTGCCCGGGTTGTCACAGCCATTATCTGTGGGACGATATCGGAATGCCCTTGACGACCGATGCTATCGATGACTTTGTCAGCCAATATGGAACTGACATTACTTGTATCGCATTCATGGGTGGCGACGCCGATCCGAAAACCGTCAACCAGTTGGCTCAGTACATCCACGAGTACCATCCACAGTTTCATGTTGCATGGTACAGTGGACGTCTGCGCGTGCCACCTACCGTCAATAAGCAGGACTTTGACTATATCAAGATTGGTCCGTACATTCGCCACCTCGGCCCCTTGAAATCGGCCACCACCAACCAACGTCTCTATCGTCGTACGATGGATGGCGATTTCGAGGATATCACCTACCGTTTCTGGCGGCAGCGCGATGTAGCGGTATAAGGAGGTAATAAATACCTTAGAATGTAAAATCTGTTTTTTCTACGCCGTCACCGTAGATGGTCTTGAAGTCGTCGCGCATCGAGATGACATAATAGCCTGCCTCGCGCCACTGCTGACCCAGGTTGAGGGCTTTCTCTCTGTTGGCATGGTCTCTGACATCGTCATCGGCAATGAGCATGAAGGCTGCTGAGCGGTACTTGTTGTTACTCAGACAATAGTTATGCATGGCACAGTCGCCACTGCTATTACCAAACGACAGGACGGGTACTTTGCCAATCTCCTGACTGATTTGCAGCACCTTGTTGGTTTTCAGGTTCTTGATGATGAGCTCATCTGTGCGGACGAGATCTTCATCTTGAGTCATCATGTGATTGACGCTTGCCTCGTTGCTCGATTGGTTGCTGGAACGGTACTTCACGTCCATGCCTATCACGCGGTTTGGTTCAATGCCGATAGATTCAACCAATGCGCGGCAGATGAATCTGTCGGAACCAGACACGACATAGACCGTAAAACCATTTTCCTTTAGATAGTTGAACACCTCCAGCATAGGCTTATAGTGGCTCTGACCATAGGTCATTCCCTTGAAACCGTTGGCAGGCTTGGCGGCATACGCCTTGACGTAGGCATCAAACTCGGCTACAGTCATGCCGGCATACGCCTTGGCAGCCGCGTAGGCATGCTTCATGTCGAAAGCGTCAGGCAGTTTTTTGCCTTCCCTGACAAAGTCTCTGATGTTCTGGGCAGCCTCCTTGACATCTTCGGGGGCTTTGTCCTTATAGGTAGGATCATCCAGCGCACGATATTCCAGCATGTTGTATTCAAAATAGGTAGGGTAGAGTTCGCCGACGAAGGTACCGTCCATGTCAAACGTGGCAATACGGTCTTCCTCCTTGATGAAGTTCGGGGAGTTGGGGTCCGTCACGTCTGTCACAAATTCTTGCAGGGCAGTAAGGGCTTCGCAATTGTTCCACAGCGTAAATTGAGGCTGTAAAACCGGATTAACTGCATTATCTTTGTTACAGCCAGTGAGGATGACGGCAAAGACAATGAGCAGGGGATAAAATAGTTTCTTCATAATCTTCGTTACTTTATTGTATTAATATCAATTTTTCTCTGATGACACGGTTTTTAGCGTACAACCTCGGTGAATTCTGGTTTGGCACCAGACTGCTTGCCAACGGTGACGTAGATGGTAGAGGTGGACTCTGCGCCATCGAAGCCGCGACTTTTGACCGTATATTTGTAGTCGGTACTATCGTCAGTGGTGCGCTTACCTACTGTCGATGGGGTGCCGAGTGGGAACTGATAGCTGGAGCAGGCAGCGTCGAAGATAGCTTTTTCGGCCTCTGTCACAGGTTCCTGCGCAGAATACTCTGGCAGTTTCTTGACGGAACCCTTCTTATAGCCGTTCTCTTTCAGGAATCGGTCGAGTTCTTTGCTGGCTGAGGCCACACGAGCGGTACGCACGCCATAGCCTTTCTGAATCTTAGCTTTGGGCAGGGCCTTCTTCAGGGCATCGCTTGACGTGTTCAGTCCACCACTGCCGAAGGTGCAGAATGGTACGATGGTCTTGCCTGCGAAATCGTTGCTCTTTACCAAAGTCTGGATGGGGTTGGCGTATGTGCCAAACCAGATGGGGTAGCCCAAGAAGATGACGTCGTACTTGGAAAGGTTCGACTTCAGGGCCTTCAATTCGGGCCACTGGCCACTCTGCATCTCACGCTGTCCACGCTGCATGGTTTCCTGGAAGTTGCCAGAGTAAGGTTTGGTAGCCTCAATCGTTTCGATGTCGGCACCGAGCTGCTTCTGCAACTCCTCTGCCACCGTCTTGGTACTTCCTGTTTCTGAATAATAAAGCACCAATGCTTTCTGTGCATAACTTGCTGTGATACTGGCCATCATTGCCATTGATAATATTATTATTTTCATCATAGTTGGTAATTTTTAATTCCTAATTCCTAATTCGTAATTCGTAATTCACTCCAGCGATCCAAGTGCCTTCTGCAGTTCTACCTGACTGAGCTTGACTTCGATTTCAGCGTCGATCTTTTGTGACATGGCCTGCAACCAAGCTGTCTGAGCTTCAATGACGGTGGTCGAGGAGATGACCCCCTCCTTAAAACCGAGATTGGCAGTACGCAGGTTCTCTTCGGCATGTGCAATGTTCGACTGCGCCATGGCCAGCTTCTTGTTCGACTCGTTGACGAGGAAAGCCTTCTGGTTGACCTGCAGTTCTATCATCTCGCGGGCATCGTCCAGTTCCAGACTGGCAATGGTGGCGGCACCCTTGGCAGCCCGTACCTTATAGCGTACGTCACCCCAGTTCCAGATGGGCACATGGATCATGACGCCCACATTCCAGAAACCGGCAAACTTCTTCTCGAAGCCGTTGAATGTGTTGGGATTGCTTACGGCATAGCCGCCCGTCAGGAGTACCTTCGGCAGATTGCCCGCTTTCAGCAGGTTGGTGGCTTGATGGGCCAAATCGACGGTATTCTGCAGCATCTTCAGTTCAGGACGGTTCTGCGTCGCAAAAGTGACGTCGGCGGTAGCCAGCCTTTCACGGTCTTCAATGAGTTCTTCCCTGTCTTCGTCAGCCAGTTTCACCTGTTCGTTGATGGGTAGTCCGCAAAGCTCGCAGAGCAGCATCTTCGACAGTACCAGACCGTTGGTAACCTTCATGAGTGCCATCTCAGCCTCGTTCACCTTTACGCTGACGTTCAGCCGGTCGCTTCTGGTGGCTACACCCTCATCCAACATTTTCTGCACATCGTCGTCCAGTTTCTTCACCAGCTCCACAAAACTTTGTGCCAGCTTCTCCTTATGGCGTAGCGACACAACCTGCCAGTAGGCCTGGTCGATGCTGAACAGTGTACTCTGGCGTTTAGCCTCCAGAGAGTTGGCTGCTAATTCCTCGTTGATGTCAGCCATCTTGTTCATGGCGACGATGGCACCACCCATGAATACTGGCTGGGTAAACATGACGGCACCGGCAAACATGTTGCGCGTGTCGGTGCGAAAGGCATCGACGACACCCATGCCAAACTGGTCGAGTGTACCAGCCAGTGCCCCTAAGTCACCAGCCAGCTTCGTCTGCAATGGCGCAGGCAGTATCGAGGCGTAAGGCGCTACAGATGTCTGCAGGCCCGTAGCGGCATTAGTGCCTAAGTTGCTGAGTGCCGCCTTCTGGTCGTCGTTCAGTATTGATATCTCTTTGCTGGTCCATACATAGCCGCCTAATGCATTGACATGTGGCAGGTATTTCGCCCGTGCCGACTTGCGCAGATTGGCAGCAACATCCTGTTTGGTCTTCGACACACTCATCTGCTTGTTGTTGCGCAGTGCCATAGCCCTACAACTGTCCAGTGTCAACAGCCGTTGAGCACTCATGCCCAGCGGCCAAATTAAGAGCATACAGAGCACTAAAGCCCGTATCAGTTTTACTTTATTCTTTTCCGTTTTATTCCTCATAGTCGTCTGTAATGATGCCGCAAAAGTATGAAAAATACTGCATATCCCGAATTTTTATACACTAAAATATGTTTTTTTTAACTGATTTAACTAAATATCAAAAACAACGTTACAACTCAGTCTTCCTCCTATGGTCGGCCTATCGGCCTCAAAATCTGAATAAAAATCCATTAAAATGGGGAGAGATGATAAGATTTTGTGTGATTTTGAAAAAGAGTTTGTAAGATTTTGAGCGAAGCGACCATAAAATCGGCGATGACTGAGTTACAAAACAACACAAATCAGCGCAAACCTGTATTCATGGTAGGAAAAAAGAGTCTCAAAACGAGAAAAACTGCATGTTTTGTTGTTTAATTCGTACTTTATTGCTAATTTTGCAACCATGAAATGTAACTGAATGTTTTCATCGAACGCTTCATCCGACAGAATGAGGAGCTGCGCCAAAAGATGCGAAAAGCAGGAATTCTTTAATAAACAACAAAGTATAATTATTAAACACTAAAAACAATGAAAAAGATTTTATCCGCCGTCCTTTTCTGCGCAATAACCATGTCAATGTTGACATCGTGCGCTATTGAGGACAATCCCGCTCCTGTCACAGACTACAAGCCTTTCCCCTACGACAGCGAGATTGACAATTCAGTACGTCCGGGCAACGACTTCTACAGGTATGCACTCGGACAGTGGTTTAACAGCAGCACCCCCTCACCGTCTTTGTTCAAGCAGGTTGATAGTGAAATGCAACAATTGTACAAAAACATGCTAAACACCAGCACCGACCCCGTCATGCTGACGCTGCGCAATCAGGCCGACCAGACGTTGAATGACGACAGCAAGAATAAGGCGCTGCTCAGTGAGCGTCTACAGATGCTGGAGCAGGTGACAACAGCCGACCAGCTGTACAGTGCTTTTGCTAACCTGCAGTCGTTAGGCTATAGCCCCCTGTTCCGTCTGATTCCATATTGTGATAATGGCAGGAAGGGTGTCAATGTTGTTACCTCAGGCGCTATGACAGAAGAGGTGACCAGTTTTGCTGCTCGAAAGAATAAAGAATCACTGGATAGTGTCGTTACCGCCTATTGCTCGCATCTCGGTGCCTTGGGCTTCTCTCAGGAGCGTATCGCCCAGATTACTGGGCATGCCATTGAAATCGAAAATCTCGAAATGCAAGCCTATCAATATCTATGGGAGATGCTGCGACATCCTCAGCTTACGACTGTCACACGTCGCGCCTCATCCAATGACGAACAGAAGGGAGATGCAGTCTTAAAAATGATGGGTGTCACCGATCAAGAGCTGAAAAACGAGGTCTTGGCCATGGGCAGTGAGGGTATTGCCTCGCTCATACTTCTCTTTGCTGACGTTGCCCAGTCTCCGTCGTATTTAGAAGCCTTCCGCGACTACATGATCTACAATGTGTTAGCGCAGGACCTGCCTTTTGTCCCCAGCATCAACAAGCAAGCTGACCGCATGAACATGTTGAAAAGTGCTCTGCAGTACAACAAGTATTATAAATATCGTCTGCTGACTGAAAGCTATGGCAAAGACAACATCAGCAAGCAGCAGTGTCAGGACATCATGGAGCAGATGCGTAGGAACTTCATCCGTCGTATCGACAATCTCGACTGGATGAGCGCTTCCACTAAGGTTGAAGCACGCAAGAAGGCCGAGGCTATGAAGTTCTATATCGGCTATCCCGACCAGTGGAACGACAAGCTGACACCTAAGATTGAAGGCGATGTTCTGTTGGCTACCGTCACGCAACTGCGTCAGAATGCCGTACAGACCATTAGTAGCATACATGGCAGGAATGCCGACGTCCTGGGTTGGGACCTTTGGGCCAGCATGTCACAGTTCACCACCGACAATGCCTTCTATATGTCTACTGCCAACACGCTGGTCATTCTGCCTGCTTGGATTTGTAAGCCACGTTTCGACAGTGACCTGAGTGAGGCTGCGGTCTATGCCGTCACTACCACCTTCGGTCACGAGTTCTGTCACGGCTTTGATGCCAGTGGTGCAAATTATGACGAAAACGGCAATTATCGCAATTGGTGGGCTCCTGCCGACAAGGCTGCCTTCGAAGCCAAGCAGCAGATTATGGTTGACCTATTCAACCAACTGGAAGTCATTCCTGGTCTGATGGCTGACGGCAAAAAGACACTGGACGAGAACATGGCCGACTACGGCGGTCAGGAACTGGCCCTGGAGTGTTACAAGCAGCGACTTACCGATCTGGGCTTCAAGGGTACACAATATGGCGAGCAGCTCAAAAAGTTCTTCCTCTCGTTCGCACATCTGTGGAAGGGCGAAAATGAACGCGACAACTCACAATTGGAATATTATTATGAAGTAGATACCCACTCTGCCAACCACAACCGCGTGAACGGCATGATGCGCTTACAGGACGACTGGTACCGTCTCTACGATGTCCAGCCGACTGACAAGCTCTATCTCGCCCCCAAAGACCGCGTGAAGATATGGTAGTAAAAGGTCATTACCTCTTAATCCTGAAAAAAAAGAGATCGAGCCTGGCAATTTCTGCCGGGCTCGATTTTTTTTGGTCCAAGATATATTACTTTTTGCGACACCATTTCCTGCCTTGCAGCCACTTTGTCGCAATAGTGGGCGGCTGTCGTAACAAACTCAGTGGAAAGTCTGCAAGAAATTTGTTTCTTCTTGAAAAACGCCATATCTTTGCATCGTCGAAAGGAAACAAACGACACAGTAAAGGACTATTTATTAACAACTAAAAAATTATAATTATGGCAAACAAAAATTTCAATGCAAAGAAGGTGCTCATGAGCACGCTTGCAGCAGTCGCTTTCTCATTCGTATTCACCACCAATGCAGACGCAATTAGGGTAAAGGCCGCACCCCAGCCTTCAAAGAATGTCGTACAAGAGAAGAAGCAGACACCGAAGGAAGCGGGCAATGGATTCATCCTTTTCCTCAAGCAAATGTTTGGTGTCCGAGTATAGAGACCAGCTTCTGCTCATCATTCAAAAAAAACAGCAAAGCGCCCTGGCAAATCATTCCAGGACGCTTTTATTGGATGTCACTCACCCGTCCCCGTGCCATTCCAGAAAGGGCTGGCGCGTGGTACACACTCGATGGACGGAAACTCGACACGAAGCCGACGCAAAAGGGAATGTATATACATAACGGAAAGAAAGTGGTAGTGAAGTAGTAATATTATGGAAAGAAATTAGAAGAAATTACCAAAAAAATAAGCTGCGCACAGAAATGACGGCTGAATAAAATTTCTGGATAATTTCTGCTAATTTCTTTCCAAAACAAAAAAGAAGATTATGAAGAAGCAATATATCAAGCCTCAGATGGAGGTTGTGAAGATACAAGCGATGCAGATTTTGGCCGGCAGTGACTATGGTGGAAAACTGAATGCCCCCACGTATGAATGGGATGACGAACTGGACGACGAGGGATGATGTCTGAGGTCTGAGGGATAACAGCTTCCTCTTGTAATGATGCAAGAGGATGCTTTTTTTTGTCCCTATTCTTTATGGATTTTGATGCCATTTTTAGACAAACTGTCGAAAAATATCGACGAACCAATTTTGTTGACAAAAGTTAACGA
>Ga0310695_10000981_pt1 | contig 69889 bp, 71 predicted proteins | sample RumenRJG_04DNA_FD_203882 | JGI IMG/M metagenome (GOLD analysis project Ga0310695, IMG submission 203882) | Bovine rumen microbial communities from Lethbridge, Alberta, Canada - RJG_04 (v2) (version 2) | ecosystem: Host-associated > Mammals > Digestive system > Stomach > Rumen | place: Canada... | reverse complement strand
TCGGGTTCTGTAGTATGCTGAGGCCTACAGAATAAGTATAGCAAACTACTAACTGACGCGAAACGGTTCCCGGGTTTCATGACCTCATGGGTGCCTTTCGCAGAAAGGCTGGTACATAGATATGAAAACAATATATCTGATCGGCGGTACAATGGGCGTCGGTAAAACGACGGTGAGTCAGCAACTGAAAAAGAAGTTGCCGAACAGTGTTTTTCTTGACGGCGATTGGTGTTGGGATGCCGATCCGTTTCAGGTAACAGAAGAAACAAAAGCCATGGTCATGCGCAACATCTGCTTCCTGCTGAATAGTTTTGTCCACTGTACGGCCTATGAAAATATTATTTTCTGCTGGGTGATGCATGAACAATCCATTATTGACGAAATAATCGATAGACTGGACACAGGAGATGTGAGAGTCATACAGATTTCGCTTATGATCGATGAAACCAATTTGCGCAAAAGACTCTCTGCTGACATCGCCAGGGGGATCCGCAGTAACGATGTAATCGACAGAAGCGTTGCAAGGATCGACATGTATCAAACGCTTGACACCATAAAAGTGGATACAGTCAATAAGAACGTTTATGAAATCGTGAGCGAAATACTGACGCTTTGATATCAACAAATTCTGGTTTACGAGGCCAATGAAATGACCGAAGTAGAGCTTTATCAAGAACTGGGCGCGCTGACGAAGGACAAAGAGAAGTGGAAAGAGCATATCCCTTATGTCGCATCGCTGCTCATCCATGATTCATGCAAGATCCGGGCAAAAGCACTCTGGTTGCTAGGCGAGATGGGCCTTGTATATTCTCAGTCTGTGCAGGACGTTGTTCCGGAAATAGCAGCGTTTCTCGACAGCCCGACGCCACTATTGCGGGAGCGTGCGGTCAATGCTCTTGGCAGGATCGGCAGAGGTAGTTATCCTTTAATCGAACCGTATTGGGCAGACATGTTCCGCTTCGCCTGCGATGAAGAGTCAAAAGTTCGCCTGGCGTTTATCTGGGCGTCAGAAAACATCGCCACGAACACGCCGGATCTTTATGCAGACCACATGTCTGTATTCGAGAAACTCCTGCACGATGCAGATGACAAGGTTCGGATGGAAGCGCCGGAGATCTTCCGTGTTCTCGGTAAGTGCAGGCATGAATTCGTCAGACCGTATTTAGAGCAACTGAGGAAGATATCTGAAACCGACGATAACCGTGTCGTAAGAGTCCACTGCCTGGGTGCAATCAAGGCGACAGAGGCGAAGTTGTCATGAATAACGATTTAGCAGATTGGGAAAAGGCAGACTGGGCTTCTCTCAGTCACAAGGAGAAGAACCGATAACAGATTGATTTCTGTGATGTGACCGAGTTGCTTTATTCCTTTATTCTGTCGATTCGCATGGTTGATTAAGGCGAAATTCAACTGGTGAATAATGATAGTATTCATGAAAAACATGAGTAAAATGTTTTGCAGAGAAAAAGCCAACATTTTGAGCAATTTGCTGTACCTTTTGATTGGTCTGGATTAATTGTCGGGCAGCCTCTTCCATTCTGAACTTAAGCAGTGTGCGAGAGTAACTCGCACCTATCTCACGATGAAAAACAGTACTTAAATAAGCCGGAGATACGCCCATTTCTTCTGCTACAGATGTTAAACTGATTGGATCTGAAAAGTGCTGTTGTATATATGAGAGCGCACGCTGAGCCAACCCCTCCGTGTTTTCACTAGTATATTCAGTTTTACCATCTATAGGAGCAAGCCTTTGTTTCTGTCCAACCTGAATAGCCATGGCTGATAAAGCAGCAGCCAACTCCTGTTCATCGATGGGCTTGAGTAAATAATCAAAGATATTTAAACGGACAGCTTTTCGTGCATAATCGAATTCATTATATCCTGAAACAATCAGAATCGGAATCTGCGGATCCTTTTCTCGGATCACTTTTGACATGGCCAGCCCATCCATAACCGGCATTCGGACATCCGTGATAATTCCGTCAAAATGGGATCCTTCCATTTTCTCTATCGCTTCCTGTCCATCCGCTGCCGTGGCTGCCACACACCATTCTGTACAGATTGTCGACAGGTTTTTTTCCAGATACTCCCGCATCAGATCCTCATCTTCAACAATCAATGCCCGATACATGATCTTCTCCTCCCTGTAATGGCAAATGCAGCGTGACGCTGGTACCTTCACCCTGTCTCGACTCAAATGACAATCCGTACTCCATCCCGAATTTCAATTTAATGCGTCTGGCGATATTTACAAGGCCAACTCCGCCTTCGGTCTGCTCCGGGTTAGTAGAAGGCTGATGTAAAGCTTCTTGAAGTTTTTGCTCCTGCTCTGTTTCCATACCAATTCCGTTATCTTGTACAGTAATTAATAGTTCCTTTTCGTTTTCAGCCAATGTAACGACAATACGAGCATTTCCGCGCTTGAGTTCACAACCATGTACCAAAGCATTTTCAACAATTGGTTGAATCGTTAGTGCTGGGAGAAGATAAGTTTCCAAATGAGATACATCAGGGAGAGAATAGCTTAGTCCTCTAAACCGCTTCTGTTGTAAAGACAGATAGCACTCCACAATCTTCATTTCGGCCTGAATACTGATGTCCCGATCTGCGTTAACCATGCCTCGTAATAACGATGCAAGCATTGATATACTCTGGATTGCTTCTTCATCATTGCCTGTCTTTATCAGTAACTGAATCGTGTTTAGAGCATTGAATAAAAAATGCGGTTGGATCTGATTGCATAATGCCGTATACTGTGCTTCTTTTTCCAGATAACGGGCTTCATAAATCTGACGTGTCAGATAATCATTCTGCTCATTCTGGACCTGAATCTGCGCCAGCATATCGTTGAACGATGTGGCCAGATAAGAAAACTCATCATGTCCGACAGCATCGGCCCGAACAGAGAGATCGCCGGATTGAGCGGTTTCCATTTTTTGAGTCATCTGGAAGATGGGCCGTAAGAACAGCCGAACCAGTCCAACGGAAATCAGCACACCGAAAAGAGCGCAGAGCAACGCAAACAGAAATGCTCTGTTACGCGCCTCTGTGGCAGGAGCAGTAAGAAGATTCATTGAATGTACGTCTATAATCTTCCAACTGGTTGAAGAAAGTTTTTTTACATTAACAAGATACTGCTGTTTTTCAACGGTTATGTAGAAGCTAGTCTGATCTTTCTGATACTCCGGTGATGCCATAATGATTTCCGAAAGATTATCTATATCTGTTTCATTATTTCTATAGATGTAATTTCCCGCCTCATCCCAGACCAAAAGGGCTGCCCCGGACGGAAAATCTGTCCTGTCGCATACTGCCTTGATTCCCTGATAATTGGCATCCACCCGAATGACGCCAATAGGTTTTGAACTATCATGCATACTATTAATCCGCTTCGCGACGCTGAATACCTCTATTGTGCCGCGTCCGGATTTTTCGGTATGGGCCGGAAGAAAGACCGTTTGGTTATTACTATATGCATCCTTATACCAAGAGGTATCCAGATAATTGGAAAGATCTGGGGAAGATTGTGTTTTGCTGCTGGTATATATTTCTCCGCAAATAATGTGAGCCCGTAATATATCGCTTCTTGGGAGCATTAGCACGGCAGCAAGATAATCTTCAATCGTTCTCTGCTTTTTTAACTTCTCTGCAGAATTGCCCGGTTTGCTTTCGATTGCATCCATTACCTGTCGGTTATAATATGGAGACAGGCACAGCCTGAACACCTCGTCCAGATAAGTATCCAGATTGATGCTCAACTGGTCAAGTAGTTCCTGTGTGGTCCGTGTGCTCTGCTCAATCAGATCTGTCCGATAATGCTGATACGTTAGGACAGTTACGACGGACACGGACAGGAGAATCAGGATCGAGATCATTAAAAGAAGCTTATGCTTTACGCTTCCTTTCATTAGCGCCATCACCTCCCGCTGATAATATATCCTATGAAAAATCAGAATGCAACGCAGATTACACCAATCTAAAAAAGAGGCACTTAAATCAAAAAATCCCGGTATTTCATAATTGAAAAGGAGATCATACAATAAAATCACAAAATGACTCCGAGGCAATGGAAGTCAAAACAAAAAGGAGGACACAGAAAATGAAACGGTTGTTTGCAGTACTACTGGTTCTGGCTCTGGCACTGACAGCAGTCTCTGCCTTCGCTGAAACCAAGGTGAACTTCTTCACGGGCAAGATTGAGACGATCGATCTTCTCAATGAGATTATCGCCGATTTCAACGCACAGAACCCGGGAATCGTTGTGGAGCAGGAATATCAGAACGATGCCAGCAACATCATCAAAGTCAAGTTCGCCAGCAACGAAGTGCCTGATGTCATGACGACCTATGAACAGGAATTTGTTGATCAGGGCAAGTATATGGATATCAGCGATATGAACGAATGGTGGGATCGCCTGATTCCGTCCATGCGGGACAGCTGCACTGATCTGAAGACCGGAAAACAGTACCGTGTCTGCACGAACTTGACCATGGCTGGTTTCTTCTACAACAAGGAAATCTTCGCCGAACTGGGACTGACCCCCGCTACCACCTGGGACGAATTCGTTAGCAATCTGGAAGTGATCAAAGAAAAGAAGCCTGATGTGGTGCCGTGGTTCATCTTCGGCAAGGAAGCCTGGCATCTCGGCCATCTGATTGAGTTCATCCCCCACGGATATCTGAAGCAGAGTCTGGGCGCTCTGGAATGCAAGACCGCCATGCTGAACAATGAGAGTGACAAGCTGAATCTCGGCGCGGCAGATGGCTGCATGGCTGTGTTTGCGCAGAACATGCTGGATCTGCAGGCAAAAGGCCTGATTAATGAGGATGTGCTGACCGCGACCGGCGACAACTGTACCGAAGCGTTCGTGACCGGCAAGGCCGCCATGTTCTCCAACGGCATGTGGGCGCTCTCCGGCATTCTGGAAGCCAATCCGGATATGGCAGATAAAATCGGCTTTGCTCCGTATCCCGCCTATATGCCCGACAGTCAGCCTGTCGTGCTGTGCGCGGAGGACAGCGGCTATTCCATCTCTGCCACCACTGAGAACGTCGATGCCGCCAAGGCGTTCCTGACCTTCCTGTTCAGCGCGGAGAATCAGAAGAAGTACAGCGAGTCTCTCGGCTCTCCGAGCGCTTTCAAGGATGTTGAAGCCGCATGGGCTCCCGAAGGATTCGTTAAGGACGTCACGGCTGTGCTGAACAGCGCTGTGAACATTGGTTTCACTAATGAGAAACCTGCAGGCTTTAGCGGTGATGACGCGGGACGTATGGTGCAGGATCTGCTTGCTGGCACCTATGATGCTCAGGGCTTTGCCGAGGCTTATGAAAAAGCCTGGAACGAAGGATTCTAATCAATCAGCAATCTGACGGAAAGGGCGTCTCAAGCAGACGCCCTTTCCAATTCCGATGACAGTATGTAGGCAAGAGGTGATAGTGTGAAAACATTTTTTACATGTGCTGCAGGGCCACCGGACAAAGAAACGTATAGCAAACAAGCCTCTGAGAGGCGAAGATTGTAAGAAATCTTCTAACTGGCCAAAGCCTCTAAGGAAATGGAGCCTTCCGAAACAAGGCCAAGAGAGACCAGAAGTTTGACAGCATCCTTGGCTTCAGCAAGAGTCCGTTTTTTCTGAAGTTCTTCAGGCATATCGTACTTTAGGAGATCAGAAGGATTGAACACCTCACCAGTTGAAACCATCGCATAAATTGCAGTCAGGATCATTCGAGCGATTGCAATGATAGCGCGCTTCTTACCACGGCGCTTCATAATCTTCTCGAATTTGATCCGGAAGTAAGGACTTTTCTCAGTGGCTTTGACTGCAGCATGTGCCGCTTCCACCAAAGCGGGTTTGAGGTAAACGCCGGCGCGGGTAATCTTCACAGATTTCTTTTTTCCGGCGGACTGGTTGTTCCCAGGCACTAAGCCAGCCCAGCTGCAAAGGCGTCTGGAAGAACCAAACTCAGACATATCGATACCAATTTCCGAAATGATTGTAATTGCGAGACGACGATCGATTCCGGGAATTGTACATAAGAGGGAAATGGTTCCTTCGTACTCGGCAGTCAGTCTGCCAATGATCTCATCGATCTGGCTGATTCGCTTATCGATGTCATTGAAATGTCCCTGGACGATGCGAACCCTTTCCTTCTGTTCTGGAGTCATGTTGAAGCCTTCTACTGCTTCAATAATTTCTGCGGATTTCGGCTTCAGTTTCCAGTGAAGCAGAGATACACAGAACTCTGGATCTACTACGTCCGTATCCAGCAGATAGTTTTCTATAGCCGTGGCAGATTTACCGAACATATCGGAGACGACAGCGTCCAGTGTGAGGTTGCACACAGTGAAAGCATTCTGATAACGATTCTTTTCACTGGCACGCATGGAGACGAGTTTGCTCCGATAACGGGTAAACTCCCGGAGAACCCGGATGTCTTTACCGGGAATGTAGCTGCTGGGTACAAGGCCCATTCGGAACAGGTTCCCGATCCATTTGGAATCCTTCTTATCGTCTTTGTTGCCTTTAACAGCAGAAACCCATTTGGGATTTGCGACGACAACATTGACGACACCTTCGAGAACATTCCAGACGGGAACCCAGTACTTACCGGTACTTTCCATGCAGACATCCTTGCAGTTGTTGTCAAGGAGCCACTGCTTAAAGGCAAGCAGGTTTCTGAAGGAAGTACCGAAGTGTTTTTGCTTACACTGGGGAATCAAATAATCCCCTGTAAGGATTGTGGCGACGAGAAACTTCTTGTGCACATCGACGCCGCAACAGATTGGAATAGTTTTATCCATGTTGTCCCTCCTTTCTGATAGAAAGAAAGAGAGAGGCAGTGACTGAGCCGCCACACATTAAACTAAGATAGTTCAAACAATTCTTAGTGTGCGGACTGGATCGACTCACTTATTTGTGCTTGATAGGCGGCACTTACACTGATTAATATACTGCCTTAACAGCGAAAGAGTTGCTTGCAACTCCCCTCACCGTGCTTTGTAGTATGCCTCCCTCAAGCTGATTGTAACACAGGAAGACGGGCAGTTATGCGGCGCCCCGTTTTCATCCCTATTTGTGCCGGTGCCGCACCGGCATGGAGATTAATATGAGGATCAGAAAAATCAACTGGACACAGTTTATGTCCTTTCCTGCTTTGCTGTTATATAGTATCTTCTTTGTTTATCCGCTTCTCAAAGGTATAGGCATGAGCCTGACAGATTGGGACGGCATGGGCACAGCAAACTTTGTTGGCCTTAGTAACTTCGCAAAGTTCTTTCAGGACTCACGTGCCATGGGAGATATCCGCACCACACTGATTTTTGCCGCAGGTAGTGCCATATTTCTGAACCTTGTTGGATTAGGCTACGCTCTGCTGATGGAGCATTCTTTCCGGGGAAGAAGTGTAGCACGGGTCATTATTTATTTGCCCGCAATTATTAGCCCGCTGATTATGGGTTATATCTGGTATTTCCTTTTACAGCCCGGTCGTGGGTTCCTTTACCATGCCGCTGAGCAGCTAGGGACGACATTTTTCCTAGGGAAATGGATGAATAATTATCCCACTACAATGGCAGTGCTGATTTTTGTAAATGTTTGGCAATATGCCGGTATGACAATGATTATATATCTTGCCGGACTAAAGAACATATCTCCTGACATTCGTGAGGCAGCAATTGTAGATGGGGCTGGGTCATGGCAACGGTTTACAAGAGTCACCCTTCCGTTGCTAATGCCCGCAATCCGCATTAATGTTGTTACAAATATCATCGGTTCCCTTTCAGTGTTTGATGTGATAATGTCACTTACTGAAGGTGGCCCAGGCTACGCTACGGAAAGTCTGAGTATCTATATTATGCGAATGTGTTATGGCAGTCGTACTGGATACTCTACCGCTGTGGCGATGATCCTGTTCTTCATTATTCTGATTCCTGTCCTTATTTCACTGTATCTGACGAAAGAAAAGGGTGATGCATAATGAGACAGGAAAAAATAGCTTTTCGAACATTCAGGGTGATGATTGTTATACTTATCTGCCTGTTATGCATCATCCCCTTCTATATACTGCTTGTCCTTTCTCTCAATTCCCCCTCCCGCATTTACTATGAAGGGAATATGTTTATCCCGTCTTTTGACTGGGGTAACTATGTGACGGCTTGGGAAAAGAGCCGGATCGGTCTGGCAATGATCAACTCCGGCATCATAACCTTTGGCACCTTGGGCCTGACCATCATATTGGGTGGGATGGCTGGATACGCTATAGCCCGGCACAATACAACATACAATAAACTTGTTTTTTCCTTGCTAATTGGTTGTATGATGATTCCGGGAATTATTAATACCGTTCCCCTGTATACTCTGATGCGAAAAATCAAAGCTGTGAATACTTTGTGGGGAATGATTCTTGTCTGTTCTGCCCTTGCTATGCCATCAGCTGTGTTTATCTATACAACCTTTGTTCGAGCTCTTCCACGAGAATTGGACGAGGCTGCTGAAGTGGACGGCTGCACGGGGTTCCATGCTTTCTGGCGTATTATTTTCCCGATTCTTAAACCAGCCACAGCAAGTTTTGTTATTCTAAACGGATTTGGTGTTTGGAATAACTATGCTCAAGCTGTATTCTTCCTACAGAGCAGAGAAAAGCAGAATATACCGCAGGCCTTGAGTGTATTCTTCCAGCAGTTCGGTGGAGCAAAATGGCATCTAATGGCCGCTACTGCAGTTATTGCTATTATTCCTGTGGTAATGATATTCCTTGTTTTTCAGAGGCAGTTTATTGAGGGCCTGACGGAAGGAGCGGTAAAAGGATGAATGAACTGTCTACCTGTCAGGGCAGATACGCAGCAAACGAACCCATCAGACTTCTTCTGCAGCAGGATGTCAATGCAGATCGCGCAGACTGGCATATCACACATCTGGAAAAAGAAATCTTTTCCGGTAGTCTTCCAATTAAACAGACAGAACAGGAACTGGTTCTTCCTTCCCTTAAAGAGGGAGGATACGGCGTTGAAATCGACTTATATCAGAAAGGCACATTCCTGATAAAACTGAATACTGCAGTCAATGTTGGCAGTTATATCGTCCGCTATGGTTTCCTGTGTGACTTTCAGGAGAAAGAATCTGATGCTGTTGTCACACTGGCTAAATACCATATTACCCATGTCCAATTCTATGACTGGAGCTGGAGACATGATAGACTGGTAGCCATACAAGACGAATATCAGGATATGATGGGCAAACATAATTCACTGCCAGCCATCAAGCAAAGAATTGTCGACTGCCATCAGCATGGAATGGTTGCCATGGCTTACGGTGCTGTGTATGCTGCAAGCCAGGCATTCCAGCAAGCACATTCAACCTGGGGGCTTTATGGAGCAGGAGGGCAACCTCTGGTCTTTATTAACACATTCTATTATATGGATATTGACAGCCCTTGGAGGGATCACCTGATCCATGAGTATCAGAGAGCTGTCACTGAAGTCGGGTTTGATGGTATTCATATGGATACTTATGGAGAGCCCAAAACAGCTTTTACACAGAATGGAGAAAAGCGTTTCCTCGGGAGTAGTTTCCCTGCACTTATCAACGACACATACACTTCTATGAAAAGCAGCGGTATCCAGCCTCATCTGATCTTCAACAATGTCGGCACCTGGCCTGTTGAACGAACAAGAGACTGCCCACAAGACGCGGTATACATGGAGTTATGGCCGCCCATGGATCGCTACCGTCATTTGCGGGTTGCTGTTCAAAAAGCAGGCAATCACCCAGTTGTCCTTGCAGCTTATCCGGCAGCGTTCCGTACAGACAAACCCGATCAAGCTCTGTACAGCCAAATGTTGCTTTCCTTCGCCATCGCCATGCAGGGAGCCACGCAACTGTTTATCGGGGAAAAGAACGCCGTGGTTACGCAGGGATACTATGCAGACTATACAAGGCTGACAGAGGATCAGATTATCCGCATTCGTGGTTATGAAGACTTTTTTGTCCGGTATGGTGATCTTCTTTATGACCGTTCTCTGGAAGATGTCACTTATACCCATTTCGGTGGGGACAACATAGAATATCGCATGGATTCTCCCAGCTCAGCAGATGGAGATTCAGACAGAATCTGGATCATAATCCGCGAAAATGAAAATCGGAAACTCATCGGTTTAGTGAATCTGTGCGGCATTCAGGACGATCACTGGAATACGGGAAAAGATATGCCGATACCGCAACAGAATGTTGTTCTTCACATCCTTGTTGATGAAGAGCCTGCTGCTGTATGGTATGCTTCTCCAGACCAGAATTCCAGCAATCCGATACCAATCCAATTTACTGTTTTGAATCATCAGTATGGACTTGAAATCAACTGCACAATTCCTTCATTGTTCTGCTGCGGCTTGATATGGATCAATTGACCGGGAGGAATGTCAATATGAATTATCAGGTAACGGGCAACGAATATGTTTCGCTGCCGGCAATCAGAGAAAACGGTGGCGCAATCGAGAGCATCTCCTGCCTGTATATGAATCTAAAAGGTATGATCGAACTCAAGGGACGGAATGGATTGATCCGTCCTTTTCTTCAGTGCGATGGAAAGGAGATTTTGTTGTCCCCAGTCTGGAGAAGAATCCATTATTGGATTCCTGCTTTCTCCTCTGAAATGGAAGGCCTGGTCTTCAGTTGTGCCTACCTTACGCCGATAGCGGAACGGGGATTTGCTGTCCGGATGGAAATCAGGAATATGTCAGATACTGCCCGTACGGTCAGGGCGGGGGTAAACGGCTCCTGGGATGAAACACTGCACACTGTAAATGAAAGCATTCCGATTACAGAAGGAAAAACGGTAAAACGCTCCGGTTGGAATGACATGTTTGTGTTTCAGCAGGTTCCGGGTGTTCCGCTGATCGCTTTCTCTCCAGTTGTAAGCGATAATCAGCCATTCAGCCATATTGATCAGGGCATACAATGGGAACAGGACAGGTTTTCTTTCAGTCTCTTCAGAGCAGCACAATTACAACCAGAAGAAAGCATGAAGCTGGATCTCTTTTTTGGAGTGGGTTTTGAAGAAGTTGCTGCATCTGCCAGTGCCAAGGAAATGCTGCGTCAGGGATTTGATTGTTTATATGATCGTACAATCTCCTGGCTGACTGCACGGGAAAAACAAACCAATAATGAGAAGATCAGCAGCATTTTGAATACCAATCTGTTTTTTACCTTTTTCTATGCTTCCGGACGCACAATCGATACGGAGGAACTATGCATGATGACTTCACGCAGCCCCCGCTATTACGTATCGGCAGCTTATTGGGACAGGGACAGTCTGTTGTGGGCTTTTCCGGCCATTGTCGAAACTGATCCCGTTTATGCAAGAGAACTGCTCCTGTCCGTGTTTCATCGGCAGAGCCGCAATTTTGGCATTCACAGCCGATATATTGATGGTACTGTACTAGAACCAGGATTTGAGCTGGATGAACTATGTGCTCCGGTGATTGCGCTGGATAGATATATCGAAAAAACCCAAGACATTTCCATATTAAAACTTCATATAATCGCGGATGCCCTGGAAAGTATCCTGCAGAAACTGGAGCGGAGGAAACATCCGACTGTTGATCTGTACAGCACTTTCTTACAACCAACAGATGACATGCACAATTATCCATATTTGACTTATGATAATGTATTGGTATGGAGGACGCTCCGCGTTCTGGCTCGTTTGTTGGGTGATCCGTTGTCGGAAGAAAAGGCAGAAAAAGTCAAAGAAGCGATTTTTCGATATTGTGTTTTCGAACTGGACAGGAAGCCTGTTTTCGCCTGGTCTGTGGATCTGAAAGAAAACCGGGATATATATGATGAACCGCCTGGAAGTTTACAATTATTACCTTTCTATGGCTTCTGCGATCAGGAAAACGTTATCTGGAAGAATACAGTTTCCATGATTCGCGACAAAAACTATCCTCTGTCTTTTGCTGGTCATGCTATTGCTGAAATTGGATGTAAGCATGCACCACATCCTTGGATTCTGTCTATTTGCAACAGCCTGTTATCTGGCTATAGCGAAACCGCCTTACTTCATTTATGTGCAACAACAATGGATAATGGTATTGCATGTGAAAGCGTAGATGAAGAAAGTGGCGAATGTACAACGGGTGCTGCGTTCGCCACATGTGCTGGTTTTCTGGCTTTCGCATTACAAAATGCCATTTCACTTTAAGGAATAGAAAAACAAGACTGTTTACTCAGTTTTTTTGATCAGCTGCGCCATCACCATCTTCATCCGAATGTGAACCTCGTACCCCTTTCCAACTTCGATATCTCTCATCGATGGCATATCGGATAATTCTCTATGTGCTTCTTATGGTTTCCCAGTTAGTATGGACACGATAACCGCCCAGAAGATTTTTGAACGCTTTCTCAACTTGGAAACAGCATATTCATTGATCCGGATAGACACGGGAACCATGATCGGCTTTTTACTGGATGTTCTGCTGGAACTGCCGGAAAGTATCGCATCCGGGCTGCCAAAAAATGGACGGACTCTCGCTTATTCTGTTTTTCCAATATTTCAGCGGCAGGGTTATATGGAAGAAGCGTTGCGGGCCTACATCTCATCCATAGCATCTGATTATATCCATTGCGGACATTTTCCGGAGAATACACCAAGCAAAAACCTTTTACGGAAACTTGGCTTCCATGAATGGACTCAGCATCAGGTTGGCGGTAAGATCATCGTTGATGAGATTCTGTGTCCTGGTATACTGACATAATGGTCCGGAATATCGGAAGCTTTCTACCTCATGTTTTGTATTGTATGAGTTGCCATATAGCATATCTGGCAACTCCTTTTGTTTTTGGAAAAATAGTATTAGGTATTTTTCTGAGATGCTCCTGTAATTCCATACGTAAAACCCGTATCCTATACACGTACCGAATGACCGGTACATGCGAAACGACGAAACGGAGGTAAAGAAAATGCTGCGTCTGCTTGGTATCCTGACTTTGGGAAACATGATCTTTGGTGGCCATCGCCATCATTGTCATCGTCACCTGAGCCGCCGTCTGGGCAGAGGCATTCTGCTCGGCACGCTGCTGGGGTTGTTTGTAAGCCGTGCGAATCAGAATCGCACCGAGGAATTGTAACTGTTAATGACTTAGACAGGCCATGTAGGAGGTGGCCACGATGACTCTGATTGCTTTCTTTGTAGCCCTGTATGGTATTGCTTCCCTCTGTGAGGGAATGGAGATCCTCTTCGATGCGATTCATGCGGTGATGTCTTCCTATCCAGGAACAATTATCACTGTCATTGCGACAGCTTATCTGACTTACCGCTGGTACCGCGCCCGGCATCAAGAGGTGACGTAAGTATGGTAGCATCTTTCCCGCCTGTACTGCTTATGCGCAGAAACATTATACGAAAAAGGCTTGCGGAAGCCGGGGCAACCACTCCCGAAAAAGCTTTGACACTAGCTGAAGCCGGCGTGATTAACCCTTATGGATTCCGGCGGTTTACTGAGTTCCTTGTTCGAAAAGACTTCATCAGAAGAACTGCAGACAACCGGTACTATCTCCCGCGCCCGTAATAACAGAAACGGGATCAGGCTTTAAATAGAGGTAAGGGGCAGGAAATCTTCTGTCCCTTGCCGTATAACATGAGCAAGGAGGGAAAACGCCATGAAGAAACTATTCAGCCGACAAAGTATCCTCCCTGATCGAACAAACCATTATGATGAAAACGGGCATAAGGTTGGGCATAGCCGGACAACATTGCTTGGCTATACGAACCATTATGATGAACAAGGTCATAAGATCGGATACAGTCGTGAGGGCTTGTTTGGAACAGTACATTATGATGAGAAAGGCCACAGAGTCGGCGTCTCCCATGACAGTATTTTCGGCTATAAGAACCACTACGACAATCATGGACATAAGGTTGGTTATACTCGCGACACTCTCTTGGGGAAGAAGACCAAAGTGAAGTAACCGGATCATGGGAGGAGATGGCAAATGACATTCTGGGCTATTGGCGGTGTGCTACTGCTGATTGCGTTGCTTTTCTCAGGAGAAAAGCGTACTAATACTACCAATAGTCGGAAAGAAGCTGCTCATTGGATCTACCATCCTCATGTGATTGAAGAAGATGACTATGAATGTTCCCGTTGCCGTGCACGCTTTCGGAAAGAAGCAGTTTCTTGCCCCAAGTGCGGGACCATGATGTCGGGAAAAAACTGTAAAAGACGAAGATGAGTGGATTGATGAAGAAGAGAAACTGGATATCTTGTTTGATGATGATTGATTCGCGCCGACAGCAAAACGCTGCCGGCCTTTTTTATTGGACTTGCAGCCTGTTTTATGTTAAGATTTCTGAGCTGTTTTATGTCGTGTAATCGGAGGAAAATAACCATGGAGCTGAACCTGGAAGCACAGAAACAGGAATTCCTGACAATCTGCAGAGCATCTATTCAAAGAGAAGGTATTGAGGATCTGCTGGACTGGCTCTGTAAAGCAGATTTTTTCACAGCACCGGCAAGCACAAAGTATCATGGCGGCTATGCAGGCGGATTGTGCCAGCATTCAATAGATGTATATCAGTATGCGAAGAAGCTTTCCTTTCTTATGCCAACTGCTCCAACTGAAGAATCATTGGCTGTTGCGACCCTGTTCCATGATCTGTGCAAAGTCAATCTATACAAACTAGATAAACGCAATCAGAAGATCAATGGCGAATGGCAGGAAGTGCCTTATTACATCATTGATGAGAAATACCATTTCGGAGGACATGGATCAAAATCTGTTTTTCTCGTTCAGCAGTTTATGAAGCTGACAACAGAGGAAGCCGCAGCGATTAACTGCCACATGGGATTTTCTGATGGAAGCGCGACAACTGTTAGGGATGTCAGTAACGCTTATCATCAATTTCCTTTAGCATGGATCGTGCACGTCGCTGATGAAGCCGCGACTTTCCTTCTGGATAGATAATCAATCTGGTAGTATTTACACGCATTGGCGTGTTATACTTATAACAATTTATAGCCCATTGGGCAGAAAGGAAGTATTTCATGAATAAGGGAGAACTGATCAATGCGGTAGCCGCGAATGGCCTGACAAAGAAAGATGCTGAGACTGCTGTTAACGCTGTATTCGGAGCAATCGAAAATGCTCTTGCGAAGGGTGATTCCGTACAGCTGATTGGCTTTGGTACATTTGGTGTAAAAGAACGCGCTGCTCGTGAGGGCCGTAATCCGCGGACTGGTGAAACTGTGAAGATCGCTGCTGCCAAGGTTCCCACATTTAAGGCTGGCAAAGGTCTGAAAGATAAAGTTGCGAAGTAATTCGGAGGCAATCAGGATGGATATCAAAGAACTGCGTACTAAGGAAGGCCTTTCACAATCTGCTTTAGCAAAAAGACTTGGAATCGCTACATCTGCCATCGGCCATATGGAAAATGGACGGATGAAGGTTAGTGCTAAAATTGCAGCCAAAGTAAAAGAAGAGTTTGGAATAGATCTGGCTGAAAAAGCAGAAACGGCAAAGAAGGCTGTAAAGGAAACAACAAAAAAGGTCTCCACCAAAGCCAAAGTTGCGGCTAAAAAAACGGATAAAAAAGTTGTTGCTGAAAAAATCGAAACCAAGAAAACAGCACGTAAAGCTGCTGGTAAGGCAAAGGAAACTGTAAAGAAAGTGGAGAAGGCTGTAAAGGCTCCTGCCAAAAAAGCTCAAGCAGCAAAACTTGAGATTGTGATTCAGTCTCCCATGGGTGGCAATATCACTTCTGAAGAGATCGCTGCCAAATTGCCGAAAGATGCAGAAACGGTCTTTGTACGTGTTGACCAGAATAAGCTTTGGTGGATTAAGGGTGAAGAGACCGGTTCAGTTGATATCTGGTAAAAGCAAATAGTTCGCCATTTCAATCCGTCTGTATTGAACGCAGACGGATTTTTCTTATTCTCCTAAAAAACATTTGATGCAAATTAATGCAGACAAGCCACAGAGCTTTGCTCTGTGATCTGGGGGATTGGGGGCGCTGCCCTCAACAAGCAGATTGCAATTCTGTACAGGATTGCCCTGCTTGCAAGGAATGTTTTGAACTCTTTGATTCACTGGACTTTTCATTTCTTTGAAAAAAAATTTTCAAAAAAGTGGCTTAAAACGCTGATTTTTTACCAGTCCATTGTGGAAGGGCTAAAGATTCCCTTCACATCAACTGGAGGTGCCCGGGATGATAACTGAAATTGTAAAGGAAAATGAAGCATTGGAAGTAATCCGGCCGAAGAAAGAAGAAGAGTGCCGCTGCTACACAGTCCAGGATCTGCAGAAGATTCTCAATGTTACCCGCAGTACTGTGTATGAGCTTCTTAAGAGAAAGGAATTCAGCTGGATTCAGATTGGAAACGGAAGATACCGGATTTCCAAAAAGAGTTTTGATGCGTGGCTGGATGAAAACTTCTGATCCTGTCAAGGCTGTCGTTTCTGCTAACACATGGCTGGCGACAGCCTACCGCCTTTGGTGAAAAATTGCTATCGTACTTCCGTTAGCAATGATCTGGCGCAGGAAATGGAGGTGAGAGCGTGAGCGCCGCGATCAGAAAAACAACAATGTCTGTTCCTGAAATGCGTGAAATGCTGGGATTGAAAAAAACAGAAAGCTACTGGTTGGTACACAAGAATTATTTCGACACGGTTATGGTAAATGGGAAAATGCGAATTGTGATCAAGAGCTTTGAAGACTGGTACGCTAATCAGGTGCGTTACAAAAAAGTTGACGGCCCGGAACCAGGGGAAAAATTACGGGAACGCTCTTTTTCCATTGCAGAGTTAGCGGCTCTCCTGGGAATTGACACGGATTCAGTTTATGAGCTTTTGCAGCGTGCGCCGATCAAAACGCACATCGTGAACTACCAAAAACGAGTGGATCGAAAATCGTTTGAAAACTGGTATAAGAAGCAGGAACACTATCGGACCCAAGAGGATCGTGAACAAGATCGCGAGGCTGAGGAAGCTTCTATGTCACTTCCAGAGATGGGAGCGCTGATCGGCCTTGATCGCAATCAGACCTATGCTCTTGTAAACGACACCCCAGAATTACAAGTGATTCGCATCGGTGGAAGACGCCGAGTCGTGAAAACGAGTTTTGAAGAATGGTATGCGAATCAGGATACCTACAGGAAGTTTGAAGAGTTGGCTCCACAAGAACAGGTGGAAATGATAAATCATTGCGGTGACGCCAGCCTTAAGAAAAAGCTTAGGAGAATTTCTGAAAGGGCTGATTTGAAAGAAAAAATCAACAGCCAAGATTATTACAGCGTTGAAGATGTTGCTAGGATGATGAACGCAAGCTATTCCACAGTTATCAGAATGATACAGGCTGGAACGATCGAAGGAAAACGGTTTGACAAAATCTGGAAGATTAACAAGAACGAGATTCTCTGGCTTCTATCGCAAGAGCAATCATACAATTTACAAAATGGAGGAGTGAAAACAGATGGCAGCGATTGTGTTCCGGAACAATAAATATAATGTTGTTTACTCTGTCAAAGACGAGGATGGAAAACGGAAGCAAAAGTGGGAATCGTTCAAAACAGAAGCAGAAGCAAAAAAACGCAAAGCGGAGATAGAGTTCCAAAAGGAAACAACAAAGCTGACTATACCCAATTGCTCGAGTATGAATGAGCTTCTGGATGAGTATGTCGATCTTTACGGGAAAACCAAATGGTCAATTACAGCATTTCGAAACAATACCAGCTTGATCGATCATTACATTTCACCGCTAATCGGACATATGAAACTGGATGAAATCACACCGCGTGTGCTGGAAAAGTATTATAAGACCTTACAGGTTACTCCTGCCACACGTAGGGCAACAGATTCCAAGTACACAAAAAAAATTCGCTATGTTCAGAAACCCACAATTCGAAAAATCCACAAGTTGCTTAATAGCGTTTTTCATCAAGCAATGAAATGGGAGCTTATGGATAAGAATCCTGCTATGCTTGCCGAGGTTCCTACCTACGAAGCAGCGAAACGAGACATCTGGGATGCAAGTATGCTGATGAAGGTTAATGAAATCTGTGATGATGACTTGCTAAAGCTTTGTATCAATCTTGCCTTCGCTTGTTCTTTGAGGATTGGTGAATTGCTGGGACTCACCTGGGATTGCGTTGATATTACCGATGAAAGCATCGAGAATGGAACAGCCTTCATATTTATCAATAAGGAGCTGCAGCGTGTCAACCTGAAGGCTTATCAAGCGGTTGACGGAAAAGGTGTTATAACTACATTCCCGTTAACTGACCAAAAGAATAAAACAGTACTTGTGTTAAAAACTCCCAAAACGCCGACAAGCAACAGAAAAGTATTTCTTCCTCGGACAGTTGCTACGATGCTTAAGGAGTGGAAAGCTTTGCAGGATAGCACGCGCGAGGCGCTTGGCAGTGAATATGCAGATTACAATTTGGTGATTACTTCTGCATTGGGAACTCCTATCGAAGCTGCAAAGATTCAGAAACGGTTCAATAAACTGATTCAGGAAAACAATCTGCCAAGGGTGGTTTTTCACAGCTTGCGTCATTCAAGTATAACGTATAAACTGAAATTGACCCGGGGAGATATTAAGGCAGTTCAGGGTGATTCCGGTCATGCTCAGGCTAAGATGGTGACTGATCAGTACTCTCATATCATTGATGAGAACCGGAAAGATAATGCAAAACTCTTTGAAAATGCTTTCTACCAGGGTCAGGGAGAAGAAATTGATGAGGAATCCGCTGATAATTCGAAAGTGTCAGAGGTTACTACTGATCCTAAAGTGATTGATGAATTGCTGAAAAATCCGGAAGTGGTCAGTCTGCTCTTAAAGCTGTCAAAAGCAATGAAATAAGAAACTGGAGGATACGATGGTCTATTTGACTGGAGACATACACGGAAATGTTCGTGATGCTTTGTGGCTGATCCAGAAGCATCAGATTACGCCTAACGACATTTTTGTCCTGCTGGGTGATGTTGGTTTGAATTACTATGGGAACGAACAAGGAGACAAGAAACGGAAGAAATTACTGAATTCTGCAGGCGTTCCGATTCTCTGTATTCACGGTAACCATGAGGAAAGACCATTCAACATTCAGAGCTATGGTGAGACAACCTGGCACGGAGGAACCGTTTATATAGAGGAGAAATTCCCGAATCTGCTTTTTGCAAAAGACGGCGAAATCTATGATCTGGAAGGACATAAAGCCATTGCTGCAGGCGGAGCATACTCTGTGGACAAATTCTACCGCCTGAGAAATGGGATGCATTGGTTCCCGGATGAGCAGCCATCTGACGAGATCAAGCAGATAGTCGAGCAGCAATTATCCAGGCGCGACTGGAAAATGGAAATCATTCTTTCGCACACATGTCCACAGAAGTACGTGCCGACTGAAGCTTTTATGCCTGGCCTAGATCAATCGTTGATAGATCACAGCACGGAAGAATGGCTGGATTACCTGGAAGGCAAATTGGACTACGATGCTTGGTTCTGCGGCCATTGGCATATTGATAAGAGAATCGACAAGATTCACTTTCTGATGCATGGGATTGAAGCACTACCAGAAGCAAAATAAAGAATCATTTTGTAAGCCAGCTAACGCAATTGTACGTTAGCGGCTTTTTTTGTTAGCTGGCGACCGTTAGAGATGATTTAAATCAAAGGGTTTGAAGGGATCGACCAGTAGCCTGATTGGGAGATGGTCGTTTTTCGACGGGATTGAAGCATTACCCGAAACGAATTAAGGCATCATATTAAAAGCCTGCTAGCGCATATGATCGTTAGCAGGCCTGACGTGCATCAGACATATTGTGAATCAGAAGGTTTGAGGAAACCGATCAGTAGCCTTATTAATTGGTCGATGCAGTGAAAGATCTTTACTCTTTTTTGCCCTGTGTCATGATTATGTACTTCTATTACGCTTTAATAGAACCCTCTGCAAGTCCGGAAACCACAAATTGCTTCTGAAAAACACTGAACAAAATAATCATTGGGATTTGGGCTAAAATAGAAGCAGCAAAAATCCATTCCCATCGTGTTGAGTGTGCACCCTTCAGTGACTGTATCATGACTGGAAGCGTTATATTATTCTGTACGCCGCCAAGAATAACTTTTGCGGAAAAGAACTCTTCCCACGTTCCTTGCAGACAAAAGATGGCCAATGTGCCGATGGAAGGCAGCGCTAACGGCAGCATCACTTTGAAAAATGTAGTGAAGTGTCCGCCTCCATCCATTAGGACAGCTTCTTCCAACTCCTTGGGAAGCGCAGCCATATGCCCTCGGAGAAAGAATGTATTTCCACACACTCCAGTTCCGACATATAAAAGAATCAGGCCTGTTTTTGTCCCGATTAGTCCGTTTTGACCGGGACCTATCCATTGAAGCACGAGAAACTGAGGGATTATACTCAGAAAGCCCGGAAGCATTAGTGTTGCAAGATAGATTTTAAACAGTAGCTCACGCCCGTAAAAATCGATCCTGGCAAAACCATAGGCGGACAGAGCAGAGATCAGGACGGTAAAAACCGCGGTCAGCAGAGTGATCATCACACTGTTCAGGGCAGCCTGAGGCAGATTGCTTTGTGTCAGAACATGTTCATAAGCAGAGAATTGGATTTGCCGTGGAATTATTCTCGGGGGTGTAGGTAAAACATAACTGAACTCTTCGAAGGAGTTGCTGATCATGAACAAAAACGGAAGTATAAAAATCAGCACGGAGAGAATCAGAACGACCCAGAAAGGGATCCGGCGAACAGCATTCATGATACATTCCCTCCTTCCGTTTTGAACACCTTATTCATAATTACGGTTGTAAGCAACACCAACAGAGCTGTAATCATTCCAATTGCGGCGCCTTGTCCGAATTCAAACAAATTGAACGCTTTATCATAAAGGAGATATTGCAGGACTGATGTTGTTCCGCGAGGGTTTCCGCTGGTCAGCATCATTACCTGAATGAATACTCCGAATGCTCCGATCACCATATTGACGATAACATAGAATGTTGTGCTTTTTAGCAAAGGAATTGTGATATACCAGAATTGCTGAACTTTGTTTGCTCCTTCAATACTGCTTGCTTCATATAAATCGTTCGAGATTCCCTGAAGGCCTGCCAGATATATAATCATTGCCCAGCCAATGTTCTTCCATATGCCAAGCAGCCAAATGACCAGATTGGCTGTCCATGTGCGCTGCAGCCAGGGAACATACTCCGGAAGAAAACCAAATATGTCTTTCAGCAGATAATTCATCAAACCTGCCTGTCCGGCATTGAACATATAAGCAAATACATTTCCGACAACTACCCAGCTGGTAATCACAGGGAGATAAAAACAGGTTCTGAAAAATACACCGCCCCTTTTCAACGAGTTAATCATGACTGCGAAGATCAGTCCGAAAAGCATAATAAAAGGGGTTGTGATAAATGCATAGAGGAAGTTGTTTCGGATGGCCAGGAACAAGCGGTCTCCGCGTTCTGTGAACAGTGAAATAAAATTATCAAATCCAATAAAACGCATGGATCGCTGGACAATCTGATACTCAGAAAAGCTGATCCGAATATTGAAAAACATTGGATAAAGAACAAATATACATGTCAGCACCAGGCCGGGCAAAACAAAAAACGATGCCGGACGAAGGTTTCGGATCCGTCTGATTCTGGCCGCCTTCTTCTCTCTTTTCCATATCATTTCGAATTGAACGTCCATCATTAACCTCCCGTTGAATGCTGACCGCCGGGGGTGATTGCTCACCCCCGGCATAAAATGATTTACTTCGCGAGTTCTATGTCAATTTCCGCAGCGGTATTTGAAAGGGTCTCCTGCACATCCGCGCCTTCAAGGAAAATCATATTCATCGCGTCGCTCCAAAGCTGCTCGACTACAGACGCCTGGGGAGTAGGAATACGGCTGCTGGCGGATTCAAGCTGTTTCATATACACGCTCCATTTGGGATCCTGCGTCACCGCATCATTGCTGACAAGGCTTTTCAGCGTTGGAATAACACCGACCTTCAGCAGTTCGAGCTGTGCCTGCTCGCTCAGCATAAACTGAACAAAACGGAAGGCAGCTTCTTTTTTCTCACTCCCGGAGAAAATCACAATGTTTTCCCCACCGACAACAGAAGCGGATTTCCCGTTCCATGTTGGGATCAATGCCGGAACAACTGCTTCAGAGAATGGATACCACGGACCTTCAAAGAACATGGCATACTGTGAGTTGATGCCATCCCAGGCGTCAGGCGTCCCATCCACATCACGAATGGTAAATACGCCGTCGGCATGCAGCTGAAGCATTGTTTGAATCGCGTTGACGCTGCTTTCACTGTCCAGATATCCGCTGGCTTTGGTAAAGCCTTCATCCGTCAGAACTCCGCCGAACAACCAGAAGTACGGATACAGATCCCAGTCGCCAACGCCGGAAACATTCAGCTTGTATTCGCCCGGGGCTTTTTCCTTACAGGCGGCAATGAATTCTTCCATGGTCGCGGGAGCTCCATCAAATCCCAAAGCTTTCATCTGCTCGAGGTTGACTACCGCGGCTTTGCAGTTTGTGTTTAGCGGAAGACCATAGTAGTGACCATTCCAGAGGTTGGTTGACAGCGGACCATCCAGTACAGCGTCCTTCAGGGTGCTGAAACCGTCGATTTCATCCATCGCAGCAATACCGCCCAGTTTGGCATATGCGCTTGTTTTGGTAATGTCAACCCGTGCAACATCAGGGATTACGCCGGTTCCGAGCGCTGTTACCACCATCTGATTGAAGTCTCCGCTCTGGCGAACAGCATTGACTTTGATGTCGGGGTTTTCTGATTCGAAGAGTGGGATCAGAACATCGTCAAGAATGGGTGTTTCCGCGTCTCCATACGTATGCCAGAATGTGATCTCTGTCACATCATCCGCGTACGCAGCTGTGATGAGGCCAACTATCATAACCAACATCACCATCATAGCCAACAGTTTCTTCATGGGGCATACCTCCATTTCTTTTTTATTTCCATGCGCTTAACGCATAAAAACCATGTTCCAATAAGACAGAGAAGGCATTTTGAACTGGAGAGAATAGCCATCGTCCTCTGCCGTCAGATCGAATGGAATGCTTTGAGGGGCGATATCCTCTCTGTCCGGAGAAACCAGCCAGATTTTTTTTACTGAATCTGGAATGTGGATACTTGTTATGAGATCTTTCAGTTCAGACGGCCCATTCTTGGTCTGATCTGTATCGCGCCATTCATGATCCGTTCCACACAGATTGATAAAATGATAAATTCTGTATTCATAATCCTTTTTGCCAAAGCACCATACCTGGTTCGGCTGTCCGTCATAGCTGACGGGAATATCTGCGATTTCTACGCTGCATTCAATGGATTCCTGACCGTCCCGAAGCAGATTTTCATAGGCAACGATAAAGTCATACATTCTTTGAACGGAAATGCGCAGATCAGGACTCATTTTCTTATGCCTGTCATCCGGGAAATATTCATTGGACAGCATTCCATCACCGTTTCCCAGCTCTATCCTGGATCCGCCGGAGGCAAAGGCTACGCTGTCCATCAGCCGCACAGCAGGCGGATTAAAGTATTCCGAAGGATTTTTATAATTAATATAAGCGGCCACCACCAAAGATTTCCCGCTTTGCTTCTGTGCCTGCAGAATGGCACGATGGATACTATAATAATCCTGATATGGCTTTCCTCGATCATCCAGGTCCCAGGGCCAAAATTCTGTGTATAAAACATCTGCATTGCTGATGTTGACATTTTCAACACCCTGGGCACCTACCGGATTAAAAACCAGATAATGGTTCCCGATGGCTTCCTTTGCCGCGTTCAGGAAAAGTGTGTAAGAGTCTTTGACGGTGCGGATCGGATCTCCATTTGCGTTATAACCCAACGGAGAACCGTCGGCTGTTTTCATGATCCCCATTTCGCCAATGGTATCGCCATGCCATCCATCAAAAGGGAATGCGGCAAACACTTCATTTTCTTTTTTGAAAATATACTTTTGCCAGTCCGGGTTTAACGGATTGAAATACTGCAGTATGCCCACTTTCCCAAGATTAGCATCCATATCACAGGTGAAATCGTCTCCGTTCTCTTTGACCAGACGCCATTCCGGGCTTACTCCGCTCCCGTCATCCAGATAGGTCATATTGGCGGCATAAATCATGTTATAGGCCATGCCAACCATTCCTTTTTTATGCACTTCTTCCAGGTATGCTCTGACAACAGAACCGGAAATGACCCGTCCAGACCAGTCAGACCACTCCGATAAATCAGGAGCTACAGGTATATGATGCCTGTACTGCCAGTCATAGAACTGCAAGGCATTCAGGTGAAACCTGCTCAGGTTATCGATAATGTCCGATGCTGAAGTTCCATGAGTATAATCCCAAAGATATCCATATCGAGGGAATTTTGTCCACGTACTTGAACAATCAAGACCCGTGTAAGCTGTTTCTGAAGCACGATGAGTCTGATCGTATGCCGTAACCTGGAGAAGATATCCGGTAAAGTCCCGATCGGGAAGCTTCAGATATAATTGATTTTGAACGGGGATAGTTCCTGCTATTACAGGTTCGGTCAGATAAAAAAGGCAGAAGCTGACATCAACTGTATAGGCTGGAAGAGATTCCAACAGGCAGACGGCAGTTTCTCCTGGTAGGAACGAAGACTTGCTCAGTTTCAGCCTCATACTGCTTCTTCCTCCGCTTTCAAAGTGACGTAAAAAGCTATCCTTCTCATTTCTTAAGGCTTCCCTTAAGTCTGTGAAAAGGATAGCATCCAATCCTTTATATATCAATATGTTATGCGCATAACAAAAAACTTTATTTTTGACTTCTTTTTCAGCCTATTCCTGCTTGAGATTTCTTACGCTGCATCCGCGAATGACCCTGGGACGCAAGCGAATATCTACAAGTTCCGTATTGGTACCTTCAAGAAGCTCAACAATGCTTTTCACTGCCATATCCGCTTTCTGTGTAACATCCTGATGAACTGTTGTCAGACGGGGGCGGACTACAACTGACAGAATATTATCATCAAATCCTGTAATGGAAATGTCCTGAGGGATTGAGTAACCATGATCGGCATAATAGTTCATGGCTTCCACCGCATAATAATCAGATGTGAACATAAATGCCGTGTTGAGTCCGATTCGTTTTGAGAGTCGCTCAAAGTCTTTCTCCCGGTTTGCATAATCCTTTGAAATATAATCATAGTTGGCTGGATCCCAGGGGATTCCTGCTTTTTCCAAGGCCTGCTGATGGCCCATCAACCTCTGACAGTCCACTCCCCAAAGTTCAGGCTGATCTCCAATGAAGGCGATATTGCGGTGACCAAGAGACAATACATACTTTGTCAGTTTGAACATGCCTTCCTGATCAGCCAGTCCAACATTGTTGTATCGTTCTCCGGGATCAAAATAACAATCGATAAAAATTAGAGGTTTCCGTGTCACTTTTACCAGTTCCCGGCACTGGTTCGCCTGTAACCCCAGCACAATAAGTCCATCCGCATTCCAGGTCTGGGCGATATGATGGATTTCAGGAGCATTTTGTGCGGCCCGAAGCATCATATAATATCCCCTGGCACGAATGGCGTTTTCCAAGGCTCCGATGATCTCACTGACAAAAGGGTCCTGTAAAGCAAACTTCTCTTTTCTGTTTGGATAGTTGGTAATGACTCCGATAATCTGACTGGCTCCTTTTGCCAGCATACGTGCACCCATATTGGGGATATATTGGTATTCCTCTATCTTTTTTCTGACCATTTCCGCTGTGTCCGGAGACATTTTTTCAAGATGTCCATGGATCACGTTTGAAACCGTTGCCGTGGATACTTTCAGCTCTTCAGCAATTTCCTTGATCGTCATGCTGCACCTCATGTTATGCGTTTAACCCATCTTATGGTTTTTTCGTTCCGGATGCAATATTTCAGATGAAAAAACTATTATTCGGTTTGTGACGGACATCAATAAGGAACCGGTGACAAGCCTGAACTGTGCCAACATTATTCTTCATTTTTGGGGATGAAGGGGATTGAGTGTCAGCAACGCATAGGCCAGGAATCCGGCGCAGGTAGCAAAGGCTTCACCAGTAGTGCATTCCCCGGTGTCCTCATGAACACTCTCGCAAGCCAGGCCGTTATCCATTTTAGTAACCGCAAGATGGCGCAGAGCAGAATCCCGATATCCGGAAAGCAGACTGTTGCAGATAGAAAGAATCCAAGGATGAGGCGCGTGCTTGCAACCGATCTCCGAGATGGGATGGTCGGCAAAAGAGAATGTATAAGCCGGATCCCGAATCAGGGACACAGTGTTCTGCCAGGTTTTATTCTCCGTCCCGCAGAAGCCGTAAAAAGGAAGAAGCTGGAGACTTCCCGGAGGTTCATCATAAATATCCCAATGCCCATTTAAATCTGTGGACCAGGCGTAGATGCTTTTGTTTTGATAGAGGAAAACACAGTGCTCTTCGATGGCGCTGCGAACCTGATCTGCAAGAAGCAGCAGGTCTTTTCTGTTCAGTAAATTCCCCAGGATGGTATATGTTCTCCAAACCAGAACATTATCATACGTCAGATACGGATAGTTGTGCTTATCATCCGTGGGCTGGAGAAAGGTGCTGTACAGTGGAATTGAAGCGTGCTTTCGTTCCGCCAGTTTGAGGAGAATATTCTCCAGGGATTCCGTGATATCAGGATGATGCAGCAGGTTTGTATCAGATGTCTTTTGAATATATCGATCCAGAGCGATGACGGGAGCACAGAGCTCATCAAGCTCAAAGCCAGGCTCCAGCACAGTGCCGTCGATATAGCGGCTGTGAATCCCGAAGTTCCGGGATTGCCGGCGGTAGACTGTCGAAAGCAGTTCCCGTGCATAACGAGGATCTGCTTCCAAAATGGCGGGGAAGGCCCACAGCAGGCTGTCCCGATCCCAGTATGCTGCGGAAACATAATATCTCGGGCTGCGAGAGGTCATCATGCAGAGTTCTTCCGTATCTATGGTTCTGCCAGATGCGTAGAAAAACGCGAAGAACAGATTGGTATTCAGAAGTTCAGAAAGCTGGGGATCCCGTGCAGTTTTTTCCCGATCTGCCAGCCAGAAATCTGTGCGTTCGGCGAGGGCTTCAAAGCCCTGTCGCAACATCTCTTTAGCGGAGGCAGATGCCGCGACCTCTTCATACCCAAGGCCGAAGAAAATATCCAGGCATATGCACTCTCCGGGCTGTACCAGACTGCTCTTCCAGATCCGGAAAGAAAAATCATGCTGCTCCCAGTTGGCGTCCTGATCCACTTCGCTGAAAGGAGAATGATCACCAATGACCGGCGCAAATGCCAGAAGCGGTATACCCGGCACTTGCTGAAAAACAAACATGTCATTCCAATGGGATCGGATGACGCTTCGCCCCTGGAGCAGGGGAATGCTCTCATTGACGGTATGCAGGGTTTTTTCCCATTCTCCCCGCAAGCTGACGGATAACTCATGAGGAAGGCTGTCATGATTTGCAGCCTCTAAACGGATGGCAAAACCACGTTCGCCAATGGGCGTTAAATAGACACCGCTGAAGGAGAAGACGTCCGTGCCAGCTGAAAAACTGGGAATCCAGCAGTGCGTTCGCTTCCAGGTAAGGGGCTGACCGATGACTTCCTTTCCATCCAGATGAAAAGCGGGCTTCAGAAAAGCATCTTTTCCCTTCAGCTCCAGCATTCCCTTCAGATTCATATAGAGACAGGATATACTTTCCAACGCGCCATCGTTTTCTCGGATTGTCGGGAGAGAAACATACTCATTGCCTGTTACCTGGTAGGTCATCTTGTCATCCTCCATGTATGCGCATAATGGTGTTGAAGCAGATGACTTCATCACTCTGCAGTTTCTGAAAGAATAACAGGTTTAGACCTTTAAAAGCAACAGGTTATGCCCATAACAAGCCGTTATCTGATATTATAACTAATGCCGTTTTTTTGTCGATCAAACGCAATATTGCAAAAAACAGGCTGACTGTCTGTTTGAGGTGTTTGGAGAATGTCAGTGATTTCCTGCTTTCTGAACTGCTAACGCTGGGCTACTGCTGAATTTTGGAGCAATAGCCCAGCGTTAGCCAGCTAACATTCTGCTAACACAAAGTACCCTACACTGGCGATTTCTGACGATCTCAGAAGAACGCTAAACAGTCCGCCAAGCCTTATACTGCAAGGCCTTGAAGGTCTCGGACGTACTCTAAAAAACACACGAAATTCGAACTCCTAAGCGACAGGCCGTGGGTTCGAATCCCGCCGGGATCACCAAAAATACGGAAGCCCTTCATGGGTTTCCGTATTTTTGTTATTCTCATGGGGATTCGGACACACGGCCGCAAGCCGGGGGCGAACGAAGGAAGCGCCTCCACAGTGTGGAGTGCCGAAGGCAAGCGACCTGAGTTTGTTGGCGCGAAACGAGCACAGGCACCGCTCCAAGGTGCCTGTGCGACGATTGAGCGAACGGGGCTTCGAATCCCGCCGGGTGTGCGGAAGATCCGTCAGGAGCAACAAAACGTTGAAAACCTGGCGGATTTTTCTTTTCTCGTTCTAATTTCATTTTTCTACGATTAGCCAATTTCTAATATTTTGCAGAAAATTCTAACCGAAAATTAGAACAGATTTCTAAGCGGTTCTAATCAAGGCGGAATGATTAAAAATCCTCCAGCATCCCGGCGTGCCAATACCGATGTTCAAGAAAAGCGATTGTTGACCCTTTGGCAGATATTCGTCGGCTATTGACTAACTCGCTGGATGCAAATTAAAAAGGTTGCTGCAGCAAAACATCTGTAGCAACCTCATGAAATCTTTATGCGAATCTTATTTCATCAAGAGTGTATCTGATCACTTCACCGACAGAATACGTCCTGTCTTGACAATCATTCCGGACAAACATAAAATGACATACAGAAGCGCGAGGGAGTGCCTAATCCCCCGTGCTTTTTTAATGCTGAACTGGATGGGGAACCGTTATGAGAAAAGATCCGGATAAAAAGGTTATTCTGGAAGACGGGCAGGAGTATTTGGGCTGGAGCTTTGGCGCCGATAAGGAAGCAATTCTGGAAATTGTCTTCAACACATCCATGGTTGGATACCAGGAAATCCTGTCCGATCCGTCGTACACGGATCAGGCTGTCGTCATGACCTATCCGCTGATCGGTAACTACGGCATGGCGGAAGATGATTATGAAACTGACACACCGAGCATCGGCGCGCTTATTGTGCATGAATACAATGATGAACCATCCAACTTCCGTTCGGCATCCTCACTGGGCCAGGTAATGGCAAAATACGGAATTGTTGGTGTGTCCGGAGTGGACACACGAAAACTGAACCGTTCTATTCGCGACTTCGGAAGCCGCAGAGCCATAATTACATCAGCGGATACAACATTGGAGGACGGATTAGCCAGGCTCAGCACCTGCATGATGCCTAAAGACGCAGTCAGTCGTGTGAGCTGCCGAGCGAAGCGATTATTTCCCGCAACAGAGGAGCGTTTTCATGTCGTTGCGATTGACTGTGGCATGAAGCGGAACATTGCCCGAGCCATGAATGCAATGGGGTGCAAGGTAACCGTTGTGCCATGGAATACTCCCGCAAGCGGGATTCGTGCTCTGAATCCGGACGGGGTGTTTATCTCCAACGGTCCGGGAGATCCTATGGATGTTCCGGACACAATCCAGACAATCCGTTCCCTGATCGGCTTCAAGCCGATGTTTGGTATTTGCCTGGGGCATCAGATCATTTCTCTTGCATACGGTGCGCGTACCTACAAGCTGAAATTCGGCCACCGGGGCGGCAACCACCCGGTTAAGAACCTGGAAACAGGGAAAATCGAGATCACATCCCAGAACCATTCCTATGCGGTGGACCCGGAAAGCCTAAAAGCCACGCCGCTCAAAGTGACGCATATCAACCTGCTGGACAATACGATTGAGGGAGCCGAATGTGAAAAAGACCGTGTGTTCAGCGTGCAGTACCACCCGGAAAGCGCGCCTGGGCCGCAGGACAGCCGATATCTGTTTGAACGGTTTATCCGGATGATGAAGGAGGGCGCCGATCATGCCGAAAAGAACTGATATCCGGAAAGTGCTGGTCATCGGTTCCGGACCGATTGTGATCGGCCAGGCAGCGGAATTCGACTATGCAGGGACACAGGCCTGCCTTGCCCTTAAAGAGGAAGGCTATGAGGTGATCTTGTGCAATTCGAACCCCGCTACCATCATGACCGATACATCCATTGCGGATAAAGTTTATATGGAGCCTCTGACGCTGGAATACATTGCAAAGATTATTCGATATGAGCGTCCTGATGCGCTGCTTCCGGGGATTGGAGGCCAGACTGGGCTGAATCTCGCGATGCAGCTTGAGAAGAAAGGCGTTCTGAAGGAATGCTGCGTTGAACTGCTTGCCACGGACAGTAGTTCCATCGAGCGTGCCGAGGATCGGGAACTGTTCAAGGAACTCTGCGAATCCCTGGGCGAACCTGTGCTTCCCTCCGTCACAGTGCATACAATGGAAGAAGGCCTGCACGCAGCAGGAGAAATCGGCTATCCTGTGGTTCTCCGACCGGCTTTTACACTGGGCGGCACCGGCGGCGGTTTTGCAGATACGCCAGCTGAATGCATCGGGCTTCTGAAGAATGCACTGGAGCTTTCGCCTGTAGGGGAAGTGCTGATTGAGAAGAGCGTCAAAGGCTATAAAGAGATTGAATATGAAGTGATCCGGGACCGGAATGATACTGCCATCACAGTCTGTAATATGGAAAACATTGATCCCGTCGGTATCCATACAGGTGACTCCATTGTCGTATGTCCCTCCCAGACGCTGACAAACAAGGAATACCATATGCTGCGGGACAGCGCGCTGAAAATCATCCGTGCGCTGAAAATCGAAGGCGGCTGCAATGTACAGTTCGCTTTGGATCCGCACTCTTTTCAATACTATCTGATCGAAGTCAACCCCCGCGTCTCCCGCTCCTCCGCACTGGCATCCAAAGCCAGTGGTTATCCGATCGCCCGGGTGTCCGCAAAGATCGGCGTCGGCATGACGCTTGACGAGATTCGTATCGCAAATACACCGGCATCCTTTGAACCCACGCTGGATTATGTGGTGAGTAAGCTTCCGCGTTTCCCCTTTGATAAGTTTGCCGACGCAAACAACACGCTGTCAACCCAAATGAAAGCGACCGGCGAGGTCATGAGCATCGGCCGGAATTTTGAGGAGAGCCTGCTGAAAGGAATCCGATCCCTGGAGATCGGAGCATACCATCTGCACCTGAAGAAGTTCGACGGCCGGAGTGAAGAGGATCTCCTGGCATATATTGGCAACGGAACAGACGATCGGATCTTCGCCATTGCGGAACTGTTCCGCCTGGGCTGCGTTATGGAGAAAATCGCAGGCGCTACGGCGATTGATCGTTTCTTCCTGCAGAAAATCCGCCGGATTACAGAACTGGAACAGGAATTGGCAGCCTGCCCGGGAGATCCGGCCGTGCTACGAGAAGCTAAACAATCCGGTTTCTCAGATAGAGAGATCGGTGAGCTCTGGCATATGAGTGAACAGGAAGTCTTTGACATGCGGGAAGCCTGCAGCATTCTTCCTGTCTATAAGATGATCGACACCTGCGCGTCTGAGTTTAACAGCTACATTCCATACTTCTATTCTACGTACGAAGTAGAGAACGAATCCATAGTTTCGGATCGGAAAAAAATAGTTGTGCTGGGTTCCGGGCCTATCCGGATCGGCCAGGGCGTGGAGTTTGACTATTCCACGGTGCATGCGGTCCGCACGATCCGGCAGGCAGGCTATGAAGCAATCATTATCAACAACAATCCTGAAACGGTCTCCACTGACTATACCTGTTCTGACAAGCTGTATTTTGAACCGCTCTGTACAGAGGACGTCATGAACATTCTCCACTTGGAAAAGCCGGAAGGGGTGATCGTTACTTTCGGTGGACAGACGGCTGTCAACCTGGCCAGGCCGCTGCATGAACGCGGCGTCCGGATCATTGGCACAGGCTGCGAAGCAATTGACCGCGCGGAGGACCGGGGTCTTTTTGAAAAACTGCTGTCATCTCTGCATATTCCTCAACCGAAGGGCCAGGCAGTAACCTGTGTTGATGAAGGCATACGGGTGGCACGGGAAATCGGTTATCCCGTCCTGGTGCGTCCGAGCTTTGTGCTCGGGGGACGTGCCATGACCATTGTGGCAAAAGAAGAAGCTATGGCGGAATATCTTCGCACCGCAGTAGAAGTAGATGCAGACAAGCCCGTGCTGGTAGACCACTATATCCGCGGTAAAGAGGTGGAAGTGGACGCTGTATGTGACGGGCGCAATGTGTTTGTTCCCGGAATCATGGAGCTGGTAGAGCGCACCGGCGTTCACTCAGGGGATTCGATCAGCGTCTATCCGTCTTACAGCCTCTCCGACAGCGTGAAGCAGACAATACTGGACTATGCGGAAAAACTGGGGAGGGGCATCGGGATTATCGGCCTGTACAATATCCAGTTCATTGTTGATCCGAAGGACAAGGTATATATCATCGAAGTGAATCCGCGTTCATCCAGGACGGTTCCGTTCCTGTCAAAAGCAACCGGATACAGCCTGGCGGATATGGGCACGCTGGCCATGCTGGGCGTTTCCCTGAGGGAACAGGGAATCTTCCGGCGCTATCCGGAGGAAAAAAAGCGTTACTATGTCAAAGTTCCCGCATTCTCGTTTTCCAAGCTGCGGGGAATGGACGCGTATCTTTCTCCTGAAATGAAATCAACTGGTGAGGCAATCGGCTATGATGCCAAACTGCACCGGGCCATTTATAAAGCCATGACCGCCGCAGGGATGAAACTGAAAAACTACGGCACAGTACTGGTAAGCGTCGCCGATGAAGATAAAGAAGAAACTGTCTCCCTGATCCGCAGGTTCTATAAGATGGGCTTTAATATCGAAGCAACGCCGCAAACGGGCAGACTGCTGATTGAAAACGGCATCCGCACCCGGATCCTTCCCAAGCCCAGCGAGGGAAGCACAGCTTTGACCGACGCGATCCGCGCCGGCTACATCAGCTATGTCATCAATACCCGGGCAATCCAGTCCGGTACCCATCAGGGAGACGGCGCCGCTGTCCGCAGATGTGCCGCCCAGAACAACACAACCATGCTGACAAGCCTGGATACGGTGAGGATGCTTCTTGATGTGCTGGAAGAAATGACCATGAAAATCTCCGTCATAAACTCTTGACGATATAAGGAGAATAATTCACTATGAATGTTGCCCAGAAGCTTGTTGAATGTCTTGCTGCAGAAGGAGTGGAGTATATTTTCGGCATTCCGGGGGAGGAAAACCTGGAAGTGATCGAAGCGATTGCTGAATTTCCTATTCGCTTTATTACAACACGCCATGAACAAGGCGCTGCCTTTATGGCTGATGTATACGGACGCCTGACCGGTAAAGCAGGCGTATGCCTTGCTACACTTGGCCCCGGAGCAACCAACCTGATTACTGGAGTCGCTGATGCCAACTCAGACGGTGCGCCGCTTGTTGCAATCACCGGACAGGTATCCTCTGAAAGGATGCATATTACAGGTCATCAGTATCTGGATCTTGCCAAGCTCTTTGAACCGATTACAAAGCGAACCAAAATCGTTATGCGCCCAGACAGTATCACAGAAATTGTCCGGCTTGCCTTTAAGTACGCTGAAGGAGAAGGCCTGATGGGGGCAACTCACATTGATCTGCCCGTGGATGTAGCTCGCATGGAGGTTCCGGATGGATTAAACCCCATGAGCCCACAGCACAGCCGTCCGGAATATGCTGATTTAGAGACCATAGCTCAAGCCGCCAAGTTGCTTGCACGGGCTAAATTCCCAGTGATGCTCGTAGGCGCTGATGCATCCAGAACAAGGCCGGATATTACCAATGAAATCATGGACCTTGCGCATACTGCCCATCTTCCTGTAGTCAACACCATGATGGCTAAAGGGATTATTCGCAGTGATGATCCATATGCCATGGGAACAATCGGTATTCCGCAGAAAGACTATCAAGATCTTCTGCTGGCTCAGGCTGATCTTTTGCTATGTGTCGGCTATGACATTGTGGAACTCGCTCCTTCCAGACTTGATCCTCTGCTTGATAAAACAATTATTCACGTCAGCACTGCTGCGGCGCATGTGAACCGCAGTTATCCCCCGGCGTTGGAAGTTGTTGGCGATATGGCGGAAACATTACGCCATCTATCTCAACTGACTGCCCGCATTCAGGAACCAGATCACGCCTTTGCGCTTCGGGATGAAATGCTGTTGGAGCACTCTGCCTATGAGACAGACGGCGCTTATCCCATGAAGCCGCAGCGCATTCTGAGCGATATCAGGAAAACGATGGGTAAAGGCGATGTTTTGCTCAGTGATGTGGGAGCGCATAAAATGTGGATTGCCCGTCATTATTTCTGTGATGAACCTAACACCTGCATTATATCGAACGGATTTGCCTCCATGGGGATCGCCCTCCCCGGAGCATTGGCCGCCAAGCTTTTGCGAAACGAAAACAAGGTTCTTGCAGTAACCGGTGACGGCGGATTCATGATGAATTGCCAGGAATTGGAAACTGCGCGACGCGAGCATCTGCCTTTTGTCACCCTGATCTTTAATGACAGTGCTTATGGTCTTATACAATGGAAACAGAACGATCGTTTCGGTCACGCAAATATGACAGCATTTACTAATCCTAATTTTGTCAAAATGGCACAGAGCATGGGCTGCAAGGGATACCGCGTTCAGAGTGCGGATGATCTCCGTACGATTCTTGACGATGCTTTCCGGCAGGATGTACCCGCGGTTATTGACTGTCCGGTGGATTATGGCGAAAATGTCTTACTGACTCAACGCCTGAAAGCAATAATTGACGGTCACAGCGCCTGATGTCGAACCATTTTTATATTGTTGACTTTGCGCCTTGAGTATTGTTGACTTTGGTGACAATGCTGAATATAATAACGCACATGCAGGCAATGGTGTCGTTGATACCATTGTCTGTTTTCTGTTTTTAAGGCAGGTGATTGTTGTGAAACCGGTGATCGGTGTAATGCCGTTATGGGATGATGAAAAAGACAGTATCTGGATGCTTCCCGGGTACATGGACGGTATCAGCCAGGCGGGTGGTATTCCGGTTGTTTTCCCTTTCTCGGCAGATGAACAGGAACTGGACCAGCTCATGAATCTGTGCAGCGGATTCCTTTTTACCGGCGGTCATGATGTGTCTCCGGAAGTTTATGGAGAGAAGTCTCTGCCCGGATTGATTGAAAGCTGCCCGAAAAGGGACAAAATGGAAACGATGATCCTGAGAAAAGCGATGACGGCGGACAAGCCAGTCCTCGGAATATGCCGGGGCATTCAGTTTATAAACGCCGCCTTGGGCGGAACACTTTATCAGGACCTTCCGACGCAGCACCCTTCAGAGGTTAATCATCATCAGTCTCCTCCGTATGATGTGCCAGTTCACGATGTGAGCATCATGGAATCTTCGCCTTTGTATGCGTGCCTGGGAACTGACCATCTGTCTGTCAACAGTTACCATCATCAGGCTGTAAACAAGATTGCCCATGGCCTGGTCCCCATGGCTGTTTCATCGGACGCACTTGTGGAAGCATTGTATAAACCAGACCAGCGTTTTCTTTGGGCTGTGCAATGGCATCCGGAGTTTTCCTGGCAGACGGATAATAACAGCAGGAAAATTTTCGGGGCTTTTGTCAGTGCTGCGAGACAGACCCCTTCTGTTTTTTGAGTGTTTTATCTCTTGACAGAAAGATAACTGCAGAATACAATTCGTCCATCTCAACAAGGCGCGAGGGTGTGCAAAGCACCCGGCGCCTTTTGTTGTTCCGGAAAAGAATCCGGAAACAAATTCGAGGGAGGAATGATTATGAAGAAACTGATTGCTGTTCTGCTGAGCGTATTACTGCTCATGGGTGTGACTGCTGCGTTTGCGGAAGATTATACCTTTGGAACGGATACTGCGTTCAGGCCCTTTGAGTATATCGACGAGACCGGTACGCTAGTTGGAATTGACGTGGAATTGCTGGCCGCTATCGCTGAGGATCAGGGCTTTACCTATACCATTGAGCCTTTGGGTTGGGACGCTTCTATTGCTGCCTGCCAGGCCGGGCAAAAGGATGCGATGATCGCCGGTGCTTCCATTACCGAAGAGCGGAAGGAAAAGGGCTGGATTTTCTCGGACGGATATTATACCGCCACGCAGTCTATGGCTGTTGCCCAGGGTTCTGAGATCACCAGTTTTGAAGGCCTGAGCGGAAAAAGCGTTGCCGTAAAAATCGGTACCAAGAGCAAGGATTACGCAGACAGTCTCGCGGAAACCTACAACTTCACGGTAGTTACATTCGAGACTTCTCCCGATATCTATCAGTCTGTCATCAGCGGACAGTGCGTTGCGTGCTTTGATGATACTCCCATCCTGGCGGACTATATCAAGTCCAACGGCGTTCCGCTGCAGCTGGTTCCCGGAACGGAAAATGAAGGCGCGGATTACGGAATGGCAATCTTTGATTCCGCAAAGCAAGAGATCGTTGACAAATTCAATGCCGGACTGGCAAACATCAAAGCAAACGGAAAGTACGATGAGATATTGGCGAAGTACCTGGGTGATTGAACGATCTGAAGGCGATCACTATCAGGCAGGGAGGCGCTTATTTCTAGGCCTCCCTGCTTTTCAGTATGCTGTCAGCACTGTGTGTCTGAAAGGAGCCGGGTTCCCTTGATAGATATTTTTAATAAATATGGGACAATTCTTATGACCGCCATGGGGCAAACGCTGCTTCTCGCGCTCTACGGATTGTTTTTCGCCTGCATCATCGGCCTGATCGTCGGCATCATGAGCGTGCTGAAGAATAAGTTCTGCCGGGGGTTCGCGTTGGTTTTCGTGAACCTGATCCGCGGAGTTCCGATGATTGTTCTGGCCTATTTTATTTTCTTCGGAATTCCATTCCTCTGCAACAGCATTATGAAAATCGGCGGCGTGACGCTGACCGCCTTGCAGGCAGGTACCATCTGCCTGGCATTGAACTGTGGCGCGTATATGGCAGAAATTATCCGCGCTGGCATTCAGTCCGTGGATATTGGCCAGATGGAAGCTGCCCGTTCTCTGGGACTGCCTTACTGGCGTGCCATGCAGCGGGTTATTCTCCCCCAGGCCATTCGCACCATGATCCCGAGTATCATCAACCAATTTATTATTACCCTAAAGGATACTTCCATCCTTTCCGTCATCGGTTTTCCCGAGCTGGTCAACACTGCAAAAAATGTGGTGGCCGCCACATTCCTTTCCTTTCAGACTTGGGGAATCGTCGCTGTGATGTACCTGATTGTGATCCTGCTTCTGCAGTGGGCTGCCAAGGTACTGGAAAGGAGGCTGAAGTATGAATCCAGATAATGCAAAGATCAAAGTGGAAAACCTGAAAAAGGATTTTGGCCATCTGAAAGTACTTCAGGGCGTTTCCACAGAAATCTACGAGGGTGAAGTTGTTGTCGTTATCGGCCCTTCCGGCAGTGGGAAATCCACCTTCCTTCGCTGCCTGAACCAGCTTGAGGAAGTTACTGAAGGCCGGATTATCATAGACGGACAGGATATCACGGATCCGAAGACGGATATCAACAAGCTTCGGGAACGGGTGGGCATGGTTTTTCAGCATTTCAACCTGTTCAACAACATGAATGTTCTGCGCAATCTGATGCTTGCTCCTGTCGATCTGAAACAGTGCGGGAAGGAAGAAGCAAAAGCACGCGCCTTGACGATGCTTGAACGTGTCGGTTTGCAGGACAAAATCAATGCTTTTCCGTATCAACTCTCTGGTGGGCAGAAACAGCGGGTCGCCATTGCTCGGTCTTTGTGTATGAAGCCGGATATTATGCTGTTTGACGAACCGACGTCTGCCCTGGACCCGGAAATGGTCGGTGAAGTGTTGGATGTTATGAAAGAACTGGCGCGGGAAGGGCTGACCATGGTCGTTGTTACCCATGAAATGGGCTTTGCTCGGGAAGTCGCCAACCGGGTGCTGTTTATGTCAGACGGCAGCATTCTGGAAGAAGGAACCCCCGAGGAGGTTTTTGGCAATCCTCAGAATCCCCGTACCCGTGATTTTTTGAACAAAGTACTGTAAGCAATAAATAAATCATCCCACTTTGCCTTTTGCAACGGTCCTCTTTTGGTTATCATGCTGAATCCGCGGATCATCGCTCAGACAGGCGCGTATGAATCAGAAGAAGAGTGCCCATCGCTTGAGGGGAAGCGAAAAAGAAAACGGTATGCTTCCATAGTTGTCTCCTGGCAGGATACTGAAATGAAGCAGCGGACAGGGACACTGTGCGGTTTTCCGGCTCAACTTGTTCAGCATGCGATAGACCATTGCAATGGCATTCTGGTTTAAGAACAGTTTGATGGATCAACGACCGATCAATACAGGAGTAATGACGAATGTTATGGATGGTTGTTCAAGGAAAGAACATTCATTTTCATCCTATCGCCAAGATTGGCGGTAGGATGAATTAGAACAGGTTGTAATCCTGTTTTTGGCCAAAAATTCTAATAAAGGCGGTCGGTGACGCGGCGCGCCACCCGCCAAAATTAGAAAGTTCTAATCGCGTTCTAATTTTGGGGTGGAATTTGACGGATTTCGAGGGATTTTGAGAGAGCTTCGCGGAATTTTCAATCGGCTGCATTCCTTAGAAATCAGGCCTTCCGGGACTTTGACAGACTTCGGCGGAACTTCGCGGTATACCGCCTTTTGGGTCTCCTAAGCGACAGGCCGTGGCAAACGAAGGAAGCGTCTCCACAGGGTGGAGTGCCGAAGGCAAGCGACCTGAGTTTGTTGGCGCGAAACGAGCACAGGCACCGCTCCAAGGTGTCTGTGCGACGATTGAGCGAACGGAGCTTCGAATCCCGCCGGGATCACCAACAGGAAAGCCCTCCCCTTGCGGGAGGGCTTTCCTGTTGGCTTTCTTCTGTGGATTCGGACACACGGCGGCTGGTTTTCTGTTTGTTCACACCGTGCCTGATTTATCTTCCCATCCTGTTCCTGAACCGGACAAACCTGTCCAGGGCTACCAGGACGCCTGGAAGGATAAAGACGATGATCAGGGTCGCGGAGATTGCTCCGCGGGAGATGGTCAGGCAGATCTCCCCGATCGCCGGGTTTGCGAATACAAAACCCAGGATGCCCGCGGCCACGATCATAATGGACGCGGAGGTCAGGATGGTATGCAGGGATCCGGTGTAAGCGCCGGAGATCGCCTCCGGCCGGTCCGCGTAAAGACGCTGTTCCCGGTAATAGGACGTGTAGAGGATGGCATAGTCAACCGTCGCGCCCATGAGGATGCACTGCACCATCAGGATCGCAAGATAATACATACCCCCGCCGCTCAGTCCGATGAATGCCATGGTCAGGTAGATCCCGCACTGGACCGTCAGGACCAGGATCAGGGGAATGATCAGGGACCGGAAGGTCAGCGCAACAACAATAAAGATTGCCAGTGCCGAGATCAGGGTAATCCGGTTCATCTCCGCGTCAAAGGTCTGCGCCATTTCACGGTTCATGGCGGACGTTCCGATCAGCCAGGTTTCCCCCTCCAGCAGACTTCCGCACCGTTCCGACAATGTGTTCAGGAAAGCCCGTGTCTCTTCGGAATCTTCCGGATAAACCGTCGTCAGGATCACACGGCCGTATTGTTTCCCCTCGAGTTTCTCCGCGTTTTCCCGGATCATCTGTCCGGCGTCCGCGATCATCTGCCGTGTTTCGTCGCTGATCATTCCCGCAAAGCGCAGGTCGTCCACGACATGATCCTGCAGCCAGGAAACCAGCTCTTCCGGAGTCATGGCCCAGCTGTCGTCATAGGCCGTCATGGACGCGGCAAACAGAGACAGGACGGATTTATCCTCCAGGTCCGCGAACCGGTCTGTATAAACCAGCCGGATCATGGAGGAATCCAGCGCATTTTCCCCGCCGAACAACTCCGTAATCTCATTCGCCCGGTACTTTTTCCCAAGTGTATTGTAGTATCCGGTGATCCCGGCAATATGATCGTCTTCTTCCAGGGGAGCCAGGGCTTCAGCGATTCTGTCCGCGTCCTTTCTTTCATAAAGCAGCACCAGTGAATTCTTTTCTCCGAACACCTGATCCACCTTGTTGTTCATCTGCATCATATACAGGATTTCCGTATTGTTTTTCAGCAGGAAAGCACCGATAAACAGTGCCAGGAATCCGATAAGCAGGGCAACCCGGCTGCGGTATTCAAAACGTGAAACGCGTGCTGCCGGAATATGCAGGGCTTTTTTCCGGGCTTTCACAATCCATCTGTCGCTGAGGAGGATCAGGGACGGCAGCACGGTAAAGATACAGATCATGCTGACGATCACGCTTTTTGCCAGTGCGAATCCCATATCGGCGCCGAGCTTGAAGCTCATGAACCCGAGGCAGAGCAGCCCCGCGAAGGTCGTCAGGGAGCTGCCCGCGACCGCCGGGAAAGCTGCGGTAATGGCCGCTTTCATGGCGGATTCGTTATCCGGGTTTTTCTCCTTTTCCTGGGAATACCGGTTCAGCAGGATAATGGAGTAATCCATGGACAGGACCAGCTGCAGGATGGCGACAATGGAGTTTGTATATTCGGAAACGCTTGAAAATACAAGATTGGTTCCGAGGTTGAGGACAACCGCGATCCCGATATTTACCATGAAGATCACCGGTTCAAACCAGGAATTGCACATCAGCAGCAGGATCACCAGGACCAGTCCGACCGCCGCGATCATGGTATACAACGGCAGCAGCGGCACATTGGCCTCGTGGATGTTTCCGCCTGTGGCGGCACCCCGGCTGTCATACATTTCATGTACGGCATTGAACAGTTCCGCCGCTTCCCCGGAATGGCTGTCGTATTCTGTTTTGATCTCAAAGAGGGTGTAGCCGTCCCGGTTATAGTCCTTGCCCGGTTTCCAGGTCACTTCGGAGACCTGGTCCAGGCAGGTAAGCCATTGGTATACTTCTTCTTTTTCCGCCTCATTCAGTCCGGGCAGCATCACCCGCAGCTGCGAAGAATCTTCCCTGCCGAATTCCTGCTCCATCCGCTGTATCCCCTGTTTCATGCGGGAATCCGCCGGCAGGTACTCCGTCAGGTCATAGTTGATCCGGACCTGTCCCATCAGCAGCACGGAAACGGCTGCCATCAGCAGGAAAAGGCACAGGAATATCCGCCTCTTCTCCACCAGGAACACGGCTGCTTTTCTCATCTTGGTGTATATCCTCCAGTCTGTCCGGGCCTGCAAGTAAAATCAGTCTTTCCGCTTGACAGGACATGCTTCTTTCCAATACAATTATAAACAACATGTGTTGACTAAACAACCGACAGTTCATATCTGATTGGATGGATTGTCAACATCTGGAAATAATCTGTTGATCTTAGAGCAAAAGGCAGGGAAAGTGTTGTGGAAAAAAAAGAAGACCGCCGTGTCGCGATGACCAGGCGGATGCTGAAGGATGCGCTGACGGAACTCTTGCGGGAAATGGATATCTACCATGTTTCCATCCGGGAGCTGTGCCAGCGTGCGGATATCAACCGTACAACCTTTTACAAATACTACGGAAGTCAGTTTGACCTCCTGGCAGATATGGAAAACGACCTGCTGGTTTTCCTGTCGGATACGATCCGGGAACATGCCGACGATCCGGTCAGGATCATCGAAACCGCCTGCGAATACCTGGAATCCCACCTGGAATTCGGGCGGCTGATTATCAATAACAATGTGGATCCCCTGTTTCCGCAGAGACTGTTTTCCCTCGAGGTGCTGAGGGAAACTGTGATGAAGCGGTACAGCAACCAGCAGGATCCGATGCTGCAGGAATACCTGACGGATTATCTGACCTACGGTGCCTACAGGATCATCTGCATGTGGCTGAACAAGGACCAGCGGGAATCCCCGGCGGAGTTCGCTCAGCTTCTGATGCGCCTGATCCAGCTCGGATAAGTGTTCTGTGATAAACATGAAAAAGGCACGGTGATATTCACCGTGCCTTTTTCTGATGTTCTGCTCTTTACCGGGCGAAAGAGAAAGTCAGTTCAGGATAGCCGAAAGCGGCCACCGTCACCGTATACTTCGTTCCTTCTTCAAACAGGGGGCTTTCATCTCCGTTGCGGGCCTTTACGATCCCTTCGGCATTCAGCACACCGTTTTCGTCCAGTGCGATGAAGCTGCCTGCTGTGCCGTGATGGCCGACGATTTCCTGCTCAACAGCCTTTTCCGCGCCCTCAGCCAGGATCTGCACATGCTGGATATTCTGCAGGTAATCCGCCATGGAACCGGATGCCAGGACGATGCCCTGCCCGTCAAAGGAAATATCCGCTTCCGTCAGGCCGCTGTCCAGGATAAAGTAAGGAGCCTGGGCCGCGGCGGGGCCGCCCTCAAAGGAGGGGGAACGGTATTTGGCGCTCGCGTCCGCAACGTTCACATAGTAATAGCCGGCCTTCATCGCGGAGAGATCCTGGAAAGTGATCGTCACTTTCCCGTCCGCGGTTTCCACCTGGTAGTTTTCCGCGGGCACAATCTCTTCATTGCGCACGCCCCAGCGGATATCCAGTACCTGCAGGTCAAAATCCTCGGGAAGTGCGTTGGCCAGTGTGACGGTATTTCCCTCAACGGATTCCACCGGCAGCGCACAGCCTTCCACATCCAGGAAAGTTTTTCCCGCTTTTCCTTCCAGGGCATTGAGTACCGCTTCCTGGGCGGCCGCGCTGACCATGGTCGCCCCGGATACCGCGTCCACGCCGCCCGTGGTCATATCCATAGCCCTGACTTCTTCCGCGGTCTTTCCGGCGAATTTTTCAAACAGTCCGCCGTTCACCGCCGCCTCAAAGAACGGCTGGTTCTTATTGGTCCAGAATTCTTCATTGCCTTCCTGGACAGAACCGGCTGCGCCGGTCCCGTTATCCCTGACCGCTGTGATTACACCGTTGTCGTCCACTTCCACCGTCAGTCTCACATTGTAAAAGGGCGGATGGATGAAGGGCATGGCGGAAGGATAATTGCGCTGATCCACATTGGCGTCTCCTTCCAGAACCTGGTCAGCCACAGCGCCGGTTGCGGCCAGCATCATGCTCAGCGCCATGATCAGGGCAAGTACAGCACGTAATCTTTTCATGTGGAAACCTCCTTAATCTTTCAGATAAAATGGGCTGTTATACGATCGCGGCGCCCAGCTTCCTGCATGCTTCCAGGGCATTGGCGTCCGGGGCTTCATTCGCCAGGACACTCTCTGCGGCCAGGGTGATCCCTTTCTCTGCGCAGCGTGCTTCCCAGGAGCGCATCCACTCGCCGTCTCCCCAGCCGTAGGATCCGAACAGGGCGACCTTTTTGCCGGCCAGAACGGGTTCAATGCTTTCCAGCATCGGCAGGAATTCACTGTCTTCCAGTTCCTCCGCGCCCATCGCCGGGCATCCGAGTGCCGCCGCGTCATATCCGGAAACATCGCCCACATCTGCACAGTTCAGCAGATCCGCCTCCGCTCCTTTTTCCTTTGCGCCTTCTGCGACCGCAGCCGCCATAGCCTGTGTATTTCCTGTGCCGCTCCAATAGATCACCGCAATCTTACTCATGCAGTTTCCTTCCTTTCCTGCCTTTCGGCTTTTCTGTATGAAAACTGTCTCGGCCGGATTGTCAGCCGGGACAAGCTCCATCCTTCCTGTCTCCGCTGCAGATAAGCTTTTGTGCAATGCCTGCACCGGGCAAAGATCTTCTGCGCCTGCTCCTCGTCGCTCTCATAGACCTTCCACAGGCCGCTGCATTTGCATTCCCCGTGCCGGATAAATCCGCGCACGTCCACGGCCGGGTAGCCGAGAAACAGTCCGATCTCATGGGGAAAAGTGTCATATTCCTTCAGCCGCCTGATCAGCCAGGCGATACGTCTGGAACTGTTGTCACTCGGATAACCGTTTTCTTTCAGGATGTCGTCCGCTACCGGATCACTGAGATCCTTTTCCAGCATGGCGGGACGATACAGGTAAATCAGGGCCTTTCCGTCCCGGAACCGCAGGGGAAGCGCGCATACTCCTTTGGAGATCAGGCATCGGTTGATTGCCCGCAGGCTGTCTGTCATTTCCTCCCGGCTGCTAAAGGCACAGCTGAAGAGGCTTCCGGTCTTGATGGCTGCCAGTGTCGGAGCACAGCAGCGGATCACGATCTCATCGGACATAGGCGCCTCCGTTATTGGTTAGTTATTTCTAACCTTCTGATTTAAATAATTGCTGCTCCATGATGTATTATCATGCCGGAGAGCAGCAGGAATAGGTTAGTCGTTTCTAATGCAGATTAGCAGATCGAAAGTATCCTGTCAAGCAGACACAGAATTCTGTCAAAATCAGGCAATGTTGATTCTCCCGTATGATAAGCCGCCTGCGGCTTTTTGCTCTGTATGAATCATATCTCGTTCACGAGTAATCCGGAAATTGCGGCAAAACTTTCCTCTGAGAGGTCATGTTCCATCCTGCAGGCATCCCGTGCCGCGGTCTGTTCATCCACTCCCAGGTGAACAAGAACGCGTATCAGGGTTTTATACCGGTCATAAAACTGTCTGGCAATGGAATACCCTTTGTCAGTCAGATAGACAGGGCTTCGGTCTTTCATTGTGATATAACCGTTTTCCTTCAGTTTTTTCATCACAATACATACCGTGGGCTTTGTCACCCCCAGGCTGTCGGCAATATCCTTGGAGCGGGCATATCCTTTTGTCTCCAGAAGAATGAGTATTTGCTTCAGGTAGTTTTCAACTGTTACGCGTTCCCTCATCTTCTGTTTCCTCCTTATCTGATCGCTCCGTTTTCCATATGCAGAACCTGATCTGCGTATACCTCCGCATCCGTTTCGTGACTGACTACCAGCACTGTTTTTCCTGCTCGTGCTGCCTGCCGGAACGCGGTCAGGACAACAGCCGTATTGTCATTGTCCAGGTCTCCTGTTGGTTCGTCTGCCAGGATCACTTCCGGATTCGCTGTCAGCGTACGGGCAATTGCCATTCTTCGGAGTTCTCCGCCCGACAGTTCTGCGGGCATTGCGTCCCGGAGGTTTGATATTCCCAATGCCTCCATCCAGTTCTCCGCGTCTTCTGTCCGCGGTTTCCCGCCATACAGTATCCCCGGCAGAATGATATTTTCAAACACCGTCAGGGTATCCACCGCACTCCGGCCCTGGGGAACAACTCCGATCTTTTCACTGCGAAAACGTGAAAGTTCCCTGTCTTCCATTGCATACAGGTCCGTATTGTCCAGAAAGACTCTCCCTTCGGTGGGTATCAGCAGTCCTGCCAGCATGTTCAGCAAAGTGGTCTTTCCTGATCCGCTTTTTCCGTTTAATACAGTAAGCTTTCCGCCATCCAGTATCAGGGATACCGGCCGGACCGCCTCAAAATAGTTGGCTTCCCCTGTCTTCCGGAAATAACGTCTGGAAATATTCTCCGCTCTCAGCTGCATCTCAGGCTCCCTCCCTCAGCGTTGTTCCCGGATCCACCCGGCTCAGTCTGAAAGCGGTCCGGAAACCCGCTATGCATCCGGCCGCAACCGTAACCGCAGCCGCGGCAAAAGCATACAGTGCAATTGTCCCGCCTGCGGGCGTCAGATAGGGCAGCTTCAGGCTGGTTTCGATCAGTGTGGTGAACGGAAATACCAGTACAGCCCCGAGTACAGTCCCGCAGGCAGCTCCGGCCAGACTGCACAGGGCAGTCTCTCTCATGATCATCCCGGACATCATACGCCGGCTCATTCCCAGCAGGCGGTAAACCGCCAGTTCCCGCCTGCGTTCATTCACCATCATCGCAAACGCTACGAACAGGATAATCAGGGACAGGAGCCATACCGCGCCGATCAGTATTGCAATTGTATTTGAAACGCCGGAAAGGCTGTCTGCCACTTCTGTCATCATCCCGGCAGTACGGATTGACGTTGCTTTCCGGATCCCTCCGTTCAAGCGGTTGTTCACAAGCCCGATATCTGCTCCGGGCAGGACTTTGACATAAACGGCGGACACCACTTCCGCATCGTTTCCGGAATCGATCCTGTGGGTGATTCCCTTCTCTTCGGCCGCCTGCAGAAGTAGATGGATTGTATTCATATTGCAGTAGACTGCCGTATCCAGACCGGTACCCGTCGATGCCAGCTTCGCTGCAACCCGGCAGCTGCGGTCATAGATACGGAAACTGTTTCCCACTTCTGTCTCAACCCTGCAGCCGACCACTACTTCCATATCGTTCAGCGGCCGGTTCAGGCTTTCGGCGATCCACGGCTGTACCACAAAATCGTTCTCCGGATCGAAACCGATAATCTGAACCTTGACGGAACAGCAGTCAGCCTTCATGGAAGACAGGAAAATCTGGGCGGAGGCTTTTTCAACCCCTTCGGTTTCCAGGACCTTTTCCGTTGCGGAAGCATCCATGTAAAAGGTGCCGATGGTACCCTGCAGCAGCAGGTTCTTCAGGCTGACCTTTGATTCCGCCTCTGCCGGCACTACAATGATATCTGCTCCGAGGCGGTTCTCCATACTTTCCAGTCCCTTTCGCAGCGAAGAAACCACGATGGTCCCGCCGAAGACGGACATTGCCAGGAATGCTGTCAGGAGAACCAGTGCTGCGGTCCGTCCCGGTTTCCGCACCAGGTTCCGTGTCGCCAGCGAAAAACGCCTCATGCTTTTTTTCTCCTGCTTCGGTTTCGTTCAGTGATTATCCCGCAGGCGGAAACGATCAGCGCGGCTGCAAAGAGGATCATCATCGCCGGCTGCATCACGGCACGGCAACGCATTGTATCCATCCTGCAGACCGGAAAAATCGTTCCCGGCAGTGCGATGCCTGCAGCGGCAACTGCGGCCGCTGCCGCAAGCAGGCCGATACGGACAGACGGCTTACGAATCGCCAGGGTCAGTGCCGTCAGCACTGCCAGCACACATCCGGCCAGGAAGATCCACCTGGATGCCCGGACGCAGATTGCCTCGCTTCCGTCATCGTGAATACACGGGCCAAACACGCTGACTGAACCAATGGCAATCATGGCAGCCAGTACAAGCAGGATGCCGCAGAATACATTTTTCTTCATATTGATCTGACTCCTCCAGTTATTTATCTGCATACCACAGGACGCAATTCGCTGTCCCGTAATCTGTTTCCCGTAGTCCGGTCCTTATTATACGGTCAGCGGTTTTTCGCCCATTCTTTCTGCTGCGCTTCAAAATTCTCATTAATCACTTCACGGGCAACTTTTCCATGCTCCAGCACAATGGTCCGCTGTGCGGCGTCCGCAACCTCAGGGTCATGGGTTACCACAATCAGGGTCGTCCCTTCCGCATGCAGCTGGGCAAAGAGATCCAGCACGATATTCTCGTTCGCTTCGTCCAGGTTGCCGGTCGGCTCGTCTGCCAGGATCAGCTCGGGATGATTGATCAGTGCGCGGGCGACGCAGACACGCTGCTGTTCGCCGCCGGACAACTGGCTGGGCAGATGGTGCGCCCTCTCCCGCAGTCCCACCCGGCCCAGTGCTTCCAGTGCTTCCTGCTCATCCGGCATCGAGTGATAATACTGGCTGACCATGATATTCTCAACAGCGGTCAGATAATTCACCATATGGAACTGCTGGAAGATCAGGCCGATTTTATCCCGGCGTATATCTGTCAGCCTTTTGCTGCTTTCCTTTGCGATATCCACTCCGTCCAGCAGCACTTCACCGAGCGTCGGTTTATCCATGCAGCCGATAATGTTCATCATCGTACTTTTTCCCGAACCCGACGGACCCATGATCGCGACCCATTCGCCCTTGTCCACATGTACGTTCACATTGTCCAGGGCTTTCAGGTCTCCGTAAATTTTTGATACATTTTTCAGTTCAAGCAGACTCATTTTTCCCGTCTCCTTATCACTCGTCTTTCAGAACAATCGCAGGATCAATGGCGACCGCGCGCTTGATCGGCTGCAGGCAGCTGAGCGCCGCCACCGCCATGGATACAATCACCGCTGCCGGCAGCAGCAAAGGCTGGAACGTGATTGAGGATCCAAACACATTGACACTGACTACCTGGGCAAACACAAAGCCGAGAATTGCTCCGATAATACCGCCCAGCAGGCCCAGGAACATCCCCTCGCCGAGGAATTCAGTCCTGATGCTTCCGTCGGATGCGCCGAGCGCTTTCCTCAGTCCGATCTCACGCCGGCGTTCAGAAACCACTGCCATCATGGTTGTGGAAACGCAGATCATCGTCAGGATCAGCACCACAGCGGTTACCAGGAATACGAGACTCTGCAGTTTTCCAAGCACCGCCGTCTCAGAACGCGTAACCCGTTTTACCAGCCGCGCCCGGACTCCGTCCGTGCTCTCTGTGATCTGTTCAGCATAGGCGTCCAGTTCATCGGCCGATGCGCTGACGCTCAGTTCCGCCACATCCGCCGTATCTTCCCCGGTCAGGCCTTCCATGTCTTCCAGGCTCATAAAGATGTAGGATTCTTCTTCGCCGCCGGTGGTCAGGATACCGGTTACCGTATATTTGACCGTTTTTGCCGCTGCTGTTTTTTCAGCGCTGCGTGCGTTATTCAGGGCCTCCACGACTGCGGCGGAGGTAACCGTTGCGCCGCTCAGTGCGTCCACATCCTCGCCCAGGACCAGCGGAAGCTCTTTCCCCGCGAACTGGTCCGTAAAGGCTTTGTCTGTCTGTGCCAGGCCGCCGATTTCCGGTGTCTGGGTACCCGCGTCGATCGTCAGGGAAGCGATCCGTGATGAATCGTCCAGCTTTACGGTTACGTATACCGTTCCTCCGCCCCAGCCTTCCGCGCTGCCGCTCAGCACCGCTCCGGGCTGCCTGTCCTCCGAAGGATCCCCCTCGGCCGCGCCCGCTGCCGGCTGCCAGGTCAGTTCCATACCGGAACCTTCCCGTACGCCGATCGTCTCTGCAATCTCTTTTCCGACCAGGATCTCTCTGGGATTCTCCGGATACCGGCCTTCCACGCTGAAGTAAGGACTGGTCCTGGTAATCTGCCCGAAATCCGTTCCGGCGGCCGTGAAAGACTGCTGCCGTGTGGTCATATCAACCCGGATATACCTGTACGGCGCAGCCCCGACCATCTGGTCTTCCGGTATGATCTCCAGTGCCTTTTCCATCTGTTCAGCAGTCATTCCTTTTTCGTCATCTGACAAAATCAGCATATTGGCGCCAAAGGATCTGAACTGCGCTCCCATCTGCCGCGGCACATCCACATAAATTGTTACCAGTCCTGCCAGGATCGTCGCTCCGATCCCGATGGACAGGAGTGCGATCAGCATTCTGCTTCTCCGCCTGAGCAATGACGCGGTGATCATCCGCAAAAACATCTTACGCTTTGTCATTTCTTAATGACCTCCATGCAGTACTTCAGCCGGTCTCAGCCTCAGTACTGTCCGGATTGCCGGCAGACTTCCGGCAAGTGTCACCAGGGCAACAAGACCTGCCACAATCGGTACAACGGCCGGTTTCATCTCTGTCGCCGCGCCGAAAACACTGCGCCCGATCAGCTGGGCAAAACCGAATCCGAGGAAATAGCCTGCCACACCGCCCAGGAGTGCGGTTACCATGATTTCTGTCATGATGACCCCGGTAATCGAATGATCCCGGGCGCCAATGGCTTTCAGCAGGCCGATTTCCTTTGCCCGTTCCATCACGCCGGCGGTCACCAGGTTGCTGATTCCCAGCGCGGAGCCGATCAGGCTCAGCGCCGTAATCAGGATCATCAGCAGCTGGGTTTTTTCCAGCACGGCGCCCTCGCCTTCCGCAACTTTCCGGACAGCGGACGCCACCGAACCCGGAATTGCCTCCTGGATCTGGTAACAGATAGCGCTCACATATGCTGTGCAGTACCAGGTTTCATAGTCGCGGCCGGACAGGGCTGCGGGGTTTTTGGCCGCGCGGCGTGCAAGTTCATTGTCCGGTGTGGTAATGGCGGATACTTCCACGGAGGCGACTTTCCCCTCTTGTCCTGTCAGTTCCTGGACCAGCTTCAGTGTGCCGAAGATCTGTTCATCCTCATCGCCGCCGGCATCGTAAATACCGACCACAGTCACGGTTTTATCGCCTTTCGGGGTTTGCAGTCTGACGCTGTCTCCGGCTTTCCAGCCCTGTTCCCGTGCAACGGAAACTCCTGCCATAATCTCTGCGCCGGCATTTTCATCCTTTTCGTCCAGCCAGCGGCCCTCGCTCACGTCCCACCATGAACGCATGCCGACAACGCCGGCATCCAGTTCCTCACCTGTCGGGAGTGACAGATGGTGATTGAACCAGCTTCCGTTCAGCCTGACCGTGCTGCCGTCCGGCAGCACGGCCTGTGTATCCAGAAGCGGCGCAAAATCCACAATATTGAATGCCCAGAAAATGGTTTTGATCTTTCCGAGATCCGCTTCATTCAGCCAGGCTGTATTCAGTTCTTCCCCGTTTTCACCGACATCATAAATATCGGCCAGGAGCGACGAATCCTTCGGTTTCACCACAATGTTCGCGCCATAGTTCTTCAGTTCCTGGTTCACCTTGTCCCCGACGTCCATCATAACGTTCAGCATACCCGTTGCCAGGCTGGCACCCAGAGCGATCGTGAACGCGATCAGCAGCATCTTTCCCTTCTGATGAAACAGTACACCGCGGATCATACGAAACAGCATTTGTCCGCATCTCCTTTCATCATCTGAATTCCTTTTCCCCGGCCAGCACGTCTTCCAGCCGGAACACCAGGTTACCGCCGTTCACTTCATAAGCCAGCGGGATTGGATTGCATCCGCCCTTGAAACCAATGGTATTGATATTCATGACGACATCGCAGCGCTTGCATACCACCTGGCTTCCGCGCTCGTAGTATCCGGCGTTTCCGCACACCTCACACGCGTCAAACCCAACCCCGAAGCTTGCTGAATTCGGCTTCTTCACGACGATCCAGCGAATGGTCACATTCCGCTCCGTTGTGTATTCAAAACGGTGAAGGTGACCGTCATTGACCGCCTCTGTCGGGATCAGGATCGTTTCCCCCTCCACGGTGTAAACTTCCGGAGCAGACAGTTCGACCTCCCGTGTATCGTAAGCCTTGACCACCGTCAGGGTCAGGATAAACAGCAGGATCATGACCAGGGCCGCAATTGCCGTCCGTCTCCGGCGGCGGTTCCCCGCTCTCAGTTTCCGAAGCTGCGCTGCATGCTCATAAGGTTCCGTCACACGGGTGTTTTCCAGCAGGAATACGGCTGCAAGCAATGCAGCCAGCGCTGCGCAGATCCAGACAAAGATCATCGCATTCGTTGCGGTCCACATACTGAAGGAACCGATCCATCCATACGAAGCTTCCGAATACTTCACCGGCCATTTCAGCCACTTTGCCCGGCTGATCCAGGGCACAAAGAGCCGTCCCAGGCAATAAACAAAATAGGTAAGCAATCCTGTGCGCAGGACAGAGTGCAGAACCCCTTTCCTGCGGATATGAACAGCGCAGCCGTAGAGGATGCGCGAATAGACGAACAGAAGCAGGAGCGCCAGGGCCCAGCCGCCCAGCCGTTCCATGTAATATCCGGAAAAGAAACCGTTTCCCATCGTATTGAAGCTGAAGGGATACAGTAATACCGTCGGCAGTCTGAAAAAGATCATCCCGGCGGAAACTGCCGCGCCGCAGACGATCATGCAGACGCCGCTCCTGCCGGCTTTCCCTGCTTTGCTTCCCCGGATCAGGGAGCACACAAAAAATGCCACAATGGATACCATCAGAAACACGTAAGTCCAGTGGTTCCAGTGACTGGAGATAATCTTGTTGGTTGTCTGTTTTACCACGGCCAGGATCGCTCCCGCAGCGATTCCCGCACAGATGCCTGCGGCATGCCCGCGGCATCCCGTTTTTCCGCACAGGCGGCCTGTCACCGCATGCATGATTGTCACCATTGTGACCGTAAAAAACAGGTCCTGTATAACGGTCCAGAGATAATACAGCAAATCGTTTTCCTCCAAACGGAATCAACCGGTATTGCCCGCCGGCACAGCATCCCCCGCGGATGCTGTGCCGGCAGGCCGGAATCATTTCAGATCAGATTTCTGTTACCACTGCTTGACAAACTTCCAGCCGGTCCAGGTCGCTTCCAGGGGTTCAGTCCAGAAGCCGTCCGTCGCTTCAACGCCGGTTTCGGAGTCCACGTGCAGCAGGTAGCCGTTTTCCGCAGGGCTCTTGATGTACAGGGTGATGGAGTATTCGCCGTCATCCAGCTTGATATTGTTGCCGTAGTGGGGACCGTCAGAAGCCGCCATGGGCATCATGGAACCGGAAGTAACTTCCTTGCCCTCGGTGTCCTTGATCACGAAATCAATGGTCAGGTAAGGGACCCACTGATCCACCGGGAAGGCATAGCCGTTCTCATTGGCAGTCAGGTCCACTTCAATATGCAGGTCAGTGTTTTCCTTGGCAGTCGCCTGATCGACGGGAGCCATATCCACGGGCTGGAAATACACCATCGCCATGGTCATGAAACCGACTTCCTGTTCGCCTTCAACACCCAGCTCGAATTCATCAAAACCGGCTTCGTCCTCAGCCATCGCGAGAGCGGACATGCTGAACATCATTACAGCGGCCAGTACCAGAGAAAGCAGTTTTTTCATTTGGTTGTTCCTCCTTCAGTTGCAGTACGATAATTATTTCCGGAATGGTATTCTTCAGCATGGCACGCGGGGGTTGCCGTGCGAAAAATCTTATGAATGCGCGGCTGTCAGCTCTTTTTTCTGTGCTGCCAGTTTTCCACGGTAATGGGCAATCATGAACGTGACCAGCAGGATGATTGCCAGGATCAGCTGCGGCACCAGTGTTTCCAGGTAAGGATAGATTCCGAAGACCTGGATCACATCATTTTCCGGGATCCCGGGCACCCGAAGCGTCAGATCAAACAGATTGCCTTCCGCCAGCTCCTTGATACCGCTCCCCAGGAAACTCACACACATCACGGCCATCAGGATCGAAGTAGCTGTAAAGAATACTTTGATCGGCAGTTTTATGGACAGCTTCGTAATCGCGAGATAGACAAAGACCAGGATCACGACGCCAGCGCCGAAACCGGCCCAGACCATGCCGGCATTGCCCTCCTGCAGCATCGGCTGATAGAAGAGCACAACTTCGGCGCCTTCCCTGAACACGGACAGGAAGGCCGTAAAAGCCAGGGTAAATGCGGAACGCTTTTCAACGCCGGATCGCACCTTGCTGTCAATGTATCCTGTCCATGCCGCTGCCTCCGCTTTTGAAATCATCCAGTTGGAAACATAGAACAGTACACAGACGGCAATCAGTGCTGTGATTCCTTCAATCAGTTCCTGCGCCATGCCGGCTCCGGCAACAGCCTGCTTTGCAAAGTACAGCACAGCAGCGGCTGCAAAGCTTGCCGCAATGCCGGCCAGCGCGCCGATATACACATTCTTCAGGCTTCTGCTGTTTCCGCTCTTCACAAGATAGGCAATGATCGCGGCAATGACCAGGATTGCCTCAAGGCCTTCCCGGACGATGATTCCGAAAGCGCCGAGGAAGGTCAGCCACTGCGGACTGTTCTCCGCTGGCGTTTCTGTCTCTTCTGCGGTACCGGACTCTGAAGGTTCTGCCGCGTTCTTTTCTGCGGCAGCTTGTTCGTCCAGGGTCTTGGCCTTTTTCAGCAGAACCTGTTTCGTCTTGTCGCTTGTGGTACGGTATTTGTTTTTCTGGTATTTCTCGGATCCGCTTCCGATCAGGCTCCGCAGTGCGGAAAACTGGCTTTCCACTTCCCTCCGGTCCTTCAGGCTCAGATCTGTATAAACCTTGTGGGCAAGTCCCGATTCTTCATATACGCTGTAATATGCGGTATTCAGATTGTCTTCCGCCGCATCAAAATCCTTGTCCAGGTATGCCAGGTATGCAGTGTCCAGCAGTTCTTTTGTCAGGCTGGCCGCTTCATACCAGCTGGCATACTTTGCGGAAGCGTTCGGATCCGGGGAATACTCGGGATACGGATCTGATGCTGTCAGTTCTCCCGCCTTGAAAAACTTGTTCTCGCTCTGCACGCCGCCCTGCTGCGCAGCCAGCTTGTTTCCGTCTTCCCGGATCATGCTCTTGAGTTTGAACAGTGCGCTGCGAACCGATACGATGGTTTCCTGATCCGTATTGTCTTTTTTGACCGCCGCCTTGCAGGCGGAAAACTGCATTTCCACTGCGTTTTTACGCACACCGGAAATGTAGCTCATGGTCTGGCGCTCGAATCCTGTGGTCTCATAAACCCGGAAGTACGCGTCGTTCACATTGCTGTAAGCCGCGTCTGCGTTACCGGCCAGGTACTCTTCGAAAGCCGTATCCAGATATCGGTCAATCTCATCTGCCGCATCCGCCCAGCGCGTACTGACTGCTTCGCCGGCAGCCGGGAGACACTGCAGGATCAGAAACAGGCTCAGGATCAGCAATGCTCCCTGTCGTAATACCTTCTTCACAGTTTTTGCCTCTTTCCTGCTGTATTTCTGATGTTAGGCATCTCTAACAGCATTGAGTATATTAGCATAATTTAACCTTTTTTTCTTGTCAGATATTGACCTCTTGATCGAAAATATAGAATGATTTTATCTCAATGTGTTTTTTGGTCAATATATTTGTTAGATAGTACTAATCTATGATTTTTGAAAGGGATCCTTTCAGCGCGCAAAAAAGGGGACTCCGGCAAAAAGCTTCCGTTGCTGCAGTCCCCTTTTTTATAAAATCCTGTAAATGTGGTTCCGGGAAAACGATCTGTAAACCGGTTTGCAACCATCCCTGCCGGATTTTACAGGATGCTTCCGATACCTGCCACAGCCAGCCCCGCGACGGGGCACATCACCAGCGGCCACATCACGCAATGTTCCGGGATCGCAAGCTTCAGCATCCATTCTTTTCTATCCCATGCCCTGCAGTATTCAGCTCCCCGGATCTTATGACGCACCTTCTGCGGAAGGATGCAGTCCAGCACGATAAAGTCACTGATGCTGACAAAAGTCATTTCCAGATAACCCGCCCAGAACAGAGGCCGGAATCCGCTCATTCCCGCCAGCCCGGCGCTGATGCCCCAGAAGGCAAACATAACCGGATACAACGGATAAACGATAAGATGCATCCTTCTCAGGTCATGTTTGCTGACATAGGGTGCGGCAGCTTCTTTGATCTCTCTTGGAAACATGGTACTGTATCCCTGCGGTGTGATAACGAACCCCAGGGCTACGACCAGATTGAAGAACAGGGACATGGTCAGTCCGTCCAGGATGATCCTCGGCCAGTTCATGTTTTTCTCTCCCGAATACTCAGCTTCATTGTCTTCCGCCTGTTTTATTTTTTGCCGATCAGCAGTGCCGAGCCGGAAAGGCCCATCCAGCATGCTTCGCTTTTCTTCATGAACATGCCGTTTGCGGTATCGATCAGTTTCACTTCCTCATATCCTGCGTCTTTCAGTTTTTTCACAAAAGCCTGCATATCGCCGTACTTGGAAACAGACATAATGTCATGTATGGCAAAACAGCCGCCTTTTTTCAGTGTGCGCAGGGTTTCCATCAGGAAAGCCTGCCGGTTGCCGGGAATATTATGGTAGACATAGTTGCTGGTCACGGCGTCAAAATATTCGTCCGGAAAAGCCAGGTGTGTCGCGTCTCCTTGCTGGAATATGGCATTCGTTACGCCTTCCGCCCGGGCGTTACGCTCACACAGGCCTTTGCTGAATGAAGCATATTCTTTTCCCCAGCGGTCAACTCCGATGACGGAAGCCTTCGGATTATTCTTTGCCACCGCAATGGATAGGGCACCGCTCCCGCAGCCGACGTCAAGGCATTTTCCGCCCTGCGGCATCTGCACATAAGCCGCTGTTCCGTCAATAATCTGCCTGGACATTTTTCGTTTCCCGTTATAGTCGAAGGCGCGGTACATCATCACAGACCAGACTGTAAGGCCGCCGGATAACAGTGCCAGCACGCCAAGGACAATCAGCAGGACGGTCTTCACAGTTCCGTTCGTCAGCAGTGCGACAGCGATCAGGCCGGCGCACACGGCCAGGAATGAGCCGCCAAAGGATCGGATCATTCCCTTCGGAATCCAGTTTTTGTAGTCAGGTTTCATTTTCTTCCCCCGTTTCTTACTTTTTTGCAAGCACCGTAATCCATGGCTTTGACGGATGATGGTCCGTCCGGACGTCAGAAAAACCGGCTTTCCTCAGCGCCGTTTCAATCGCTCCCGCCGTATGAACCTTCATACCGTCAATGATTTTCTCGTATTTGAGTCCGGCAGCGTCCGTACCGTCTGATTCATTACAGATCATGAAGATTCCCCCGGCCTTCAGGATCCTGGCCACCTGCCGGAAGCACTTTTCAAGTCCGGGCCAGAAATAGACCGTCTCGAACGCGGTCGCCATATCATAGGACTCCGATGGCAGCGTCAGTTCTGATACATCACCCTGCTGTACCCGGCAGCGTCCGGCAGCGATCGCTGCCCGGTTGTATTCCTTTGCCTTTTCCACGGATGCGGGAGAATAATCCACAGCCGTCACCCGGGCTCCGGGATACCGTTTCAGAAGTGCCCCTGCGTTGCGGCCTCCTCCGCAGCCCAGATCCACTGCTTCAGAAGGGTTGATCGGCGGAAGATGGGAAAAGCCCCAGTCCGCCATCTTCGCGTGACCGGAGTTCATCCCGTTCAGCATCACTTTCCCGAGCGTTCCTTCCGGTTTCCTCGTCTGGCTCACAAACCTCTTGAACAGTCCCATGTCCCATGCTCCTCCTGGCCGGCATTTCAGCCGATGCAGATCAAACGCTTGTTAGCTGCGTCTAATCATTTGGAGAGTATATCATCAGTTTTCCAAAATAAAAAGGGGGGTTTTTGCCTGTTTTAGACCATTTTTCGGCACGTTATAGATTTCTTATTTGTTAGTTTTTACTAATTTATTGTTGACCTCCTTTCAGCTTTTTACTATAATGCATGCAATGATCAAAGCAGGAAAGACCCGGATGGACCCTGGACAAAAACAGTTCCGGGAGAGTGGTATCAGAGAATGAAGAAGAGAATTTGGGATCTGTACGCGCCGATCTGCAAAAAAGCAATGGCGGCGGATCAGAAGATCTATGAATTCATGTATGAGCGAATCCCGGTAAAGATCCGGACTATGGAAGTCCTGGAGATTGCCACCGGTCCCGGACTGCTGGCAAAGCATGTGGCCCCTGCAGCAAAGCGTATGGTCGCCACCGATTACTCTGACGGCATGATCGCTGAAGCAAAAAAAGGAGACTGCCCTGCCAATCTGACCTTTGAGGTGGCGGATGCCCTGAACCTCCCCTACGCTGATCATTCCTTTGACGCGGTGCTCATCGCCAACGCTCTCCATATTGTACCGGATCCGGAAAGAGTACTGCGCGAGATTGAACGCGTACTGCGCCCCGGCGGTCTTCTGATCGCCCCAACCTTTGTGGAGCATAAAGGCACGGTTGGAAGCCGGATCTGGTCCGGGATCCTGCGGATCGCCGGGATCCGGTTCGAGCACCAGTGGTCAGCGCCGGAATATCTGGACTTTTTGAAGGATAACGGCTGGAGGATTGAATTCAGCAAAGAAATGTCCGCACGGATCGCCCTGATGTACACGGAATGCAGAAAAGGGGTACGGTCATGAATCAGTACGCCCCTGAAATGCTCGTAAAGAACAGCCGGTACCGGAAGCTGTTTCCGACGCTGTCCGGCGGCGTCCGGAAGGATGTTTACAGGCGGATGAAAGAACTGCTGATCGAGGAGCAGCAGTGGTGTGACAAGGGCAACTATACTCATATCGCGCAGATCCTGACAACGATTGCTCTGTATGAAGTATTGCAGCAGCATGGAATGAGTGAGCCGGAAGCATTTAAAACCGTTTCACAATCGATGTGGTCGGCACTGGAACCGCGTAAGGCATTTTTTCAGAAGCTGGCGCGTTTCCCCTTCTGTCTGTCTCTGATGAAGAAAATGCTCCCCCTGGGTTTCCGGAAAGGTTCAGGCGCCGGCTGGAGATATGTATGGCATCTGGAAGAGGACCCGAAGGACCGTTTCCATTTTGAATGCCGCGAATGCCTGTATCATCATATTTTCAGTGAGCGGAATCTGATGAAACTGGGAGCCATGTTCTGTCATTCGGATGTGATTGCTTTCGGCAGCCTGCCCTGTACCGATTTCAGACGCACAAAGACCCTCTGTCAGGGCGGTGACTGCTGTGACTTTGATTTTGTCCGCCATAAGACGGATGCCGGGAACGGCTGGGAACGCTTCCGCAGTATCTGACGGTCAAAACAATGATGAATGAAATTCTTACACAGGTTTAGCATAATCCTCACATTTAGCATATCGAAGCATACTGCTCCGGAACGGTAATGATCCTGCTTCATTTATGGCGGATTTTGCGAACAGACCGTACAGACTTGTAATGAAGCATGCAAACGATAATGACCTCCTGGGGATGTGACTGCACAGTACGGAAAAAGAGCCGCGTTCCTGAAGGATAAAGCAATGCCTCTGGATCATGTCCGGTTCAGAGGCATTGTTTATCTGATGATTTCTTGGCCCGTAAAGGATGCCGTCAGGCTGCGTCGTCAGCCTGCGTTTTCTCTTCCGGCTGATCGGTGCTTTCATACATGGTACTCGTTTCGCCGATTTCGCCGGTCAGGGTCTCCCCGTCCAGCGTGATCTCCGTCTCACAGCTTTCAATCACCGAGTTAACTGCGCGTCCCGCGACCGCTCCGGGAGTGACCGCTCCGGTGATCTCGCCTTTCACGGAACAGTTCCTGATCGTAAAGGCTGTTTCCTCCCCGTAGTAATACAGGCCCGTACCCACCAAGCCACCGATATGTGTCGCGCCGGGGATCGTCATCTTCACTTTCACATGGCAGTTGTCAATAATCCCGGGATACTGGGTTGCGCTGTAGCCTTCCGCCTCAGCGATAAGGCTGCTGTTGGAATGAGTGCCGGAGTAACCGCAGAGACCGCCGATGGCATGGCCGCCTTTCATCGTTGTAATCTCCACCTCTGCGGTGCAGTTCGTCACGGAATCCATCATCTCCAGGCAGCCGGCAATGCCGCCCAGGCCGACAGGCTCGTTGCCTTCGGCAATGATGCTGCCGGAAGCGGTGCAGTTGTCGATGCCTCCGCCAAAGCTGCCGCCGATAACCAATCCGCCGCACTCAGCGACATCCGCCTGGATGATCCTGCCGGAAGAGAAATCATTGTCGCCCAGCACCCGAATCGTTGTACCTTCCACCGTGCAGTTGTAAAGCATACCGGTATTACCGCCCGCGATACCGCCTGCGCAGTTCACGCCGGAGATCTCGCTGACGCCGGTCAGTGTCACGTCGTGCACTATGCCCATGTTGTAGCCAACGATGCCGCCGACTGCCATGGAATACACATCGCCCGTCAGGATAGTCGCGTTCTTTACCGTCAGGTTTCTCACCTCACCCAGGTTCATTCCGAACAGACCGGCTCCGACCACCGGATCGACCGTTCTGAAGCTCACATTGGAGATCGTATGTCCCTGGCCGTCGAAGGTTCCGAAAAACATGCAGCTGGTATTGCTCTCATCGGTCAGGTCCATATGTCCGATCGGCTGCCATGCGTTACCGCCCAGGTCAATATCCTCCGTCAGGACAAAATACTGGCCGGGATATCCATTGGCACTGCCGTCATTCACAGTTGCGGAAAATGCGGCAAGCTGTTCCCCGGTCGCGATCTGATACGGATCTTCCTCGGTGCCGGAACCGCCGGCAAAAACAGCTTCATCCGCGGAAGCGAATATGCCCGGGCCGGTCATCAGGCAAAGGGACAGGAAAAGGGACAGAAACTTTTTCATAGGGATCCTCCTTGAAAGTATTTGTATGTCAACGCGTGATGCAGTGACACCTTGATTAGTTGCATCTAATCTCTCGCCGGATGAAAAGATATATCGGTTTTCCCTGCTTGTCAACCGGAAAAAGAAGGATTTATGTGAGGAACTTTTCAGGTCGCAGGTTCCTGTTTTCTGTCAGAGTAAAAAGTGCCGTACATGTTGAAATATATACACTTTTAGAGTATAATCCGACAGGAATACAGGCCGGATTCCGGCAAGGATCCGCTTTGGGCCGCCATGATTTCGATTGCAGAACGGAGCATTTGCTGCAGAATGGAGTGGACGGGTTGCTGCTCCCTTTTTATACTTCCGTTGGTTAGTTTGAACTAATGCCAAAGGAAAGGAAGTATCGGTGTATGAACAACGGTAAACAGGACACAAGGTCGAACCTGCTGAGCGGAAATGTGTTCAGAACCATGCTGTCGCTGAGCGTCCCGGCGATTCTGGGCATGGTGGTCATCGGCCTGTACAACTTCATGGACGCGGTTTTTGTGGGCAGGATGGTGGGCCCGGAAGCCATGACAGCCGTCAAGGTTTCCTACCCCTTTACCATGCTGAACAGCGGCGTTGCAACCCTGGTCGGTACAGGATCAGCGTCCGTGCTTTCCCGTGCCATCGGCCGGAAGGACCAGGGAACGGTCGACCGGATCATGGGAAACCTGGTCGCACTGATCATTCTGCTGTCCCTGATTATCACCGCGGTCGGGGAAATCTTCACAACCGGACTTCTCTCCCTCTCCGGAGCGAAGGGAGAGATCCTGGCCCAGGCGGAAAGATACCTGAAAGTGGTCTTCATCGGTTCCCTGTTTGTAAACTTCGCCCAATCCGCCAATATGGTCATGCGCGGCGAAGGCAAGCTGAAAATCGCCATGGGCATCATGGCTGCCGGCGCCCTGCTGAACATTGCGTTGGATCCGCTGCTCATCTCTGCCATGGGGAAGGAAAACGGCGTCCTCGGCGCGGCCCTTGCTACGGTAATCGCCCAGGTACTGCAGGCAGTGTTTACCCTCTGGTACTTCAGGAAAAAGAGCGATAACGTAAAGATCCACAGGGTAAAAATCCACGGCGATCTGATAAAGCCCGTGCTGGGCGTCGGTGTTTCCGCAATGCTGATGCAGGTTATGAGCATGGTACAGCAGACCGTCATGTACAACACGGTGGAACGGTGGGGCGGCGGAGCCTGGCAGACGATCCTGGGTGCGTGCCTGAGCCTGCAGGCCTTCTCTTTCATCCCGCTCTGGGGAATCAGCCAGGGCTTCCAGCCGGCTATCGGCACCAACTACGGTGCGAAACAGTATGGCCGTGTGCGTTCCTTCACAAAGGTGTTCATGATCACTGCAACAGTCCTGGCGCTGGTCTTTTATCTGCCGGTTATGCTGGCTCCCCAGGGAATGCTGAGTATGTTTATTACCGACACCGCGATCTGTGAGCAGGGTGCACCGATGCTGCAGGTACTTTTCGCCACCTACATCTGCTATGGCGTGCTGATCCTGGCGATCACCTTCTTCCAGGCGATCGGCAAGGCTGCCGCAGCCTCTGCCATGGCGTTGCTGCGCCAGGTGCTGTTGTTCCTGCCCCTGGTGGTGCTGCTTCCCAATGCGTTCGCGGTTCCCGTACAGGGCGTTTTCTACGCGCAGATGTTCACTGACCTCATTGTGCTGCTGATCGGTATCATCCTGCTGATCAAAGCATTCAAAACGATCCGTAAGGAAGAAAGGTCCTTCGCCTGATGGAAAAAGAGAGACCGGTCGGTTCCGGCCAGCTTTTTGACCGGTATATGTCCATGATCTGCCGGAAGGATTCCGGGATCACCTACCGCCTGAAAATCGATAAAGGAGAAGGCATCATGCGCCGGCACAGCGTCGCCGGAGGTGTGGAGCTGATCTATGCGGAAATCGAATCCTATCTCCCGGTTGTCCAGGAACAGAAGCAGTTCGTCAGATATCTGGAACTGATGTACATGGTCGAAGGGCATGCCGATTTCGAAATGGAAAACAGGCGGTGCGCCAGCGCTGATAAAGGGGATGTCGTCCTTTTCAACAGCCGTGTGGGAACGCGGGAATGCCGTGTCGGACCCGGAGGAATGCGCTGCATCAGCATTGTTGTCTTCCTCGATGAGCTGGAGGAAACCCTGAACCGGCTTTTTTCCACCCGGGAATTCGACCGGGAAAAGATGTTCGCGGATGTGCAGCAGGCGGATTCCTGCATCTGTTTCCCGGCCGGTGACATGCTGGAAAGCATCTTTACAGGCCTCCAGCAGCTTCCGGACCGGTATACGGAGTATCACCGGAAGCTGCTGACCCTGCAGGCTGTCATGGCGCTGCTGGACGTACGGGGCAGCCGGATGACAGGACACCGGTACTTCAGCGGCGATACCGCCCGGAAAGTGCATGAAGCCCGGAAACTGCTCGGCGAAGATCTTGCCTCGGATCTTTCCGTGGAAGCTCTGGCGGAGAAAGTCAGTCTGAACCGCACCACGCTGCAGCAGGTCTTCCGGCAGATGTACGGAATGACGGTCTATGAATACCGCACGCAGGTTCGCATGCAGGAGGCAAAGAACCTGCTCCTGGCCGGCAGCCTCACGGTGGCGGAGATCGCCGGCCGCTGTGGCTATACCAATGCAAGCAAGTTTGCCGCCGGTTTCCGCAGGATCGCAGGCATGCCGCCGGGCGAGTGGCGCAGGCGGATGAAGCACTGAACATGGGCTCCATAACATATATGAAAAGCACATTGCCCTTTCGGCAATGTGCTTTTCATATACGTCCGGTTAATGATCTTCTCTCAGTTTTCCGCGATCTCTCCATGGATGCAGACCCGTCCCCCGTCCGGGCATTTTGCGTCAAATTCCTTTGCTTTTATGTCGCCATGATCCAGGCTTCCGCCGTTCAGCAATGTGTAAACGGATGGGTAGATGCTGTTCCATAACTCATGGCACAGCGGAGGGCACAGGTCTTCCACGGTAAACTCCTGCCCTGCCCTGAAATATCCGCATCTGCATCTGCTTTCCGTAATTGTCAGCTTTACCTTTGCCATTTCTTTCATCTCCGCCGAATGGTATTTACAGTGCTTTCTTCAGGAAATATTTGTTCAGCTTCGGATCCCGGTTTTCGCGGATGAATTCAATCTCATAGCCCAGTTTTTTGTAAAACTCCGGAGCCTGGAACCCAAATGTCGTAAGGGTGATCACATCATATTCCTTCCCCCGGTAGGCGTCTTCCACCGCGTGGACAAGCCGGCTCCCCAGCCCGGTTCCCCGGTGCTGTCTGTCCACAATCAGGTCCCCGATATGAACCTCATTGTAGTACGCCCGCCCGGTGATCACCCCGAGGATCTTCCCGTCTCCGTCCTCCGCTGAAAAGCAGAATTCGTCATAGTTCAGCTTTACACCGCAGCGATTGCCGTATGCAGTGAATTCTTCATGAATAAAATCCCCGGTCGTGTCGTCGTCTTCAACCCTTTTTATGACCGGTTCATACGGATTCCTTTCCGTTTCCATACTCGTCTCCCGTTGCCGTTTCCGGCTTTTCTTCGTACTTCAGCGGAATCATACCACATTGCCCGGGCAGGAAGCAATTTCCCGCAGCCGGACAGGCCCGGTACTAAGAAAGATCTCCGTCAGTTTTCTTCAGGCACTTGACTTTGAGTAAACTTCATGGTTTAGCATATCTGCAGGAAAAAATCCGAATTACTGCCGGAAGCCTCCGGCCGGAGTCTCCGGGGAAAACAGGACAGGCAGAAAGGATGGATGCGGACAAATCCCGGCAACACCGAAGCGCCGCTGGATCCCTATGAACACGCCGAAACCCTGCGGCTCCTCTTTGAAGCAAAACGGCATGACAAGGAAGGACCGGTGTTTATCACCCATACCGGGGAACCGTATCCCTGGTAAGCAGGATCAGAAAACGGGCAGGGAATTGTCTTCCCCGCCCGTTTTTGTTCAGGCATTCAGCCGGCTTTCTTTTTGAGCAGCAGGTTTTTGATGACGCCCTTCGGATCCCGGATCAGCAGGTATACCAGCCAGATGACAAGGGCCAGTGCCACAACGGACAGTCCCAGGAACAGATCGTTCACCATATCCGCCGGTGACGGTGTGAAATATGCTTCCTTCAGTTCCGCATATTCGAAAATGGCATCCACCAGCCACATCAGGGATGCTCCCCAGAACAACCAGCAGAGTACGCCAAGCTTCATATCGCTTTTCTGTGCGTTCCGGTACCAGAGGACCGTGCAGGCAACTGCCGCGAAAACAGTAACAAGCAGTGTCATATGCTGTTCCCTCCTTACGCCTTTACCGGTTCTTCCCGGAGCGCCCGTTTTTCGATGGCTGCGGACACGCCAAGCATTGCCAGCCACACCAGCGTCACAAGAGCCGCCATGGACACGCCGACCGTCGCCATTTCATGCAGCATTTCCGCTGCGTCTTCCGGGTTCGCCGCTGCTGTCAGGAAAGGAAACCACGGAACCACTTCTCCGTGCCAGACGTGTTCAAAAGCCAGCAGTGCGGAGCCGCCCCACAGAAGGTTGCCAAGCCACTTCAGCTTCCTGGAGAAAGGAATCCTGCTTACTTCTTCCGGAATGCCATCCTGCAGGATAATTTCCTTCTCCGGTTGTTTTTCCTTTTTCTCGATCGCCTTTCGAACGACAGTTGTAACGATCGCTTCCGCGGTCGGGATCAGAAAACATGCCATGGTCTTTTCCTCCTTAAGATATTTTTATTCTGCATACAGCATACACCCTCGAGTTCACTCAAAGTCAATGATAACCCTTAAAATATCTGCCGGACCGTGCCCGCGTCTTATTTGTCCCCGTTTTCCCGGATCATTTCGCGCACGGTGCGCAGGGACAGGTTGTGTTCCCTGGCCAGGGCTGCCAGATCCTCATATTCCTCCTTTGAACGCGCAACGCCCATTCCGGAAGCGTACTTGACCCGGATCTTTCCGCAGGCGGTATCGACTGTCTCAACGTTCCGCTTCAGCACATACCGGCTCATGTCCAGGCGCCGGATTCCCAGCGTGGTGGTATGCTTCATGATCTCCGCCGCCATCCTGTCCGCCTCGTCTGTCCGGCAGATTACCGACAGCAGCACACCCGGCCGGCTCTTTTTCATACCGACGGGCTGTGTATAGACCTCAAAGGCTCCCGCCGCGAACAGCTGTTCCATCGCGAAACCGATATCTTCCCCGGTCATATCGTCCAGATTGCATTCCAGCCGGGTGACTGTTTCCTTCTGCCCTTCGCTTTCGCCCAGGAAAGCGCGGACACAGTTTGCCCGTTCAAAGTCCTTTTTGCCCATTCCATAGCCGATCCTGCTGACCGTCATGACCGGACGGTCTCCGAAGGCGGACGCAAAATGTTTCAGCAGCGCTGCGCCGGTAGGTGTGCACAGTTCGCCCCTCACCTGGCCGCCGTAGGATGGGATCCCCTGCAGGAGCAGTGCCGTGGCCGGTGCCGGCACCGGCAGGATCCCGTGTGCGCAGTGTACATGGCCGCTCCCTGTATGCACAGGGGAAACGATCACCTGGTCCGGTGAAAGCGCTTCCATCAGCAGGCATACACCCACCACATCCGCTACTGCGTCCATCGTGCCTACTTCATGGAAATGAACCTCGCTGACCGGCCTGCCGTGAACCTTGCTTTCTGCTTCCGCGATCAGGCTGTAAACCGCTTTTGCGTCGGCTTTCACCCGGTCGGAAACAGCCAGGCTGTCAATCAGCGTTTCGATATCTCCGGCGGAAGCATGGTGGTGATGTCCGTGGTCATGCGTGTGCTCATGGCCTTCGTCATGGTCATGATGATGGGCATGGTCGTGCGTATGTTCGTGGTCATGCAAATGTTCATGGTCGTGATCGTGTGGATGGTTGTGCCCGTGTTCATGGGGGTGTCCTTCAGCGTCCGCGGATTCCTCCTCGGCGCCGTCCACGGTCACCCTCATGTGCGTTCCGGTGATCCCGCATTTTACGGCTTCCTCTGCTTCAACCCGAACACCGGGAAGGCCGATCCCGTTCATCCGCTCAACAAAGGACTGTTTGTCATCGGTCAGCTCCAGCAGCGCCGCGGTCAGCATATCCCCTGCCGCGCCCATTGAACATTCCAGGTAGAGCGTCTTCATGCGGTTTTCCTCCCTTTATTCAGGTTCAGTCCGGCCCGTTCCACGGCCATGACCAACAGCGGAACCAGGACGATCTGCAGGATAATCCCGAGAACAGGTTTGACAAACGCCCTGCCCCATACAAAGGCAAGCAGCGCCTCGTTGATCTTCACCAGGCCCGTTCCGGTCAGGAACAGATATACGGCAGCGTATACAATGCGGCCGGCAAGCATGGCGGTCAGGAGGGAGATATAGATCCTGCCGGCGCCCAGCTTCCGGGGAAGCAGCATATACATCAGCCCTGCGACCGCGCCGTATGCCGCCAGTTCAAAGGCCATGACAACAGCGTCCGGAAAAATCCCCGGCATTCCGTTGAATGCCGAACTGAGCAGCGGCGCGGTGAACCCGACCGCCAGCCCCCAGGGCCAGCCGCACAGGAAGCCGCACAGCAGTACCGGAATATGCATCAGGTTCAGTGTCTTGCCGATGTCCGGGATCAGGCCGGCGACCCTCGGCATCAGGATTGCCAGCGCCAGGAGAATTGCGGCATAAGTCATCTTTCGGATCTTCAGTGAATTCAAAACAGTATCTCCTCTCATTCGCTCTTTTTGGTATCTTAAGGCTTGAACCTTACTTCAGGTCAAGATTCGTTTCTGTTTTTCCGGGTATATTTTCATGAACAGGATCTGAAGCCCGGGAAAGCGCGGATCCGCGATCGGATTGTTCCGGATAAGGAGGCATCAGTAACGCACGGTATTCACCCGGAGACATTCCCTTCTCCGCGTGGAAAACCCTGTTGAAACTGGAGATGCTCTGGAATCCCGAATGCATTGCAATCTCCGTAAGCGTCATCTTCTGATCCGCCAGCAGTTCCGTCGCCTTTTCAAGCCGGATGATGTTCAGCCATTTGCTGTAGTTGGTTCCTGTCACGTTGCGGAAGATCCTGGAAAAATAATCCCTGCTGATCCCGGCCATTTCAGCCATGGTGCCCTGCGACAGGTCGTCCGCCGTCAGGTTGTTCTTGATATAATCGGTAACCATGATCAGCCTGTGCATAACGGAGTCCGTATAGCTGTAGGATTCCCCGCGCCTGATCTCTGGCGCGAACTCCTCCCTGTGTTCATCAAGCGTCAGCATGAACTCCATCAGGAGCATGCAGCATTTCAGCTCCCTGTCCGCCCCGGCTGCAGACCAGATTTCCTTCATCCGGTCCGCGATCGTCCTGAGCCTGGACACCAGCCCCGGATGCGAATGGATGCACAGCACATGCAGATCCCTGTAGAAATGCATGATCCGCTGAAGGTCGAACAGGGAATTCATAAAAGCATTGCTGAACTGGATGACCAGCGATTCCCTCCTGTCCGCGTCGATGATCGCATGCATTTCCATCGGCCAGATCAGGAGAAAATCCCCTTCCGCCAGTTCATAGGTGTTCTGGTTTACCATGAACACATTGGTTTTCCCCGGGCCGACCAGAAGGATCTCCCCGTAGGAATGCCAGTGTGCCTGATAGCTCCGTTCCCGGTATCCGGTCGACAGGTTGAAGGCGCTGAATCGTTCGAACCCGTAATTCTCGTACTGGCTGTAATCCATATCAGTGATTCTCCGGTTGTTTTTCACAGTCGGTCATCTCAACGTGTAAAATTCGTCCACACCCGCGGTTCTTCCTGCGGGGGAACGCCGATCTCTTCCTTTCCCAGTGCAATGCTCTTCATCAGGAAAACCATATTCCGGGCAAGGACACGCATCACCTGCCGGCCTTCCGCGTCCTCCTTTCCTTCTCCCGGATTCCAGCCGTAGATATTGTTCCAGTACTGGCTGGTAACGACCGGCATATTGGACAGGGTGAAAAACTTATTCAGCTCATCGAATGTGGCAGTGCAGCCAGAGCGCCGCGCACTGACCACGCTGGCGCCGACCTTCAGGCTTTTATCGAAGGAAGTGCTGTAAAAAAGCCGTTGCAGGGCTGACATCAGTGTCCCGTTGGCAGAGCCGTAATATACCGGGGAACCGATCACCAGTCCGTCCGCTTCCCGGAACTTTTCCGCCAGTTCATTGACGATATCGTCAAACACGCATTTCCCTTTCTTCCGGCAGGTTTCACAGGCGATGCATCCCCGGATATCCTTTTTGCCGAGCAGGATGTTCTCATACCCGACGCCGTTTTCCGCGAAAACCTGTTCCATCTCACGGAAAGCCAGGGCAATGTTTCCGTTTGCCCTCGGGCTTCCGTTCAGCATCAGGACCTTCAGTTTCTTATCCATCTGTACCGCCTCCGTTTCGTCATGGATTCCGGCTCCCGTTCCGGAAAGGCATCCGGGATTGCCGGTCTCTGTTTTTCTCAGGCTGTTCTGTATTGTAGTGATTGGAGTCCGCTCCAAGTCAACCGGTTGCTGAAATTATACCGCAGGTTTCTTTACAAAGCCAGCCGGTTGCTGTATGATGTCGGCAACAAAAGGGCATTGTCCGAAGCGAAAGGGGGATTTCTGATGATCTGCAACATGTCTGTCATGCGTCATGTGGCACTCGGATTCCTGCTGCGCGGTCTGGACCTGGACCTGTGCAGCGCTTTGCTTTGCCCTGATATGACGCAGAACAGTGACCCGATACCGGCCGCGGAATAACACAGCCGGAATAGTCAGAAGGCCGCTTGTCCGTCAGGGCAGGCGGCCTTCTTCTATCTTTCCAGATTGGCCAACGGCAGGAGGATCCGATATGTGCAGTTTACCTTCGATTGACATGGAAGCCACCGGGACCAACATCGTCCGGATGAGGCGGCAGCACGGCATGACCGTCCAGGATTTGCAGCAGATCTTCGGCTTTTCAACGCCGCAGGCCATCTACAAATGGCAGCGCGGCATCACGATGCCCACCATCGATAATTTGCTGGTACTGGCCTCTGTTTTCGGCACCACCATAGATGCCATTATCATCCGGACGGCCGTTTCATAAACGATCGGACGGGTCCCGTGCGCTTCCCCTTTTTCCGTACAAAGCATGCTGCGGACAGGCGCGTTCTGCCGGAAAACCAGCGCTTTCTTTGTATCCTGTATTCTGGTATAATCAGGGCAATTCGGAAATCAGGATACCCTCCGGTGAAAAATAGCCGCTGCTATTTCCCTTATCCGGTCCTGTTTTTCCGGATCGGGAGCAGGTATCCTGTATATGTACAGGAGCCGGCCGGCTGTGAAAGGAGGATCGGGCGATGAAAAAGAAGATGAGCTGGACAGCGAAAGGAATTGTCGGTTTTATCTTCACCCCGATCGGAGCGTTTTTTACCCTGATTGCGTTTCTGGTCTGGAAGCTGAAACCCGAATGGAATGATCCGGTGGGCGGTGTCGTTTTCCAGTCCGTCTTCGGAGGCCTGGGACTCATTTTCCTGTTTCTCGGCCTTGTCTTCCTCGGACTGGACCTGCGCCGGCGGGCACTGCTTCGCAGGGCTTATTACAGCGGAAACTGCGTCGAGGCGGAAATCATCCGGAGCATTCCCCAGGCCAATCTGAATACGTATAAAGGTCAGCCCTCCGTGGTGGAATGCGCTTACACCGATCCTTCCGGGATCGTCCATATCTACCGCAGCAGGTATCTGTATACGGATGTGACAAAACTGCTGACCGCAAAAACTGTTCCGGTTTATATCGACCGGGAGAATGAAGACATCGGATTTGTGGATATTGACGCTGTGCTGCCGGAAATCCGGATTCATCCGTAAAGCCGGAGCCATCATACGGAGGGTTACATTTGCTACTATAACAGCCGGAGAATAAGCAACACTCCGGTTGTTTTATTTTCCTTCTTGTTACCTAAGCTACAATAAGGACGGGTAATGGATTGACCTGTAATTATATTTGGACTGTACGTCCGAT
>Ga0310695_10000980_pt1 | contig 69923 bp, 49 predicted proteins | sample RumenRJG_04DNA_FD_203882 | JGI IMG/M metagenome (GOLD analysis project Ga0310695, IMG submission 203882) | Bovine rumen microbial communities from Lethbridge, Alberta, Canada - RJG_04 (v2) (version 2) | ecosystem: Host-associated > Mammals > Digestive system > Stomach > Rumen | place: Canada... | reverse complement strand
TCACATGAACTGAATAATCCACTTGCTGCCAGTAAAGTGGCAGTAAAAAGAATATATGTATATGACGTTTTCATGATTATTTCCATCTATAAATTACACCTACTTTACCTGTTGTCTCATATTTGCTTGCCAACTGGCTCATCGAGCCGGCAGGACGGATGTTAAACTCGCCGAACATCTTCCACCTGGGGTTGAACCGGTAATAGAAGTCCAGTCCCCAGTTGATGTTCCAGTTCTCGTAGTAGAAGTCGTCGTAGTTGCGGAACAGCAAGCCCACATTCCAGTCGTTGGTGCGGGGCTTTAACGTGGCATGGGCACCGAAGGTGAGCGTCGGCAGTTCGGTGTAGCCGCTCTCGCCTATGGTGTAGTTGATGAGACTTTCGCCCAATGTGATGTCCCAATAGCCGCGCTCAAAACGGACAGAGATATTGCCGTCAATCTCGTTGGTCTCGTACTTGACGTAGCGGTTATACAAGAACTCGGCACTGGCAAAAATGTGAAACGACTTGACTTGGATGTGATACTCGCCCTTTGCCTTGACACCATACAACTGCTTGGTGTACTGCAGGTTCATGCCGCCGTCCACGCTCCAGTGATCGTTAAAGTAGCGTTTGTAGTGCACAGTGTTGCCGATGCAAGGACCGATAAGGATGTTTTTGCCCGTGGTCACCGAGGCTGTCGCTTCGTTCCGATTCTCACCGTCATAGGTGTGTTCTCCGCTGTAATACTGCGCCAGTGCCGTGCCGGTGGCCGACATCAGCAGTAGCGAGAGCAGGATTCGTTGTAATGATTTCATATATTGCTGGATATACGGTAGTGGTTGATTCTGTTGATTGATGCTGCAAAGTTAGTGTTTTTTTATGAAAAATAAGCCTGCACAACACAAAAAGTCGTGCAGGCCTCGCTATGGGGTAGGATATAGTCTGACTCAGAAACCCAGGCGGCGACGGCTCTGGGACGTGCCGATGGTCTCGTCTGTGCAGTAGCCTTTGAGCAAGGCGAGACGGTCATCGCTGTCACCATGCAGGATGTGGTTGATGGTGTCCTTGCGGACGATGTTCTCAATCTGACCGCCGCTCAGGTCAAAGCCGTCGGCCAGCGCCTGGGCATCCTGGTCGCTCAGGTCGGGAATCATCTCCTGCCAGATGCAACGGCGCACCTTGGCATCGGGCTTATCGAAACGCACCTTGTAGAGGAATCGGCGTTCAAAGGCGCCGTCCAGGTTCCCTGCCAGGTTGGTCGTCGCAATCATGATGCCCTGCAGGTCTTCCATCTCCTGCAGGATGATGTTCTGGATGGTGTTTTCCATCTTGTCGACGGCATTCTCGGCACCGTTCTTGCGCACGCCGAAGATGGCGTCGGCCTCGTTGAACAGCAGGATGGGAGCCACCTTGGCCTTCTTGACGGCCTCGCGGTAGCGGTCAAACAGCGCTTTGATGTTCTTCTCGCTCTCGCCCACCCATTTGCTCTTGATCTGCGGCACGTCAACGGCCATGATGCCGCGACCGGTCACGCGCGCGAGTTGGTAAACGGTCTCGGTCTTGCCTGTGCCGGGACTGCCGTAGAACAGGCAGGCGAAGCCGTTGCGCAGGCCGTGGTCCTGCAGGCGTTTCTGAATCTGCACGAACTGCTTGTCGTCAAGAAACTCGTTCAACTCGTTGATTTGGTGCCTCATCTGCTCGGGGTAGTATAACGTCTTGGGAGTAATCTTGTCGGGATAGGTCAAGTCCGAGAGTTTGATCTCGGGAGTGCTGACTTTCAGTTCCACCAGGATGTCGCGCTTGACTTTGTCGCTCAGGTGATACATCGAGGTGTTGGCGCAGCCGTCCTCACACACGTGCTCAATCAGTGCCTTATTCATCAGGCTGTGGCTACCGTTTCTCAGTTCGCTCTTCGCGCGGGCATAGGAGCGGCGGTTGGGAAAGGCGTCTTCCAACTGATGGGCGAGGACACGGTCATCCTCGTTGTTGACATACAGGTGGCAGAACATGCTCATCAGCAGCAAGTCCATGCTGGAGAGTTTCAGTTCCAGCATTTTGCGGGCAAACTCCACCTGCGTGTTGTCTCTGTACAGCCTCTCGATGTCTTCGGCGAGTTCCGGGGCTGTGATGGCATCTTCGCTCAGGTCATCAAACCACATTTCCAGGATGCCGAACAGTGAGTCAAAGTCAAGGTTCTGGATATGGGGCTGCTCATACACCTTGTTGTGGCGCAGGGCATTGATGACGCACTCGGGCACCTTGAACGTTCCCTTGTCCTTGGCGTCGCAGTAGCGCATGATGCGCCGTGACACCAGGGTTTCAATCTCGGGACCGAAGCCCAGCGCCTTGATTTTGTTCACACCCAGGTGGTCGGCCAGTTCGCGGTATTCCACATGCCACGGGCCCTGCTCTATGGTCACTGCGAACAGGATGGCCTGCAGTGGTGTGATGCCGTAACTGGTGGCCACGAGGTCAATCTCGGCCTTGCACTGCTTCATGAACTGTGCACTCAGTTTGCAGTTGTCGGATTTCTCCACGATGCGCTCAATGGCCTGCAGCAACGTGAGTTCGGGCTTCTTAATGCTTTTGCTCTCGCGGGTAGTGGTAGTTTTGTTGGTCTCTTTCTTCATTGTTTACCGTTGGTTTTTGAGTCGATTTTTTCGTTTTGTGACAGTGATAGCCGTCCGGGAGACGCCTGTGGAGAGAGGCGTCGCCTTCCGGAGAGGGAGGGTGGTGAACGGTGTGCAGTTGGTGGCACGCCGTTCACCAGGAACGGATAGGGGTCAAGCGGCCAGCGTGTGGCTGGTGGCTGGCGTCAAGTGGAAATGCTTGACAAGTTTCTGGAGCAGGGCGTCGGTCTCTTCGCGGCTCAGGTTGAAGAAACTGATCTCCAGGTTCTCGAGGTCACCCCAACACTCGATGTTCTTGTTGTAGAGGTAGTTGTGTACGCGGCTGTAAGTCTTCAGTGATGCAGTTTTGATTGTCGTCATATCAGTAATTTTTAAATGGTGAATGTTTTCTCTGAGTATACATATAAAAACAGGTTCAAAAATTTAATAAGCACACTGATTTTTTTCACGTGGAGGGTGAAATAATCGCTCGGGGGTGGGCCTCAATCGAGGCGGGAACGGTTCAGAAACTTTTTCCTAATGGGCACTGGGGCGCGGTGTGTGTGGCGCGGCAGTTAATTTGTCACGAGGCGAGCGCGGTGGGCTCGGGGAACGGTAGCAGCAGATTTGTTGTGCGCGATGCGCGGGTCAATTGGATGATAGTCATCAACAAAATTTTGAATCAAGTTGGTCAATAATTTTTCCTTAGTCAAATATAGTTCTTTTTTTCAAAATTTCAAAATAATCGCTCAATTTTTTTTCGCGGTGCAAAATTACTGCTGCGGTGCGCAGCCTTTTTGCGTAGTGAATAACTTTTTTCATTTCCATACCACAAAATTAGGTGCAGGGTCGGTCATTCTGTGGCCGAGGTTGAGAAATTTTCAACAAAAAGTGTTTTCGGTGTCCGTTTGTCGGGTCTTGACGGGCCACAAAACGCCATTGGGTGGTCCGCAATGCGCTGAGTGATGAAAAAAAGTTGTACTTTTGCGGCAACAAAATATCTAACCACAACAAGATGATAATACTGATAACGATGAACACTAAGGTGATGATGCTGCTGCTTCTGGTAGCGGTTGTGTTGGTTGCAGCGGGCTGCGCAAGGTTTTTCAGCAAGGGACACAGCAAGGAGGTCGTGACCCACGCCGCCTATGCCGACGTCAACGTCAGCGAGTTCCAGACCCTGATTGCCGACCCCGACATGCAATTGCTCGACGTGCGCACCCAGGATGAGTTTGACGAGGGACACATTGCTGGTTCCATCCTCGTCGACGTGGGCGATGCCGACTTTGTCGACAAGGCTGCTGCCGTGCTCGACAAGCAGCGCCCCGTGGCTGTCTACTGCCGCAGCGGACGTCGCAGCGCTCGTGCTGCACGCCTGCTCACCGACCAGGGTTTCATGGTAACCAACCTCAATGGAGGAGTTTTGGCATGGGAGGATGCCGGTAAAGCGTTGATCAAATGACGGCCCGAAAGCATCACCATGTCGTGGCGGCCGTCATCGAGGTGGACGGCCGTGTGCTGTGCATGCAGCGCGGCGAGAACCGATATCCTTATACGAGTCACCGGTGGGAATTCCCCGGCGGCAAGATTGAACCCGGCGAGACCCCCGAGCAGGCCCTGCACCGCGAACTCATCGAAGAAATGGACTTTGACGTAGAGGTGTGCGAGCACCTGGCCACGGTGACCCACGACTATCCCGACTTCACCATCACCCTGGCCGCCTACCGCTGCAAGGCTTCGACCACGGCTTTCACCATGCGCGAGCATGCCGCCAGCCGCTGGCTCCCCTGGAATGAATTATCCACCTTGCCCTGGTGTGCCGCCGACGAACGCCTCATCGCCCAATTCACCCAAACAGAATAGTAAAACAGCAGATTAGAGAATAATAGAAACCAAAATTAATCTCTTATCTGTTATCTGTTATCTCTTATCTCTTATCTGTTATCTGTTATCTCTTATCTGAAATCTCTAACCTCTAACCTCTAAACTCTAAACTTCGCGGGGCTCTTCGATTGAAGAGCCCCGCGAATTCTATGCTTCCAGATCGATGTTGAACTGCTCGTGCCAGGGCAGTCCCTGTTTGTTGAGCACCGCCAGGAACGGGTCGGGATCAAACTCCTCGACGTTGTGCACGCCGGGTTTGCCCCACAGCCCCTTCAGGAACATCATCGCACCCGTCATGGCGGGCACGCCGGTGGTGTAACTGACGGCCTGCATGCCCGTCTCCTCATACGCCTTGTGGTGGTCGCAGTTGTTATAGATGTAGTAGGTCAGCGGCTTGCCTTCCTTGTCCAGACCGCCGATGCGGCAACCGATGCTCGTCTCGCCGGTGTAGTTCTCGCCCAGGTCCTGAGGGTTGGGCAGCACGGCCTTGAGGAACTGCAGCGGCACGATGTCCATGCCCTGGTAGTTGATGGGCTCGATGCTCGCCATGCCGATGTCCTGAATCACGCGCAGGTGGGTCAGGTATTCCTCGCCGAAGGTCATCCAGAACCGCGCACGCCTCAGGGTGGGGAAGTTGATGACCAGCGACTCCAGTTCCTCATGATACATCAGGTAACTCTCGCGCGGACCGATCATGGGGTAGGTGAGGGGCTTGTGGATTTCAAGCGCGCCCGTCTCGACCCACTTGCCGTTCTCCCAGTAGCGACCCTTCTGCGTAATCTCGCGGATGTTGATTTCGGGGTTGAAGTTGGTGGCGAATGCCTTGCCGTGGTTGCCGGCGTTGCAGTCCACGATGTCGAGCGTGTGCATCTCGCTGAAGTGGTGCTTCGCGGCATAGGCCGTGTACACGCCGCTCACGCCCGGGTCAAAGCCGCAGCCCAGGATGGCCGTCAGGCCGGCACGCTCAAAGCGCTCGCGGTAGGCCCATTGCCAACTGTACTCGAAGTGCGCCTCGTCCCTGGGCTCATAGTTGGCGGTGTCCAGGTAGTGCACGCCGCAGCGCAGGCAGGCCTCCATGATGGTCAGGTCCTGATAAGGCAGTGCCAGGTTGATGACCATGTCGGGCTTGTGGCGCTCCAGCAGGGCGACGAGTTGGTCCACGTCGTCGGCATCGACCTGGTCGGTGCTGACGTTGTCCTTGCCGATGGCGCGTGCCACGGCATCACACTTGGCGCGGTTGCGCGAGGCAATCACGATCTCGTTAAACACGTCAGGATTCTGCGCGCACTTGTGGGCGCACACGGTGCCGACGCCACCGCAGCCGATGATAATGACTTTGCTCATAACTGGTGTCTATAAATGGTTCTTTCCCGCAAATTTACTACAAAATAGTTTCTGCGGCAAATGTTTTGGCGGGTTTCTTGTTTTGTCGCCCTCTCAGCGCCACGTTCGTCTATAAAAACCGTGGAATTATCGAATTTTTTTGCGTTATTCTATGGTTTTCCACTAATTTTGCGCCATCATTGACACATAATATAAATAAAAAACAATCACACGCGACTTCGATATGAAGAAGATACTATCATTATTGCTTGTGTTAGGCTGTTTGACAACTGTGCATGCGCGCGATGTGGTCATCAACGGCATCCTTATCGACTCACAGGACACCACCGAACTTATGCAGGCGACGGTCAGGCTCCTCAAGGCCAATAAGGACAGCACCTTTGTCAAGGGAACGACCACCGACATGAACGGCGTCTTCAACCTCAAGGGCATCAAGCCCGGTAAGTACCTGCTGCGTTGTTCCTATCTGGGCTACAACGACCTCATCAAGCACGTCACTGTGGGCGATGACGGCCGCGACATCAACATGGGCATCATCAAGATGGACCCCAACACCGTCATGCTCAAGGAGACGGTGGTCGTGGGTGTCAAGAGTCCCATCACTGTCAAGGAGGACACCATCGAGTTCAATGCCGACACCTACAAGACCCAGGCCAATGCCGTCGTCGAGGACCTGCTCAAGCGCCTTCCCGGCGTCGAGGTGGGCAGTGACGGCAAAATCACGGCCAACGGCAAGGAGGTGAAGAAAATCCTCATCGACGGCAAGGAATTCTTCAGCGACGACCCAACGGTGGCCAGCAAGAACATTCCCGCCGAGATGATCAACAAACTCCAGGTCATCGACCGCAAGAGCGACCTGGCACGCCTCACCGGTGTGGACGACGGCGATGACGAGACCGTCATCAACCTCACCGTCAAGAAGGGTATGAACAATGGCTGGTTCGGCACCGTCAACGCCGGCTATGGCACCGACGAACGCTATGCGGGCAACGTGATGATCAACCACTTCCGCGACGGTAACCAGTTTACCATCCTGGGCGGCGGCAACAACGTCAACAACCTGGGCTTCGGCGACGGCGCGTCGGGACGCTTCCAGCGCTTCGGCGGCGACCGTGGTGTGACCACTTCGCAGTATGCCGGCATCAACTTCAACGTCGGCAGCAAGGAGGACGAGCACTTCCGCGTGGGCGGTGACATCATGTACAGCCACAGCGACCGTGACACCCGCACCCGCACTGCACGCCAGTATCTGTATGAGGATTCCACAAGTTACGAGGATGCCAACACCATCGCGCGTGACAAGGGTCACAACCTGCGTGGTGACTTCAGGGTCAAGTGGGAGGTCGACAGCAACAACACCATTGAGTTCCGTCCCAACTTCTCGTTCAACTTCAACAAGAGTGAGCGCGCCGACACGTCACTCACCAGTGCCGGCGATGCCGCCAGGACTATTGTGAACCGCAGTTTGAGCAACTTCTTCAACGACGGCAAGAGTTATGAGTGGGGCACACGACTGATCTATAACCACAAGGTGGCCAGCCATCCCGGCCGCAGTCAGTCGCTGATGCTCAACTACCGCTACAGCAACGTGCGTGAGGATGCCGACACCTACACCGACAACACCTACTACCTCATGCCCGACGAGAATGAACTCATTGACCAGACGGCCAACAACCGCCGCAAGACCCACAACATCACGGGCCGCCTCTCTTGGACCGAGCCCCTCGGCGACGTCAAGAATGCCCGTTTCCTGGAATTCTCCTATCGCGGCAACTACCGTTACACCACGAGCGACAAGATGGTCTATGACAACATGCGTGAGGGTATCTGGCCCGGTGGCACCATCACCGAGCAGGACTGGAACGAGCGCTTGAGCAACAGTTTCCGCAACACGTTCTTCAACCAGGAGTTCAGCGTGGGATTCCGCCAGGTGCGCAAGGCTTATAACCTCAATGTGGGCATCTCGGTCAACAGCACCATGTCCAAGAGCAAAGACCTCATCAACAGCGAGCGCGACATCGCCGAGCGATGGGCATGGTCGGTGGCTCCCTATGCCCGCTTCCGCTACAAGTTCTCCGACACGCGCAACCTCAACTTTTTCTACCGCATGCGGGCCAACCAGCCCAGCATCACCCAGTTGCAGCCCGTGGCCGATGAGAGTAACCCCAAGAACATCATCGTCGGTAACCCCGAGTTGAAGCCCACCTTCAACCACAACATCAACCTGAGGTTCGGTGACTTCGCTCAGGGAGCGCAGCGCAGCATCATGGCGATGATGAACGTGGACTTTGCACAGAACAGCATCATCTCGACGGTCACCTCCGACCCCTTGACGGGCCGACGCCTCACCAGTTACACCAATGTGAATGGTGTGTGGAGCGCCATGGCAATGAACATGTTGAGTTTCCCCTTCGGAGCCAGCAAGGTGTGGTACTTCACCAGCCACATGTTCACCCGTTTTGCAGTGACCAAGGGTATCAACAACGATGTCGAGAACCGCAGCAACACGTGGATGATCAACTATTCACCGGGTCTGGCCTTCCGCAACAGCGTGTTTGACATTGAGTTGCGTCCCCGTTACAGTTTCCAGACCACGGCCAACACGGTTACCTCGGCCAACAACCGCAACATCCACACATGGGGCGGTATGTTCGACGGCACCTACTCGGCACCTTTCGGACTGGTCATCAGCACCGACCTGCGTTACAGCACCACCAGCGGTTACAGCGCTGGCTACAACAGTGACCAGTGGATTTGGAACGGCTCTATCGCCTACCAGTTCCTGCGTGAGAAGCAGGCCGCATTGACCATCTCGGTCTATGACATCCTGGGCCAGCGCAAGAACATCTTCCGCAACGTCACCGGTGAGTATATCGAGGACGCGTTCTATAACTCCTTGGGCCGTTACGGCATGGTGACCTTCACCTACCGCTTCAACACCTTCAAGAAGGGTGAGCAGCCCAAGGACCGCAACGCTGACCGTTGGGGACCTGGAGGCTTCGGCCCTGGTGGCCCCGGCAGACCTGGCGGCCGTCCTGGTGGAGGACGCCCCCCGTTCTAAACAGAATTCTTAAAAAACACCCATCAAGGACCCTGGCGGCTCAGTGCCGCCAGGGTTTAAAATTAATTTGAATAATTTCCCACCCGAGGGCGCTCATAATTCTAGCAGTTGAATTATGACACACCGCCTCTGAGTGCCCCGTTTGTGTGTGCGAATCACCCGAAGGGTGATCCTCTGAGTGCCCCGTTTGTATGTACGAATCACCCGAAGGGTGATCCTCTGAGTGCCCCGTTTGCATGTGCGAATCACCCGAAGGGTGATCCTCTGAGTGCCCCGTTTGTATGTACGAATCACCCGAAGGGTGATCCTCTGAGTGCCCCGTTTGTGTGTGCGAATCACCCGAAGGATGATCTTCTGAGTGCCTCGTTTGTGTGTGCGAATCACCCGAAGGATGATCTTCTGAGTGCCCCGTTTGTGTGTACGAATCACCCGAAGGGTGATCTTCTGAGAGCCCCGTTTGTGTGTACGAATCACCCGAAGGGTGATCTTCTGAGTGCCCCGTTTGTGTGTACGAATCACCCGAAGGGTGATCCTCTGGGTAACCCGTGGTACCTGCCAGCGAAACGAGCGCAGCGAGTGCAGTGGCAGGCACCACGGGACAGGAGGCTCCCGTCAGCATCGTCGCCGGAGGCGACTCCTCTTTTTCGCTCAATCCGTCTAATTCGCGAAATTCGCATTAAAAAGCGCAGCGGCCCCTATTACTGTCAATCAGTAATTAAATTAAAGTTTTTTAGCAAATTTTTCTGCCCAACCTTTGGTTGTTTTATCAAATAGTTGTAACTTTGCGTTGAACTATATAGTGGTTTCACAAGCATAAATTTTGTAAAACACTCATTATGAAAAAATTAAACACCCCTGCCGCGACACCCTGACCCCCGCGGGTCAAGGAGTCACCAATCGTGCCGCCAAGCGGGGATGTTGCCCGAATGCCATCATTGGCGATGTGTGATAGATGATAGAACAAGATAATTGCTACAGAAAATCGTTAATCCCGAAACCCTTTGATAAAACAGAATGTGATGAATTTCCGGTTATGTGACCAACTTATTTTGAAGAAATTAATTTATTTACATTTTTATTATTAACCATTTAAATTTTTGTGTTTTATGAAGAAATTATTATTCACTCTTAGCGCTCTTCTCGTGGGCTTTGCAGCAAGTGCATTCAACCTCGAGATGAGGCTCGTTGACAGCGACGGCAATCCTTGCAACGAGGTTCATGCCAAGGCTGGTGACCAGATCAACATGCACATGCAACTGACCGCCCTCGATGATGGCTATGTTGCAGGTATGCAGTTCCAGCACTTCATGAAGAATTCTGCCGGCGAGATCATGGATCCCGAGAACACTCAGGTATATGTTGCCAAGGTGGCTGGCGGTTATTTCCGCGCCGAGGGTATGTCCAAACTCAACAACGTTTCTAACGCTGCTAACCTCAATCCCGTTGATGGTCCCGGTGCTTATCGCAACGTGGTTACCAACACTGCCGAGAACATGGTTTGGCTTACCGATCCCCAGATCCTGGCCGATTACCTCGGCGAGGATGTTGAGACCCTCTTCGAGGACTGGGATCCCGTCTACACCGAGTCGATGTTCACCCTGGGTAACGTGTTCACCTATCGCGTTCGCATTGGTCAGGGTTGGGAAGACGAGTATGCTATCCTCGACTTCGACGAGTCCTTCGGTAAGTTCGCTCAGGGCGACGGTGGCCAGTTCATGTTCCCCGCCGACTTCACCGGTCTGGACCTCAAGATCATCAACGATGACTATGTTGCTCCCGGCCTCGACCAACTCACTGGTGAGATCATCATTGGCGATGCTGACGAGAATGGTTATGTAACCGTTGAGTATACCGGTCCCGAGGATGTTACCATCAAGGTTATGGTTGACGGCGTTTACGTGCCCCTGACCGACGGCAAGGTATTCCTTGGCGCTTATGGCGAGTCAGAGATCACCGTCGAGGTAACTGCCGAGGGTTATGAGCCCCTGACCGCTACCAAGACCGTTAACTGGGAGGAGCCTGCTGTTCAGACCCCCGCTCCTGAGATCGTGGTAACCGAGGGCGAAGATGCCTACACCTTCCTTGCAACCGGTGAGGGCACTGTAACCCTCTTCGTTGACAATGTTGAGGTTGAGAACCCCTACGTTGTTAACCGCACCGATGTTGACCAGGTTCTCAACATCACCGCTGTGGCTCATGTTGATGGCCAGACCGACGGTGTTACCTCTGGCGAGTACATCGTTCCCGCTCTCGTAACTCCGCAACTCCCCGACCTCGAGGGTAACATCACTGTAAGTGAGCCCGACGAGAACGGTAATGTGACCATCACCTACGACGGTACCGAGGATGTTACCATCCTGGTTAACGGCGAGCCCTATGAGGACGGTTACCAACTCCAGCCCGGCGAGAACACTCTCGTTATCACCGTTTCGGCTGACGGTTACAACACCCTCGAGGAGACCGTAGTTGTTGTTTGGGATGCTCCCCAGCCTCCTTATGAGACCCCCGCTCCCGTGGTTGAGGTCGTAACCAACGAGCACAACGTGGTTGTTACCGCTACCGGTGAGGGTACTGTTATCATCTACGTGAACTACTTCGATGGCAACGGCCCCGTTGCTGTTGCTACTGGCGAGGGTGAGGCTACCTTCACCATCGAGGGCGGCGAAGATATTATGTACGTTGGCGTTTGGGCTACCGCTCAGGCTAACGACGAGGCTCTCGTAGGTATCAGCGATACTCAGTATGTTGAGGTTCCCGCTGGCGGTGGTGTTGGTCCTGAGGATCCCCACATGGTTGGCAAGTGGATCGTCATCGTCGACAAGTACGGTGAGGAGCACTGGTATGCCATGACCCCCGATGCCGAAGGCGACCCCAACTGGTCGTTCATGCTCACCCTGCACCACAATCCTTGGGGTGACTTCGACGTGCCCTTCTACTTCATGGTAGACGGTGTACGCATGGGTGCCGAGACCGACATGTACGAGCCTCAGATGGGTACGGCCGACAACACCATCCTCAACCCCGTATTCGAGGGTGACAACTTCTTCACTGTTCCTTCGACCTACACCTACACTTGGGGTCTCCAGTTCAAGGATGGTCAGTACTACCTGCTCGTTGCTCAGGGTCCGCAGACCGGCATCAACGAACTCGTAGACGGCAAGACCGTTGCTGGTGTACGCTACTTCAACATGGCTGGTCAGGAGATGCAGGAGGCCAACGGTATGACTATCGTTGTTACCACCTACACCGACGGTACCACCACCACCACCAAGGTGATGAAGTAATCTAAGCCTTTAGCGATTAGCCACTGGCTGTTAGCCATTGGCTATTAGCAGACAATAAAAACGGGCGGCCCCCAACAGGGCCGCCTGTTTTTTTGTTATCCGTTAAATAATGGGCTGTCTGCTGATGGGTAATCATTTTGATAAGCGATTGGGCCCTGCATCCTAGTAGCACAACTGTTTTAATCGGGCACTAATAATAAACATTGATTGTCCATCTTGTCTTCTGGCCACAGTGTCATGAAGCGCGTGTCCCGCAGGATCCATGCTCTATGATAAAGCGTTGTCTTTCTTGTCTTCAACAATATGCTCGAGCGCCGAAGCACACACCAAACCGCGATAACTCAGCAACTTAGCGCCTTAGCGTGAGGAAAATGGCTGAATAGTTACCGCGTGCCATCCCCCTCTCTTAAAAAAAATTGATTTTTTTTTGTCAGTTTAGAAATTTGATATATCTTTGCAAAACAAGATGAACCAACTAGCATGATTCTTAGTAAGAACCGGACTTGCTAATGATGACTGAAATGACTGACAGACTGCATATTAACGAGGCTTGTGCCGCGGTGATTCTTCGTCGAGGAGACGCTCCCCCTGGCGTTTGACCCTTGTGTGCAGGTGTCAACGATAACCACACTTTACCTTATATATTATTGTATTGCGAGAGAATTATTACCTTTAAGACGATGTGAAGTTTAATCCGAAACTCTTTGAAATTTCAAAACCTGATCAACCCCTTAGACTGTTAGAGATTTATTGTTTTTATTCACTTTATAATTATTAATTTAAATTAATTCATTTATGAAGAAATTTTTATTTACACTTTGCGCAGTGTTAGTGGGCTTCGCCGCTAACGCTGATGGTCTGTCACTGCGTGTTGTTGACAACAGCGGCGCACCCTGCACCGAGGTTCATGCCAAGGCAGGTGACGTGATCAACATGCACATCGAACTGACCGCCCTCGATGGTATTGTTACTGGTCTCCAGATGCAGTACTACATGAAGGGTAATGGTACTACGGTCTATGATCCCGAGAATGGTCCCGTTGTTATCGCTAAGGTAGGTGGTTCTTACCTCCGTAAAGAGGGTATGTCAAACCTCAATGGCAACGCTATGGCCAACAACCTGAACCCCGTTGACTCAGAGTGGGGCGCTTATCGTATCGTCTGCACCAACACCACGCTCAATATGTTCTGGCTGACCGATCCTCAGCCCGTTGCTGACTGGTTGCATGATGACGTTACTGCCCTCTTCGAGGACTACGATCCCCCCTACACCAATGCTATGTTCACTTTGGGCAACGTAATCGCTTTCCGCGTTAAGGTTAACAGCGGTTGGGAAGATGAGTATGCTGTCTTCGACTTTGACGAGGCATTCACCAAATTCTCTGGCCTCCAGAACCAGCAGATCGCTGATGAGGGCATGAGCCTGAAGATCATCAACGATGACTATGCTCCTGCTGTAACTCTGGCCGCTCCCACCATCTCCTTCGATCAGACCGACGATACCCACATGACGGTTACCGTTGCTTGTGAGACCGCAGGTTCTACTCTGAAAGTTAATGGTGAGGCTGTAGAGGGCAACCCCTACACCTACGTAGTAACCCGTCCCGACGTTTACACCGCTATGACCGTAAACGTTACCGCTCAGTCTGTTCTTGGCGAAGAGACCAGTGCTGAGGTTACCGGCAGCCAGGCCTTTGTTCCCGTTGAGGATCAGCCCACCGCTGCTAAGCCCGAGATCACCTTCGTTGAGACCAAGAACGCCAACAACGAGGTTACCCAAGTTGTTGTTAAGATCGAGAACTGGACCAGCGCTACCATCAATGGTGAGGAATTCACCAATGGCCGTGGCGATGTTAAGACCTTCACCGCTAACTATGTTGCTGAGCAGCCCATCCATGTTGAGGCTGTCAACGCTCCTGGTTATCCCTACATTACCAACGATAATGCGGCTGACTACACTCTGAACAAACTCGCTCCGATCGCTTCTGAGGCTGCTACCTTCAACGTAACCATGGACGACGAATTCGTTTACGTAACCGCTACCGGTCCTGGTGTCGTTCTCTACGACCAGAATGGTAACGTGGTTGATCCTCAGCCGCTCAAGTTGCCGCGTAACGAGTACAGCGAGGAGAATACTGGCTACACCGTAAATATTCACGCTACCACTCAGCAGCAGGGTGAGCAGGGTCAGTACACCCAGACCGATACTCCTTATCAGGTAACCGTGCCCAACAAGGCTAAGCCCGACGATCCTCAGCCCACTGAGAAGACTCCCATGCCCGCCTTCCACGGCAGCACCACCGACGGTATCCACGCTTACTTTATGGAGATCGATGACATCAATGAGGATGCAGTGATCTACTATCAGGTTTACAAGGATGGCGTTCTCGTTACCGACGAGACTCACCCCGACGGCTGGTTCGTATATGATGACAAGTTGAGTTTCACCGAGAATGGTAACTATCGCATCGTGGCTTACGCAGTCGCTCCCGGCATGCTGCCCAGCGATACCATTGCCACTGAGTTCGTTGTTAGCGAGACCACTGGTCTGGTTGACGTAATGAACGGCAAGACTGTTTCTAACGTACGCTACTTCAACATGGCCGGTCAGGAGATGCAGGAGGCCAACGGTATGACTATCGTTGTTACCACCTACACCGACGGTACCAGCAGCGCCGTTAAGGTGATGAAGTAATCCGTCAAGCAATTATTGCTAACTAATAAAAGGGCGACCCCATCGGGGCCGCTCTTTTATTTTTGCCCCAGCGCCACCAGCCCCACTCGCGCGCCTTTCCAACCCGTCCAGCCCCGTCCAGTCCCGTCCCTCCAGCGCCTCGCACCTCTCCAGTCCCTCCCGTCCCTCCAGCCCGTCCAGTTCATCCAGTTCGTCCAGTTTCTCCAGTTTTTGTTTGTGGGGGTGGGCGGTTTTCTGTATTTTTGCGATAAGAAACCAATCCTTTTCACCCAATGGACAACTCCCCCCGCAAGGTCAATCACTATGATGACGGCACTGCCAGCGTGCTGCGCAAGCCCACCGATTACAAGAAGTTGCGTTTCTATCACCGCAGCGACGTCCTCTACCAGTTGACGCAATCCTTCTGCAAGCGGTACTTCAGGAAATGGGGGGACCGCACTGTCGATCAGATGGTGCAGGCGGCCCGCAGCGGCAAACAGAACATCGTTGAGGGCAGCGTCGACGGACGGACCAGCATGGAGATGGAAATCAAGTTGCTCAATGCCGCCAGGGGCAGCAACCGCGAATTGTGTGAAGACTATCAGGACTACTTGAAACACAGCGACATGGTGATTTGGCAGCCGGGGCATCCCCGCTATAGCGCCATGCTCGACTTTTGCCGCCAGCACTACCTCTATACCGACTACAAAGAACTCTTCCCCAAAATGGACGCCGAGGAGATGGCCAACATGGCGCTGTGCCTTTCTCATCAGGTGGACAAAGCCCTGGAGGCCTATATCGCCCGCAAGGACCGTGAATTCACTACCGAGGGCGGCATCCGCGAGAGGATGACCGCCGCCCGCCTCAACCAACGCGAGACCCAACGCGAGATCATTGACCGCCAGGCCCGCGAAATCACCCAACTCAAGCAACAAATAGCCCGTCTGCAAGACCAAATAGCCCGCTTGCAGAATCTGGACCGCCGCTGACGCGGCTCGCCTGGACCGGACTGGACCGCCGCTGACGCGGCTCGCCTGGACTGGCTGGACCGCCGCTGACGCGGCTCGCCCACTCGCGCGCCTGTCCAGTCCATCCAGCCCTGTCCAGCCCTGTCCAGCCCCGTCCAGTTCGTCCAGTTTATCCCGTTTGTCAGTTTCCTGGAGCAAATGGGGTGGAAAGTGAAATCTTTTTAGTACCTTTGCAGGTTAGTTAATTTTATGAGTAAGCAAGTGGAAACAAGATACATTTTTGTCACCGGCGGCGTGGTATCGTCGCTCGGTAAAGGCATCATCGCGTCGAGCATCGCACGCCTGTTGCTCTCGCGTGGCTATAGCGTCACCTGCCAGAAGTTTGACCCCTACATCAACATCGACCCGGGCACGTTGAACCCCTACGAGCACGGCGAGTGCTACGTCACCGTCGACGGTCATGAGGCTGACCTGGACCTGGGGCACTACGAGCGCTTCACCAACATCAAGACTACCCGAGCCAACAATGTGACCACGGGACGCGTCTACCAGAGCGTCATTGACAAGGAACGCCGCGGCGACTACCTGGGCAAGACGGTGCAGATCATTCCCCATATCACCGACGAAATCAAGCGCGACGTCAAGTTGCTGGGCACCACCGGCAAGTATGACTTCGTCATCACCGAGATTGGTGGCACCGTGGGCGATATCGAGGCATTGCCCTTCATCGAGGCCATCAGGCAGTTGCGATGGGAACTGGGGCGCCGCTGCATCTGTGTGCACCTCACCTATGTCCCCTACATCAGCGCTGCCAAGGAACTCAAGACCAAGCCCACCCAGCACAGCGTGAAACTGCTCCAGCAGGAAGGCATCCAGCCCGACATCCTGGTGCTGCGCACCGAGCACCAACTGCCCGCCACCATGCTCAAGAAGGTGGCCCAGTTCTGCAACGTCAGCCCCGACGCCGTGGTACAGAGCCTGGACGTGCCCACCATCTATGAGGTGCCCCTCAAGATGCACGAGCAGCGTCTCGACAACATCATCCTCGAGAAGACGGGGCTCTCCAGCGACGGCGAGCCCGACCTCGACAAGTGGAACGAATTCCTGGGCAAACTCAAGGGTGCCCGCAAGGAGGTGCGCATCGGCCTCGTGGGCAAGTATGTCTCGCTGCAGGATGCCTACAAGAGCATCGACGAGAGCCTGTTGCACGCCTGCGCCTACCATGACCGCCGCCTGCGCCTCGACTACATCAACAGCGAGCACATCCACGACGGCAACGTCGAGCAGTTGCTCAAGGACCACGACGGCATCGTCGTGGCACCGGGATTCGGCCAGCGTGGCATCGAGGGCAAGTATATTGCCCTGAGATGGTGCCGCGAGCACGATGTGCCCACCTTCGGCATCTGTCTGGGCATGCAGTGCATGGTCATTGAGTTCGCCCGCAACGTGCTGGGCCTGGCCGACGCCAACAGCACCGAGATGGACGAGAAGACCCCCAACAACGTCATCGACCTCATGGAGGACCAGAAGACGGTGACCAACCTGGGCGGCACGATGCGCCTGGGCGCCTATGCCTGTCGCGTGAAGCCTGGCACAAAAGTTGCAGAGGCTTATGGAAAGACCGACATCGAGGAGCGACACCGTCACCGCTTCGAGTTCAACGACGAGTACCGCAAACAGTTTGAGGACGCCGGCATGACTATCGCAGGCGTCAACCCCGAGAGTGGATTGGCCGAGGTCATCGAACTCACGGGGCATCGCTGGTATATCGGCACCCAGTACCACCCCGAGTACTCCAGCACCGTCTTGAACCCGCACCCCCTCTTCATGTCCTTCATCAACGCCGCCATCACCGCCGCAGAGGTCTCACGCTAAGACGCTAAGTCGCAAAGTTTTTTGGGGTTTTGAAAATTTTGTAGATGATGAGTGACAATGTCGTATGGGGAAATGATGGAACTAAACCGATTCTGGATAGTATCTTTGAGGTGTACAATAACTTGGGTCCCGGGATGCTTGAATCGGTTTATGAGAGGGCTTTGATGCTGGAGTTGAAATCTCGAGGCATCAATGCACAGAATCAAGTACCTGTAAGGGCATTTTATAAGGGTGTTGATATGAATATTGATTTCAGGCTTGATATCCTGGTCGAGGACTCAATTGTTCTTGAAATCAAATCGGTGGAGCAACTGCTTCCTGTTCATGAGAAACAATTGCTCACCTATTTGAAATTGACCGATAAGCACTTGGGGCTGTTGGTGAATTTCAACGAGAGTTATCTCAAGCGCGGTATCAAGAGGATCGTCAATGGTTTTAAGGAACCTGCAGTTGAAATGGCTTTAAAAACAAGAAAATAATAACTTAGCGGCTTAGCGGCTTAGCGTGAGGTTTTCCCGCGGTCGTGTGTTCGCAAAAAAAGACGAAATATAATAATGGATAAAAACACTTTGATTGGATTGTTGCTGATGGGACTCGTCGTCATGGGCTTCTACTGGCTGAGCAAGCCCAGTGAAGCGCAACTCGCCGAGCATCAGCGGCAATTGGACTCTATCGCGGCCCTGCAGCAGCAGACCGACCGCGACATCGCTGTCAGCAGCGACGTCATCGACACGCTGAGTGTCTCTGATGTCGCCCGCCTGACCAGTGTGCTCGAGAACATGCCCGACGGCAATGCCGCCATCAACCATGAGGGCGTCGTCCTCAAGTTGCAGGACGGCAATGTCACCGGAACCGTTACCGTGGGCGACACCACCGTCACTTGGGACGAAGTCACTGCCCTGACCAGCAACGCTCCGGCTGTACACAACCAGGCCGTGAAGGCAGTGCAGCAGGCGCTCGACCTCTATGCCAAGAACGGCTCCTTTGCGGCTTCGTTGACGGGTACTGAGCAAACCGTCACCCTCGAGAACGACTCGCTCAAGGTGGAACTCAGCACCAAGGGCGGCATCATCTCGCGTGCCACGCTCAAGGGCTACAAGACCTGGAAGACGCCCCAAGTCATCCTGTTCGACAAGGGCGAAAACGACTACAGTTTCACCCTGGGCAACAACACGCAGCGCTTCGAGACCAAGGACTTCTACTTCGAGCCTACCCAGGTCACCGACACTACCGTGACGATGAACCTGCAACTCGAGGGCGGTGCGCAGTGGGGACTCAAGTACACGCTCGTGAAGGATAGTTACATGGTGCGCATGGAGATTGTGCAGAAGGGCATGAACACCATCATCCCGCTCAATATCAATATGCTGGACCTCAACTGGCACCAGAAAATCTCGCGCCACGAGGAGGGCAAGATGTTTGAGGAGCGCAACAGCGCCATCTACTACAAGCACATTGGCAAGGACGGCGACGTGGACTACACCAGCGAGAGCGGCAACGACGAGAAGGAAATCCTGACGGGACTCAAGTGGGTCAGCGCCAAGAACCAGTTCTTCTCGACCGTACTGATTGCCGACAGTGTCCTGAACACGGCCCACATGACCAGCGTCTCGACCGAGAAGGGCACACCCGAATATGAGAAGTACCTCAAGGATGTCACCATCCGCACGATGATTCCCTACTCGAGCGACCAGGCCAACCCCGCATCGTTCTACTTCTATATGGGCCCGAACCGCTACCACATGCTCTCGAGTTATGACAAGTTCTCGCCCAAGGAGGACCTCAAACTCACCCACCTCATTCCCCTGGGATGGAAACTGTTCCGATGGATCAACACGGGCGTCATCATCCCCATCTTTGACTGGCTGGGCAAGTTCATGAGCAACTACGGTCTCATCATCCTGGTGCTGACCATCATCATCAAGGTCGTGCTCTCGCCCCTCACCTACAAGAGTTACATCTCGCAGGCCAAGATGCGCATCCTGGCTCCCGATATTGCCAAAATCAACGAGAAATATCCCAACCAGGAAGATGCCATCAAGAAGCAGCAGAAGACCATGGAACTCTACCGCATGGCCGGCGCAAGCCCCTTCGGCGGATGTCTGCCCATGCTGCTGCAGATGCCTATCCTCATCGCGATGTTCACTTTCTTCCCCTCGTGCATCGAGTTGCGAGGCCAGTCGTTCCTCTGGGCCAATGACCTGAGTGCCCCCGACAAGATCCTGCAGTGGGGCGCACAGATTCCCTTGGTATCCAGCCTGTTCGGCAACCACTTGAGCCTCTTCTGCCTGCTGATGACGGTGACCAACCTGGTTTACACCTACATCACGACCAAGTCACAGGCGCAGTCCCAGTCGATGCCGGGAATGAAGTGGATGATGTACCTCATGCCCATCATGTTCATGGTGTTCTTCAACAACTATGCCTCGGGTTTGAGTTACTACTACTTCATCTCGCTGCTGATCACCATCCTGCAGACCTACAGTTGCCGCCTCTTCGTCACCGAGGACAAGGTGCGTGCCACCATCGCTGCCAATGCCTCCAAGCCCAAGAAGAAATCCAAGTGGATGGAGCGCATGGAGCAGGCTCAGAAGATGCAGCAGATGCAACAGCAACAGCGCAATAATGCCGCCAAGGGTGGCAACAAGCGTCGCCGCTGATGGGCCGCGATGAAACTTTTTGAACGATTAGCGCGTCTAATGCAAAGAATACGTATTGTGTCATTTCTTAATTTTTAGAATTATGTTTATCCACAATTGCCCCCAGTGCGGGCAGCAGTACAGCACTGAAGACAAAGTGAGCCCCGTGAAGTGCCCCCATTGCGGCACCGAAATCAACGTGACCTATCCCGAAGAGCCGCAGCAGCCGCAGCAGCCCGGTTATCAGCAGCCTCAGCAGTCTGGTTACCAGCAGCAACAGCAGCAGCCTGGCTATCAGCAGCCCGGCCAGCAGCAGGGCTACCAGCAGCAACAGGGTTACCAGCAGCAGGGCTACCAGCAGCAGTATGCTACCAAGCCGCCCGTCAACTATGGCAACGTCTTTGATCCGGGTCCCTCGGGCAAGAGCCGTGGCGTCACTGCCTTGCTGGCCTTCTTCCTGGGAACGCTTGGCATCCACTACTTCTATGTGGGCAAGACCGTGCCTGGCGTAGTGTTCATTCTGGTATCGTTGGTTACCTGCTTTTCTCTCACCGCCATCGCAAGTCTCGTTCAGGGCGTTCTGCTCCTGACGTCGACCACCGAGGAGGACTTCGAGAACAAGTGGATCAACCCCGTGAACTCCTTCCCGCTCTTCTAAGGGAGACCGACGGGTACTATAATGGGTAATCGACAAGCGGCAACGCGCCCCGACTTCATCAAGTGGCTGCTCCTCTTCGGGGCGGCAGCCGTTGTTGTGCTGTTGGCGGGCTATGCCGCTTGGCGTTACATCCTGCCGCATTCAGTCGACGTGGACCGCAGCCGCTACCCGGTAGCGGGCATCGACGTGTCGAGCCACAACGGCGACATCGACTTCGACCGAGTGCGACAGGCCGATTACCAGTTCGTCTTCATCAAGGCCAGCGAGGGCAAGACCTTCAAGGACCCCGCATTCGCGCGCAACTACGATGGTGCGCGACAGGCGGGCCTCAAGGTGGGTGCCTACCACTTCTTCCGCAAGAACCGCTCGGGGCAGGAACAGGCCGACAACTTCCTTGACGTCATCAAGGGACGGACGCTCGACCTGCCGCTGGTCATCGACCTGGAGGACGACTGGGGCAACGGTGCCACCACCAGCCACGACACGGCTGTCAAGCGCCTGCTCGACATGATTGCCGTGCTCAAGGGCAAGGGCTACCAGGTGATGATTTACACCAACAACGACGGCTACGACAAGTACTACAAGGACCTACTGGGCGATTGTGACCTGTGGCTCTGCTCGTTCACCAGCCCCGACCGCCTCAACATGCCGCACCTCATCCAGCAGTACAGCCACGAGGGCGAGGTCGACGGCGTCGAGGGCGAAGTCGACCTGAACGTGTTCCGCGGCACCGTCAGCGAGTGGGAACGCTACCTGCAGCGAGTCAATCAATAAGTCCAAACCAATGCTCCACAACGATGAAACAAGCAATGAAACCCATCTCCCGCATTTTGCTGTTGCTCCTCATGCTGCTGCCGGCGTGGACCCCTGCCACGGCGACGGTCTACACCTGGAGCCGGTATGACCTCTCGTTCGAGACGCCCGACGACGGTTTCGTCACCTACATGAGCAACACCCGCTTTGAAATCCAGTGGGAGGATATGGTCATGACCGTGCATCTCTACAGTAAGGATAAGGGAGACGACAAGAAACTGCTCAACGAGAACCTGCAGCGCAAAGCCCTGGGCTTCAACATGTATGACCTCAACAACGGCAAACTCAAGGTCAAGGGCTTCAAGAAGACCTACAGCATCTACGGCACCATGCCCGACGGCTCACGCGCCATCATTGCCGACCTGGTGTCCAAGCGCCAGAACCTCATCGTCGAGGTGACGGTCAACTATCTGTATGGCAACAGGGAGGTCGTGGAGGACATGATCAAGTCGTTTGCCGAGAACAAGCAGCAGAAACCCAACCATGAGCGCAAGCGCCAGAAGGTGCAGACCAAGCAGGATGCCGACCGCCAGCAACGCGAGAAGCAGAAGCAGGAAAACCAGCGCCAAGAGCGCAAAAAAGAGAAACTCTATGATGCCTGACACCTGGCATCACAGCAAGATAACGACTAATAATCCTGATAAAAACCTAACGCATGATGAGAAAGAAACTGATATTGACCGCCAGTCTGGCCATCGCCGCCGCCATCCCTGCTGCGGCTTGGTCCTATGATAACGCCCCGGATAACACCCCGGGCAACAATATGCTCTATGCTCCGCTGGTCTATGACCACTATGCAGCCGACGAGGCCGCCCATCCCGCGGCTCCGGCCAGCAAACTCTATGCCCTTGACGCCGGCGACGAGTGGCTGCAGGAAGCAATGGAAAACTCTGAACGCGCGCATGACGTGCGCTACAGGGCCATGATCGGCAATCCGCAACTGGTGGCTTACAATGCCAACCGCCTGCCCGAGGCGCCGCCCGAGGGTGTCATCCCCGGCGACCCGCACCAGGGCAAACTCACCATTGCGCCGCAGCAGATTACCGCCCCCGAGGACGTCACGCCTGCCGATGCTCCCCCCTTGCAGTTGCACAACTGGCTGCACGTGTTCAACGCCTCGCTGCAGTTCACCCAGGCCTATATCAGCGGCAACTGGTACCAGGGCGGTGAGAACAACCTGGCGCTGCTCGGGTCCATCAACTGGAACTGCAACCTCAATCAGGATATGCACCCCAACTGGCTGTTTAACAATGCGCTGTCCTACAAACTCGGTGTCGCCACCACCCACGGCGACAGCATCCGCAACTACCTCATCAACGAGGATAACTTCCTGTTCACCTCGCAGTTGGGTTACAAGGCTGTCAAGAACTGGTACTACAGCGCCATGCTGCAGTTCACGACGCAGTTCATGAACAACTACAAGACCAATACCCGCACCATGACGGCGGCCTTCCTCTCCCCGGCCGAACTCAACCTCGGTCTTGGTATGACCTATAACTACAAGAAGGCCGACGACCGCATGTTCACCCTGGCCATCGCGCCCTTGTCCTATAACCTGAAGTACTGCCGCAACATCACCGACATCGATCCCACGCGCTTTGGCATCGACGCCGGCCACCACTGCAAGAGCAGTTTCGGTAGCAACTTCGAGGCCAAGTGGTTGTGGCGTTTCACTCCCAATGTGATGCTCACCTCCAGGCTCTATATGTTCACCAACTACCAGTATGTCCAGGGCGACTGGGAGAACACCCTCGACCTGTCGATCGGCAAGTACCTGACGACGCAGTTGTACACCCATCTCAGGTTTGACCGCTCCAGGACCCGCGACGACGACTGGAACTACTGGCAGTTCAAGGAGATTCTCAGCCTGGGTGTCGTCTACCGCTTTGCCACTGTCAACTGATAAGCCCTGCCGATGAAACTCCATGTCGCACTCATCGTCCCCCTGCTGTTGCTGATGCCCCTGGTGGCGCTGGCAAAGGGTGGGGTGGTGCCCAAAAAGTCGGTCGTCATCGACGGACTCGACGTGGACTCGATGCGGGTGCGTCTCGATGAGACCGACATGCAGCCGCTCGAGGGCATCTGGTACTATCCCAACGAGGAGATGACCTTGGGCATCGAGCGTTATCACGGCAAGCACAACATCGGCTACCGCATCATCTTGCTCGAGTCCCCCGACATCAACGTCATGCCGGGGACGGTCATCGGATATATCGCCGCCACGGCCGTCGACAGCAAGTACCAGTTGTGGCTCTACAGCCAGCGCGACCGCGTGACGCTCATCAAGCCTCTGGAGTGCGTCGCCACGCTCGACGATGCGGCGACAACGCTCACCTTCGACCCGCCACACTGGAAGGTCAAGGTCAGGCTCAACGTCGCCCGGTTCCTGCCGACGCTGTTCAATGCCGTGAGCATCGTTCCCGAAAAAACGGGCGAGCGACTGCCCGTGGGATTCCGCAAAATCTATCCCGAAGGTGTTGGAAACAAGAAGTTTAACCGCATTCGTTACCTGTGATGAGACGTAGCAGCAAATTGCTTTTGACACTGTCGGCCCTCCTGTTGCTGCTCGTTGCGGGCACCTTGGATATGGGGGCTCGCGTGCGCTCCACGCGCAAGAACCTGCGCAGCACCGAGGTGCCGGTCGCTGTCCTCGACACGGTGGACGGCCTGCTCCCTGACAGCCTCATGACGGTCGACCCCGCTGCCGTGACCATCAAGGGTTTCGCCAAGCGGGCCAGCGACAGCAAGGAGTCGTTCTTCATCACCAACAACACCCGTCACCGCATGAGTGCCGTCAGGCTGCTGATGCGTTACACGACCCTGAACGGCGAACTGCTCACGCAGCGTTCGGTCACCGTGCCGGTCAGCCTCAAGCCCGGCGAGACCAAACTCGTCGAGGTCAAGTCCTTTGACGTGCAGCGTCTCTTCTACTACTATGCTGGGCCGCAGCCGCGCAAACAGGCAACTCCCTTCAAGGTATCCTACCGGCTCACGGGCTATGACGTCCCGGTGGGCAACTGACACTGATAATCATTCCATTCACAATAACTAAATAAAAAACAAGAGAAAAATGAAGCACTATTCAATCAAACTGTTATCGGCTGTTCTGCTGGCCATCGCCGGATGGACTGCTGCCGATGCGTGCACCAACCTGCTGGTGGGCAAGAACGCCAGTGCCGACGGCTCGACCATCATTACCTATGCCGCCGACAGCCACACCCTCTTCGGTGACTTGCAGTATCTGCCCGCTGCCGACCATCCCGCAGGCGCTATGCGCGAAATCATCGACTGGGACAGCGGCAAGCGCATGGGTGCCATCCCCGAGGTGCCCCACACCTATGCCGTCGTGGGCAACATGAACGAGCACCAGGTGACCATCGCCGAGAGCACTTGGGGCGGCCGTGAGGAACTCTGGGACCTCAATGGCAAGTCCATCATCGACTATGGCAGCCTCATCTACATCGCTCTGCAGCGCTCCAAGACCGCCCGTGAGGCCATCAAGGTGATGACCGAACTGGTGGCCAAGTACGGCTATGCCAGCGAGGGTGAGTCCTTCTCGATTGGTGACCCCAACGAGATTTGGATTATGGACATGATCGGCAAGGGACCGGACGAACTCGGTGCCGTTTGGGTAGCCGTGCGCATCCCCGACGACTGCATTGCCGGACACGCCAACAACCCCCGCATCTGGAAGTTTGACATGAAGGACAAGAAGAACGTCATGTACAGCAAGGACGTCATCTCGTTTGCCAAGAAGAAAGGCCTCTACAGCGGTAAGGATGCCGACTTCGCCTTCGCACCCGTTTATCAGAAGTTTGATGCCGGCGCGCTGCGTGGCTGCGACGCCCGCGTGTGGAGTTACTTCAACCGCTTCCACAAGGGTATGGATGCCTACCTGCCCTTCATCTATGGCAAGACCAGGGCCGATGAGGACGTGATGCCGCTCTACGTGAAGCCCGACCACAAGATCAGTGTCCGCGATATGCAGAACATGATGCGCGACCACTTCGAGGGAACGCCGTTCGACATGACCGTCGATCCCGGTGCCACCACCGCCTATGGCGTGCCCTACCGTTGGCGCCCCATGGACTTTGAGGTCGACGGCGTGAAGTACAGCCAGGAACGTGCTATCGCCACACAGCAGACCGGATGGGTATTTGTGTCGCAGATGCGCTCGTGGATGCCCGACGAGGTAGGCGGTTGCTTCTGGTTTGGCGTCGATGATGCCAACACGGCCGTCTTTGTGCCCATGTACTGCTGCATCACCCAGGTACCCGAGAGTTACCGCCAGGGCAAGGCCGACATGTACACCCTCGACTGGGACTGCGCCTTCTGGGTGAACAACTGGGTGGCCAACCAGGCCTATGCACGCTACTCACAGATGATTGGCGACATCCGCAAGGTACAGGGCGAAATCGAGGATAACTTTGCCAAGAAACAGTCGGTCATCGAGGCCGAGGCCACGTCGCTGCTCACCACTGACCGCGCTGCTGCCGTCCGCCTGCTGACCAACTACTCGGTCAACGCCGGACAGGACGCTACCGCACGTTACAGGAAACTGGGCGAGTACCTCTTTGTCAAGTATCTCGACGGTAACATCAAGAAGGAGAAGGACGGCAAGTTTGAGCGCAACGAGTACGGAACGCCCGCTTCGCCCACCTTTGCCGGTTACAACCAGGAGTATTACGACATGATTGTCAAGGGCCCCAACGGCGGCGACAGGCTCAAAGTCGAGGAGCCCGAGTGGTAAACACTTGGCGTTGAACAATCATCCGCAACTAAAAAAGCCGCATCGATATCACATCGGTGCGGCATTTTTATCTGTTTACTTAATCTTGTTTGCTTGATGACTTGTATTATTCAACTAATAACTAATTCACTTTTTCACACTGCAAAATTACCACCGCCTCACGGGACCCACAATCACTACAATGAGGCATTTTTACCCGTTTTTATCATCATTTTATGGGATTTTGGGCAAAAATCGCCTCCCGATGCCCTCTTTTTGGCAGATATTGATTAACTTTGTTCATTCGTTAAATCCAAAAAATGAAAATGACTATGAAAAGATTCTCGCTGATTTTGGCCCTGTGTCTGCTTGCCGTCGCGGCTCAGGCTCAACTGTTGTGGAAAGTGAGCGGCAACGGTTTGGCAAGGCCCAGTTACATTATGGGAACCCACCACATGGCTCCCGCTTCGATGATTGACGAAATCGCCGGAATGGACATTGCCCTCGAGGGCTGCGACATCGTCGTGGGCGAGATTGAGAAGGACAGCCTGATGGGCCAGGAAGCACAGATGCGCATGGCTCAGCACATGATGGCTCCGGCCGACAGCACACTCGACAAACTCTTCACCCCCGAGGAATATGCCATCGTGGAGCAGGTGTTCGATAAGTATTTCGGTGCCATGGGCGTGAAACTCAGCCAGATGAAGATGCTGAAGCCTAACGCCATCAGCACCCAACTGCAGGCCATGCAGGCCCTCAAGTATTTCCCCAACTTCGACGCCAACAACCTCATCGACGTGGCCGTGCAGGAGCGCGCCAATGCCCTTGGAAAGCCGTCGGCAGGCCTGGAGACCCTGCAGGAGCAGATCGACCTGCTGTTCAACACGCCGCTGACCGAGCAGGCCGAGGGTTTGCTCGAGGCTTGCAAGCAGGATGATAAATTCCTCGAGCAGTCGGTAGCCCTCAGCGAGGCCTATGCGACCCAGAACCTCGACCGCATCTTGACGGTGATTACCGAGAGCACCGAGGGCGAGGACAAGGAGGAGGCTCTTGATGCGCTGCTCTATGAGCGCAACCGTGCATGGGTGCCCAAACTCGTCGAGATGATGCCCGAGCGTGCCTGCCTGGTGTGCGTTGGTGCCGGCCACCTGCCCGGACTGCAGGGCGTGCTGCAACTGCTGCGTGACCGCGGCTACACGGTCGAGCCCATGCAGTAACGGGGACATCATTGTTAATATCAAAAACATAAGGCTCAAAGTATTGTGCATTCATTAAAAATGCACTACCTTTGTCGCATTATTCAACAATACAACATCAATTTTGGACCCTGACCCGTTATCGTGCCTGTTATCGGTACTCTGTTTAGCAAGCCCCCAGCCGCTTGTCACTTTCAACACGCCCACATTGGGCAGCATCATAGCCATCATTGTTGCCGTATTTGGACTTTTCCTGTCGGCTTTTAATTCGGGCAGCGAGATTGCCTATTTCTCGTTGCGCCCCGATGACATCGACGACATCGAGGACACACACCGGCGTGAACGCGTGAGGGAACTGCTGGCCAAGCCCGAGAAGTTGCTGGCCACCATCCTGGTGGGCAACAACCTGGTCAACATCATGATTGCCATCGTGTTGAACTTCGCAATGAATCAGATATTCGAGTTTCACAGCACGGTGCTGAACTTCATCGTCCAGACCATCATTCTCACCTTCCTCATCCTGCTCTTCGGCGAGGTGATTCCCAAATTGTATGCCACCAATTTCAACCTGAAGTTCGCTGCGATGGCCTCGGCACCGCTCAAGGCCGCCGTCAAGATATTCTCGCCGCTCACCGCTCTGCTGGTGCGCAGCACGAGCCTGGTCAACAAGGTCGTGCCTTCACAGACCGAGGAACTCTCGGTCGATGACCTCACGCGCGCCCTTGAGGTGAGCGAGGTCAAGAACCCCGACGAGAAGGAACTGCTCGAGGGCATCCTCTCGTTCGGCGACAAGACCGTCAGCGACATCATGCGCCCCCGTGTCGACGTTGTCGACATCGACCAGGACGACGACTTCGACGAGGTCGTCCGCAAGGTCATCGAGACCGGTTACTCGCGCATGCCCGTCTACGAGGAGACCCCCGACAACATCAAGGGTATCCTCTATGCCAAGGATTTGCTGCCCTATATCGGCAACAGGGACAACACCTTCAAGTGGCAGACACTCATGCGCCCCGCTTATTTCGTGCCCGAGACACGCATGCTCGACGACCTGCTCGAGGACTTCCGCCGCAAGAAGATGCACATGGCCATCATCGTCGATGAGTATGGCTGCACCCAGGGCATTGCCACCCTCGAGGACGTGCTCGAGGAAATCGTCGGCGAAATCAACGACGAGTATGACACCGAGGAGAAATTCTATAACCGCATCAGCAAGGATACCTGGATATTTGACGGCAAGACGTTGCTGAGCGACTTTGCCCGCACCCTCGACATCGACGAGGAGGAACTCGGCGAGCATGCCGAGGAGGCCGAGACCATTGCCGGCTTCCTGCTCGACCTCAAGGGCGATTTCCTCAAGGAGAAAGAGGTCGTCAACTACGGGCGCTTCACCTTCACCGTTGTCAAGGTCATTAAGCACCGCATCGCCAAAATCAAAATCACAGTCAAGGATGCCGCCGAGACGGCCGGCAAGTGAAGTTGGCACGGCTTTTGCTATGATGGTTGCAGTACAAACCATTATAGTGATGTTTCCAATGACTAACGCTAGAACTTTTGCTTTCGATGGCTATGCCTCCCACTTCAACGAGTCGGCCCTGTGGCGCAAGTTGAAGAAGGTGGCCGGCAAGGTGGGCCGCAAGGCGGTTTACCATGTGCTTGTGCTCTATTACGTCGCTCGCGATCCCGCTGTGCCGACAAGCCTCAAGATCAAGGTGTTTGGTGCCTTGGGCTACTTCATCTTGCCGCTGGATTTCATCCCCGATGCCATCTTGGGACTCGGCTTTACCGACGACATTCTGGCCCTGGCCTGGGCGGTCTTCTCGCTGAGGAAGTACATCACCCCCGACATCAAGGCCAAGGCGCGAGCCCGTGTCGATCAGTGGTTCGGAGCGCCGCAGAACAGTCGCCCGAGCGGCACCAATGTCGCCCCCTGGCATGTCGCCCCCGATGACCCCCGCATCATCGACGTCGAGGCCGAGGAATACTAAAACAAGAGGCTATAGAGGAATCCCCCTATAGCCTCTTGTTTATTTGTAGATTATCTATAGCCCCTATAGAATCTCTTCTCTTTTATCTCTTATCTCTTATCTCTTATCTTTTCTCTTTTCTCTCTTCTCTCTTATTTAACGTAGAAGTCGCTCGAGACGCCCACGCCACCGGCTTTCAGTTTGCCGTAGTTGTTGTTGCCCTGATACTTCTGGGTCCACACGCGTTCTGAGCATTTCTTGCCGAGTTCGTCCTTGGTGACGATGTAGCCGTAGATGTTGCGGCGCTCGGGCACGATACCCTTCATCACGACATCCCAGTCGTTGCTGGTGATGATGACGTCAAGGACATTGGGGTCGTCGGCCTTGGCGATGGCAAGAGCCTCGGCTTTGAACTTGGCGTGCATCGAGCCGGCCTTGGGCATGGGCTTGTAGTCGATATTCTCGGGCGTGTTATTCGCGATGGCTTGATCTGCTGCATTGGCATATACATTCTGATTGTAGTACATGTATTTTTGAGTATTACTGTACTTCTCGCCGAGTTCGTCCCATAATTGAGGGGTGTTCTTGGTGAAAATTTGGAACAGGTGCATCTGCTTGGCACATTTCTTGGCACCTTCCAGGTCCGCAGCGTTCAGGAAGGAACCTTGTCCCCCGAGGGTGGCGAAGACATATTTCCCATTACGACTCACTAGAGTGATGCCTTGAGCCGAACCTTTTGCACGGTACTTGTTCGCCGTCATCAGGCTCCCTTTAGTTGAAACGCTCACAGCGCCATTAGCATCTTCAGTGACTTTCGTGCTGTTGATCAAGACGAGGGTCCAGGAACTGATTTTGTCATAGAATTGCCAATAGCGTTCATTCTCTTTCTGGATACTTTCCCAGAGTTTTACGTCATAATCTGGTCCGGAGTTGATCTTGTCGAGCACGTGGTTGTGCTTGAAACGGGCATCCAACTGGCTCCTGAGTTCTTTCAACCCGTCCTCGGTGATGTCCATCTCGACCATGCGATCCACAAACTCCTCCATGCCGATGCCGTTGTACGTGCCGTTCGGGTCCATGACCCAGGGCAGGGGAGGACGTTGGGTTTCAAGGGCACTCATCTTGGCCTCTTCTTTCGCCTTCTTGGCGTCTTTCTTGACATCCTCTTTCTTCTTCTCAACGACCTGCTCGGCTTTCTTCTTGGCCTTGTTGACCAGGCCGCCCAACTGGGCATTGGCTGTCGTGGGCACGCTCATTGCTGCCATGGTGATGGCGGCAACCAGTAATGTCTTGATAGTTCTTGCTTTCATCATGAATTAAGTTTTATAGGTTGATATTTTGGGAAAATGTATTTGCCTGTTGAGGACTGATATCTATGGTTTTGCGTAGGCAAAGATATACATTATTATTTGAACTATCAAGAGTTGATACCCAAAAAAACGAGGGTGAACACCACATCGTGGCGCTCACCCCGTCCCTTAGGGTTGGGATTAAATTCCTTTTTTAGTTCTGTTCCTCCTTGGGAGTGTCCTGGATCACGTTGATGTAGGTGTGACCAGCGCGGTGCTGGAACTCTACAGTGCCGTCAACCAGAGCATAGAGGGTGTGGTCCTTGCCCATGCCAACGTTCTTGCCAGGACGGTGCTGGGTACCGCGCTGACGGCGGATGATGTTACCGGCCTTGGCAAACTGACCACCAAAAATCTTCACGCCGAGGCGTTTGCTTTCGCTCTCGCGGCCGTTCTTTGAACTGCCGACACCTTTTTTATGTGCCATAATCTAAAGAGTTTGGATTTTTAAATGGTTAATTAAGCAATGACTTCTTTAATCTCAAGTTGAGTAAACTGCTGGCGATGACCGTTCAGACGGCGATAGCCTTTGCGACGCTTCTTCTTGAAGACAATCACATGTTCACCTTTCACGAGGGGAGCCTTTACCTCGCAAACAACCTTTGCACCTTCGACGGTAGGTGCGCCAACCTTAACGGCACCGTCGGCATCCACGAGAAGGACGCGGTCAAACTCTACAGAGTCGCCTTCCTTGCGCTCGTCGCCGAGGTAGTGGACATACAACTTCTTGCCGGTCTCGACACGGAACTGCTGTCCCTGAATCTCTACAATTGCGTACATTTGTTAATCTTGTAGTTTAAATAACTGTCCCTGAGGCGGCTAGAATCATCTGTCCAGCACTTTCCTGAGCCCCGCGGGCACTAATGCGGGTGCAAAGGTAATACTTTTCTCCGAACTGACAAGCACTTAGGCTGAAATTTTTTTTGATGAGGGTGCCCAAAATGGCCGGATTCGGCCTCGTGGCTAAAGGATAGGGTAGGGATAGGTGATGTCCCACAGGAACAGGGCGTTGCCGGGCATCGACGTGCCGGCGGCGCAGCGGTCCTTGCGCTCGATGACCTGGCAGAACTCCTCCACGGTCATCTTGTGGCGTCCCACCTCGACCAGGGTGCCGACGATGGCCCGCACCATGTTGCGCAGGAAGCGGTCGGCAGTAATGGTGAACACCCACTGGTCGACCTCTCGCGTCCACTGGGCATGGGTGACACGGCAGTTGTTGGTCTTGACGTCGGTGTGCAGTTTGGAGAATGAGGTGAAGTCGGTGTAGTCCAGCAGACGCGCAGCCGCCTCGTTCATCAGGTCGAAGTCGAGGTCGGGAGGACATTTCCAACTCAGCGGGTAGCGGAACGGGTCCTTACGGGTGACGGCAAAGTACTTGTAGGTGCGGCTCGTGGCGTCAAACCGGGCGTGGGCATCGTCGTGGACTGCCGCTATGCTGTAGACGGCGATGTCGGCAGGCAGCAGGGCATTGAGGCTGTGCACCAGCCGATTGACGTCAGCGATAGGCTGCTCGGTGTCGAAGTGGGCCACCATCAGGTGGGCATTCACGCCGGCATCGGTGCGTCCTGCTCCCGTCACGGGCGTGGGCACACGCAGGAGCGTAGCCATCGCCTCCTCGACGGTCTGCTGCACCGAGGTGTCGTGGGGTTGCACCTGCCATCCATGGAAGTCCGCCCCCCGATAACCCAATCTGATAAAGTACCGCATTTTATTTTAGTCTCTAGTTTTTAGTCCCTAGTCCCTAGTTTTTAGTCCCTAGTCCTTAGTCCCTAGTTTTTAGTCCTTAGTCCCTAGTCCCTAGTTTTTAGTCTACCGTTTTAAGTTATTGGTTTCTAGTCATGTATTGAGTTGGAGAGAGCATTTAACATCTTGGCTATTTCTTTAATTAGAAGATGAATTGTCATTGTTTGTGAAGTCTCTAAATAATTCAATCTTTCACATAATTCAATTTGGGTTGATAATTCTCCCAGAGAACCCCGAGCCATCGAAAGAAATCTAATAAACTCTTTAGATGTGATGCGTCCTTGGCCCTCTGCTATATTGGATGGAACAGAGATAACCGCCCTGCGAATTTGATCTGATAAAGCATAGGTTTCTTCTTTGGGCAAGAACTTGACTATCGCATATACTTCAACAGCCAAATCCATTGCTTTTTGCCAAACTATCAAATCTCGGAATTCACTCGACCTCATATATTGTGAGAATGATTATAATCTAACAACTAGAAACTAGAAACTAGGGACTAGAAACTATTTCTCCAGATAAGTGTAGCCGTAGAGGCCGCTGCGGAAGTTGCGCACGAACTCGTTGCCCTCGTCACCGGTAATCTTGCCCGAGCGGATGGACTCGCTCACCCAGGTCTCCACGTTGCGCACCAGTTGCTTGGAATTGAACTCCACGTAGTCGAGCACCTCGGCAACCGTCTCACCGTCAATCACCTGGTCAATCTCGTAGTGGTCCTTAAAGACGTTGATGTGCACCGCGTTGGTGTCGCCGAACAGGTTGTGCATGTCGCCCAGGATTTCCTGGTAGGCACCCACCAGGAAGATGCCCAGATAATAGTGCTGGCCGGCTTTGAGTTTGTGCACGGGCAGCGAGTGGGCGATGCCTTGCGACGAGATGAAGTTGTTCAACTTGCCGTCACTGTCACAGGTCATGTCCTGCAGGGTGGCAAAGCGGGTGGGACGCTCGGCCAGCCGGTCGATGGGCATCACGGGGAACACCTGGTCGATGGCCCAGGCATCGGGCAGCGACTGGAAAAGCGAGAAGTTGCAGAAGTACTTGTCGGGCAGCATGCGGCTCACCGAGCGCAGTTCGTCGGGCGCATGCTTCATGTTGCGCACGATGTTGTCCACGTCGCGGGCAATGGACCAGAACAGTTTCTCGACCATCGCACGCGTGCGCAGGTCAATCAGGCCCAGCGAGAAGCGGTCCAGCGCTTCGTCGCGTATCTGCAACGCATCGTGCCAGTCCTCGAGCAGGCGCGCCTGGTTGATCTTGTCCCAGATTTCATACATGTCGCGCACCAGTTCGTTGTCGTCGTCGCTGACGGTGTCCACCTTGTCGTCCCACTCGGGCAGCGACGTGGTCTCGAGCACGTCGACAACGAGCACCGAATGGTGGGCGGTGAGTGAACGGCCGCTCTCGGTGATGATGTTGGGGTGCTTCAGTCCGTTTTTGTTGCTGGCGTCGACCAGGGTGTAGACAGCATCGTTGACATACTCCTGGATGCTGTAGTTCATCGAGTGGCTGCTCGCGCTCGAGCGTGTGCCGTCATAGTCCACGCCGAGTCCGCCGCCGATGTCGACATATTCCACCTCAAAGCCCAGTTTGGCCAACTGCACATAGAACTGTGCCGCCTCGCGCAGGGCGTTCTTGATGCGGCGGATTTTGGTGATCTGGCTGCCGATGTGGAAGTGGATCAACTTGAGGCAGTCCTCGAGTTTGTGCTCGTGCATATAGTCGATGGCGCTGAACAACTCACTGGTGTTCAAGCCGAACTTGCTGCTGTCGCCGCCGCTCTCTTCCCACTTGCCGCTGCCGCTGCTCGAGAGTTTGATGCGGAAACCGATGTTGGGGCGGATGTGCAGGCGTTGGGCCACCTTGTCGATGAGTTCCAACTCACTGAGTTTCTCCACGACGACAAAGATGCGGCGCCCCATCTTCTGGGCCAGCAGGGCCAGTTCCACATAGCCCTCGTCCTTGTAGCCGTTGCAGATGATGACGGGGTTGGCATTCAGGTCGGTCATGTTGCTGGCGAGCACGGCATGCAGTTCGGGCTTGCTGCCGGCTTCCAGACCGATGTTGAACTTCTTGCCGTGTCCGATGATTTCCTCCACCACCTGGCGCATCTGGTTCACCTTGATGGGATAGACGATGAAGTTGGCACCCTGGTATTCATATTCCTTGGCGGCCTTCTTGAAGCAACTGGATATCTTGTCGATGCGGTTGTCGAGAATGTCGGGGAAGCGCAACAGCACGGGGGCTGTCACCTTGCGGGAGTGCAGTTCGTCCATGACATCGGCCAGGTCGACCGACACGCAACTGCTCTTGGGCGTCACGCTGACGTGGCCGTCCTCGTTGATGGAGAAGTACTTGAGGCCCCAGCCTCCGATGTTGTAGAGTTCGGCGCTATCCTCGATGCGCCACTTGTTGATTGCTGACACGGCTCAGTAAGTTGTTTAGTCGGTTGTACAATGCGGTTAAATGTGAGCGCAAAGTTAGTGTTTTTTATTGGTAACGGCAATAACAATGATACATTTTGCTGATTATCCCCCTTCGGCTCGGGGAACAAAAAACGGGCGGAGAACCCGCTGTCCGGGTCCTCCGCCGTGAGTTTTCTTGTGGCTTGTGGCACAAGCCGTCGGGAATTACCAGGCGCCGGTGAGCACGAAGTTAATCAGTGCAGTCACGTCGTTGATGTCGACATTGCCGTTGCCGCCCTCAACATTGCAGTCTGAATTGTTAAAATGATACTCAACGTCCTTGCCCAGCACGACGTCGATGAGACGCGTCACGTCGTTGATGTCGACAATGTTGTTGTTATCCACGTCGCCACGCTTGCCTGCGGGAACAACCTTCTCGACAACGAGCGTCATGTGGTCAACGCTAACGGTCAGTTTCCACTTGCCGGCGGGGAGCATGAATGCGTTGTCAACATACGTTGTCTGCAGAGTCAGCGGGGTGTTAAGACGGCTCTCGTCAATCAGGAAGTTGTTCTCCTCGGCCGCCATGCGATAGCCGCTGATTTCGCCCCAACCACCATTATCGCCATCGTTCTGGGCGAGAATCTTGGTGAATGAGAAGTAGCTGTAACCATCGTTCTCACCTGCGGTGGTGATTTCGGCGGTATAGATGTAGTTCTCGGCATCCTTGGTCATCTGAACGCCAACATTGGGGAACCAGCCGCCATTGCTGTTCACCTCACCCATGATGTAAACATCACCGGTGTAGTGGATGTCACCGGTCTTAGTGGCAACGAGGCTGACATTGCCGGTCTCGAGGTCGAAGGTGAACACGAGGGTGTAGTAACCTGCTTCGTTGATGACATACTGGGCATTGAAGTCTGCTGGCCACCAGGTGCCGTCAGAGGTCACTTTGTACTCGATTGTGTAGTTGGCGGGAATCTCCACGTTTTCCACAGTGAGGGTGTACAGGCCATCATCGCCCAGCGTCATGTTGTTGGCGGGATCGATAGTCCAGTTGCCGAGAATGTTGCTGGCAACGGTGTAATCCGGAGTTTTGGTCATGCGGTAAACGCTCAGATGGCCGCCCAAACCGGGTGACTTTTCAGGATAATACTGATAGATGGTAACACCTTCAGCATCGGGTTCAGCCCACAACCAGTTAATCTGGTTGTCGTTGGCTTTTGCACTAACTGTGGCAGGAACAAATACGAGGGGTTCAGTTGCCCCAGCCTTGGCTACAGCAAGACCGTCCCAATAGTCAAGATAACCTGCACCCTTGTAATTGTAGAGGAATAACTCCATGCCGTCCCAAATAAAGGGTTGCAAGCCCATCGTCGTGCCCCTATAAGGAAGTCCGAAAGTAGCGCCGGAGTAACCGTCTCCATCGGGCAACAACTTTAATGGGGGATTTGTGCGCGTGTTGTAAAGAAGGGCTTCATTTCCTTCCAAATCGGTATAGGCATAGATCGGCGTCGTGGTTGAAGTGACAACAGGTGCAATGGGGTTGTCATTGACACATTCCCATGCAGGGGTGTAACTGTCATCAGCACTAATTGCGCCATTGGAAACCACCACTTTAATAAGTGTATGTTCGGCATTGGCAGAAGAGTTAGTGGTCATGTAGAGTATACCATCAGTCATCATGTCGCCCTTAGCAATACCAAGCACGTCGCAACGGCCCAATGTTCCGCATTCTGCCGGAATTACATATGACTTGGATGCTCTTGTTGTCGGATTCACCACTGTAATCTCAGCGTTAGTACCCCAACTGCCGGGGAATGTAACGTTGGACATAATGATGTTGCCAGCCTCGTCACGGGAGATAGCGCAGTTGGGACTGCCTGGCATCGTGCCGATTTGACCGGTCTCGTCATAGATGTAAATCAAGGATGCTACTTTGTCGTTGATGTAGAACTTGCCGTTCATACCCAAGCCCTGACGAGCATCAGCCGCGGCAATACTTGAGATGTCGTTATAATCCCACACCTTCTCGATTTTGTAGCCGGCGCTTGCGCCAAGTGCTACGGCTGCCATAGCAGCGAGTAATAGTAATTTTTTCATAAACCTGTAGTCTTTTTTTAGATGTTAATATATGCGGTTAAACAGTAGTTTTTTATCCATCCGGCAGCACCAAAATGTCACCTGAACAATCGATGGCAAATTTAGAAAAAATATGTCAAATCATCAATCATTTATTGGCAGTTTTCACTTTTTCTTCGCATTTTACACATTTCGGTAGTGTGTGGCATGGGTTACAGGGGACTGTGCTGCAGGCCTTGCGGTTGAATGTTGAAAAAATAATGCTTATGTGCTTTGCAAGCCCGCAAAAAACACCTATCTTTGCAGCAAATAAGATAAATGTTTTATCCAAACAGTATTTTTTAAAGCATTATGGTAAATTACAAGGATTTAGGTCTCGTGAACACCCGCGAGATGTTTGCTAAGGCAGTCGATGGCGGCTATGCCATCCCCGCATTCAACTTCAACAACATGGAGCAGTTACAGGCTATCATCAAGGCTTGCGCCGAGACGAAGTCGCCTGTCATCCTGCAGGTTTCCAGCGGTGCTCGCAAGTATGCCAACCAGACGCTGCTGCGTTACATGGCCGAGGGCGCTGTAGAGTATGCCAAGGAGTTGGGCTGGGAGCATCCCCAGATTTGCCTCCATCTGGACCATGGCGACACCTTTGAACTGTGCAAGTCCTGCGTGGACTTCGGTTTCTCGTCGGTAATGATCGACGGCTCATCGCTCCCCTACGAGGAGAACATCGCCCTGACCAAGAGGGTTGTGGAGTATGCCCACCAGTTCGACGTGACTGTTGAGGCCGAACTCGGCGTGCTCGCCGGCGTGGAGGATGACGTAGTGGCCGAGGAATCACACTACACCAAGCCCGAGGAGGTAATCGACTTCGCTACCCGCAGCGGTTGCGACTCGCTGGCCATCAGCATCGGCACCAGCCACGGCGCCTACAAGTTCAAACCCGAGCAGTGCACCCGTGACCCGCAGACTGGCAAACTCGTGCCTCCTCCCCTGGCATTTGATGTGCTCGAGGAGATTGAGAAGAAGTTGCCCGGCTTCCCCATCGTGTTGCACGGCTCGTCGAGCGTTCCCCAGGAGTATGTTGACATCATCAACAGCCACGGCGGCAACCTGCCCGATGCCGTAGGTATCCCCGAGGAGCAGTTGCGCAAGGCTGCCAAGAGCGCCGTCTGCAAGATCAACATCGACAGCGACAGCCGTCTGGCATTCACCGCTGCCGTGCGCAAGGTGCTCGCTGAGAAGCCTGGTGAGTTTGACCCCCGCAAGTACTGCGGCCCCGCTCGTGACGAGATGGTTAAACTCTACAAGCACAAAATCATTGAGGTGCTGGGTAGCGACGGCAAGGCCGAGTAACCAACAACTCGCGTGAACCGAATCCTGCAAGGTCACTTGCTTCCCCAACCGGGGCAGCGAGTGGCCTTGCTTGCCTCCATCCCCACTGTCAAGTATCGCAAGTCACAGCCTTGCACCTGCCCTCCCGCTTCTCCCCCTTCTCCCCGCCCAGTTCCCGCCCGCCCATCATGCCACTCCCGCCCTGTCCACTCCCGCCCCTCCTGTCAAGTTCCTGCATTCCCGTCTAGTATGTGGCGTTGAACGCCACCCTCCAGTTTGTCCAGTCTCTCCAGTCCATCCTGCTACTCCTGCCTATTTGCTTGATTCCCAGTCGTTAATCCCCGTTTCTCAAAAAATCAACCAAAAAAAATCGTTAAAAAATTTGGTGGGTATGTAAATCGGTATTACCTTTGCACCGCTTTACGAAACAATTCCGTTTCGGTAAGTGCGATCGGGGTGTAGCTCAGTCCGGTTAGAGTACGCGTCTGGGGGGCGTGGGGTCGCTAGTTCGAATCTAGTCACCCCGACATCGCAAAAGGTGCTGATAGTCATTGATTATCGGCACCTTTTTTCATAGTATTAACCAAGCGTGGCACGGGGCGCTCCCTGTGTCGCGGTAATTCAAGCCAACAGTGATGAGAAGCATAGTAACCGCGTTTTTGATGGTGATGGTAGTGGCCATGACCGCTTCTGGACAGTCGTGGCTGGGTGGTGACATCTCGATGATGACATCCAACGCCCGCCATGGAGTGATTTACAAAGACTCGTGCGGCGTGACCGTCGACCCCTATGACCTGTTCAGGCAGCAGGGGTGGAACATGATGCGCGTGCGCCTGTTCGTCGATCCGCAAAATGCCCCTGGAAGCCATCATGACCAAGGGGTCTGCCAGGACCTGGATTATGTCATCGGCCTGTGCAAGACCATCAGGGCAAGAGGCTTTGAGGTGATGCTAGATTTCCACTACAGCGACACCTGGGCCGACCCGGCCAAGCAGTTCACGCCTAAGCGCTGGGAGGGACTGGACAGCAAGACGCTGGCCGACAGCATCTACCGTTACACCCGCCATTGCCTCACTGCCTTGAAGAATGCAGGCGTGGAGCCCGCCATGATTCAGGTGGGCAACGAGATAACCTTCGGCATGGACTGGCCCGTGGGCCGCGTCGACCCGTTGAAACCGGACAACTGGGACGTGTTTACCCGTCTGCTCAAGGCGGGCTGCAAGGCCTGCCGCGAGGTGTGCCCCGCAGCAGGTATCATCATCCACACCGAGAAGGCCGGCGACTGGGAGATGACACGCAACTACTACGACCGCTTGGCAGCGGCAAGCCTGGACTATGACATCATCGGGCTGAGTTATTATCCCATGTGGCATGGCACGATTCCCAACCTGGGCCTGACGCTCGACCGGCTTGCCGAGCACTATCCCGATAAACCCGTGATGATGGTCGAGGCGGCCTATTACTACCTCCATGACGGCAAGTCGTGGGACGGCAGCGAGGACTTTTCGCAATGCCCGCCGGGCACCATCAAGGGCCAGCGCGAGTTCACCGAGCAGTTGGTCAACGAGTTGAACCGTCACGACAACGTGAAGGGCCTGTTCTGGTGGTTCCCCGAGGAGAACAGTTACGGCACACCCTACCAGAGCCGGGGAGGCCTCAACCGCGGCCTGTTCAACAATGCCGACGGCTGCGCTCTGCCTGCACTCTACGAGATGGCCCGCTTCAAGCGTTAGTTTATCCTTGGTACAGGACTTTAAATCGGGATACTGATGAAACCAGCCAACAACCATCACAACTATATAGGTATCATCTGTGCCGTCCTGTCGGCGGTGTGCTATGGCACCAACCCCTTTGGTGCGCTCCCGTTGTATCAGGAGGGGGTGAACACGGCTACCGTGTTGGCACATCGCTTTGGCCTGGCGGTTATCCTGCTGGCTGTTGTCATGCTCGCCAGACGTGAGTCATTCAAGGTGACCCGGCAGGAGTTCAAGGTCTTGTTCTCACTGGGTATCCTGTTTGCGGCATCGAGCATTACCTACTATCAGAGTTTCCACTTTATGGATGCGGGCATCGCCTCGACCATCCTCTTTGTCTATCCCGTGATGGTGGCTGTGATTATGGCGGTGTTTTTCAAGGAGCGCGTTACGGTGGTCACGGTCATAGCGATAGTGATGTCGCTGGTGGGTATTGTCCTGCTCTATAAGGGCGGGCCGGGAGCCTCAATCAGCGTGGTGGGCATCATCCTGTGTGTGCTCTCGTCGTTAGCCTATGCCGTCTACATCGTCGTGGTCAACCAGTCCAGCATCAAGATGTCATCGTTCAAGGTCACCTTCTATGCCATGCTGGTGTGCGAGATTTCGCTGGTCCTGTATTCGTTCACGTCACCCGAATTGTATCTGCATTTCTTGCCTTCGCGGCGCGCTTGGTTCTATGCGTGCTGGTTGAGCGTTGTTCCCACGATTCTCTCGCTGGTGTTCATGACCATTGCTGTGCACTCGGTGGGAGCCACACCCACTGCCATCTTGGGAGCACTTGAGCCGCTCACGGCGGTCACAATAGGTGTGCTGGTGTTTGGCGAGATGCTGACACCGCGACTCGTGGTCGGAATCCTATTCATCTTGTTTGCGGTGATGATGGTCGTCCTGGGCAAGGACCTGCACCTGCGCACCATCACCCATGCCGTCTCCAGGCTGTGGCACTGGAAGTGAAAGCAAAAAACTTCATCTATCCCTTTGCCAAGCCCACAGTTTTCATTAAATTTGCACTTTGAATTCTAAATCAGAAAGTTGCAATGAAATTCATCTCGTGGAATGTGAACGGCCTGCGTGCAGTGGCCGGCAAGGGCTTTGCCGACATCTTCAAGGAACTGGACGCCGATTTCTTCTGCCTGCAGGAGACCAAGATGCAGCAGGGACAGTTGGACCTGGAGTTTGACGGTTACCGCTCCTATTGGAACTATGCCGAGAAGAAGGGGTACTCGGGCACGGCCATCTACAGCCGGCACGAACCTGTGGGCGTGACCTATGGCATCGGCATCGAGGAGCATGACCATGAGGGCCGTGTCATCACCCTCGAGATGCCCGGTTTCTATCTCGTGACCTGTTACACACCCAACAGCCAGGACGGCCTCAAGCGTCTGGACTACCGCATGACGTGGGAGGACGCCTTCCGTGGCTATCTGATGGAACTCGACAAGAAGAAACCCGTCATCGTGTGCGGCGACCTCAATGTGGCCCATCAGGAGATTGACCTCAAGAATCCCAAGACCAACCGCAAGAATGCCGGCTTCACCGACGAGGAGCGCGACAAGATGACCGTGCTGCTGGCGGCAGGTTTCACCGACACCTGGCGTTTCTTTAACCCCGATGTAGCCGATGTCTACTCCTGGTGGAGTTACCGTTTCAAGGCCCGTGAGAAGAACGCGGGCTGGCGCATCGACTACTTCCTGGTGAGCAACCGCTTGCAGCAGCAGTTGACCGACGCCAAGATCCACACTGCCATCTATGGCAGCGACCACTGCCCCGTCGAGGTAGATATCGATTTATAGACCTCTTCCAGTATATCCAGATTATCCAGACACTCCAGATTCTCCATCTATGGCACAAACAGTACAACCCAAGAAATATGACTTCGACCGCGTCGTGAGGATGGTGCTGACCCTCATCAGCGTGGCCGTCGGCGTCTGGCTCGTCAATTACCTGAGCCCGGTGCTCATGCCCTTTGTCGTGGGCTTCATTTTGGCCTATATCATCGAGCCGCTGGTCGAGTGGCTGCAACGCAAGGCGCGCATCAGTTCGCGAGGCGTTGCGGTTACCCTTGCGCTCATCATCGTCCTCGGGACGATAGTGGGTTTGTGCTGGCTCATCATCCCTTACCTCATCGACGAGTTCAGCGTGATGTCAAAGCAACTGGCGGCTTATGCCAGGTCGTCGCTGCACATCCCCTATGTGCCGGCCGAAATCAACGAATTCATCCAGCGCTATATCGACCTGGATAAGTTCAACGAGATCTTCAGCAAGCAGCAATGGATGGAGATCGTCAACAAGGCCGTCTCGGGCGCCTGGTCGGTTGTGGGTGGCACGATGAGCGTGATTTTCAGTATCATCTCGTGGTTCATCGTGCTGTTGTACATGTTCTTCATCCTGCTGGACTACAATAAGTTGTCAAGGGCTTTCAAGGCCGCTATCCCGCCCAAGTACCGCCGCATGTCGCTGCGCATCTTCGGCGATGTGGCCGACACGATGAGCCGATACTTCCGTGGCCAGGCAGCGGTGTCGTTCTTTGTGGGCGTGATTTTCGCCATCGAGTTCTACATCATCGGTTTGCCCATGGCCATCGCCTTCGGCATGTTTGTGGGCCTGCTCAACATGGTGCCCTATCTGCAACTCATCTCGATTCCTATTGCCGCCTTCCTGTGCTTGGTGGCGACAGCGGCCACCGGCGGCAGTTTCTGGGTGATGTTCGGATGGGTCATCTTGGCCTACCTCATCTGCCAGGTCATCCAGGACATGGTGCTCATCCCCACCATCATGAAGTCGCAGATGGGCCTCAACCCTGCCATCATCTTCCTGTCGTTGTCGTTGTGGGTCTATGTGCTGGGTTTCATCGGCCTGATTATCGGCTTGCCGCTGACGACGCTCATCATCTCCTATTACTGCGAGTTTGTGCTCCACCAGCCCAACCCGTTGCACAAGGGCAATAAGAAGAAAAACGAATCCAAGAAGGCTCCCTTGGCCCTCACGTCATCGTTCATCAGCACCTATCGCAACGAGAACGGCAGCGACAAGGCTTGATGTTGCGACGATGGACAAGACCCTGATTGTCATCACTGGACCCACAGGAGTGGGCAAAACGGCGGCGGCCATCAACCTGGCCCGTCACCTGCATTGCGACATCGTCAATGCCGATTCCCGTCAGATCTATCGCGGCATCCCCATCTGTACGGCCGCACCCACGCCCGACCAGTTGGCGGCGGTGAGGCATCACTTTGTGGCTTTCAAGGACCTGGAAGAGAGTTACAGCGCGGCTCAGTTCGAGAGCGACGTCATGGCCCTCTTGCCCGCTTTGTGGCAGCAGGGTGACTATGTGGTGATGTGCGGCGGCTCGATGCTCTATGTCGACGCGGTGTGCAACGGCATCGACCGGTTGCCCGACATCAGTCCCGAGGTGCGCGCCGCCGTCAAGGAGAAACTGCGCCTCGAGGGGTTGGAAAGCCTGGTCAGGGAATTGGAAGGGCTGGACCCGCAGTATGCTGCGACGGTCGACCGCCGCAATACCAGCCGCGTGTGCCATGCCGTGGAAATCTGTCGGCAGGCCGGAGTGCCCTATTCCTCGTTGCGCACCGGCATCGCCAAGCAACGTGATTTCAGAATCGTCAAATTCGTCCTCAACATCGAGCGGGAGCGCCTGTTTGACCGCATCAACCGCCGTGTGGACCAGATGATTGAAGCCGGATTGGAAGAAGAGGCCCGCTCGGTCTACCACCTGCGCCATCTCAACTCGCTCAACACCGTGGGCATGAAAGAGATGTTCGCCATGTTCGACGGCACGATGGACCGCCACACGGCCATCGAGCGCATGAAGAAAAATACACGCCTTTATGCCAAGAAACAACTCACGTGGTACAAAAGAGACCAGGCCGTCACCTGGGTTTCCCCCGATGACGACCTGATGAACCTTCTTTCAGGTTTTAACTCCTAACTCCTAACTCCTAACTTCTAACTCCTAACTCCTAACTATTAAATCCCTTGAATGATGTTGATGACAGCATTGACGTCGGCAAGATTGACTTCGCCGTCGCCGTTGACGTCGGCATCAGCATTTCCGGTGCTGCCGAGGATGATATCGATGACGGCATTCACGTCAGCGATGTTGACCTCGCCGTCGAGATTGACATCTCCGGCAATCTGTAAATCCTTGTAGTGCAGGGTGAAGTCATCGACATAGGTCGATGCCGTGCCGCCGCCGGTCATGGCCACGCGGAACAGAGCGCCGTCACGGGCGTTCAGGTTAAGTTGCCAGATGACCAGTTCAGTACTACTGCCGGGGACGATGGCGGCGAGTTCACCTTCGATAGTGGGAACCTTGACCCAATTTGCGCCATTGTCCACCGAGTATTCCAGGGTGTACTTGGCATCGGCCGACGCGTTGTTGAAGAAGGTGGCCGTAGCCATCAGGAAATGGTGGGCGACCGGCTCGACGCTATAGAAAGTGCTCGGTTTCTTCATCACCACCGAGTGGCTGCCGTTGCACTTGCCTTCGCCGGGAGCGCGCACACCGCTCTTGTTGAAGTTCCACTTGGTGAACACGCCCTGGACATTGGTCTGGCTGGTCGACGAGTTGGCCTCCATGGCCTCGAAGTCCTCGACAATTTTATCACTCTTGGGAAGGATGACAAGATTGTAGGTGCCGTCGGGCTCTTCCAGGTCATACCATCCCCCACGGGGGGTGAACGGCTGGCCGCTGTCATCCACGAGCAGAAGTTGGTAACGTCCCCATTCTGCCGGGGCCATCATCTGCAGTGTGTAGGACTCAGTGCTGTTGAAGGCAACCGATGCGGGAACAGGTTCGCTGACAGCCACCTCGGTTCCGTTGGAACGCAACGACAGGTGCATGTTGCCAATGGTTTGGTTGACAGGTCCTTGCGGCCCGTATCCGTAACCCGTGTAGGACAGCGTGACGTTGACATCAAAGGGCTCGTTCACATAGATGTCGAGGTTTGCTGGAGCGAAGGCATCAAGGTCATAGGTCTCGGCCAGCGCGCAATCCGACAGCGATACCATGTCACCGTCCAGGCGCATCTTGCAGTAGACGGGTTGCCCTAACTGATTACTGATCCAGGAATCATAGTTGCCGTCTTTCAGTGGTGAATAGGCCATTTTGATGATATACTCGCCATCCTCCAGCGATGCGTCGGGGGTGAAGACGATATCCTCGTTATTGGCCCACCAACTTGAGGGGAACACCTTATAACTCAACTTGTGGGACTGCTGTTTCACGCCGTTCTGGTCATAGACTGCCAGTTCCATGGGAATGGTGTCATAGGGTATCGACCAGTTTCCCACGCTCTCGTAGCCGACGGTCTCGAGCAAGTTGCCCTGGACAATCAGGTCCGAGAAACCGATGCTCACCTCGCTGTCGCGGGGTGCACTCTTCATGTTGGGATGCATCACGCCGCGCAGGTAGAGCACATCGGCCACCTCATTGCCGCGAGGAGCGGGAATGATACCGAACATGGCGTCCTGGCCATACTTGAAGTCGTTGCCTGCCGAGGGGGCCAGCACCGATACCAGGAAGTAGTTGTCATAGGCTCCGCCCCAACCCCAGTTGACGTGGAAATAACCGTCGGTGTCATAGCCGTCGAACACGAAGGCATGACCGCCCAACGAGCCCTGCGAATAGGCGAATCCGCAATACAGGATGGGACGGCCGGCGCTGAGTTCGTCCATGAGCATCAGGTCCCACTCTTCGCCACCGAACAGGTCGCGCTGCAGCAGGTAAGCCTTGTCGCTGTATCCGAAATATGTAATCAGGGCTTCGAGAGCATCGGTCTCCTGGGCGCCGCTCGAAGCGCCGTAATTCATGTCCACCGAGATGCCGACATCGCTCATCAGTTTGGCCACGGCATAGCAGGACTCGGGGCTGCTGCTGGAGTCGTAAGTGTCCAGCATGAGGTCCCACTCATAAACCGATTGGCTGAAATCGGCGTAGAGTGTGGTAGGGTCGGTATTGTTGACATTGCAATTGTAGGAATGGCTGCCGGTGCCTCGCTCAGGCCACTCGTGGTAGTTCATGATTTGGGCCATTGCGGTGGCTACACATCCCGTCACGGCACGTACCGCTCCTCCGCTATAGGTGGGGCACAGGTTGTTGTAGGGGGCCTCCTGGTTCCATCGGGTGGTCACCATGGGTGCCACGGCGGTGCTCCGCTTGACGGGGTGGTGGACTACCGCTTTGCTATGCACCTTCAGGTAGGCAATCTCGCGGTTCATCTCCGTCATCCAGTCCTGCATGGGCAGGGGAATGTCGCTCGACGTGAACGCTCCGGTGTTGCCATAGCCCAGCACCTGCGGCAACCGTTCGTCACCGGCGACGATGACAAATCCGTCCTGCTCGCCGCGGTTGAAGATGTAGAAGTGGCTGTCCTGGGCAGTGTAGGCAAGCCGCAGCGACAACGAGCCCGGTGCCGAGGACCGGGAAGACTTTTCGGCAAAAAACTGTGCAGCCGTCTGGCGGGCTGCCGATTCGCTCACCCGTTGGGCCTGCACAGCGCAGACCGTGGCCAGGGTGATGGCTAACAGAAGTATTCGTTTCATAATCGGGTTTAGAAGAAAATTCAGTATTATAATATGATTATGCAAAAGTAGTCATTCTCGCTATTGTGTGCAAGAATGTCGCCTGGTTTTGTTGAATTTCGGCCGGGGTGGCTAAAAGGTGTATGTGCCGATATCGGCACATACTACGCTGTCAATCAATCAGTTGTGCAATCGTTGCGGCAACGCGTCTCGCCGTGGTGTAGTCCAGGCTGGCCTCGTTGGCGCCGGGACGCCCCATGTACAGGTTGGGGTTGACATATTGCATCGCGCTGGGCTGGGGTTCGCGGCCCGAGAAGTGGAATTCGTGAAGCCCTGTCTTAGCGCGCAGTTCAGCGATGTTGTCCTCGGTCACGCCGCTGCCGGCCATCAGGATGATGCGCCCCGCAGCCTGCCGGTTGAGGCGGGCGAGCAAGTCAGCGCCCTGGATGGCTTTGGGCTGCTGGCCCGAGGTGAGGATGCGGTCAAAGCCGAGGCCGATGATGTCCTCCAGCGCCTGTTTCGGGTCGGCTGCGCGGTCAAAGGCGCGGTGCATCGTCACGCTCATCCCCTTAGCGCAGTCCATCAGGTAACGGTTCTTCTCGGCATCGATGGTGCCGTCGGCCCGCAGGCACCCGAACACCACGCCGTCAACGCCCAGTTCGCGGCACACGGCGATGTCGGCAGCCATGCGCTCCACCTCCAGGTCGCTGTACAGGAAGTCCCCGCCGCGCGGACGGATAATCACGTGCAGCCGTGTTGTCGTGAGCACGCGCCGTGCTACCTTGATTTCGCCATAACTGGGTGTCGTTCCACCCTCGGGGATGCCGGCGCACAGTTCCACGCGGTCGGCTCCGCCCTCTTGTGCCGCCAGACAGGATTCCACGCCGTTGGCACACACTTCTACCATGAATTCGTCTCGTCTCATCGTTTCAACCTATTGATGCACAAAATTACCGATGATGGTTGACTTACACAACTGTTTCGGTCTTTTTTCGGTCATCGGTGCTGGATTCCGCTTTCTGTGTCGGCACAAAAAAGCCCACCTGGCGGGTGGGCTGATTCGTTTTAGTTGTGTGGGTTAGAGTGTGAACCGTTTTCCGTTCCACTTCAGCGTCTTTACTTTCTTGCCGCTGTCATACCACAAGGTGACCGTGATGTCCTTACCCTTGCGCGGCAAGGTATAGGAATGCCTTACGTCGTATTTATACACGGCCTCAGTGCCCCTCCTGTCCTCGCAGTAGGTCATGATCTTCTTAGCGTTGTCGTAGCGGTAGAAATCGAGGCCGTCATACTGGCCGGCTTCACACCGCCCATCGATGAAAGATGCCACATTGTAGGCAAACAGTTTGTGTTTTCCGTCGGCCTCGTTCCAGTAGCACATCTCAACCCTCAACAAGTGCTCTATAGATTCATACTCCGATCTGCTTTCATAGAGCACATAACCGTTTTTCTCATCGATGGTGAGAGTCACGCCTTCTTCCATCGGGAGGCCTTTTTCATGCCTGTCCCATGCATAGGCGACGGCGTTGAGCACTTCGTTGCAGCACTCTTCTTCGTCAACATTCTCGGTAGTGGCAACAAAGGCCGTTACAAAGTCGCGGATGGTGGGTTTTGCGCCTTTATATTTCACACGGATGACATCCTGTGCAGTCAGCGCCAAGGCGCAGCAGGCAATCAAGAGGGTCAATGACAATCGTTTCATGATCTTGATATTATTAGGATGTTACTGAATAGCGTCAATTAACTCAAAATAATGTCAATCAGTGCGTTGACGTCGGCGATGTTCACCTCGCCGTCACCGTTCACATCACCCACACTCAGCACGTTGCCCGACAGGATCATGTCGATGACCGCGTTGATGTCGGCGATGTTGACCTCGCCGTCCAGGTTCACGTCACCTGTGGCGGGGTGTTCATCGGGCGGCATATTGGCATATACAAGTTCCATGCCAGGAATTTTCAGGCTGTATTGCTCGCCCGTGGTGACGCTGTTGTAGGTGATGTAGTAGTAGACCAGGTGCAGCGGGAAGTTGCCCAGGTCGGCGGCATCACAGATATCGGTGGCCGGCACATCCAGGACGATGGGGCCGTCGGCAACCGTGCTGATGGGATACTCTACAGTGACACGTTCACCATAGCCGTTCTCGAGCAGGATTTTTACCGACTTGAGTTGCAGCGCCCCCGGCTCGAGCCGCAGTCGTAGCGTGTCGGGGATACCCCACATCCTCACTGACTTGGAAATCTTGATGTAGGGGTTGCGCGACGAGGCTCCTGTGAAGTCAATCTGCAGGCCGTTCTCCAGGGCCGTCACGATGCGGTCCTTGCCGCCGCTTTGGGCAATGTCCCATGTGGCGGGGTCGATGGGCGCGTTCTCGACAGTGGTCACCCGGGCCTTGGGATTCTCTACCTGGACGAGCAGCGAGTCGGCAAGCAGTGGATGGCTAGAGCCGACGAAAGTGCGCCCGTCGGCCACGGCCGTGATGATGCCCTGACCGTCAACGGCGCAGACCTGCTCATCGGCCGATGTCCACGCCACTACCGAAGGGTCCACCTTATCAAGCCCGTAGCCGCTCACGCCGTTGATGTTGATGGCATAGGGGTGATACTCGTCGATGACCACGCTGTCGCTCACCAGCATCCATTGCGCCTCCATGATGGTGACAGCCTGGCTGGCGGTGATGCCGTTGTAGTGGACATACAGGTTGCCCGAGGCGGGGGTCGACGTGGCATGGAAATAGCCCTGCTCGTCAAAGGTACCCACCTGCGGGTCGCACGAGAAGGTGCAGCCTTGCAGGTCGCGCGTCTTGAGCACGCCATACTGGTTATAGCCCCATACGCCGAATGTGGTGGTCGCCGAAATCGACAGGTTATAGCATCGCGGCTCAAAACTGATGATGCCGATGGCATCGTCCTCGGGGGCGGTCGAGACGAACAGACAGCCGTTGCCCACGGCACGCACCGAACCGTCGCTGGGGTGATTCATCACCTCGTCATTGACCAGGATGCATGAGGAGCCGCCGCCGTCGAGGTTGACTGCAGTGACGGCACCCAAGGCATCAAAGATGCCCTTCATCTCCTGCAGAGTCACGCCCACCGAGGTCAGGTGGCGGCCGTCAACGACAACGAAGTACAGGCGGGTGCTGTCGGCGTTAAAGCCGATGGCGGTGCGGGGATGGCGTTCGGCCCAGTCCTCCATAAACTCGCCGTTCTGCATGATGATGTGGTTGCTGCCACCGATGAGTTGGTGGATGTTCACGTCGTGCGGGCCGTTGTTGAGCGTGAGGCCGAAACTGATGTCCAGCGCGTCGCCCACGGCCATCTGCTCGGCCTTGTTGGCATAGGAGCCCTTGAGCCACAGGATGGCTTTGCCGTCGGGAATCGTGGTCGAGCCCTGGGCATCGATGATATCCTCGATGATGCAGTGCTCCAGGCCGTTGGCGAGCCAGCGGAACGGCTCACCGGCAGGGCGCAGCACCACCATCTTGCCCGTGTTGGAGGCGTCATAGGTCACGGGGCCGTAACTGCGGGTGAACAGGATGGTCTGGTTGGTGGCGATGTTCTCGTAGGCATAGCGCATACGGTTCACCAGGTTCAGGGCAAAGGAGGTTTCTCCACAGGTTACCGTCCCCGTGAAGGTCAGTCGGTCAACGTAGGGGTGCCCGCCATCGTCCAGTACCAGGCAGGCACGGTTGTGGCTGCTCAGCACCAGTTCGTCGTTGCGCACCTGTCCGCTCAGGGGCAGACCCACTTCGTTGGTCGGTGAGGTCATGAAGAAGTCGCCGTTGACGGCCCCGATAACCTCGTGCCCGGGACGGTTGTTGCGAATCGCCATGTTGACGGGCGTCTCACTGCCCACCGATTTCTCGGCTCCCAGGCAGGTTTCCATCGTGATGTAAGGGTTGGTCAGGTCCATCTCGACGACGCTCACCTTGAGTGGCAGCGCCGGGATGTCATATTTTGCCGCCGTCACGCCGGGACCGGCCAGATGGGGGAAGATGAGCGTGTCCACATCATAGGCCTTGCCGCCAATCACCCACTGGTCGCGGGCAAATCCCGTGACGCAGGCCAGCGACAGGACGGCAAGGCATATGAGATGTCGATAGGTGCGTGTCATGACTTCAGAATCATGTCAATGACGGCATTGACGTCGGCGATATTCACCTCGCCGTCGCGGTTGACGTCACCCGCAGGTGTTGTCAGACCCGACAAAATCATGTCAATCAGGGCGTTGACGTCGGCGATGTTGACCTCGCCGTCACCGTTCACGTCACCGGGATTGACGGGTTGGGGATCTCCACCGGCATCCACGTTGCGGCCGATTTTGTAGACGGCCATACCGTTGTAGGCCTTGAAGGTGAGCAGTGTCACCTCTTCAAAGCCCTCGTTGTCGACACCGTATTCCACGGCGAAGCAGTGCACGCGCAGACCGCTGTCGTTCACCTTGCCCAGACTGTCGGCGGGAATCGTCCAGTACTTGGTCATGCCGCCCAGCGACTGTCCCTCGCCCAACTCGCAGATGTTGGCTTGGCAGCCGTGGCCGTTGCCGTTCATGTCGGCATTGACATACACGAGGAAGTCGCGTCCGTCAAGTTTGAACTCCATGCAGCCGTTGGGAGTGGACTGGGGCCACAGCGCGGGGTCGGTGTCTTCAAACGAGTCGATGACCGAGCCCGAGAAGTCGTAGATGACGGGTGCGGTGTCAAAGCAGTCGATATAGAACATCTCACCGCTGTAGCGCGACTCCTCGTCGGGACCCTCAATCATCTTGATGACAGGTGCCAGCGAGAAGCCCGTCTTGGTCTCGGGATAGAAGTTGATGACGTCCATGTAGGGGTCGCCTTCAAAGCCGCCCTCCCATTCACCGTTCTGGTCGGCATGCATGCGGTACAGGGTGGGGAAACCGGGGTCGGCGGTCGCGCCCGACACGGTCATGATGTTACACTCGGCCTGTTCGAGGGTGATGTCGCCGATGACGTCCAGGTAGTCGGTGCGCTGCGGCGCATCGCCCTTGTCCATCTCGACAACGAGGGTGAGTTCACCCGTCTCGGTATTGACGAGATACACGGGGACATACTGCTGCACCGTGCTGGTCATCGGAGCCACCCAGATGTGGTGGAAACTGTCCTTGCCGATGCTGGCGATACCCAGGAAACGGTCGTAGGGGGCGCCATCGAGCGTCAGGGGCAGGTCGGGCAGCGGGCTGCCGTCAACGGCCGAGAAACGGTGGATAATCGACTGTGCAATCGTGTCGTTGCCGATGATGACGGGCTCCTCGCTACGGGCCACGTAGATGATGCCCTGGTCCATCGTTGCCGTGCGGGCACGCTGGTTGCAGATGGCGTTGTCGGTGTAGTTGGTGCCGCTGTGGACGCGGTCAAAGATCCATTTGTTCACGATTTTGATGCCGTTCACCTCTTGATAGGTCTGGCCGTCGGTAATGGCCCATGCGCTGAGCGATGCAGCAATCAGGGCGATGAGGAGTAGTAGAGATTTTTTCATTTTATATCAAATATTTGAGTTTAGAATAATAAAAATTTCACGCTAAACTGCCAGACCGCTAAGCGATTCTCATTGCTTGCAGAAGGCTCGCAATAACTAATCTTAGCGCCTTAGCGGCTTAGCGTGAAATCCTATGCTGATGAATTAGTTGTTCAGAATGATGTCGATGAGGGTGTTGACGTCGGCAATGTTCACCTCGCCGTCACCGTTCACGTCGGCTGCTGCTGTCGAGTTGCCGCTCAGGATCATGTCGATGGCGGTGTTGACGTCGGCGATGTTCACCTCGCCGTCACCGTTCACGTCACCCTTCACAACGGGCTGAGGATCGTCGCCGCCCACGTTGGTGCCGATTTTGTAGACGGCCATACCGTTATAGCACTTGTAGATGAACAGCGTCACTACCTCGTTGCCCTGGTCATCGGTGCTGTATTCCACGTTCATGCTCTCGACGCGCGTGCCACCGTCACTCACGGCGCCCAACTCGTCGGGAACCATCCAGTAGCGCTGCATGCCGCCCAGCGACATACCCTCGCCCAACTCGCAGATGTACACCTGGCAGGCTTTGTTGATCATCGTGGCCTCGTCCACACCGGTATACTGGGCTGCGACAAACACGATGAAGTTGCGGCCTTCGAGCGTGAACTCGCACACACCGTTGGCACCCACGTCCATGGGCCAGAAGGCGGGATCCACTTCCTCGAAGTTGTCGACCATGGTGCCCGTGGCGTCATACAGGATGGGTGATGACGAGAAGCCGTCGACATAGAACAGTTCGCCGCTGTAGCGCGTGTCCTCATCTTCGCCCAGTACCATCTTCACGACGGGAGCATAACCCCACTGGGTCACCGTCTCGGGATAGAAATCAAGGATGGCCAGATAGGGGTCGCCCTCAAAGCCGCCCTCAAAGTCTTCGCCCTGTTCGGCATGCCAGCGGTAGAGCAATTCTGAACTGGCGCCCACGGTCATGATGTTGCACTCGGCCTCTTCGCGGGTGAGGTCGCCCATCACGTCGATATAGTCACAGCGTGCCAGCGCATCGCCCTTCTCGAGACGGGCTACCAGCGTCAGTTCGCCGGTCTCGCCGTCGAGCAGATAGACGGGTTGCTCAGTAGCCAGTTCGCTGGTGTAGGGGGAGATGTAGAGATGTCCGAAATTGTCCACTCCGACGGTGTTGGCGTTCAACACCGAGTTGCCATAGATGGCGCCATCGAGTGTCAGCGGCAGTTCCTTGACCATCTCGCCGGTGGCTGCATTGAGTTTGTAGACCACGCTCTGCGACAGGGTGTCGGTACCCTGGATAACGGTGTTGGCGTTGGTGCGGGAGATGTAGATGTAGCCGTCGGTCATGACCGCCGTGCGCGCACTGGTGTTGCAGTAGGGTTTACTGGACCATTGCTCGCCAGTGTGGGCACGATCCTGAATCCACAGGTTCTGGATGCGGATGCCGTTCACGGCTTCATAGGTCACACCGTCGGTGATGGCCCACATACTGGCTGCCCAACTGGCTGCCATAACAAGGAAAAGCAGTAAAGATTTTTTCATAATCCGTTGGTTTTAAAGTTGTTATATCTCGTTTAGTGGTTTAACTATTCATTAACTTAGCAAAGATAGTGAAAGCCGAGAGGAATGGCAAGCAAAAAAGCATTTTTTTTGCTTGAACAATCCCGAGGCGCCTCCTATCTTGCCCGCGCTGCCAAGCGCCTGGGAACGATAGTGAAAGCCGAGAGGAATGGCAAGCAAAAAAGCAATTTTTTTGCTTGGACAATCCCGAGGCGCCTCCTATCTTGCCCGCGCTGCCAAGCGCCTGGGAACGATAGTGAAAGCCGAGAGGAATGGCAAGCAAAAAAGCAATTTTTTTGCTTGGGTTCTACCCTTGCAGAATCAGGTCGATAAGCGCTGCAACATCGGCGATGTTGACCTCGCCGTCACCGTTCACATCGGCCGAGCGTGACGAGGTGTCGTTCAGTATCATGTCAATCAGCGCACCCACATCAGCAATGGTCAACTCATCGTCATCGTTCACGTCACCGATGACAAGAACGTCGGTGCCGTCAAATCCCAACTGCTCATCTATCCACTTGATGCGGTGCCGCAGCCAGCGCTTCAGGTAGGCTATCTCGTCGGCGTAATTGGCTGCGATGTAGTAGTTGGGCCACACGTAGGTTCCCCACCTGGGATAGGCCATGCTGTTGCGGCGCTCTGCTCCGCCCACGGTGAGCACTGTCACGAGCGAGTCGATGGTGTGGTTCAACCGTTCCATCGTGAGGTTGCTGTTCCGGTATTGCGCCCACCGCGCCCGCACTTGTGCCGTGTAGGCCGGGTCGTTGTTGAGCATGTACCACCAGAAGGGCACCATATTGGTCGAACCGCTGGCGTTCAGGAGGTCGTTCATCTGGTAAATCCACGTGTCGGTGCGCCAGCCGTCGTGATAGTCGGCGTTGCCGTAGGCCAGGTTCATGTCCCACACCACGCACTTGAAACGCGGGTCTTGGCTGTCGCGGCGCTTGAAGAACTTGCCGCTCAGGCGGTAGCCGTCCACGTTGTGCCCGATTTCCATCGCCAGTTGATAGTCGATGAACGACATCTCGTCGATGTGGATGCACTCGCCGCTCTCGGGGTCGCGGTACTGATTGCGGGATAGTGCCGTTTCCATCTGGTCGATGCGGCCCTGGATGTATTCGGCCTGAGCCTCGGTAAGGTCTTCGTAGTCGGGAATCCTGTAGCAGAAGTAGATGTGGCGCGAGGGGATAAAGGAACCATCATTCAGCACGGGACAGTATTTCGACATGTACATCGGCTGGCTGCCGTCGTCGCGTTCCACCTCCATCAGGTAGCCGCCGCTGAGTTCGTCGCCCTCCTCGCCCGGGTCGTCGAGATGGAGGCGGTACCGGCCTTTGGAAACGACCTCCGACAGGATATAGACGCCATAGTAGATGCCGTTGTAGATGACCTCGCAGTAGCGGCCTTGAGGCGTGTATTCCATCCAGGGCCGCGAAATTTCAAAGGCCAGCAGGTCGCGCAGCATGCTCTTGTCGGCATACGGGCCCAGCAGTGCCCAGTTGTTGTCCTTGCCCATGCCCAGCAGCGACACTTTCACCCACGAGCCGCCCTCTTCCAGCGGGCGGTTCAGCGGCCTGAAGGAGTAGGGCTTTTTGGAACTATAGGTATAGGAACTCTTGCCGCGGTAGCGAATGCCGACGTAGCCGTCATACTCGATGTGCTGTCCGGGATGTGCTACAGTGTCGGCATAGTTGGTGATGCCGTCTCCGTTGTGCAGGATTTTCATGCGGGCGGTGATTCTCTCGTCCTGCTGCATGGTGCCGTCGACGGTGAGCCACACGATGGGCAGATTGGTCGAGGTGAGCCTCACATACTTGTTGGAGGGCGCACCGATGACCTGGGCGAAGGCATGAAGCGCCCCCGCTACCAGTACTGCTATCAGAATGACTCGTTTCATCGCTCTTTTTGGTTATTCAGTCTCTACAGTTCATCCAGCCCTGCTATTGCAAGATGATGTCAATAGCGGCATTGACATCGCTGATGCTGATTTCGCCGTCACCGTTCACGTCGGCGGGTCGTGTGCCGCCACCGTTGAGGATAAAGTCAATCAGGGCGTTGATGTCGGCGATGTTCACCTCACCGTCACCGTTCACGTCGCCACGGATTATCTCATGATACACAAAGGTGCGCACGTCGCAGTAGTCGGTATACTGGAGGGTAGTGCCCGTGGCCAGGGTGCGGTATCCGTAGCGGGCACGAACGTAGTAGGTGTCGCCGTCAACGAGTTTGCCGGCGCCCTTGATGTCGCCCAGCAGGGGCGTTTCAAAGGTCCTTTCCAGCGTGCCGTTATAGGATGTGCGGGTGGGGAAGGACTCAGAATCGCTGATCTGCACTTTCAGCACCGCCGCGCCCTCGAAGGGTTCAAAGGCCACCTTGTCGATGTTGTACAGCACTGTGTCGCCCTCGGCGGGACACAGATAGGCGGGCACGGGCGGAATCACCTCGACGGTGGTGAACGGCGAGACGGGAGTCGTCACCGTGGCGCTGCCGTAGGTGGCTGTGACGCGCACATAGTAGGTCGTGGCGCCCGCCAGGCGGTATTGCGGCACTTGCCATTGCGGCTCGTGAAGCACGATGGTGTCGGCATTGTTCATCGTCCGTGACGAGGACAATTCCAGCAGATAGGCCGTGCCCTGTGCTCCAGGCGTCCACGTGATAAGGGGCTTGAGGGGAACAGCCGTGGCATCGCTGTCGGGCGAGGTGATGCGCATCTGGCCGATGGTGAACTGCCGCAGGGTGCTGGCGTGGTCCCACTGGTTAAGTCCGCGTGCCACGACGCGCCACCAGTAGGTGCCGGTGCTCAGGCAGGGGATGTAGGGCAGAGGGCAACTCAACGAGTCGACCTCGACCTGTGATACCAGGGAATCCATCTCGCTGTCGGCAAACACCTGCACGACATAGAGCGCCGACTCGCCTTGCCACTGCAACGACGAGAGTTCGGGCACCTCGGCGCCGTCCTCGGGATAGAGCAGCACGGGCTCGGGGGCCTGGGTGGCCACGGCTCCCGGAGTGACGGGGGCATACTCGTTCTCCCAGCGGTCAAGGATGGTCACCGCATAGTGGTAGCCCTCGCGCTTGGCGGCGGGAACGGTATAGTTGGCACAGTAACTGATGCCCTCGATATAGGAAGCCTGGCAACTGAAGTCACGGTCATCCACATTGTCGGGGATGGCATAAATGACATAGCGTACATTGGGGATGCTGTCCCAAGTGAGGTTACCGTCGCTGTACTCCAGGTTGGTCACCGTGGCGTAGGTTTGGTCGGGCTTGACCCATGCCGGGGCAGGGTTCAGGGCGATGGTGGAGTAGAGGCTGTCCTTGAGCCAGATGCGCAGTTGGCGCACCTTGCCGTCGATGACCTCCTTCTTGTTACGCCAAGTGTTGTAGCGGAAGTACACCATGCCGGGGTTGCCGCCGGTCGCCATGGCCTCGCGCATGACGCGTCCCTGCTTGACGAACTCGGCGAGCGTCCAGCCTTCCTCGTCGGGTACCCATTGGCTGATGAAGATGTGGCGGTTGAAGCGTGCGGCCATCTTGCCCCACCATGTGGTGACGCCGGTAAAGGTGCCTGTTGTCTTCCAGTAGACCTGTGGCGCCAGGAAGTCGATGGTGCCGCGTGTCACCCAGGCCATCGGGTCGCTATAGATCTGGTTATACTGCCAGTCGCTGCCCACGGGGCACGGCTCCACGCCATACTTGTCGGCGACGGCTTGGGCGGTGCAGGCAACACCGGCAGGGCCGATACCGAAGCGCACCCACGGCTTCACCCGCTTGACCATGTCGTTGACGTCCTTGACCATCTGGTTCACGTTCTCGCGGCGCCAGTCGCCCTGCGACATCGTGCCCCCTGCGGCCTTATAGGCGTTGTAGAGGTCGGCGTCGAGCGAGAAAGACGGGTTGTCCTGGTTGTAGAAATAGTCGTCGAACACCAGTCCGTCGACGTCATATTTCTCCAGAATGTCCTGGCACACGTCCACGACGCGCTGGCGCACCTCGGGGATGCCGGGATTGAGCACCGTCTCGTAATCAGTCGTCAGCAGCCACTCGGGGTGCGTGTGGATGTAGTCCAATTCGCTCTGGCCCCACTTGTTGTCGCCGTGGCCGTAGCGGTAGGGGTTAACCCAGGCATACACCTCGATGCCGCGCTTGTGGGCCTCGGTGACAAGGTACTCAAAGGGGTCGAACGCCGGAGCCACGCCACGCGTGCCCGACACGTAACTCGACCACGGCTCATAGGCTGAGTTGTACATCGCGTCGCACATTGCGCGAACGTGGTAATAAATCGTGTTGATGTGGTTCACCTGCAGCGTGTCGAGCATCTTGCGGCAGGCATTCTGCATGACGGGGGTGTTGCTCGTCGTGATGGCGCCGCTGGGCCAGTCGCTCAAGTAGGCGGTAATCCACATGCCGCGTTGCTCCCGTTTGGGCGCCGTGTCGGCAGCAGCCGTGACAAAACTGGCGGCAAACGCCGCCAGTAATGCTATCAGGATGAATCTCTTCTTCATTGATGTCAGTCTTTAACCTCTAACCTTTAACCTCTAACCTTTAACCTAGAACAGATTGGTCAGGCGCGGATTGATGCACAAGCCCAGAATCTTGTCCTTGTTGCCGTTGAAGTTGTATACCTTGCCGTCGTTGGGATTGAAGTAGTACAAGCCCGTGGTGTAGGTCTTCTCGGTCGTAGCGGCGCGGAAGCCGAAGTAGACGTAGTGGGTCTGGGCATCAACAGCGAACTGCGTGGTGTAAACACCCTCGGCGTCGGTCGTGTTGATCGGGTCGGCCTCCATCGTGATGAAGTTGATGTACTTGTCATAGGTCACCGTGGCGTTCTCGGCTGGGATGGCATATTGGGTGAAGCCCACACCGGGCGTGGTGCCCTTGGTCATCCACACATACAGGTAGCCCAGGTCCTCGTCCAGCGTGAAGGCGCGGGGCTGAGTGGTCTCGAGCACGATGGGATGGGGGATGGGCACGCCGGTACCGGTCTTGCCGATGTCACTGGGGCGGAAACGGTAGATACCGTTGCCCGAGTAGTTCTTGCCCCACCAGAACATGCCGGTGCGGTCAAGATACAGGCCCGTGTGGATGGCACCGTAGGCGATGCCCTGGCCATAGTAACTCAACTGATTGTTGACCACGTAGTAGCCGGCGGTGCTGTTGAAGTTGGTCTGTTCGGTCTCGCCACGTGCACTGAGCGGCATGGTGCGGATACCCGTGTTGCGGTCGGTGTAGTAGAGCGTGGTGCCGTCGGTGCAGCCCTGGAACGGGTCGTTGAAGGCGGGACCGCCCACGTTGGTGACCATCACGTTGGTGGTCAAGCCGTCGGCGCTCATCACGGTAATCTTGCCGTCGCCCAGGTTGCCGGCCTCGTCATTGATGTAGTAGTACTGCTTGCCGCAGTCCAGGATATAGACGTTGTCCTGTTCGATGGTGGCGCTGTCGGTCACCGTCTTCTCGGTGGCGAACACCAGCGTGGTGGGCATGTTACCCGAACTTACGCCCATGTCGAACGGCAGGTTCTTGGTGCCGGCGGGCAGTTGTGCGAGGTCTACCAGTTTCACGGCCATGATGTTGCCGCCCTGGGTAGCGTAGTAGAGCGTGGGAGCGGGAATCGACGAACCCACCTGCACGTTGACGTAACTGTCCTCCAGGCGGCGGTTCTCGCCGTTGATGTCAAACCACGTCTGCAGCGTGATGCGCTGCGAACCGATGTTGCTGAACGTCAGTTTGCCGGGGTTGTCAATCGTGCCGTCAGCATGGCTGTAGCCCTCAAAGGTCGAGATGATGTTGCCCTGGCTGTCACGCGTGCCGTCGGGGAACGTCCACACATATTTGCAGGTCAGGTTCTCGGGGTTGGGCAACTCGATGTCGAGGCTCACGTTCACGTCGTTGATGACCACGGGCGTCGCGCTCTGCTCGGCAACGCTCAGCAGCGGGGCGATGTCATAGATGAGCAGCGGATAGGTGCGGCTGCCCACACCGTCGACGGTCAGCGTCACCTGATAGATGCCTGCTGTGGCATACTTGTGCGAGGGATTCATCTCGGTCGAGGTGGTGCCGTCGCCGAAGTCCCACATCACGCTTCCCGACTTGGCCGAGGTGTTGGTGAACTCGATGGTCGACACCACATAGAAGTCGAGACCATAGCGGTCGTCATCCACCCGATAGGTGAAATCCACATCCTTGGTGGGGAAGTTGTCATAGTCGGGCGTCTTATCGATACACGACACCGCCATCATCACCATCACAAGAATGAATGCTATTTTATTGAATGTCTTCATCTTTTTAAAGTTTTAAGTTTTTAGTCTCAAGTTGTAAGTAATAATACTTGTGCTATCTACTTTGAACGGGCGATAGTAACCATACTGAAAACTTACAACTAAAAACTTACAACTAGTTAAGCGTTACTTCTTTGTTATCGGTAGTCACGCCCACCTTGCCGTCGGTGTCATACACCCGGAATTGGGGCTCCAGGAAATAGGTGCGGTTGAAGTTCACCGTGTAGGCCTTGTCTGCCGTGTTATAGATCCACGACGTGAAGGGTATCGTCTCGAGCATGCTCTTGAAGTAGGGCATGTACTGGCGACGCACCGTGGTGATCTTGCCACCCGTGTCATCGCTGTAGCGGCTGAACAGCCAGAAGGCCGACTTGTAGACCGGCTGCACGTTCACGCCCGACGGAGCCTCGCTCTCGCTGGCAATCTCGTGGTAGTTAGCCTTGCCGTCATCGCCCACCGTGATGTAGTAGTAATGGTCCACTTCATCGGTGGTGTACCAGGCGTTGGACTTGTCGTCGGTCGTCGTGTCGGTCGGGAAGTCGATGCCGTATTGGGCATTCAACTGCTCGAACAGTTCGATGGGGAAGTTGTACTTGATGTAGACGTTGCGCAGGTCGTTGTAGTAGGTGCTGTCCTTGGTCAACGCGTTGACCATGTAGGCCATGAACTCGTCCTTAAACGTCGAGGGATAGTAACTGTCAAACTTCTCCTGGTCCCACTCCTCGGGATTCACCCAAGACACGGGTGCCAGGGTGCGCGAGGTGGGGAAACTGTCGGTCAGCACATACTCGTAACCGTCCCACTCGGCTTTGCTGTGGGGGTAGGAGGCTACCATCTGGCTGGAGCGCACCGTGTCGGTCAGCGAGTAGTTCTTGGTATAGGCCAGCGACGTGGTCAGTTTGCTGGTCGCCGTGGCGGTCTGTTCGCGCTTGATCAGGCACCACACCTCGCTGTGGTCAATCGCTTTCTCGCTGGTGGTGTAGTACTTGCCCTTGAAGGTGGCATAGCGGCCCGCCTTGACCACCGTGGAACCTTGTTCCCAGTCTACCGTGGGCAACACCTGGCCGAGTTCACCGTTGTCGGCAAACGGGTCATGTATCGCACACGAGGCAGTGAGCAATGCCATCAGAGCCAAGAGTCCATATATTTTGTATCGTTTCATAGTTGTCAACTATTATCTGTTATCTATTAACTGTTAACTATTAACTACTCTTGCGTCAGCGAGGAAACTTCGCCATAGTTGTGGGCCCAGTTCATGGGTTCCTGCAACCACTTGTAGTTCTTGTAGGCGCCCAGGCGCTCAAGTTCCTGACGGTTGTACTTCTCCTCGGTCTCCGGGTCGTAGTTGATGCGCTGGATCCAGGTGTTCTCCTTCTGCTCCTCGGTCAAGCCGTCGATCCAGTAGGCTGCATACAGGTTGTAGGGCCTGCGCAGCGTCGGATAGACGATTTCCTGGTTGTCACCGATGCCGTAGTGGTTGCGGTTGTTACTGTAGTGGTAACGGCGCATGTCGGTCCACTGCTCGGGCTGCAGGTACATGGCGATGTACTTCTGCTGCATCAGGTCGCTCAGCGAGAATTCGCTGGGGTTGAAGAACCAGTGCTTGTTGCCGCGGTCGGTCACCTTGTGCACGGCGACGTTCTTGCCCTTGTAGTAGTCCTCGTTGTCGAGGAAGGCTGCAATCTGGGCATCCCAGTACTCGGCAGGCTGGAAACCGGGCTTGCCGCCGGCGACAGAGTTGCCGGGATACTTGTTGTCGGTGCTGGCATTGTAGTTCTCGTTGGGATAGTTGCGCAGGAAGGCGTCGAGGTGGCGCTGGATGTTCCACTGGGTGGCCTCCTTGGCCAGGGCACACGCCTCGGTCTTCTTGCCCATCCAGTACAGGGCCTCGGCCTTGATGAAGTACAATTCCTCCATCGTGAAGATGGGATTGTAGGCGTCGGCGGCACCGGCATAGGCGCCCATGTATAGGTTGGGATAGTTGGCAATCTTGTAGGACGTACCCATACCGATGTTGTTCTCCAGGTAACGCATCTTGATGCGCTCGCTGGTCACCGACGGGCTGGCGGGTCCCGTGCGGGCAATCATCAGCAGGCCGCAGCGCGGGTCGTTGGCAAAGCCGTCGTGGGCGCCCTCGGCATTGAACATGCCGCAGGTCATCTCATTGTCGGGCTTGCTGATACCCATCAGATCCACCATGAAGAACTTGCTCGGGATGGCGCTGCCCAGCAGGTTGCCGCGCGACTCCCAAGAGTTGATGACGGGTTGGGCCACGCTCCACACGGCGTTCTGGGTGCCCGTGCCGCCGTCCCAGTAGTAACGGGGCTCGTTACCGAACCACGGCTCGCGGCTGCCCTGATAGTCAAACACGTCGCCCTTGCGCCACTGGTTGATGGCAGCGTCGGCAGCGTCGATGATCTTCTGGCACATCGCGGGGCTGCGGTCCACATTGGGGATGTTGCGCAGCAGCAGGCGGGCCTTGACGGCCAGCACCAGGCCTTTCCACTTCTCGAGGTCACCGCCGTAGACGCGGTCCTCGTTGACAGTGAGTTCCTGATTATCGGGATTGTTGACGATGGCGGGATCCTCGTACATGGCAATCAGGTCGTCACACTCCTGCATCATCCAGGCATATACCGAGGCCTGGGTGTCATACTTGGGCGCGATGCTCTGATAGGATTCGCTCTGGGGGATGTCGCCAAAGGCGTCGGTCGTCAATTGGGTGGACATCAACTTGATGGTGCGCCCGATGAGTTCATAGTTGGGCGAGTTGATGGCCTTGGAGTTGTTCACCAGGTTCAGTGTGTTCTTGCCGATGTCGTAGAAGTGACGGCGCCACATCGGGTGGCGGTTCATCGTCAACATCTCCCACTCGCACTTGTAACTGTAGGCTCCCACCGAACTCTTGCCGCCGGTGGTGAGCATCTGCGAGAAGTAGGCGTAATATTCACTGTGGTCATACACAATCTGTTGGGCATAATAGATGATGACGGGCAGGCCGTCCTTGGCATCAATCTCGTGGGCCCTATCGGGGTTGACGTTATCGTCGAGGATATCGTTGCAACTCACCGATACCAGGCCAACCAGCATTAACAATGCAAATAATTTAATCTTTTTCATAATCAGTCGGCCTTTTTAGAATGTTGCTTTAAGTGTGAAATTGAAACTCCGCGTGCTGGGCACGTTGTAGTTGTCGATACCGGCACCACCGGTACCACCTGCCGTCGAGGCCAGCACGGCGGGGTCGTTGCCGCGGTACTTGGTCAGCATCAGCAGGTTGCGCGCTGTGGCGGTGAGCGTCAAGCCCTTGATGGGCCAGGTGTGCTTGAAGTGGCTGCCGATGTCGTAACTCAGAGTCACATAACTCAAGCGGATATAGGAACCGTCCTCGATGAAGTTGGACGATACAGTCGAGTAGTAGGTGTTGATGAAGTAGGAGTCAAGCACGATGGGTGTGGTGTTCTTGACATAGGTCGTCGTCCCGTCAGGGCCAGGCACGGCCTGCACACCGTTGATGATGTACTCGCGGTTGCGGTAGCGGTCATACAGGCTGCTCATGCCGTTGGTGATCTGGCTGCGGCCCGTGACGTTGACCACGTCACCGCCCTTGCGGCCGTCGAACAGGAAAGACAGCGTCGCGTTCTTGTAGCGCAGTGTGCTGCCGATACCCAGCAGCCAGTCGGGCTCACGGTTACCGATGTAGAGGCCCTTGGCGGCGTTGATGATGGGATAGCCGTTCACGTCACACACGATGTTGCCGTCCGGGTCACGCACGTAGTCCTTACCCGAGATACCGGTCGAGGACTCGCCCAGGCGGGCAACGGGGAAGATGTCGCCATACTGGGTACCCTGGATTTCGGTGATGTCGTTAGGCAGATATTTCACCTTGCTGCGATTGAACGAGAAGTTGGCGAAGGCCGACCAGTTGAAGTCGGCAGTCTTGATGAGGTCCTGGTTCAGCGAGATTTCCATACCGTGGTTCTCCAGGCTACCCTCGTTGCGCGTCTGCAGAATGGTACCCGAGGCGGGCGACACGCGCACACTCACAATCTGGTTGTCAACCGTTGTCGAATAGTAGGCGATGTCCAGACGTGTCCAGTTGTGGAAGAAGCGCAGGTCAGCACCGATCTCCCATGACTTGGTCATCTCGGGCTCCAGGTCGATGGCGCGCGATGTGGTGGGATCCACACCGTAGCCGCCGTCGGGGAACAGGGTCCACTGCTTGTAGGTGTCGGTGAACAGGTAGCGGGGACTGTCCTTACCCACCTTGGCCCAGTTGCCGCGCAACTTGCCGTAACTGAACCAGTCGTTGGACAGGTGGAACAGTTCGCTGAAGATGACACCCGCCGTGATGGAGGGATAGAAGTAGTTGGTCTTGGACGCCTGCTTGAAGGCCGACGAACCGTCCATACGGCCTGTTACCGACAACTGCGCCATGCCCTTGTAGTCAAAGCGCAACTCACCGAAGTGGCCATACTTGTTATACTTGCTGTGGTACAGCGTCGGATGGTTGGCGATGAGCAGGTCACCGTTGGTGAAGTCGGTGTTGTTGAAACTGTAGAACTCACCGCCCAACTGGAAGTGCTCGTTATAGATCGAGGACTCCAGGCCCTTGGTCTCCTTGAACTCAAGACCGTACAGGGCACTCACGGTGTAGTCCTCGGCATAGGTGTGCTGATAGGTGGCGAGGAACTGCATGTTCAGCAGCGCGCCGCGCGAGGGCTGGAAACTGTAGGAACCGTAGCGGTCCTGCATATCCGACAGTTTGTTCTTCACGTCCTCGGCATTGGGGTCCACCAGGTCGCCGTCATAGATGCGGGGCACAGTGTAGGAGTCATACATCGAGTAACTCTTGTCATAGCCCATCTTGCCGGTGAACACCAGGTTCTTGATGGGCTCGTAACTGATTTGCCCGTTGATGACGAAGCGGTTGCCCTCGGTCTGGCTCCAGTCCATGAAGCGGCCGAAGTAGGGTGACACGGCGCCGTTGATGCGCTCGGTGTCCAGCAGGTTCTCCCAGTGGTCGTAGTAGGCCCACCAGTTCACATGGCCCTCCAGCGTGCGGTAGTCGCTCATGTCCTTGTTGATACCCCAGTTGTAGATGCTGGACATCGAGTTGCCGAAACCGCGCGAGGTGCGGTTCATGAAGTTGGCGCTCAGGCTGATGGTCACCTTGTCGCTGGGTTTATAGGAGCCCTTGAGCAGCACGTTGATCTGTTTGCGGTAGTCCTTGGGCACGATACCCTTGTTGTCGGTATACGATACCGAGGCGTAGGACGAGAATTTCTCCGTTCCGCCGCTCACGCTCACGTCATACTTCTGCAGGATACCTGTCTGCAGGAACTCCTTCAGGTTGTTGTAGTAGGTGTCGTTCTCGCTCAGATAGGGACCCCAGCCGCCGCTGCCCATGTTCTCCTTGTACATGCCCTTGGCACCGGGAATGAAGGTGGACTGGATTTTGGGCAGGCGGGCAGGCACGTTCAACTCCAGCGAGGCCGAAGCGGTGACGGTGATTTCACCGTTCTTGCCGCCGCTCTTGGTGGTAATCATGATGACACCGTTGGCGCCTTCCTGACCGTACAGGGCCGAGGCGGCAGCACCTTTCAACACGGTGATGTTCTCAATGTCGTTGGGGTTGAGGTCGGCCAGCGTCGAGGCACCGCCGCGTATGGCCATACCGTCGACAATCATCAGCGGCTCGTTGCTCTGTGAGTTGTTCATCGACGAGATGGCACGGATGATGACCTGTGTCGACGAGTTGGGCGAACTACCGCCGGTGCTCACCTGCAGACCGGCGATTTTGCCTTGCAGCGAGTTGGCGAAGTTGGTGGAACTGCCAGCGGTCACCTGTTCCTCGTCAAGGGACTGAACGGCGAAGTTCAGTTTCTTCTTCTCTTGGGTCTGGCCCATGGCGGTCACCACGACCTCGCCCAGCACTTGGGAATTCTCGTCAAGGACGATGTTGACCACGGTCTGCCCCGGGCCAATCTTCACGCTCCTGGGATTCATGCCCACGTAACTCACGTCGAGCACGTCCCCGTCCCCGGCCTCAATCGAGAAACGGCCGTCAATGTCGGTCGCCGTGCCGCGCGTTGTGCCGTGCACCTTGACCGTCGCGCCGATAATCGGCTCGCCGTCGCTCGACTGCGTCACCACGCCTGTCACAACGCGGGCCAGGCCCGGAAGCGACAAGAGGCTTAGGCAGAATAGCAAAAGTAACTGTTTTCTCATTCTTTAGTAGGTTTTATTGATTAGGTAATATTTGTTTATCTGGGTTGGTTATAGATTGAACTACAAACATACACATTATTTTTCTATTATTAAAACAGATACCCGTTTTTAACACAGAAACACCATATTTTTTTGATTTAGTAACAGTTTTTCAAGAAATTTTACTATTGCAACCCACGCAACACAACAACAAGGAGGGGCCGGATTCACAAGCAATCCAGCCCCTCCAATAAGTCTAATAAGTCTGATAAGTCCAGTCCGTCCAGTCTCTCCAGTATGTCCAGTCTCTCCAGCCTCTCCGGTTACTTGAACAGGTAGGTGGTCACGCTCTCGTGACCCAAGTAGAATGCCTTGGCCTTAACGACCTGGGGTTGCGTTTTGACGGGCACGGGCGCTGTCCAGCGCGGTGAGTCGATGGTGGGTTCGCTGCCGTCGAGGGTATAGGTAACCATCTCGTCGGGGTACTGCGTGTTGATGAGCAGCATGCCGTCGGCCACCTTGATGCCCGGAGGACCAACACGGAAGTTGAAGCCCATACTGTTCAGCAGGGGCAACTCGCGCGTGCCGATTTTCAGGTTATACTGGTGACGGGCCTCGTTGTAGGCCTCGTTATCGGCAAGATTCTGGCTCCACTCGGGAGCAGCGGTCCATGCGCGCTCACTCACGCCCATCATCTTGGGCAGCATCATGTACTGCACCTGGTCAAAGTTGCGCAGTGTCTCGCCCCACAACTGGGCCTGGATGCCGATGATGTTGTTGGGACGCTCAAGTTTCGCTTTGCCCTCGCTTGCCGTGGTGATGTCGATGGGGGTGCCGTCAACAGCCGTGCGGGCGCTGGCATAGAGGTTGGTGGGCAGGGCGCTCCAGGCGTCAAACTCGTCGACCTTGCCGCCCCAGTGCAGTCCTTGCTCGTTCTGGTGCCAACTGTAGCCCATATCCAGGTAGAAGTTGGTCACGTTGGACAGAATCACGGGATAGCCGTCGTTGGCCAGGCGATAGGGCACGTCGCTGCGCGAGCCCACGGTGCTCCAGGCGTTCACGCCGGCCACGCGCGGAATCATCAGCGCATTGTACTCGGGGGTGTTGTCCAGGCCGATTTCCTGCCAGCCCTCGATGCGGATTTTGCGGGCCTCGAGCAGGGTGCTGATGCGTTTCAGGAAATAGGCATGCACGTCGTGCTGGTCCTTGAGGCCTTCGCGCTGCATGAGCGCCTGCACGTCGGGGCTCTGGTCCCATGCGCCGCGGGCCACCTCGTCGCCGCCCAGGTGGACGACCTCGAGTTTCAGGCCGGCTTCCTTGTACATCTGCTGCAACTCACCGACCACATAGTCGATGAACAGGTAGACGTCGTCGCTGGCCACGTTGAGCACATTGTCGTGATAACTCTGGGCCGAGGTGTAGACCGAGGTGTTCTTCTCGTCCCACAGGCGGTACTGCTTGGCAGTGGGGTTGCTCGCTGCACGGTTCTTCATCGCCACGATAGCGGCGCGGGCGTGGCCCGGCGTCTCAATCTCGGGGATGATGTTCACGCCGTGTTTCCAGGCGTAGCGCAGCAGGTCGATAAACTCGCTGCGGGTGAGATAGCCGTTGGCGCACTGCGACAGGTCGTCGGGGTTGCCGTTGCCGTCAAATATCTGTGCCAGATAGCCCTTCTCGTCGAGCGTGGCGCCGCGGCGTGCGGCCACCTGGGTCAACTCGGGCAGGCCGGGAATCTCCAGGCGCCAGGCCTCGTCGTCGGTGAAGTGGAACTGCAGCGTGTTGATCTTGTAGTATGACAGCAGGTCAATCAGCCGTTTCATCTCGGCAGGACCGGCCACATAGTTGCGGGCGACGTCAAAGTGCATGCCGCGGTAGCCGAAGTCGGGCCAGTCGATCACGAAGCAGTTCTGCAGGCGGTGGCCCTTGCTGTGGTCCAGTGCGGCGATGAGGGTCTTCACGCCGTTCATCAGGCCGGCACTCGTCGCTCCGTGGATGGTGATGCGTCCGTCATGCACGCGCAGGCTGTAGTACTCGCGGTTGGTGCTCATCTTCTTGTCGAGCAGCAACTCGATGACGGTGTTCTGGCCGCTGGACACATAGATGCCGCGTTTCTTCAGTTCGTCGGTGAGCAGGTTCTTGACACGGCGGTAGCCGCCCCACTGGAAAAACTTGCCGTACTTGATGGTCACGATGCTGCCCACCTGGGTGAAGCCGTCCTCGATGTCGACCTCCTTGGGGGTGGGGAAGATGTCATAGTCGTTGCCCGTATAGCCGTCGCCAAAACTGTTGATGGCCGCGTTGTAGGCATACATGTAGTTGCCGTCGGGATAAGCCTTGTGGTCGCGCCACTGGCCGGGCTTGTCGAGCGGCGAACGCTTGATGTTCACCGCAATGGGGTGAGCCATGTCACCATCCATCACCACATGGCCACCGGCGGGCATGTAGCACTTGTTGATGACGGCACCGCCCATCACCATCTCCACCACCAGCGAATCACCGGCGGCGATGGGTTTGTAGTTGCCGTTGGGCTTGACGCGGTAATAGGTCGTCGACACCTCCTCGATGTCCACAGGACAGCCTGCAGGCACGGTCACCTGGCGAGAGAACTGGTTGAAAAAGAACTGCCAGTTGTCGCCGAGCGGCTGCTTGCTGATGTTCTTGATGACAAAGCGGGAGTTGTAGTTGTTAGCCGACGTGTTGTTCTGTCCCATGTGCCAATCCACGGCGATGGGCGACTGGGCGCTCATCGTCATGGCTGCCAGCAGGCAGGCCAGGGTAGTCAATAACTTGATTGTTCTCATTGTAATATATCGTTTTGTTGTAATATGCTGTCCAGCAGACATTCACAGGAGTCTTCCAGCAGGTCGAGCACCAATTCAAAGCCCTCACTGCCCTCGTAGTAGGGGTCGGGCACATAGTCGTAGTGGGGATAACGGCGGATGTAGTCACCCATCATTACCACCTTGTTCTGTTGCTCGATGGTCGCGGCACGGTCACACAACTCGTCCACGTTGCCGGCATCCATGCCCACGATGAGGTCAAAGTCCTCAAAATCACTGGCCTGCACGCAGCGGGCACGGTGAGTCAACTCATAGCCGCGCGGGCGGGCATGCACACGCATCCGCTTGTCGGGCAGGTCGCCGACGTGCCACCCGCCGAGGCCTGCCGAGTCGATATGGAACCGTTCGGTCAGCCCACGGGCATCCACCAAGCGCTGCATCACCGCCTGGGCTGCCGGCGACCGGCAGATGTTGCCCAGACACACCATGAGCACGCTGTATTTTCCTGATGCTGTCATTTTGAAGGTGCAATATTACAAAAAAACGATGAAATTTGACACTCGTGCCACTGGTTTTTTCATTATTTGTACCCGTTGGCGGAATTAAGCGAGCGCATACTTAATCCTGCCGATGGGCTTGTGATTAATCTTGTTGATGTATTGTGAAACAGTAAAGGCGCTCACTTTACTGATGATTCTCGTGAAGAATCCCTGA
>Ga0310695_10000979_pt1 | contig 69963 bp, 54 predicted proteins | sample RumenRJG_04DNA_FD_203882 | JGI IMG/M metagenome (GOLD analysis project Ga0310695, IMG submission 203882) | Bovine rumen microbial communities from Lethbridge, Alberta, Canada - RJG_04 (v2) (version 2) | ecosystem: Host-associated > Mammals > Digestive system > Stomach > Rumen | place: Canada... | reverse complement strand
ATTGCCTCTACGCCGATCCGTCGGAGGCGGAGGAAGGCGTCCTCGCCCGCTTCCGCGCCGATCCCGCCTCGATCGCCACCAACCCGCCCGCCGGAACCCGCCCGTTCGTCCTCTGGATGCACCAGACAACGGAGCGCGCTCCCGCCGCCTACCGCCGACCCCTGTTCGAGAACTTCCCCGCCGCGAGGAACCCCGCCGTGTCCGAACCCCACGCGGAGAGCGCGGCGGCCGCCGCGTCCGAACCTCACGCGGAGTCCGCGGAGGGCGCGGAGTGAGATTTCGTCTGGCGTCCGGCGCCTGGCATCGGGCGAGACGCGAGACGCCAGACGCAAGACGACGAGACGACAAGACGACAAGACGACGAGACTACGACCGTGAAACCTGACGACAGCGAGCGGCGAAGCCGCGACACCCGGCCGCAGCCGGCGTGGCGGAAGCCGCGCCGTGCAAGGCCGCCCGACCCGCAGCCGGCGCGGCTCGAGCCGCGCCGTGCAAGGCCACCCGACCCGCTGCCGGCGCGGCGCAGGTCAGGCGTCCGCGAACAAGTCGGCGAGGCGCACTTCGGACTGGACGACGTCGGCGTTTTCGTTCGGACGCAGTCCGGTGGCCGTGACGAGCGTGACGTGAACGGTTTTCCGCACACCGAAGGCCCGCTGGTAGGCGGACACCTTCGCAAGGAGTTCCGAGCGGTATTTCGACGAAACGGCGAACAGGTCGGAGGCATACTTCATTTCGCAGAGGTTCGCGATTCCGTCGGCGCGGTCGAGGACGAGGTCGATCTGGGCGCCGGGCTCGCCGTCCGGGCCGGGCGGGATCCGGGCGGCGTGAACGGCCGTCGAGACGCCCGCGATGCCGAGGGCGCGCTTGATCTGGGGGACGTGCTGCAGGCAGAGCCGCTCGAAGGCGAGGCCGCTCCACGTCGCGCGGGCGTGGGACGACGCGCCGGCGAGCCAGTTGCCGCGTCCGACCCGGGAATCGTCCGCGAGAAACCGGATGTGGAAGAGCGTGAACGGATCGAGGAGCTGCCAGAGCGAGTCGCGCTCCTTTTTTCCGGGAAACCGGTAGCGGCGGACGAACCCGCAGGATTCCAGGTCCTCCAGAATCCGGGAGAACGCCCCGTTGTCCTCCTGCCCGACGGCGGCCAGAAGTTCCTCCCGCGTCATGCCGGCGCTCCGTCGCGCCATCGCCTCAACGGTGGCGACGTAGGGCTCGGGGCGGCGGAAGAGCGAGGCGTAGAGCCGTCCGAACTCGCGGTGCAGTCCGCCGGTTTCGCCGAAGCAGAGCCGGTCGACGGCCTGCGCGGGGCTTTCGCCGCGCCGGACCAGGCTCCAGTAGAACGGGATTCCGCCGAACGCCAGATAGAGGTCGGCCAGCTGCCGGTCGGACAGGCGGAGCCCTTTCGCGGCGGCGAAACGACGGCATTCGCCGAGCGTGAAGGGCACGAGCCGGACCAGATGCGTCAGGCGGTCGTGGAGCCCGCCGTAGTTGTCGACGATCTTCCGCACGATCCACGACGCCGCCGAACCGCAGACGACCAGGACGATGTCGTCCCGCCCCGATGCCCATCCGTTCCAGAAATGCTCGAGCGCCGGCATGAACCGGGCGTTCGGCGTGTCCATCCACGGCAGTTCGTCGAGGAAAACGACCTTGCGGCCGCGCCGGCGGGACAGGGCGTCCGCGAGCGAACCGAACGCGGCGATCCAGGTCGCGGGCGGCGGGCCCTGCGTTCCGAAGGCCCGCCGCATCGAATCGGCGAACGCCTCCAGCTGGTCCTTCATGCCGCCTTCGGAAAGCCCCGCGTGCTGGAAGGCGAAGCGGTCGCCGAACGCCTTGCGGACGAGAAACGTCTTGCCCACGCGCCGCCGCCCGTAGACCGCGACGAATTCTGGCCGCCCGGAACGGAGCGCCTCTTCGAGCGTCCGCAGCTCTTCGTCGCGCCCGACGAGCGGCTCGGCGAGCTTCACCATCGCTTTCGTTGTCTTCATGGCGCGGGAGTCTACAATCGTTTTTGCGGAAAGTCAATCAAAAATAGAGTTAGCGCAAAAACGACAATCCTCGTCCCACCCGGCCCTCCTCGCCCATTGCCATTGTCATTGCTGGCATTGCCGATTGTTGGACATTGAGAGTTGATGGACAATCCCGCCACCCCGCCATGCCATCCCAAGTCCCCCTCGTCCCCACGGTCCCCCAAGTCCCCTTGAACCCTCGCGCGAAGTCCGCCAAGTCCGCTAAGAAAGAGGAATCGAAATGATGACAACTCTGTTCGCCGTGTCCGTTCTGGCGCTCGCCGTTCTCGCGGTCCGGCTCGTCGCGGTCCTGGCCATCCGGCTCTTCACGAAGCGGCGCCCGCCGCTTTGCACTCGCTTCACCGTCGCCGTCGCGGTGGTGGCGGTCGGAATCATCGCCCTCGGGCAAGCGGGCCTTTCGACGGAATACTACCGTCAGCGGTCGATCATCAAGATACTGGCTGAATCCATCGGAGAGGACCAGCACGTCGTGGAAAAGCACCTTGGACCGGGACGGCGCTACCCGGATTCTCACACATCCGTTTCCATGGTGCTCCCCGACTACGCAACAGACGGAATCGTCGAAGTCTGGGTCTACGATACCGGAGTCTGGTATAGCTGGTACCGGCCTGCGAATCGCGTCCTGGCCTGCTTCGACGAAAACGGTCGCCTTGTCCGATGGATACTCGATTTCTGATCCCGCCACCCCGCCACGCAACTTTACCCTTTCAACCCCTTCAACCTCTTCAACCCTTCAACCTCTTCTACCCGATGGAACCTGATGACATCGAGCGGCTCTGCCGCGACACCCGGCCGCAGCCGGCGCGGCGCGAGCCGAGCCGTGCAAGGCCGCCGGACCCGCAGCCGGCGCGGCGCGAGCCGAGCCGTGCAAGGCCGCCGGAGCCCGCCCCGATCCTCCTCCTCGGCCTCGCCGACGCGGAGCTCGAGCGCGAGATGCGCCGCGCGATCCCCGGCCGGCCGCTCGTCGCGGCCCGCTCGCGCCGGGAGGCGCGCGAGGCCGTGCTCGCCGGCCCCGCGCCGGCCCTCGTCCTGCTCGACGCCGACGCCGTCGGGCGCGCGGCCGCCGCGGCGCTCTGCCGCCGCCTGCGGCTCGCCGAGGCCCGCGCCGGCTCGCCCCGAGCCCACATCGAGCTCCGGCTGCGCGACCTTTCGCCGCGAGCCGTCCGCGCCGCCCTCGCCGCGGGCGCGGACGAGGTCCGCCCGCCGCTTCCCGCCGCCGCCCTCGCCGCGCTGCTCGCCGCCAAGGCGCCGCCCGTTCCCGCGGACGACCCCGACGCCGCGGACGACGTCCGCATCGACCCCGCCACGGGCGAGGCGCTCCTCGCGGGACGGCCGCTCGCGCTCACCGAATCGGAGGCCGCCGCGCTGCGCGTCCTCGTCGCGTGGAACGGCCGCCCCCGCACCCGCTGGCAGCTCCTGCGCGACCTGCGCGGGGACGCCGCCGCGAGCGCGCAGCTGCGCGCCGTCGACAGCCTCGTCGCCGACCTACGCGCCAAGCTCGGCCCGGCCGCGTGGCGCCTCGAGACCGCCTGGGGCGTCGGCTACCGTTGGAACGCCGCCCCCGACCGCGCCGCGGACCTCGCGGCCGCCGCGGGCCGCGCCCGCCACCGCCTCGCCGCCGCGGGCGGAGGCGCCCTCCTCCTCGCCCTCGCATTTCTACTCCGCCCGGCATCCGACCGCCCGACCGCCCCGACATCGGGCGCTCCGGCTTCGAACGCCCCGACAGCGGACGCGCCGCAGGTTGCCTCCAGTGCCGCGCCCGCCGAATCCGGCGCTCATTCAGCATTCAGCATTCAGCATTCAGCATTCCCGCCCGACCCCGCCGTCCTCGCCCTGCGCGCGGCCTTCGCCCTTCCGGCCGACACGCCCCCCGCCGTCGGCATCGCCGTCCCCCCCGCCTCGGACCTGCTCACCTCCTCCGTCCCTCCGCCAGACGACTTCCGCCTCTGACGGCTCTTCTGCAACAACAACGAACGGAGAGAACCATGCGAAAATCATCCGCCCGCCCACGCCAGTTCCTCAATCGCAGAGGAGCCAAACGCCTCGCCCTCCTCGTCCCCCTCCTTGCCCTCGCCGCCGCGCCCGCGCGCGCCGAAGACCCCGCCACGCGGAGTCCGGCCGTGGATGAAACGCACGCGGAGTCCGCCGAGGCCGCGGAGTCCGAATCACACGCGGAGAACGCAGAGAGCGCAGAGCCCACCGACGCCGGATGGACGCCGCTGCTGCTCCAAGTCGGCTGGCCGTCCGGGGACTTCGACGAATCGTCCCTGAAGGACGTCTACGGCCTTTCGCTCGGATTGTTCACCGCCGCCGCGGACGACGTCGTCGGCGCCCAGTTGTCCTTGGGACTTCCGGCGGCCCGCGGAACCGTCTGGGGCGTCCAGGCCGGTCTGTTCGGGGCCATTTCGGAACGGCGTGCGAACGGCGTGCAGGTCGGCGGCGTGTTCGCGGGTTCGGAGCGCGGCTCCGGCATCTGCGCAGCCGGGCTGCTGGCGGTCGACGAACGTCTGGACGGCCTCTGCATCGGCGGACTGATGGCCGGCGCGGACCGGCTGGAAGGCGTGGCGCTGGCCGGACTGCTCGCCTCCGCGGGCACGGGGCACGGCGTCGTCGCCGCCCTGGGCTTCACGTCCACGGGCAACGCGCTCGCCCTGGCCAACGCCCCGTCGGAGCCCTTCACCGGCATCCAGATCGCGGGCATCGGCAATTTCGGAACGGATGTGCGGGGCGTGCAGCTGGCGCCGTTCTTCAACGTCGCCGAGAAACTCCAGGGCGCCCAGATTGGATTCATCAACCGGGCCTGGGACGGCTGGGGCGTCCAGATCGGTCTCTTCAACCTCTTCGGAAGCGACGACGACAAGACCTTCTTTCCCATCGTCAACGCACGGTTCTAGGAACAACTACGACAGCATGACCTACACACCCATCTCTCCCGCCTCCTTCGCGCCACCGTCGCCTCCACGCTCCTCTAGGGGCCGCGCCCGGACGCCGCGCGCGGCGCTTGCCCGCGCGCGCGGCGGCGTGCTAGTATTGGCGGGCGTCCGGGCGCACGAGCCCCGGCGCGCCCTCCCCCATGCCCTCCATCGCGTTCCTCGAAAAGGTCTTCCTCGACCGCCGCGCCAGCACGGCGGCGCTCCGGGGCGTGGAGTCCTTCAACCTGCGGCTCCTCCGCGAGCTGTGCGGGCTCGGCGTCCGCACGACGCTCTTCGTCGAGCCGTCCTGGGCGGGAATCGTCGCGCGCGAGGCGCCCGGCGCGGAGAACCTCCGCGTGGTCCCCTGCGCCGGCCTCGGCTCGTCCCTCCTCGCGGGCCTCTCCGCGGCGCGGGCGATCCGCCGGCTGGCGCGCCGCGAGGGCGCGTTCGACGCGCTGCTCCTGGGCAACGTCGCGAACCGCCTCCTCCCCGCGCTGTGGGGGCTGCGCGCGGGGCGCGACTTCCGCCGCGCGACGCTCGTCGCGCATCGCGAGACGTCCCCGCGCTTCCTCCGCGCGATCCGCCGCCTGCCGGGCCGCGTCGTCGCCGTGAGCGAGCCCGTCGCCGCCGGCTTCCGCGGCAAGGGCCTCGCGGCGGACGTCGTCGTGGACTACGGCGTGATGGGCGCGGACCGGTTCCATCCGCCGGAGGCGCCGCGCCCGGCGGACGCCCCGGTGCGCTTCTGCGTCGTCGGCGCGCTCGAGAACGCCTGGAAGGGCGCGGACACGGCGCTTGCGGCGTTCCGCCTCCTGCCGCCCGCGGTGCGCGCGCGCTGCGAGCTGCACCTGATGGCCTACCGCGAGCCGCCCGCGTTCCCGGACGACCCGGGCGTGGTCGCCCACGCGTGGCGCGACGCCGGCGGCATTCCGGAATTCCTGCGCGGGATGGACGCGATCCTCGTCCCCTCGCGCGACGAGGAGGTGATGCGCGAGACGTTCTCGCAGAGCGCCGTGCAGGGGATGCTCACCGGGCTCCCCGTCGTCCATTCGCCGATCCCGGTCCTCGCCGAGAAGTTCGACCGCGGCGGCGGGCTGTGCGCCCGCACGCCGGAGGAGTTCGCCGCCGCGATGGAGCGGCTCGCCATCGATCCGGCGCTCCGCGCGCGCCTCGGCGCCGAGGCGCGCGCCACGGCGCTCGCGCGCTATGTCTGGGACTCGTCGCGCTTCCTGCGCGAACACCTGGTGCCCGCGACATGAGGATCGCGCGCGAAAGAATCCCCGGCGGCCGGCTCTGGCTCGCCGTCTCGCGCCCCGAGGCGGAGGACGTCCGGCGCTTCGTGCTGGCGGGCGCCGTTCCGGCGGACGCCCGCGTGCTGCACCGCTCGTCGCGCTGCTCGGTCCGGCTCGTGGACGTGCCCGGCGCCGGCCGGTGCATCCTCAAGGAGGCCGGCGTGATCCGCGGGCGCGGCCTTGGCCACCGCCTCGAAAGCGCGTTCAAGCTGCGCTTCGTGCACCGCGGGCTGCGGACGATGCGCCTCGCGGGGCGCTTCGCCGACGCCGGGATCCGCACGTTCGCGCCGCTCGCGTTCTGGACCGACTCGCGCGGCGGCATCCGCAACTTCCTGCTCTACCGCTTCCTCGAGGGCGAGATCGTCGGCGACCGCTGGATGGGCGAGCTCGCGTCCATCTCGCCGACGAAGGAGGGCCTCGAGCCGCCGCCGCCGGAGGCGCTGCTCGCGTTCCTTTCGCAGGCCGGCGCGCTCGTGCGCGACCTGCACGAGGCGGGGTTCGTCCACACCGACCTGCACCCGAAGAACTTCGTCTCGCCGGACGCCCTGCGCGGCGCCGGTCCGCTCGCGCTGATCGACCTCGACTCGGCGCGCGCGCCCTTCGCGCCCGGCCGCCGCGCGCTCTTCACCGTGCGGATGCGCTCCTTCCGCCGGCTCGCGCAGTGCTTCCGGAGCGAGGACGACCCCGGGCTGCGGGCGTTCGTCCGCGCCTACTCGCGCGGCGACCCGGAGACCGAGGAGGCCGTCCTTCGCGCCCTGCGCTTCTGGCGCGGCCGCCGCCAGCGCAGTACGCTCGACCGCATCCGCGCATGGCTGCGCTGCCCGCCGCCGCGCCCCGTCGCCGCGCGCGGGCGCCGCGCCTGCGACCTCGTCTTCTCGATCGGCTGGGACTGCAAGTGCTCGGGCGCGCTCCGGCGCGCGGGCCTGCAGCACTTCTCGTATCCGTTCGACTGGCTCGTCGGCGCGCCGGCGGCGGCGCGCGCGCGGATCGTCGCGGAGGGCTTCCGCGGCTGGTTCGAGCTCTCCGACCTGGAGGACCGCGGCCCCGCCCCGTTCAACCGCTTCGCCGCCGTGAAGCGCATCGCGCGGCACCGCGTCTCCGGGCTCGAGTTCCGCCACGACTTCCCGGTGGAGGGGACGCTCGCCGACGGCTACGGCGAAGCCGCCGCCAAGTACGCCCGCCGCACCGCGCGCCTCCTCGCGGCGCTGGAGAGGGCGGAGCGCCCGCTCGCCGTCTTCTGCGACGGCTACGGCTGTCCGCCCGTCTCCCTCGCGGAGCTGGAGGAGGCCCGCGCGATCCTCGCGGCGCGGTTCGGCGACAAGGTCGAGGTGCTCGGCATCTTCGACGACCGCCCCGGCGCGGCGCACGAGGCCGCGGAGGAAGTGTCTGCGGACGGCCGAACCGTGCGCTGGTCGCTCCCGTGCGAGAAGCGCGTGCCCGACGGCCTCGAGGTGAGCGCCCGCGTCGTCTCCCGCTTCCTCGCCGCGCGCATCGCCTGCCCCGACCCCCACACGCCCGCCGAGCGCCGCGAGCGCCGCCGCGCCGAGCGCCTCGCCGTCTACGACAAGTACAAGGCGCGCACGTGGCTGGGCATGGTCCGCAACAAGATGCTCTTCCGCCGCTACCGGCGCCTGGGGAAGATCCTCCAGAGGAAGGGCATCATCCCCGCCAACCGCCCCGGTCTGCGGTAGCGCCCCGGGACATCGCGTCCCGCGCGTCGATCCGGTGCTCTCCGTGGCGGGGTGCGGACCCCGCCACGGAGACCGGGAAGATTCTTGTAACAATCCGCCTCGATTTCGTGTAGAATAGGCCGCCGAACGCGCGAGCCTCCGCCCTCCGGGCGGCGAAGGCCCTCGAACCTGCCCCCGAACTGTCCATGAACCCCCTTCTCCGATTCATTCTCTCGGCCGCGCTCCTCGTCCTCGCCGAGGCGGGGTGCGGCGGCAGGCGCCCGCCGTCCGCCGCCGCCGATCCGAACGCCCCGCTCGTGCTCGTCACCACCGGCCAGACGCCGCCATACTCCTACCGCGACGAGGCGACCGGCGAGATCGTCGGCGAGGAGATCGAGATCGCCCGCGCCGCCGCCGAAAGGCTCGGGCGCGCGCTCGAGGTCCGCATCGCCCGGTTCCCCGAGCTGCTGCCGATGGTCGGCGCCGGCGAAGCGGACCTGGCCGCGTCGGGGATCACGATCACCGAGGGCCGCCGCCAGACGGTGGACTTCTCCGAGCCCTTCGTGACGGAGGGCGGCATGTTCCTCTACCGCGCGGGCGAGACGGAGCCGACGATGTTCCGCGCCGAGCGGATGCGCGTTGCGACGATCGACGCCTCCACCTACGACTTCTACCTCACGTCGCACGGCATCGACCCGATGCGCTACGAGACGTTCGACGCGGCCATGGAGGCCTTCCGCGAGCGGCGCGCCGACACCGTCTTCTACGACAGCTGCACGGCCCGGCTCGTCGCGGAGGAGTCCGGCGGGGCGATCGCGGCCTCCCCGCTGCAGACGCGCGAGAACTTCGGCATCGCGGTCCGGAAGGGCAACGCCGAGCTCAAGGCCGCCCTGGACGCGGCCATCGCGGAAAGGAGCGCGCCATGAGGACGGACGGGCAGCGGCGCCTGGCCTGGCGCCTCGTAGGAGCGGTGGCGCTCGCGTTCGCCGCGTCGATGGTGCTCACGTGGACGCTCCACGAGCGGATGTCGCAGAAGGAGATGCGCCGGCTCGTCGACAACGTCTTCGACGACGTCGCGGTCCACATCCGCGAGCGCGTCGACGGCCGCATGCTGCGCCTCGCGGCCGCCGTGCGCGACCGCGTCCTCGAGATGCGGGACGAGGCGTGGTGGGCCGACCCGGACGAGTCGAGCCGCCGTCTCCGGGCCCTCGCCGGGGACCTGGGCGTGGACGAGATCTGCGTCGCCGACGCGAAGGGCCTGCTCACGCACAGCGCCCGCCGCGAGCAGGTCGGCGCGCTCGACTTCACCACGGCGGAGGGGCAGGCGCGCGAGTTCGCGGTCCTCCTGCACGACAAGTTCGAGCTGGCGCAGACGCTGCTGCCGGACACGCTCCGCGGCGAGGTCGTGAAATACGTCGGCCTCTGGATCCCGGACGGCGGCTTCGTCCAGGTCGGCGCCCGCGATCGGACGATCCGCAACCTCGCGCGCACCGCGGTCACGGGCCTCACGCACGGCTGGCACGTGAGCGGCAGCGACGGCGGCATCTTCATCACCACCGGCAACGGCACGATCATCTCCCACCCCGAGGCCGGGCGCGAGGGCGGGCAGTGGCGCAACCCCGGCAGGGACTTCTACTGCGCCCGGCGCGACATCGAGGGCTTCCCGGTCTACGTCGTGATCCCGCGGCGCACGGCCATCGTCGAGCGGCGCGTCCTCGTCGGCACCTCCGCGTTCCTCAACGGCATGGCCCTCGTCCTCGCCTCCGTCCTCGTCGGGATCGTCATCGCGGGATGGGTGCGCGCCCAGGCCCGCGCGCGCCGCGCCAAGGAGCTGGCGATGGCCGCCGACATCCAGGAGAACGCCATCCCGCGCGTCTTCCCGCCCTTCCCCTCGGAGAAGCGCATCGACCTGTTCGCCAACATGAAGCCCGCGCGCGAGGTGGGCGGCGACTTCTACGACTTCTACTTCACGGCGCCCGGCCGGCTCGCCTTCCTCGTCGCCGACGTGAGCGACAAGGGCGTCCCCGCCGCGCTCTTCATGATGCGCGCCAAGACGATCCTCAAGAACCTCGCGCAGTCCGGCCGTCCCCTCGTCGACGCCGTGACGGAGGCCAACGACGCGCTCTGCGAGGGCAACGCCGCGAACATGTTCGTGACCTCGTGGATCGGCGTGATCGAGCTCGACACGGGCCTCGTGCGCTACGTGAACGCGGGCCACAACCCGCCGATCGTCCTGCGCGCGAAGGACGGCACCGCCGACTACCTGCGCTCGCGTCCGGGGCTGGTCCTCGGCGCGATGCCGGGGGCGAGGTATCGCCCCGGCGAGATCGCCCTCGAGCCGGACGACGCGATCTACCTCTACACCGACGGCATCACCGAGCAGACCGACCCGAACGGCGAGCTCTTCGGCGAGGCGCGGCTGCAGGCCTTCCTCGAGGACGGGGGCTTCCTCGCGCATCCGGAGGCCTGCACCGGCGCCGTCCTCGCGGGCGTCGAAGCCCACGCCGCCGGCACGGAGCAGTCCGACGACCGCACCCAGCTGCTGCTCCGCTGGCGAGGCCGCGACGGCGGGGAGAGGCCCCGGAGCGACGTCTCCGGCGAGATCTCGTAACCCGTCCCCCCGGTTTCGTGTATACTCCGTGACATCGCGGTGCGGAATGCCGCGAACCTTCGAACCACCGGCCGCGGAGCGGCCACCGAGAACAAGGACAGCACCATGAGCGGATTTGGCGGCTTCGCGCCGATTTCAAACAACAGCACGGTCAACCAGCCGGCGATCCAGCCCGGCGGCGTCGAGCCGCCGCCGAATGCGCCCGCGCCGAACGAGCCCCCGCAGGAGGCCCCCGCCGGCGTTCCCGGCGGGGACGCCGCGGCGCAGGAGCTCGTCCGCTCGCTGGACGTCCTGCTCGCCCGCGCCGGCAAGGCCGCCGGGCGGACCGTCGACGAGGCGGCGATCGCCAAGCTCGCCAAGGGCGCGAAGTTCGGCAAGGCGACGGTGGACTCCCTGCGCGCAACGGCGAAGGCCGCCAACGAGGCGATGCGCGTTCTCGACTCCTTCACCGGCGAGGATTTCGCCAACGCCATGGAGGTGAATCAGGACACGGGCGTCGTCGACTGGAACAAGTACAGCTACGTCGGAAAGTCCGTCAAGGCCGCTCTCGACAAGCAGCAGGCGCTCTCCGACGCCCTCACGAAGCTCCTCAACGACCTGCCGGCGAATGCCACGGCCGACCAGCAGGCCGCCCTTGAGGAGGCCATGCTCCAGTGCGACCGCCGCATCGGCGAAATCGAGACGGTGATCCTCGAGCTCACGAACATCGCCAAAGACGGGCTGGACGACGTCGACGACAGGCAGCAGGCGACGCTCGACCGCCGGGTCGCGGACCTCGCCGACGAGAAGGCGCTTCAGATGCACGACCGCTCGCAGGCGATCGCGGCGTTCCAGCGGCAGCTGGCCCCGGTCCTGAAGCAGCTCGACGACTTCGACGCCCATCCCGGGCAGCCCGCCACGAAAGCGCAGCTGACGACCTTCCGGAACCGGATCGCCGAGGCGAGGAACGCCATCGCGGGCGCCGCGAAGAGCGGCGTCGTCCGGATCCCGAAGGCGGGCGGCGGCACGCGCGAGCTCTTCGTGGACCGCTCGTTCCTCGACGAGGCGGCGAAGCTGCTCGGCGAGGCGGAGACCAAGCTCAAGAAGCTGCGCGAGAGCGCCGCGCTCGACCTGCGCCGGAGGTTCGTCCGGAAGGACGTCGGGTTCCCTTCCGTCGATCTGCTCCAGCCGAAGTTCGCCGCCCGGCTGCGCCAGTTCGGCACGACCCCGGAGGAGCAGCGGAAGTGCGCCGCCGTCGCGGACCTCGTCGAAGGCATCGAGAAGTTCCGCAAGGCGCTGTACGCCTACGCCGAGAAGCCGTCGGGCTCCAACAAGAACGCCGCCCTGTCCGCGCTGGAGGACCTCCGGGACGACGACGTGAACACGGCCTGGCATGAAGGCCTCGATTTCCTGGCGGGCGCCAACGTGCCGGCCGCCCTGAAGCGCGACGAAGAACTGTGCGACGCCTTCCAGAAATTCCGCTTCGCCTTCCTCGACGACAAGTCCCTGAAAATGCTCAAGCGGCAGTTCGAGGACATCGCGCTCTGCACCTACGTGATCATGGACCACCTGCAGGCCCTGGCCGCCCGCGCCAAGTCCTCCGCGGAACTCGGCGGCTCCGGCGCGGTCCGCGCCGTCTTCTTCGGGGAGGGCTCCTTCACCACACTCGTCGAGTCGCGCGTCCACGGCTACGCCGACGGCGACATCGACCCGGCGCTCGACGACCGCAACGTCGTCGAGTCGCGGCAGCTCGGCAGCGGCGGCTTCAACACCGTCGAACTCGTCACCTTCAAGGACGGCACGAAGCGCGTCTTCAAGCCCGAGTTCGCCGGACGCCTGGCCGCGGAGAACTCCCCCATCCTCACGGGCCTCGTGGGCCAGCTCGACTCCCGGCAGGAGCTCACGCGCATCAACCGGGCCGTCAACCGGACGGCCGACGCGCTCGGCCTCGGCGACGTGATGGTCGGGACCACGGCCGGCACCCACAACGGCGTCTTCGGCATGTACATGGAGCTCGCGCCCGGCACGGAGGCCCGCCGCCTCGCCCGCGACGTGGGCCCGCGCTTCGACGCGGACGGGAACAAGATCTCCCTCGGCACCGACGAGATCAAGGCGCTTCCCCCCGACCAGCGCCGGCTCGTCCGCGGGCGCATGATGCGGCAGCTCAACCGCCTCCACTGGTTCGACGCCATCACCGGCCAGGGCGACCGCCACAACGCCAACTACATGGTCCAGGTGAAGCCCGACCTCACCGTCGTCGTGAAGGCCATCGACAACGACGCGAGCTTCGGCGCGACCCGGACGGGCCTGACCAAGTTCCTTCTGCCCCCCGCGATGGCCGAGGACTACACGAAGCGGGTCGGCACCCTCTCGCTCGCCTACGGCACCAAGAGCAAGCTCGCGCTGGACGCGGCGACGAAGGGGGACCCCGGCTACAGGAAGCTGAAGGACGGCTCCATCGAGATCGACGTCTCCAAGGCGAAGTCCCCGCTCACGGTCTGCGGCCTCTACAATACGACCGCGTTCCACCAGGCCACCGTCCCGGACGAGATGGACTACGAGCTCTGCCAGAAGCTGAAGGGGCTCAAGGAGGGTCGGGATCGCGAGGAGCTCCTCAAGGACTGGGCCGACCGGCTCGGCGGCCCCCGTTCGCAGCAGTACCGCAACGCCAAGACCCGCCTCGACGAGGCGATCGCGTGCGCCGAACGGCTGGAACAGGAAGGCAAGGTCTACCGCGCCGAGGACTGGGAGAGCGACGCCGTGCAGAAGCGAATCCTCGAAGCCGAACTCCCGCAGAACCTCACCTTCGAATCCTCGCAGAACCCCGTCGGCGGAACCATCGTCCAGGCGCCGACGGGCAACGCGGGACGCACGCTCGTCGCCGACTACCAGTACATGATGGCCGGCAGCCTCTACGTCCGCGACTTCGGCAAGTGGGAGTAGCGCGCCCGCACCCCGCCACGGAGGGGACGACTTGGCGACCCGGCGACTTGCCGACTTGGCCCAAGTCGACGGGTCGACCAGTCGCCAAGTCGAAAGGCCCCTGAATCGGGAAGCGGCGCGGGGCCGAGCGGAGCGAGCGGAAGACCGGCGCGGGCGGGCCCCGCGGATGCGCGGCAGAGCCGCGCCCGCGGGGCCCGCGAAGAGGGGCTAGATGCCGATGTCGATCTTGTAGGAGTTTTCGTCGTCGGCCCGCGCTTGGCCGACGTTGGCCCGCCGCGCGCAGGACGCTGGCCTGGGCGGCGGCGAAGTCGACGGCGAAGGCGCGGATGGCGGCGGCCTTTTTCGCGGCGTCGTTGCCGGCGGCGGCGAAGGCCTCGCGGAACCGGCGCAGGGCGGTCTGCGCCTTCCGGGTGCCGAACAGGGTGGCGCCGTCGCGCTCGGCGAAGGCGTTGCCGGTGAGGGTCGTGGCGAGCCTTTCGGCCTCGGCGAGCGGGTCCGCGGCGCCGTTCAGGCGGGCGAGGACCTTGTTCGTGTAGGCGCCGTTCTCCTTGAAGGCGGCGGACTTCCGGCGCCCGGCGGACATGTTCGACGTCCGGAGCGCCTTCGCCGCCTCCGCGTCCGCGACCGCCGCCCGGCTCTCCTCCGGAGGACACGGTCCGGGAGATCCGCCGGGAGCTGGGGATCGCCAAGGAGCTGGACGCCACGGGCGACAAGGGCGAGCTCGGCAAACTGGCGGAGGCGCGCTTCAAGCCGCTCTCGCGCCAGCAGGTCCGCCGGATCCTGGACCAATACGCGGACCGCGGCCGGGGATACACGGCACCCGGGCGCGCTCCATCGCGGCGATGAACGCCTCCTTGACCTCCAGCACGCGCGCCGACGAGAGTTCGGCCTTGTTCTTGCCGGTGGAGTGCACATGGTTGTTGAACTTCGTAAGCTCGCCGGTGAGGTTGCCCTGGTCATCGGTCTGGAAATCGACGAACCCGGCATTGTACTTGCCGGACGCGATGCGGTTGAACTGCGAGAGCGAAATGTCGGGGAGGGGCATGGCGGGGAAGATGTGGGAGGTGGGGCTACCAGTCCGTGGAGCGGCCCCGGAACGTGTTGTTGTAGCCGTTGATGTCCAGTGGCATGGGTCCCGGTCCTTTCCCCCCTCGAGGGGGCGCGTCAGACGCTCACGTGGTCGGAGCCGCCGCGGTGGAACTCGCGGTATTCCTGGCCGCCGAGGCGCTCGGCGACGGAATCGACGCGGCCCGTCTTGAAGCCCGCGATGCCGGTGTTCATCTTCTGGATCTCGAAGTTGCCGCCCTCCAGCGCGATCGAGCGCAGGAGGCCCTGCTGCGCCTTCGTGAGCGGCGCGCCGGGCTCCGGGATCGGACTGCCGTTCTCGATCAGCGTGGAGAGGAACTTGCACTCCACGTCCATCTGGCCGGTGCGGTCCTTGCCGCTCTTGCAGTTCCAGCAGGGCACCTCGCCCATGAGGTTCGCGATCACCGCGATGCGGGCGGCGACCTTGAAGGCGTCGTGGGCGTCGCTCCGCTCGGCCCTGGCGTCCAGCGCCTGGCGGCACTGCGCGAGGAGCGTGCGGACCGCGCTCTTCTTCTTCAGGTCGGCATCGCTCCGGAGGAACGCGTCGACCCGCGCCTGGAGCGCCGTGAAGGCGGTCTGGTTCATGCGGCTCGAGAGGTCCCAGCCGCCGGCCGCGTCCGGCGCGATCTTGAAGAGCGTGTTCACGGCGCCCTCGTTGACGCCGAAGTTGAACTTCAGGATGCTCGGCTTGACCCGTATCGTCCGCCCCTTGTACCGGAACTCGACGCCGTTGCGCTCCACCGCCTCCCAGGCGGCGGTCTGGTCGGTGAGCATCCGGCGCTCGTCCACGGAGGAGCCCTTCTTGAAGAGGTGGCGCCCGGTGCCGGGCGTGAGCAGCGAGACCGACGTCATCTCCAGGTCCACGACGGTCTTGCCGTCGTTGCCCGGCTCGGGCAGCTCGGTGTCGTCGAACCTGGCCAGGAAGGCGGCGATCACCGCCTCCTCGGCGCGGCGGGCGTTGGCGGCGGCGCGCTCGGCGTCGTCGCGGATGCTCCAGGCGGAGTGCACGCCGTGGCGGACGCCGCGGAACGCGACGGTCTGCGGCCCGCCGGGTTCGCCGACCGCGATGCTCGAGACGGAGAGGTTCACGGCGTGGTCCGCCGTGGAGCAGTGGCACATGTAGCCGTGGACGCGGGCCGGGTAGCGCGATGCGATGAGGCCGCGGTCGCTGCGGTCGCGGGGGTTCTCGCGGCCGAGCTGCTCGGCGGGCGCGATGACGCTGCGGAGCGAGACGGGGCGGCTGCCGACGGACGAGAGGATGGGCTTGTCGATGATCTTCCAGGGGCGCTCGTTGAGGTTCTTCTGGAACCCGGCGTCGACCCGCCGGACCACGTCCGCGGTGCCGATCCGGAAGTTCCGGACGCCCTCCTGCGCCAGCTGCCGCCGGAGCAGGTTCACGACGAACGGCGCGACGTATTTCTTCGAGGCGTCGTGCGAGAAGCCGGCGATGCTGTCGTTGAACCGCCGGATCACGGCGGGGTCGCTGTAGAGTTTCGAGATCGCGTGGTCGATCGCCTCTTTCGCCTTGGTCTTGCCCGCGCGCTGGGCTTCCTCGGACAGGTCGACCATGGCGTTGCCGGCGGCGTCGCGCCAGATGTTCTTGTAGTCGTCCAGGTTCGTCGCGCCGAGCGGGTTGCCGTCGAGCGTCGCACGCACCTGGGCGTCCTTTTCGTGGAGGGCCGCGACGAGACTGTCCACCGCGCGCCGGAAATCCTCCGCCGGAACGCCCTCCGGAACGGCGGCGGCGGACCTGAGCTGGTCCAGCCGGGCGACGAGGTCCCCGATGCGGGCGTGGAAATCGACGAGCTCGGCCTCCGAGAGCGGCATCTCGCCCAGCAGCTGGACGGCGGTGGCGCGCTGCTTGAGGAACTTGGTCACGGCGTTGCCCTTGTCCGCCAGGAAGAAGTGGGTCACCTCGCTGGGGACGTCCGAGTCGCCGAGGCGGATGTCCGGGGCGCGGCCGCCCGACATCAGCATCTGCGCGCGCAGGACCTTGGCGGCCTGGATGGCCTCCGTGATCTTCCAGCCCTTGAGCTTCGTCGTCGGGGTGAGCCCGGCGATCGAGACGGCCTGCTGCGCGATGGAGGAGCCGTAGCGGGCGCTGAGGGCGCGGGTGAAGTCCTTGATCACGGCGGCGCGGACGGTCTTGAGCGATCCGCCGAACGTGCGGGCGAGGAAGCCGAGCCGGTCCTTTTCCGCCATGATCCCGTTGGAGTCGCGGGTCAGCGAGACCGTCGTGGCCTGGTCCTGGCGCGCCCAGTTCTTGTAGTCGGTGATGGTGAGAGGCATTTTCGTTCCGTTCCGTTGTCGGTTCCGGTGCCCTGTCTACACGGCGGGCCCCCGGAAGGTTACGCCCGTTTCCTACGGACTGATGATCAGGTTGTCCTTCGCGGCGTCCCCGCCCGTCCCGGCTTCGCCGGACTCGGCGTCCTCGCCGGAATCGTCGTCCGCGTCGTCCGGGTCGGGCCCGATGTCCCGCGCGGCGGCGACCAGCGCGGCGAAGCGCGCGGCCCACGCGGACTGGAGGTCGACGAAGCGCGCGAAGACCGTCTCCACGGACTCGGGCGTGGCGTCGGCGAGCGGCAGCGGGAAGATGAGGACGACCTCCTCGAGGGCGGCGTTCCAGGAGAGCGTCGCGCCGAAGGTCTCCTGCCAGTAGAAGTTCGCCGCCAGCAGCTCGGTGAAGACGGCGGCGCGGACCTCCTCGGGGACGGGGCCGAGCGTCGCGACGAAGTCGAGCTCGTTCAGGGCGGCGCGCTCCTGGAGGAGCACCGCGCGCCCGTCGGAAAGCTCCAGCGTGCAGGCGCGGTTCTCGTCGAGCGCGATCTCGAGCCCGTTCCTCGCGCCGATCTCCTTCAGTATCGAATCGATCTCCATGGGGTTCCTCGTTTCAGTTCCGTCTACGCGCGGGAGGCGAAAAGGCCGCGCGCCGGACCGGTCCGGTCCGACGGGGCCGCGGCGGGGGCGGAAGCTCGCTTGGATTTCATGCGGGGTATCATACCACTTGGAGCCCGCTCCAAGTCAACGGATTTTTCGCGCCCGCGCGAACCGGACGCGGCGGAGCGGATCAGTTGAGGACGAAGTCGAGGTCGACGGCGCCTGTGCTAGCGCCGAGGGCGTAGCCCGCGACGAGAATCTGCTTGACGCGTCCGGCGCGACCCCGTCTACCAAACCCCGTCGCGCAGAGCGTTGGATCACTACGCTTCGCGCAACGAAATATTCGCGTGAATCTCCGCTTCCGGAGAGGCGAAAGCCGCGAAAATCACGCACGGCGGAATTGCACTGTGGCGCCCGCTCGGTCGAGTCGGTCGAAAGGCTAGGGGAGGGGGGAGGAGGGAGCCCGGTTCGACTTTTTTGTAACAATCCGCCCCGCTTTCGTGTAGAATAGGCGACCGACCGCGCGCACGGAGCGCCTCGAACGCCGGCGCAGCCGGCCTCGGACGTGCTCGAAGCGCACTTCGAACCTTCGAACCTTTCAACCCTTCAACCCGGAGACGACCATGCCCATCACGCTCAACGACTTCCTCGCGGTTTCGAACGGCACCTACAACGCCGGCCAGATCGACTTCAAGACCAACAAGAAGGGCGAGGTCACCGGCCTCAAGAAGGTCAACAACCACGTCACGCTCTCGTCGCGCAACGCCGTCGCCATCGACCCGAAGCGCGCCGTGGCGGTGAAGGAGGCGTTCCTCAAGGCGCTCGCCGGGGGCGGCGTCTCGGAGCAGAATCTCGCCAACATCCGCGCGAAGCTCGGCCTCGCGCCGGAGACGAGGACGACGGTCGCCGGCGTCGGCGCGGCCCTGCAGAAGCGCTTCACGCCGCTCTCCCGCGAGCAGGTGCGCGACATCCTCCGCAACGATTCCGGCCTCGGGCTGCTCCCGGGCGCCGCCGATTCGAAGAAGGTCCGCGACGCGCGCGCCCGCGTCGACGCCCAGATCGCCTCGCTGGTGCGCAAGAGCCCGCCGCACGAGCAGCTCTTCGCGCTGCTCTCGGGCAAGTCGTGCAAGGATTCCGCCCTTGCCGCCATGCGCGCCAGCCCCGACATGATGAAGGTCCTGGCGGGCCTGCGCCTGAACCGGAACGACACGCTTTTCCAGAACGCATTTAATCGCGTCGCCAACTCGTGCCTCGACCGCCAGGCGCGGACGCTCGCCATGCTGCGCAACGCCGTCGCCGCCTTCGCCGCCGATCCCGACGCGGGGCCGCAGTCGGTCCAGACGCCGTTCGGCGCGATCACGCTTTCGTCCGTCGCCGAGGAGGCGATGAACGCGACGCGCCTCGTGGCGTCGGTCCGGATCGGCAGCGAGACGCTGACGGTCGACCTCGGCGTCTCCCCCGCGGAGATCGCCGGGCAGCTCGACCGGCAGATTTCGGAAGACGCGGCGCTTCTCGGCAGGGAGCGCCTCGGCGCGATGCTGTCCTACGCGAAGAAGCACGGCGGCGTCGGCGAGGACGGCGACCCCGGCCTCGGGCGCACGGTCGCGCAGGCGATCCTCCGGACGTTCGCGGGCGTCGGGCAGGAGCTGCTGGACGAGCTCGACAACCAGTCGCTCGCCCGCTACGCCCGCGATGTCGCCAAGGGCACGACCGAGTGGACGGAGGACTCGATCCGGGCCGCGCGCAACGACGCGCTCCGGAACCCGAACAACGTCCAGGCCATCGCCGAAGTCGCCGGCGAAATCGAAGCGGGCGACGAAGAGGACCAAGAGAGGGTCTCCCTCATCGTCGACCGCGCGAACGACATCGCCAACGGCGGGAACGAAGAGAGGATCGAGGAGCCGCCGCAGGGCGTGCAGCCGCCGCCGCAGAACGAAGTCCCGCCGCAGCGCGGCGAGGTTCCGCCGCCGCAGAACGAAATCCCGCAGCCGCAAGGCGAGGTTCCGCCGCAGGAGGAGCCGCCGCAGCCGCCGCAGGACGACAAGTTCGAGAAGCTCTTCGGCGCGCCGCTCGCCAAGGACGCGGAGGACATCCGGCCCGGCCGCGCGTTCGGCCCGGCGCGCAATCCGCTCGACGACCGGCTCTCGTCCGTCGAGAGCGGCGACGGCGAGGTCGCCGCGCACTTCAAGCAGACGCTCGAGCGGGCGCACCGCCGCGCGGAGGAACGCCGCATCTTCAACGAGGTCACGCTGCTCTTCGAGCGGCCGAAGGACCGCCCCGCCCGCGACAACGCGCCGTCGGTGGCGCCCGAAAAGCTCGACGCGCCGAAGCATTTCGAGGCGGCGATGAAGACGGAGAACTTCACGTTCGCCGCCGCGAAGCTCCCGCAGCCCGAGCGCAAGGCGATCGGCGACTTCGCGCTGGGTCTGCTCAAGGGCGCGGCCACGGGCGACAAGGCCGCCCTGAAAGCGCTCGTCGCGGCGAACCTCCACTCGTTCCTGCTGATGGCGGCCGACCCCGCCGGCGCGGCGGCGTTCTTCCCGCCCGAACTGGTGGCGGACGCGAAGGGGCTCGTCGCCGCGCTCGCGCAGGAGCTCAAGGCCGCGGCCAAGGCCGGCGCGGGCCGCGACGTCGACTTCCGGTCGTTCACGCAGGGCGACGAGGACGCCGTCCGCGCGATGCTCGGGCGCGGGAAGAACCCCGAGGCGGCGGACGCCCTCGCGGGCGCGTTCGCACGGATTCTCCGCGAGACCGTGAGCGCCTCGGTGCTCGAGGCGTCCCCCGAAGCGCTGCAGGCGGCGGGCGCCGCCCTCGCCGGCGCGTCGGCGGACGCGCTCGCCGCGTTCGCGCGAAAGGACCCGCTGGCGCTCGCCGCGCTGGCGTCGGGCGACGCGAAGCTCCCCGGCCGCAACGCCGCGCAGACGGCCGAGCTCAAGGCGGCCGTGATGAAGGCCTTCGCGGAGGCGACGGGCAAGTCAACTCTCGCCGAGGCGACGCTCGCGGAGTTCGACGCGTTCGCGAAGAAGTGCGCTGACGGCGCGTTCGACAAGGCCTTCGCCGCCATCGCCGCACGCAACGAGCTGCTCGAGTCCGACCTCTACCGCGAAGTCGCGGGCAGCAAGGACAAGGTCGCGTCCGCCTCGGTGACGTCGAAGGACCTCGGCTCCGTCCCGAGGGCGCCGCAGACCGCCGAAGCCCGGAAGGGCGACATCGTCGGCGGCGTCACGCTGCGCGTCTCGGAGCTGCTCGACACCGACGCGCCGCGCCCGCGCGACGCGACGCCGGCCGACCTGCGCAACCTCACGGCCGATCTCTTCGACGCGGCCGAGGCCATCCTCGGCAAGGCCCCGAAGGCCTCGGCGGAGGACCTGCGCAAGATCATGCTCGGGAACATCGACGCGTTCTGCCGCTTCCTCGACAACTCGCGCGCCGTCGGCGACGCCGTGCCGCCGCAGCTGCGCGAGCTCGTCGTCGCCGCGATGGACGACGTCCGCGCCACGATGCGCGCGGCGATCGCGGCCGCGCTCGGCAAGGAGATCCGGGACGTCCGCCCCGTCGAGATCAAGCGGTACCTCCAGCAGATGGACCTCTCGAAGGACGCGGCAGCGGCCGCGGCGATGGGCAAGGTCGCGCAGGCCTTCTCGAAGCTCGCCGAGCAGAGCGCCGCGCCGCTGCAGTCCTACGTGAACGAGGTCTGCCGCCTCGACCCGAAGGCGAAGATCGCCTCCGAATACGACCGGATGAAGCCCGACGACATCACCGCGAGCCTCTCGAAGAAGACCCTCGACGACATCCTCGACGACCCGGTCAAGGATTCGACGCGCCCCGGGATGCTCGCCTTCCAGAAGAAGGTGCTCTCCACCTACTTCACGACCGTCTCGCACGCCCGCAAGGCCGGCGTCCTCTCCTCCGCGCTGCGCAACGCGCCCGAGGCGGCGGACGCCGGCACCACCGCGGGCAGGACGAAGTTCCTCTCCGCGATCTTCCTCGGCGCGGGCCCGCTGATGCAGAAGACGCTGCAGGGCATCGACCGCCGCGTGATGGGCCCGCACGGCGGGGCGATCGACGTGCTCAAGAGCTCCATCCCGCCGATTCCCGACAACTACGTGCTCGGAAAGCTGGACGAAATCGCCAAGCAGAACCCGGCGAAATACACGATGCGCGTGAACGTCGGCGGAAAGCCGTTCGTGACGCTCGGCGCGGCTACCGTCGGCCAGGCGGTGCAGTGCTCGTTCATAAACGACCGGGGAGGGATCGACGAAGTCATCGTCAAGATCCTGCGCCCCGGCGTGAAGGAGCGCTTCGACGAGGACGTGAAGATCTTCGACGCCGTCGCCAAGACGATCCCCTCCGTCGACAAGGTCTGGGCGGCGCGCGTCAGGACCATCGCCGACGAGTTCGACTTCCGCGTCGAAGCGAAGAACATCCAGGACGGCCAGGTCTACGAAGTCCGCGACAACCGCTATGTGATGGTGCAGGACAAGAAGTCCGGCAAGATGGTCCCCAAGGTCGACGCCAAGACGGGCAAGCGCGTCCACGTCCCCGGCGCGGAGCACACCTGGACCGTCTCCGCGATGAAGGTGCCGGAAGGCGTCAAGCAGAGCGCCGACGTGCTCGTGGGCGAAGTCGCCCCCGGCCAGCCCTTCGACAAGGTTCTCGCCCGGCAGACGCAGGAGATCCACAACCTCTTCGCCGGCGTCTTCGAGACCGACGCCGACGGCCGGATCGTCCGCAAGGACGGCAAGCCGGTCGTCCGCAAGGACATGTCCGCCGCGGGCTTCCTCGCCATCCACAACAAGATCGAGAAAGCCGTGCGCGACATCTCCGAGAGCGGCATCTACTTCAAGCAGGTCGTCTGGAAGTGGGTCGACGAGGCGCTCTTCAAGTCCGGCACGATGCACAACGACGTGCACACCGGCAACCTGATGCTCGACACCGAGGGGCAGCGCGCCACCTTCATCGACTTCGGCAACCTCGTGAAGCTCGCCCCCGAGGAGCGCGTCCTGCTCCTCAAGATGGTCGCGACCGTCGCCGCCAAGCACACCACGTTCTTCGTCGACACGTTCGGCGAGCTCCTCGGCAAGGGCACGCCGGAATACAAGGCCTACGCGGCGCAGAGGGACAAGATCGAGGCCGCGGTCCGGCAGGTCATCCACAAGGGCCTCGCGGAGGCCGACACCGGCTACCGCTTCCAGGCCATCCTCTGCGAGCTGCAGAAGCTCGGCGTGGACATCCCGCCCAAGGTCGCCGCCTTCGCCGAGGGCCTCACCCGCCTCCAGAACTGCCACGAGGAGATCGCCGAGCTCCTCCAGGAGGCCCAGTCGCTCTACCACGCCTACGAGGAGCAGATCGTCCGCGGCAACCCCGTCCTCGCCCCCCGCGACCCCGACGACGCCATCGGCAAGCTGCTCGACCTGATGTCCAGGCCGGACGGCATCAAGACCGTCGTGAACCTGAACGAAACCCACACCCCGCTCGCCAAGGAGATCTATGACGCCCGGTTGGAGGCCACGGGCCTGGCCTGGACCAGCTTCGACGGAAAAACGGTGAAGGGCAGCCTCATCCCGAAGCTGCGCGAGGCCATGAAGGAGGAGGAGAACCTCCCCGGCAACGACAAGCTCGCGCATCTCGTCTCCCTCGTGTCGCGCCACGTCGACGGGTCCGCCTTGACCCAGATCGAAGACGCGCTGGCGGACTACGTCTCCAAGAAGCGCAGTCTCCGCGCGGCCGTCCTTTCCGGCGCGGCCGACCGCGACGAGCTCCGCCAGAAGCTCTCCGAGGCCGCCGGGGCGCTCGAACTCGCCCTCGCCAAAGGCGTCGCGTCCATCGACATGGCGCTCAACGACCTCGCCGAAGCGAAACCGCCGCGGGAAACCGACTTCGAGACCGAGACCGCCGCCGAAATCTTCGCGGACATCGTCAACGAGAACGTCGACGCCGTCAAGAAGTCCTTCACGGGCCTCATCGGCAAGGGCCGGATCGCCGTCGCCTTCAAGAACGCCGAGAAGGACGACGTGAACCACCAGCACGACGGCCACAGGAAGGTCCGGACGAACAAGCTGTAGCGCGCCCCTCTCGGCGTCCGCGCGCGTGGCGGGGTCCGCACCCCGCCACGCGCCGCCCGTCCGGGCCCGCTCGAAAGGGGGAACGCGTTTTTTTTGTAACGTTCGCACCCGGTTTCGTGTAGAATAGGCGTCACACGCAACGCAACGGGCCCGTCGGCCCAAGGAGAATCAAGATGCCCATCACGGTAAACCACATCAGGGATGTTTCGTTCAAGGACCAGACGGCGAACCTGAACCTCGCCACCCGGACCAGTGGCAAGACCAGAAGAACATCGACGCCATGACCGCCACCAAGCGGACCGTGACGATCACGAAGTCCAACGGCGGGAAGATCAAGGCGGACAACAAGATCGAGTGCGTGAGAGACTACAACGAGCGGATCTGCCCGTCGTTCTTCAAGCGCGAATTCTTCCACAATATGTTCAACAAGCCCAAGCAATCGGCATAGAGCAAGGAGACAGACATGGACAACGACATCGAAGCCGGGCGCGCGGCGGCCATCGCGGAACTCCGGGCCGCCCTCGCCGAAATCGAATCCGGCGCGGGGCTGGCGCGCTTCGTCGGCGGACACGGCATCCAGAGCCGCGTCTTCGAGTTCGAGTGGGACGAGCCGTCGCTCGGGATCCGCTTCCGCCTGCCCTGCGGGCGCCTCCTGTCGGACGAGGAGTCGCAGAAGGAGGATGACGCGGAGATCGGCGCGGCGATCCGGATGGCCATCCTGCTGCTGTCGACGGCCGGGCGGGCGGGCGCGGCGACGCGGATCGAAGTCGCCTGCGACGACCGCGGCCCGACCTACGCGATCTACGCCGAGGGCGGCGAGATCGAGGACTCGGGCGCCGACTGGGGCCCGCTCGTGCGTCGCCTCGAGACCGTCCTCGGCGGCGAGACGGACGCCGTCTCCGTCATCTGGCCCTAGCCCGCTCCGCCGCCCCCCGCGACGGGGACGGCCCCTTTTGCATCCCCTGCCGTCGCCTTCAGAAGGACCGCGCAATGGGCGGGGACCTTGCAGACGTGTCTCGCGCATCTTGCCACGTCCGTCTTCGCCCACAGATCGCGCCAAGCCGCGATGCCGTCGAAGCGCAGCTCCCGCTCCTCCTCCGCGTCCGAAAGGTTGAACACCGCGAAGACGGTGCTTCCATCCTCCAGCCGGCGCCTGTAGGTCAAAAGGTTCTCCTTGTCGCCCTCGACCCTTTCGGGGAACTCCGAAAGCGCGTCCTGGTTGATCGCGATGACCTCGTCGTTGGTGTAGAGGTCGAATTCGAAATCGGTCATTCTGCCCAGATCGCAGCTCAGCTGCAGGGGCGACTGGAAGAAGGCGCGCATCGAGTAGGCGAAGATCGCCTCGTCCTCGGTGATCCTCGTCCTGCCGTCGTTCCAGGCCAAGGCGCCGGTCTCCATCATGTCGAGGTCGAAATAGTGGCCGCGGCACACCGCCGGCTTCCATCGGTCGATGCCGTCGAGGAACGCCTTGATCCTGCCCCATTCGTCGAGCGAATCGGAATTGCAGCGCCACGAGGCGCAGTTTTCCCTCCAGAACTTCCAATAGCACTCGCCGGCGTTGACGGTGACACACAGGGCAAAGTCGCGGGTGGCGCCGAGAAGCGCCCTTCTCATTCTTGCGGCATGCGTCGGATCGCACGGGGTCCAGTCGTACTTGAGATAGTCGAATCCCCATTCGTCCCACTGCCGGACGTTGTTCCGCTCGAGCTTTTCGCTCCCGATCGGCGCGGTGCAGGAGTAGAGCGGATCCGGCTCCCCCCGGGAGCATCCGGGGATGGACTCGAACTCTTCCGGACAGCCCCATGCCTTGAGCATCGGCGTGGAGTAGATGCCGCATTTCAGCCCCTTGGCGTGCGTTCTCTCGCAAAACCCCTTCATGTCCGGGAACTTCGCGTTCGGCTGGATCGCGTCGAACGGTCCGCCGTATTCGCGCTGCCAGCCGGAATCGATGTTCACGTAACCGTATCCGTAATCGGCAAGCCCGCTCGCCACCAGGGCGTCCGCCGTCTTTTCCATCCGCTCCTGCGTGACCTTGCTGCCGAAGGCGTTCCAGCTCGTGAACCCCATGAGCGGGGTAAGGAGCCGGGTGTCCGGCGCGACGACGAACCTGATTCGCCTTTCGTCGGCGCCCTCCGCGTTTTCGGCCCGTACGACGGCGAAGAACTCGGCATCTTCCGCGACCGAGCCGGAAATGACGCCGTCCTTGAGGGAAAGCCCGTCGGCAAGCCCGGCAACGGATACGGCGAGCGGCCGTTTTCCGGTAACGGGTATGCGGTAGAGGACCGGCTTTCCCGTCGACGCGCCGAATACCGACGGCGCGTGTATGGATGGTTTCCCGGCAAATGGGACAGAGTGTGCGATCTTCATGGTTTGCCTCCGTCGAACGGCGTTTATGCTCCCCCGTGGACGCGGCAAGGGTGGCGCGACGCTGTGGAATTCTACCACGGGCCGGGGAAAATGACGAGGGAAATGTGCGGAAATCGCGGGCGGCTTCAAACTCGCCGCGCGATTTCGCGTGACGAGGCGCGCCGGTATCGTGTAGACTACCGGCCCGTGGACGCACAGGGCGCCGGCGCGCCGTAACCATTCGCCGCGCCGCGTGTAATCCTGGCAAAGCAACCATTTCTTTCAACCCTTCAACCTTTCAACTCTTCAACCTTCCCGGACCCCGCCATGCCCTTTCCCAACGTCAACACGAACCTGAACAGTGTCCCGATGGACTACTTCCTCCGCGGCGTCGACGCCGTGAAGCCGCGGGGGGCGCCGCCGGCGGGGCAGGGCCCGGCGGAGGCGGAGGCCGTTCCGGCGCCGGAGGGGCATCCCGCCGGCCGGCTGGTGTCCCAGCTGGACGTGCTGCTGATGAAGGCCGCCCGGGCGTCGACGAAGAGCCTCGACGGCGACGCGGTGAAGAAGACCTTCCAGAAGCTCGTGGACGACGGGGCGCTCGGCCGCGACTCGCTCAAGCTCCTCGCCAAGGCCGCCGACAAGGCCGCGAAGACGCTCAAGGCGCTCGACAAGTTCACCGGCCGCCAGCTCGCGGAGGCCTTCGACGCGAACGGGCGGTTCAGCGCCACCTCGACCAAGGCCGGCAAGGCCGTCGCCGCGGCGATCCAGGCGCAGCAGGGCCTCTCGGACCTCCTCGCGCAGCTCGGCAATGGCCTGGGCGCGATGGCCCGCCACGAGGAGGAGATGCGGGCGGCGAACCCGCAGTTCACGGGCGTCGACGCGGACCTCTTCAACGAGGTGGAGGACCTGCGCCAGCTCTGCGACCGCCGCGCGACGGAGATCGGCGAGTTGGCGCACCAGATGAAGGAATTCGCGGTGCGCCAGGCGGCGGACGGCCAGAATGCCGACCCCAACGTCGCAGCCATCCTCCGGGCCAAGGTGGACGAGCTGCTGCCGCGCCAGGCGTTGGCGATGCACGGCACGGCGGACGCGCTCGCGACCGTGAGCGCGGACGTCACGGACCGCCTCCGCCCCCTCGCGGAGAAGATCGACGCCTTCCGGCGCGATCCCTCGGCCACCATCCAGTCGGAGGCGTTCCGGGAGCTGCAGGGCGACATCGCCGCGATGAAGGCCGCCGTCCGGGAGATCCGGACGAACGGCATCGCGGTCGGCAAGGGCCGCATGGTGGTCGCCAAGGACGTCGTGACGGCGCTCGAGAGGGAGGTCGCCCGGGCCGAGGAGCTCTTCGCGACCGCCCGCGCCGACGTGGCGCGGAAGATCCTCGGCAACTACGTCGGGACCGCGCGGTCGCTGCTCAGCGCGAACGGATACCTGGAGAGCCAGTACGGCGGCGAGGCGAGCCGGGCCCTGGCGCTGCAACGGCGCAGCGAGGTCCTCGCCGCGATGGACGCCCTCGCCGCGGCCGCGCTCGACCCCGGCAAGACGCCGGACCAGCTCAACGCGCTCATGGCCGATCTGACGCAGAAGGGAACGCGCCTGCTCAAGGCGGCGGCAGCCGCGAAGCCCGCGAGGACGCAGAACTCGGAGCCCTTCGACGCGATGCTCCGCCGCCTCGGCGGCGCCGGGCCCGTGGTCCTGGGCCTGATCCAGCTCGTGAAACTGACGCGCAACCGCGACCGCTTCTTCACCGGCGCGGAGGCGATGGCCATCTTCCAGGGGGAGCTCTCCGTCTCGTCGGTCGTCGAGGCCCGCGCGCGCGGCCTGCAGGACGCGGACGTGAACCCGGCCAACGAGGACGCCAACATCGTCGCGGAGCGGGAGCTCGGCGCCGGCAAGGCGGGCACGGTCGTCGAGCTGACGCGGAGCGACGGCACGAGCGTCGTCTTCAAGGGCGAGACGGAGAGCCGCTCGGGCCTCGCGCTCCTCGCGGCGGGCGCCGGCAAGGCCTACCAGATGGACCAGCAGGCGGTGAACCTCAACTTCGCCGCCAAGAGCGCCGCCAACGCGCTCGGGATGCCCGGCATGGTCGTCGACTACTCGGCGGGGTCCCACAGGGGCGTCTTCGGCTTCTTCATGGGGAAGGCCAAGGGGATGACGCCCCACGCGATCCGGCAGGACGCGTCCCCCTCCTCGCCCGACGCCGGGCTGACCCCGAAGCAGATCCGGCGCCTCCCCGCCCCCCAGCGCCGCCAGGTCAGGGCCGACCTGCAGCGCGAGCTCAACCGCCTGCAGTGGCTCGACCTCGTGACCGGCCAGTCCGACCGCCACTGGGAGAACTACTTCGTCCATGTCGACCCCGCCACGCGCAAGGTCACCGTCACGGGCATCGACAACGACGCCGGCTACTCGCAGTACCGCGTCGGCGCGGCGAAGTTCTCCTTCGACAAGGACCGCGCCGCGCTCTTCAAGTTCCGGCTCAAGCTTCTCGCGCAGCAAATCGACCCGCGCCATGCCAACGAGGTGCTGGCCCGCCTGCTCAAGGACCCCGGCCTCTCCGCCAACGGGGCGGGCGGCCTCGACGTCGACGCCTCCAGGATCAAAGACAAGATCGTCATCGAGGCCCTCAAGGAGACGACGGGCATCCAGGGGCTGGCCCTCCCGGACAAGATCGACCGCGAGACCTACGACGCCCTCGTGGCCCTCAAGGCCGGCCCGGCGCGCGAGGCCTACCTCGACGCCATCCGCCCGCGCCTCTCCGACGGCTGCTTCCGGGCCGCCGTGAGCCGCCTCGACGACGTCATCGCCCACGCCGAGGCGCTCGAGCGCAAGGGCGGCGTCCTCGAGGGCGACGCCTGGCTCGACCGCGCCGAGCGGCCCCTCGGGACCGGCGACATCACCGTCCGGAAGCAGGACGGCGGGACGAAGCGCCTCGGCGGCACCATCGCCCTGAACATCCACATCCTCTCCTGCCCCTCCTACTTCGCCCGCGACCTCTTCGACCGGCTCTTCGCCTAGGGCCAAGGAAGACACCATGCTCCGCGGGCGTCCGCCCGCTCGCGCCCGGACGCAACGAGATCGGCTAGCGACGCGCCCCTACCGCGCGCGGCGAACGAACAGGCGGCCGACGAGGATCAGCATCGTGTAGATCTCGAGGCGGCCGGCGAGCATCGCGAAGCAGTACCACCACTTGAGCGCCGCGGGCAGCGCGCCGTAGTTCGCGGACGGGCCGAGCGAGCCGAGCGCCGGGCCGATGTTGCCGACCATGCTCAGCGCCGCCGTGAACGCCTCCAGCGGCGGCAGCCCCGCCGCCGCGCCCGCGAGCGCCGTGGCGCCCACGAGGGCGAAATAGGCCAGGACGAACCCCGCCACGGCGGCGACGAGGCCGTCGTGCACCGGGCGCCCGTCGATGCGGACGGCGGAGACCTCGCGCGGGTGCAGCAGCCGGCGCGTCTCGGCGGCAGCCTGCCGCGCGAGGACGGTCCAGCGGACGACCTTCACGCCGCCCGCGGTGGAGCCCGAGCAGCCGCCGACGAGGAGCAGCGCGAGGAGGACCGCCTGCGCGGCGGGCGTCCAGAGCGCGTAGTCGGCCGAGGCGAAGCCCGTCGTCGAGAGGATCGAGGCGACCTGGAAGGACGCGAGCCGGACTGCGCGGCCGGCCGGTTCGCCGGCGCGGGCGAGGGCGAGCGCGACGAGCGCCGCGGCGGCCGCCGCGACGGCGAGGAAGACCTTGGGCTCGGTCGCGCGGCGCACGCCCTCGCCGCGGCGCGCGAGGAGGCGGTAGTAGAGCGCGAACGGCAGCGACGCGGCGAGCATGAACGCGGTGCAGACCCATTCGGCGGCGGGGCTCGCGAACGCGGCTAGGCTCGCGTTGCGCGTCGAGAAGCCGCCCGTCCCGAGCGTCGAGAAGGCGTGGCAGACGGCGTCGACCCACCCCATCCCGCAGAGCCGCAGCAGCGCGGCCTGCAGCGCCGTGAGCGCGACGTAGAGCAGCCAGAGCACCTTCGCCGTGTCGGCGATGCGCGCGGTGAGGCGGCCCTTCTCGGGCCCGGTCGACTCGGCGCTGAGGAGCCGGAACCCGCCGATGCCCAGGAGCGGGACGAGCGCGACGACGAGCGCGATGACGCCCATGCCGCCGAGCCAGTGCGTCTCGCATCGCCAGACGTTCACCGCGCGCGGGACGCCCTCGACGTCCGCGAGGACGGTCGCGCCCGTCGTCGTGAAGCCGCTCACGCTCTCGAAGACGGCGTCCGTGACCGTCTTGAACGCGCCGCTCGCCCACAGCGGCACGGCGCCGAAGAGCGCCACGGCGACCCACGCCGCGCCGACCGCGGCGATGGCGTCGCCGGGCGCGGGGGCGGGCGCGCGCTCGCCGCGGCGGCGCTGCCGCGCCCACCGCGGCAGGACGCCCGCCGCCGCCGCCGCGAGCCCGGCCGCGAGCGGCCACGCGAACGCGCGCGCCGAGACCGCGTCGCCGTCCCGGATCGCCACGGCGAGCGGCAGCGCGAGCGCCCCGCTCGCGAGCGAGCAGACGTAGACGAAGACGCGAAGGAGAAGTCTGCTCATGGATCAATCCCGAAAGGCGGTGGCGGAGTCCGCGCCCCGCCACGCGCGACTAGAGGGCGGCGGCGGTGCGGAGGAAGGGCAGGATCGAGAACCGCTCGGCGTCGAGCTTCTTCTGTGCGAGGCACAGGTCGTAGTGGCTCTGGAGGTTCTGCCAGAACTCCGGGCCCGTCCCGAAGTAGACGCCGAGACGGACGGCCGTGTCCGCCGTGATGGCGCGCTTGCCGCGGACGATGCCGTTCACGCGGGGCGCAGGGACGTGCAGGTCGAGCGCCAGGCGGTTCTGGCTGATCCCCATCGGGTCGAGGAACTCCTCCTTGAGGATTTCCCCGGGATGAATCAGATTCTTCGTGCGGATCATGGCAGACTCCTTCCTCTTCAGTGGTAGTCGACGATTTCCACGTCGTGGGCGCCGTCAGCCTCCCAGCGGAAGCAGATGCGCCATTGGTCGTTGATTCGGATGCTCCATTGTCCTTCGCGGTCGCCGTGGAGCGGCTCGAGGCGGTTGCCCGGCGGGATGCGGAGCGTCTCCACCCGCACGGCCGCGTGCAGCATGTCGAGCTTTCGCAACGCGACGCGCGCGATAGCGTGGAAGCGGCGGCAGTCGCCGTTCCGCGCCAGGGCTTCCGTATCCTTGGACCGAAAAGACTGGATCATGGCAGAACAGGGCGGCAGTCTATTCCGTTTCGCGTATTATGTCAAGCAGAAAAGCACGTCGTTGACTTTGTCAAGTTGTCGAAAATCTATAAGTTGACTAAATCGGCATAATTCGGCAAGATTTAGTCAGATTATGTTGTTCACGCAGAGCGAGCAGAGAAACCTGCGCTCTGGCGGTGCCAGCCGCGACACGCAAGAGTGCCGCATGCGGTGTGGCTATTCCGGCATCTGCACCTTTACACGGAAGAAGCGCGTCGCCTCGTTCGTCGGGCCCCAAGATTGGTCGACGAGGTTGGTCTTCCCCTCGACCGTGTAGACGCGTTCGTTCTTCGTCCCGCCTTCGTTGAGGTCGGGAGTCCAGCGGACAACCGGTTCGCCGTCGTCCATTTCGATCATCGCAAGGAATCTGTCCGTTGCATTGGTTGGACACAACCCCGCCACATAGCATTCCCAGACAGGACGGCCGTTCGCAGCCATCGCGTTGCCGAACGCTTCGTAGTCGCCGCCGAACCCGGCAAGCATTTCTGGAAACGCTTCCAACCAAACGTATGGAACGGGAATGGGCGTGGTCTGCGTCACAGTCAGACCCGGTTTCCTGCCGATTCGCATAAGTCCTTGTCCGGAAAAGAACTCTGGCGCGAAGACGGCGCCCGAGTCGCGGGCGGTTTCTTCGTCTCCGGAATACAGTCCGTCCGGAATCGGAGCCCATTCCGGGCTTTCAGGATAGTCGCGGACGAACGCCCGGACGCATTCGGACGTCACGCCGGCGGGAACGTCGACATGCCCGAAGCATCCCGCCGCGCCGTCAAACTGGATTTCGTTCTCCAACAAGGTGTCGCCTCGACGGAGTTCGAGCGTCGCGTTTGCGAAAATGCGAACTGTCAGACCGGTCGCGAGCAGACAAGGGGCGTCCGCAGTTCCAAGGGCCATTGTTCCGGCGTTGACAACGAGTTCGTCGGCGATGTTTGTTTGGTTTCCGCCGAGGACGAGCCATCCGGTATAGGCCGAGACGAAACCGCCGGGGGCAATCACGTCGGCCCAGATCTGGTTGGGGCTCGTCGCGCTCGTGGACGCGGCCCAGACATACGCCGGATGGGTCTCGTCGCCAAGGACGAGTGATCCGTTCGACTCGCCTTCAGGCAATCCGATTGACGTTCCGTTTCCGCCGAGAAAGAGACCTCCCGACACAATTGCAAGTTTCCGCCCGGCACCGAGCATCCGTTGCGCAGCCGTCGTGTTGTGGAGAACGAGCGAATTGACGGAAACGTCTTCCGTCAATGTCAAGGTCTTGTTCGCCGAAAGCACGTTTTCGTTCTCGCCGGCACCGGCCACGGCGGATTCCCGAAGTAAAGGGCGGACCAGCCGGTTCGTCGCGTCAAAGCTCGCAAAGGCGAAGCTGTAGGTGTGGTTGACGCCTTGCGAGGAGGTCGGGGAAACGATCCACGGCACGACCGGGTGACTGGCCGTTGCCTCGCAATCTCCCTCCGCTCCGACGGCGTGATTCTCCCAGCCACGCAAAATCGTCACGCTGTTCGTATTCGCCGATGTCGACGCAACGGTCGCTCGAGATGGATCGACAATGAGAAGCGATCCCTTGTCCGCATGAGCGAGCGAGTTGCATTCAATCCAGTTGATGGGCTTCCCGCCCGTTGTCTTGGACAACACAGAAAAACCGGATTGGACCGAAAACGTTTCGCCAAGTTTCCGATCAATTTCGCCGGCAGTCCATCCCGACGCCAAGTCGCCGGTATGCCAGGCAGCCCAAATTCCTCCGTGAAACCGTATTCCGTTGGCGGTGAACCAGTTCGCATTTCCGTAATACGTACCGTTGAATCCGGAAGACCCCCATCCCGTCGCAACCACGCCAACGCCTGTGTTGTTGACTGCCGGGCGGCCCGCACTAGTCGGAACGTAGCCCACGGCCTCCGAAATCGCGTTCGGGAATCGGTTGCGAATAAAGGTCGGACCTTGCCTTTGCGTCATCCCGGCCAAATGGCTCGAGTCACGGATCGTTCCGGTGAAGTCCGGGCTGAAGGAATTGAACCGAACGCTTCCGTGCGACCGATTCCAGATGGTGCCTGATCCTTCAATGACGTAAAAATTGAACGTTGCCCCCATGTCCTGTCCGGTGCCGTCGACATTTCGAATCGACAATGTGACATCTTCGGAAACGACATTTGTGACGCTCCCTGCAAAGAGAGAACTGGCGATTCCCCTGTTGTAATTGTCGACGATTCCGCTCCAACCGCCGTCAATCACTGTGTCGGAATTGTATTTGATGCGAACATTTTGGAAGGCCGGTGCGACAATGCGGTTAGATGTCGTATTTGGACAGCTCTGAAGAAGAGCCGTTCCACCATCGCTGCGCGCGAACGAAATGGTCGGAACAACCGATCCGGTTCGATCGATATAGTAATAGGAGTAGGAGGTCGATTCGGAATCCTTGAAGCTGCCGATGTAAAGCGCTCCCAGCGAAATGCCAGACGAAAGCATTGCGCGGAATGTCGACTTGGCGTAGAACGGAAGGATTGCGATGTCATCCGGCTCGTGCGGCCAGGAGTCGTTCGTCTGGCTTCCGATCTTCTCCCACAGCGATGGAGTTTCCCAGTTGGCATAGTTTGTCGTTGCTTCGCCTTCCTTGAAGACGTAGACGTTCCCGTCCCCAATGGCATCGGGCAGGACGAGAACCGCCAGCGTGTTCGTGTTCGAAGCGGCGTCGACGCAGCGGATGCCGACGATGCCGGGTTCGAGCGCGGTCACGACGGTTCCATCCAGCGACGCGAAACGGGGATTGAGAACCTCGTAGGACGCGGAACCGACAAGCTCCGGAAGCAGCGCCACGTCGCCGACATGCATCCGTAACGCGGTTGCAGCGGAGGCATGGTCGGTCATATTGGAAACAACAAGGGACGAAATGGTTTGCTCCCACGAATGCGAAAACGAACGTCCGTCCAACGCGACCGTGACGGCGACCGTTGCTGTCGCGATGCCGGACGCGGTGGCGATGCCGGACCACGAGAGCGTTCCCGCTTCGGAGAACGATTTTGTTTCGAACGTTCTCCCGTCGTATTCCAGCGTCGCCATACATGTGGCGCCAACTGCGACATCTTCGACGCCGAATGAAATAGCGACGGTCGTTCCGTCGTCGGAGAACGAATGGGACATTCCGGACGAGGCAATCAGTCCTTCGACGCTAGCAGAAAGGTTCCGGGGACGATCCGACGGAATCGTCAGAGTCGTTCCCTCAAGGAAAGTGCCATCGGTGTCCCCCGAAATCGAAATCAAATAGATTTGAGCGTTCGGGATGATTCTGGCCGTCGCTACCGTTCCATCTTCGATCCATCGGGTTCCGAAATTGCATGCTCCCATTCCGGATACTGTGACAGATACTTGATTTTCCTTCCGCCAGGTCCATGTAAGTGACGAATTCTGGCCGATCAAGAAAGTCATGTTCGTTCCCGTTCCGCTTGCCGGAACGCTTCCTGTTCCCGTCCATCCTGAACAACCGATGCGGACACCGGGTTCAATTGGAATGTCCGCTCCGTCAATCCGGCAGGAGACCTCGTTGCTTCCAGTTGTTTCCGTCACTTCGATGGTGGTCGTTCCGGCCCCCGGGGTCGGTTGGCCGTATTCCGAAGCGACGGTCAATTCAAAACGTCCAGGAAAAACGACATTGCACCGGGAAGGGATGGAGAGATTGTCCGTTCTTCCGATGAAACGAGTCGGAAGAATCAATCGATCCAGATTGGAACAGCTGAGAAACGCATCGCCCCCTATGCTCGTCACGCTGTTTGGAATCGTGATCGAAGTCAGTCCTGAACAACCGGAAAACGCGGAACTCCCAATGCTCGTCACATTGTTCGGAATTGAGACCGATGTCAGCCCGGAACAACCGGAAAACGCGGAACTCCCAATGCTCGTCACATTGTTCGGAATTGAGACCGATGTCAGCCCGGAACAACCACTGAACGAATAATTCCTGATTTTCGTCACACTCTCGGGAACTGCAAGGCTCGTGACTTCATCGCCGTTCAGAAAGAGATGGTGCGCATGGTAGAGCGGATTGGAATCGGATGTTGCACCGAATGCGATGTTGCACCACACCTCCAGATCGTCGATATAAACGGCCTGCAATCCCGTGCAAACAGAAAATGCCCCGTATCCGATCTTGGTTATGCTGGCGGGTATGGTCACGGATCGGAAATTGCGACCGCCGACAAATGCCACGTACTTGATCTCGGTGACTCCTTCCGGTATGACCAAATCTGTCACCTCTTCGTCATTAAGGTAAAGATGCTCGGCAAGATACAGCGGATTGGCAAGATAGAAACTTCCGAAAGAAATCGTGCACCACGCGGCCAAATCCCGAATGAAGACCGCCGACAATCCGGAACATCCGGAAAACGCCTCGTATCCGAACGAGGTGATGGATGGCGGCACTGTTACCGATTCAAGCCCCTGGCACTTCTGGAAAGCGTACCGTCCAACGCTTGTCATGGTATCAGGAAATACGATGGACGACAAAGCAGAACATTCGGAAAACGCATAATCTCCGACAGACAAGATGCCGTTCGGAATGCTCACGGAAACCAGTTTGCCGCACTTTGCAAATGCCGAAGCGCCGATTGAAACAACATCACATTCGCCAAGCGTGGAAGGGACGGAAATCGTTCCAGAAACATTCGTCGAGATTGCGGATGAATCTTCCTTTTCCCAGTTGACGATCTCGGCCGTGCCATTTGCAATTGTGAACATCCATTCAATGCCCTCCACCGTTTCGCGGTAGTTGCCGTCGGAAAGCGGAGTTGCGTTGGCCGGCGTCGAAACCGTGGTTGCCCAAGCCAGTAGAAGGGCAATCAGTTTGTTTGTTCTTTTCATCGTTCTCTTTCCTTTCTCCTGCCCTCGGCAAGGAGGAAAGAGACGAGACATAAAAGCGGCCTCTTTCCATGTCCTTCAGCTAGGCTCCTGGAATGGCCTTGTATGAAAACACGGAAAGAGGTCCGCGCGCTCGGCGCGCGTTCTCTCTTGCACGTGTCGTTCATACGAATTTTTCCAGGATTCAGCTGAAACGACGACTTGCAGAAAGCAATTGGTTGGTTCGGGGTTACTTGATGGCGGGGGTCTCCGATGTGCGCGGCGGTGCGCCGCACGACAAGGAGTAAGATACCAGACTCGGCCCGCCGAGGCAAGCGCGATTTGCGGGCCGGGCGCGTGGTCAAGGACGACGGGACGACGAGCTGACGGGCTGACGAGAAATCGTCCCCCTTGCTCCAAAGGACACCGGGGGCGATTTCTTGTCGTCTTGTCATCTTGTCCTCGCGTCGTCCTCGATTCGACTGCGTCCAGAGGCCCGAGCGGCGCGCAGCGCGGGGGCGCCGCGCCGGGGAGGGCGCGCTACTCCCCGAAGAGGCGGGTGACGCGGCGGGAGCCGGCGCGCATCACGAGGACGGCGCGGCCGCCGGCGGGGAGGACCGTGTCCCCCGAGGGGACCTCGAACGCCCCGCCGTCCGGGCGGCGGACGAGGAGCAGGAGGTATTCGCCGGGGGCGGAGAGGTCGCGCAGGGCGCGGCCGGCCGCCGGCGAGCCGGGGAGGATGCCGCACTCGACGATCTCGAAGCGGCGGTTGCAGACGGAGTGGACGGCCTGCACGTTGCGGCCGCGCAGGTGGCCCGCGATGGCGTCCACGACCGCGTCGCGCAGCGGCACGGCGACGTCGACGCCGAGCTTGCGCGCGATCGGGTCGAACGCGGCGCTCGCCGTGAGCGCGACGGTCCGCCCGACGCCGCGCGACTTGAGGTAGGCCGCGGCGACGAGGTTGCCCTCGTGGTTCGGGGAGGCGGTCACCGCCAGGTCGCACGCGTCGAGCCCCTCGTCGCGCAGGAACGAGTCCTCGGTCACGTCGCCGCAGAGCACGCGCGCGCCCGGCAGCAGCCGCGCCGCCTCGCGGCAGAGGTCCGGGTCGGGGTCGACGAGCGCGACCTCGCGGCGGCGGCGCCCGCCGCCGAAGAGCCCGAGCAGCCCGCCGGACTCGCCGCGGGCGCCGTCGAGCAGCTTCTCCGCCACGAAGCGCCCGATGAGCCCGGCGCCGAACACCGCCACGCGGCCCGGCGCCTCCTCCGGCGTCGTTCCGGCGAGCTCCGAGAGCGCGGGCAGGTCGTCCGCCCCGGCCACCACGCCGATGCGGTCGCCCGGCGCGATCGTCGTCGCGCCGTCGGGGAGCAGTGCGCCGTCCGGCTTCTCGACCCAGGCGACGAGCATCCGCCGCCCCGTCTTCGCCAGCAGCTCGCGCAGGGCCGCGCCGGCGATGGGGCTCTGCGGGGCGACCGAGAGCTCCACGACGCCGCGGCCGCCCTCCAGCGCGATCACGTTGCCGACGACGCCGTTCTCGATGGCGCGGCAGATGGCGGCGGCGGCCTCCACGTCGGGGTTCAGCATCCGGTCCACGCCGAAGACGGGCCGCGAATGCCCGGCGCGCCGCGCCGCGCCGGCCAGGTCCGGGGCCGCCGCGCTCTCGTAGTAGGCGTAGTTGCGGACGCGCGCGAGCTTGCGCACGCCGGGGTAGCCGGCGTCGGCGAGTGCGCAGGTGATGAGGTTCACCTCGTCGTCCTCCGTGAGGGCGACGAGCGCCCCGGCCTCGGCGATCCCCGCCTCCGCGAGCGTGGCGGGGCTGTTGCCGTCCGCCTCGAGGACGGCGCAGTCGACCTGTTCGCGCGCGACGCGGGCCTTGTCCGGGTCGTTCTCCACGAGGACGACCTCCGCGCCCGAGTCGGCGAGCGACCGCGCCAGCTGCACGCCGGTGAAGCCGGCTCCTACGACGATGACTTTCATGGGGCCGGGATACTACCACTTGGAGCGAGCTCCAGGTCAAGGAAAATCGCGTCGGCTCTGGGCTGCCGGCCCCGCCGCCTTCCGCACGAAGCGGTAGGCCCTACGGCCGCGCGAGCGCCCGGTCGCAGGGAACGTCCGGAAGGAAGGCGTATTCCACGACCAGGCGGCGCGTGCCGGTCGCGGTGAACTCGAGCTCGAGGTAGCGCTTCGCGGGGCTGGCGTCCAGGCCGCCCGCGAAGAGCTCGGCGCGGGCGTGCTCCGGGAACGGGACGGACGCGGGATCGGGATCCTCCGGCGTCGCGACGCGGCGCGCGACGAGCGTCCCGCCGGGGAGCTCCGCCGCGATCGCGTCCGCGTCGAAGTAGCCCTTGGCGTTGGCGACGCCGTCCACCGCGGCGAGGTCGTAGACGAGGGCCCCGCCGTCGGCCTTGGCCGGCTCGGGCAGCGGGTCGGCACCGCCCTCGCCGTTCAGGACGCGCGCCGGCGGCGAGGGCCGGACGGCGACGCGGCGCGCGAAGGGCGTCTGCAGGACGGACCAGGCGATGAGTTCATCCGCGCCGTCCGCCGCGCCGGCGCCCGCCGCCGGGACGAGACGCGACTCCACGCGGAGCACGCCGTTCGAGAGCGACACGGCGCGCTCGACGCGGAACGGGCAGTCGCCGCCCTCCGGCGCGGGCGAGAGGATCGTCGCGGCGGCTGCGGTCGCGCCGGGCAGGACCTCGTAGCGATCCTGGTCGAAGAACGCGGGCGGCGGCCAGCCCTTGCCCGCCATCCCGCGCCAGCGCGCCTGCGGGCCGATCCAGGTCTTCTCGCCGCCGTGGTTGTTCCATCCGTAGAGGACCAGATCGCCCGGCTGCGGCGTCCAGAAGACGTTCCCGGCCGCCCCGGCCGGCCGGAACGCGAGGATGCGCCCTCCCGCCGCCGGCGCGACGACCGCCGCGGCGCCGGTGGCGTCGGAGAGGACGATTTCGTCCGTCTCCCCTCCCCTGCTCGTCGCGCAGCCCGTGAGCGCAAGGGCCAGCGGCAGGACCGTTCGCAGGGCGGAGTGTCTGGTTTCGGGGGTCATGGCATTCCTTTCAGGCGAATTGGTTCGATTCGGACACGGGCCAGCAGCGCGACTCCAGGCCGTCGTAGGGGCAGTTGCGGGAGCGCGAGGCGAACCCCGCCACGTCGACGGCGCGCCGTTCGCCGACCGCGATCCGCGTCCCGGGCGCGGACTCGAGCATCTTCGACGCGCGGGGCGAGAGGATCGAGCGCGGCATCTGCCACCACGCGCGCGCCCAGGCCTCGGGGTCCATCCCCTCCTCCTCGACCATCGCCGTCCACGTGAGGGGGATCGCCGTCTCGAGCCCGACGATCCCGTTGGCGGCGCCGGCGAAGCCGCCCGCCTTCCGCGCCGCCGAATGCGGCGCGTGGTCCGTGGCGAACATCAGCGCGCCCTCCTTCACCGCGCGGCGCAGCTCCGCGCGGTCCTCGGCGGTGCCGAGGGGCGGGGCCATCTTGTAGTTTGCATCGTCGCGCGGGATTTCGTCGCACGAGAGCAGCAGGTGGTGGGGCGTCGCCTCGGCGGTGACGGGAAGGCCCTCGCGCTGCGCCGAGCGGACGAGCGCCACGCCCTCCGCGGTGGAGATATGCTGGATGTGGAGCCGGCATCCGGTGACGCGGCAGAGCGCGAGATCGCGGCGGATCGCCGTCGTCTCGGCGGAGACGGGGATCGTCGGCAGACGATGAGCCCGCGCAAAGGCGCAGTCGCGGATCACGCCGCGGCCGGCCTCCTTCGGATCCATCGCGTGCTGGCAGACGCACATCCCGAGCTTCGCGGCGCGGCGCATCGCCTCCTCCATCACGGCGTCGTCCGCGACGTAGGAGCCGTCGTCGGTGAAGAACGCGGCCCCCGCCCCGGCGAGGGCCTCGAGGTCCGCGACCTCGCGGCCGAGACGGCCCTTCGTGATGCAGGCGGACGGAAGGAGGACCGTCTCCGATCCGGCCGCGCGCGCGGCGCGGCGCTGGTAGTCGAGACCCTCCGGCGAGTCGCATGCCGGGTCGGTGTTCGGCATCGTGACGACGGCGGCGAAGCCGCCGCGCCGGGCCGCGGCGAGCCCGCTGGCCGTCGTCTCCGCCTCGGGCGCGCCCGGATCGCGGAAGTGCACGTGCACGTCCACGAAGCCGGGGAAGCTCAACAGGTTCGCGGTTTGCATGACGGATCCTCGAGTCGTTCGCCCGGACCGAAGCCGAACGTTTCCCCGAAGGCGCGGAAGCCCTCGGGCGTGGCCGGGAAGTCGCGCCCGCCGGGGCCCTGCGACTCGATCTCCGCGCGGTCGTCGCGGTGGTTGCGGTCAAGGTAGTCCGGGCAGAGGAAGCGCAGGCCGGCGCGCGGGCGCGCGTGCCAGACGCAGACCGGCTCGCCGGCGCTCTCCCAGACGTTGTCCCGGAAGACCGCCTGCCCGCGCCAGTCGTTGAAGAGCCGCGCGAGGCATTCCGTCGCGCGCGAGAAGCGGTTGCCGACGACGGCGAAGCCCGGCGTCGGCACGGTGGTGTCCTGGAAGCGCAGGTGCGCGCCGCCCGGGTTCCAGCGCTGTCCGTGGCCCCAGCTCGCGCCGGCGTCGAGCAGGACGTTGCCTTCGAGCCGGATGTCCTCCGCGGCGCTGCCCTCCCCCTGGACCCAGAACTCGTAGGAGTATTCGCAGCGCTCGATCGTGTTGTTCCGCCAGAGGAGGTTGCGCTGGATCGTCCCCGATTCGCTGCTCTGGTCCGTGAGACCGGCGTCGAAGCAGTCGCGGACGCGGCAGCCCTCGACGCGGACGTCCTCCGCGCAGCCCCAGAACTCGATGCCGTTGCCGTAGCGGACGTTGTTCCCCAGGTCGTCCACGTAGAGCACGCCCCCGCCGATCCACGAGGCCTCGCAGCCGAGGATCGAGACGCGCTTCACGCCGCCGCCGCCGAAGCCGTGCGCGGCGCCGTAGCGGACGGCGAGCCCCTCGTAGACGACGTCGTGCGCGGCGGCCTCGTCGACGCAATGGACCTTGAGCGCGAGCTCGACCGAGCGCCAGCGCGCGGCGGGGTCGCCCGCGTCGGAGCGGACGAGCACGGCGCCCGTGGCGGGGTCGAACCAGAAGTCGCGGTCGCGCAGCAGCTCCGCGCGCGAGCCGCGCTTGAAGAGGCAGCCCGCGTCGCCGTGGTCGAGGACGACGTTGCCGATGTCGGTCGCCGAGCCGGTCTCCGCGCGCCAGAGGCCGTCCGGCTCGCGCCGCCACGATCCGGGCGCGCTCCGGTCGAGGCTCGGCTGGATGATCGGCGCGGGCCCCTCGCCCCACGCGCCGTAGGTGACGGGATGCCCGGGGACGCCGGAGCGCACGCGGAGCTGCCCGCGCCAGACGCCGCCGCGCCGGAAGAGCACGGTCGTGCCGGGCGCGAGCTCCGCCGCGTTGACCTCGTCGAGCGACGTGCCTTCGTCGATCCGCCAGACGCGGTCCGACGGCGCGCGGCCGTAGGCGGCCTCCGCCTCGGCGCGCGCCTCGTCGGGGAGCCGCCCCGCCGGCGATTTCGCGATGCCGCCCTCGACGACGACGGCGCCAGCCGCGTCCGTCTGACTGGTTTGCGTCTTCATGGGAACGAATTCTAGCAGGAACGGCGGCCGAATGCATCCTCTTTCGTCCGGACCCCGGGCTTTCGCCGCCGGCGGCGGTGTGGTAGACTTCGCGCCATGAAACGAGCACCGATCCTCCTCGCCCTTTCCGTCCTCGTCCCCGTCTCCGCCGCGCGCGCCGCGTGGACGGTCGACAAGGAGCGCGGCTCCATCCACGACGGGCCCATCGAGATCGGCGTCGAGCCGGACCCGCTCCACGAGGGCGGGATCGTCCTCAAGAAGGTCTGGCAGGCGCCGAAGGGCGACTGGTCGCTCGACTCGCTCCCGCGCGTCGAGGCCGACACCGGCCTCCGGCCCACGGCGATCGAGGGCAGCTTCGCGGCGTGGCACTACGGGCTCCGCTCGTTCGCGCTTCCGGGCACGGTCCGCTCCATCGGCCGCGCCGCGTTCTTCTCGTGCGAGAACGCCACGAACGCGCTCGTCCTGCCAGCGCAGCTGGAGGAACTCGGCCGCGCGGCGTTCATGGGCTGCAAGAATCTCGGCGGCGACCTCGTGATCCCGGCGGGCGTGCGGGCGATCGAAATGGAGGCCTTCTACGGATGCTCGCGCCTGTCGGGCCTCTCCTTCGCGCCGGGATCGCGCCTGGAGCGGATCGACACGCTCGCGTTCAAGCGCTGCTCCGGCATCCGCGGGACGGTCGACTTCTCGCCCTGCAAGATGCTGGAGCGGATCGACCCGGAGGCGTTCGTCGACTGCGCGCCGGAGCGCGCCGTCTTCGGCGAGCCGTTCAAGCGGCGCGTCGCGGAGGCGCTCCGCGCGGCGGACGCGACGAACGGCTACCCGCGCGCGTCGACCGACTGGCTCGCGGGATCGTTCGGGATCGGCGTGCACTGGACGACGCGCACCACCGACCAGGACGGGCGGCGCGGCGACTTCGAGAAGGCCGTCGACGCGTTCGACGTGCCGCGGTTCGTCGCGCAGCTCAGGGACGCCGGCGCGCGGCACGTCATCTTCACGTCGTCCTGGGCCGACCAGCATCCGCCCGCGCCGTGCCCCGCGCTCGACCGCATCCTGCCGGGCCGCACGACGAGGCGCAACCTGCTGCGCAAAATCGCCGACGCCCTCGCCGCGGAGGGCATCCGCACGATCCTCTACTACAACCAGTCCGGCGACCGCTCGGACCGCGAGTGGGCGAAGGCCTCCGGCTACGCGGACGGCCGGCTCGAGCAGTTCGGAAGCAACGCCGTCGCGATCGTGCGCGACCTCTCGCTCGCCGCCGGGCCCAACGTGGCGGGGTGGTGGTTCGACAGCCCGGGCATGGTCTCCGACGCCGGCCCGCACCGCGTCGCGTCCGTCGCGCTCGGCGACTGGAAGTTCCCCTTCCGCGAGATGGCGCTCGCGGCGAAGGCCGGCAACCCGGACGCGCTCGTCTCCGTGAACTCGCAGGGCGGGACGTTCGTCTACACGCCGTGCCAGGAGTACTTCAGCGGCGAGGAGCTCGTGGACTTCCCGCTCTGCGGCCGCACGAACGCGCAGGGGATGGCGATGCACCTGTGGCTCACCGCAGACAACCGCGACTGGGTCCACCAGGGCCGCGGCTTCGCCTCCCCGCGCTTCGAGGACGATTTCCTCCGCCCCTGGCTCGCGCGCCGCCTCGCCGACGGCTGCGCCGTCACGCTCAACGTCGATGTCGACCGCACCGGCCTCCTGAACCCCGCCACGATCGAGCAGATCAAGCGCTGCCTCCCCGCGCCGTAGGGCCCGCGCCCCCTCGCCCGCCCCGCCGCTCCGCGCCGGGGCCGCGACGGGCGTAGCCCGATTCGCTCGGCTTCTTCCCGGCTAGGCCTCTGGGGCGCGCGATTGCATTTGATCTTGTGAGAATTCGTTCTTCAAAAAATCTTGATTTCGTGAATTTTGTGGATCTTGAAAATCTCGATTTCGTGAATTTTCCACTTGCGAAAACATCTTGTTTCTGATAGTGTCGCGGGCATGGAAAAGGAAAACGACATCGTGTTTCGGAGGAAGATCCACGACCGGCTCGTCGCGTGGAAACGCACAAGCCAGGGTCGGAGCGCGGTTCTGATCGAGGGGGCGCGACGCGTGGGCAAGAGCACGGCTGCGCTCGCCTTTGCGAAGGCGGAATACGACAGCTACCTGCTGATTGACTTCAGCAAGGCGGGCAAGCGCGTCAAGGAACTCTTCGAGGAGTATCTAGACGACCTCGACACGTTCTTCCTCTATCTGCAGAACCTCTTCCACGTCCGACTGGAGCCGCGCCGCTCCCTCGTGATCTTCGACGAGGTCCAGCGCTTTCCCCGCGCCCGGGAGGCGATCAAGCATCTCGTGGCCGATGGACGGTACGACTATCTCGAGACGGGGTCGCTGATCTCGATCCGCAAGAACGTCCGGGACATCCTGATTCCATCGGAGGAGCACCACGAACCGATGTACCCGATGGACTTCGAGGAATTCCTCTGGGCTCGCGGGCACGAGACCGCAGTGCCGCTGATCCGGGACTGCCTCGCCCGCCGGCGGCCCTTCGGCGGCGCGCACAGGATGCTGGTGGACCTCTTCCGGCAGTACATGGTGGTGGGCGGGATGCCGCAGGCCGTCGAGGCGTTCGTCCGGTCCGCCGACCTCGGGCGCGTCGACGCGGTCAAGAGGGACATCCTCCGGCTCTATCGCGACGACATCCACAAGTTCGCCGGATCGCTGCGGTTCAAGGTCGAGAGCGTGTTCGGCGACATCCCCTCGCAGCTCTCCCGGCACGAGAAGCGGTTCACGCTGGCCGGATTCGGGAAGAACGCCCGGATGCGCGACTGGGACCCGGCCTTTGAATGGCTGCAGGAGGCGATGACCGTGAACCTCTGCCACGGCGCGGCGGAGCCGAACGTCGGGCTGCGGCTCAACCTGGAGCGGTCCTCGCTGAAATGCTATCTGGCCGACACCGGACTGCTCGTAAGCGCCGCCTTCGACGAGAACGCGCTCGCCGCCGGCGACATCCACAACCGCATCCTCTTCGACCGGATCGAGATCAACGAGGGAATGCTCGTGGAGAACGTCGTCGCGCAGATGCTCCGCGCGGCGGGTCGCGAGCTCTACTTCTACTCGAACGCCAGCCGCGAATCCGCGGAGGATCGGATGGAGATCGACTTCCTGCTCGCGAAGACGAAGATCGGCCGCCGCCGGAACATCATCCCGATCGAGGTCAAGAGCGGGAAGAACTACACGACGCGCTCGCTCGACAAGTTCCGCAGAAAGTTCCGCACGTTCGTCGACACGCCGATCGTCCTGCACCCGGGCGACCTGAAGGAATCGGACGGATTCCTCTTCCTGCCGCTCTACGCCACGCCGTTCCTGTAACATCGTGGCGGGGTACGGCGCCGCGCGCGGCGTTGCGGGGCCGCGACGGGCGTAGCCCGATCCCGTCGCCGGTGGGGCGAGCCCTCCGGGCGAGCCGCCGCGCATGGCACCGCAAAAATGTCGCCTGCCAGGCGACATTTTTGCCGGGGCGTTGTGGCAGTCTATCCCCCGTTCCGCGGGAGCATGCCCGCAAAACGCCACAAATACACCCCGAACAGAAAGGACAATCGCAATGGAAAAGCCCAAATGCTCGCTCGTCCCGGTGTCGCCGATGCAGGCACCCGCCGCCTCCGCCGCCATCGACGACGACTTCATCAAGTCACGCATCTTCACCATCCGAGTCGTCCAGGTCGTTCTGGATCGGGATCTTGCCGAATTGTACGGCGTTGCGACAAAAGCGCTCAACCAAGCCGTCAGACGCAATTCGAACCGATTCCCCGAGGAATTCATGTTTACGCTTTCAAAGGATGAAACCGATGAACTGGTCACAAATTGTGACCGGTTCTTGAACATGCGTCATTCGTCCGTCCCGGCGCATGCCTTTAGCGAACACGGCGTAATCATGGTGGCAAGCGTGCTGAAGAGCGAGATTGCGGCAGGGATTAGCGTCCAAATCGCCAGGGCATTCGTTTCAATGCGAAGAGCGCTGGCATCCATCGCCCCTATGCTGACGCGGCTTGATGCGGTCGAGCGTCGCCAGATCACCGACCAGACCCGCAACGAGGCGCGCTTCGACACGATCTTCAAGGCGATGGACGGCGGCGACTTACCTCCGCAGAAGATCTTCTACGACGGCCAGCTCTGGGACGCGCGGGCGTTCGTGGACAGGCTGGTGAAGAGCGCGCGAAAGTCGCTGCTCCTGGTCAACAACTTCTCGAGAATGCCGCCGCGCGACTCGTCGCGGGCGGCATTCGTCGTTTCTTCGCTTCGCTCGGCCCCACTCTCCTTCGGAACCGGGGGCACTTGTTCCCGTCGCCCCGTCAGCTCGTCATCTCGTCGACCTCGTCCATTGGCCGCCGCGGCGCCACGCGCCGCGGCCATTCCAATCCGGCCCGCGCCGGTGGCTTGCCGCCGCGCGCGATGCCGGGTTTCCCGTTTCGGCGCGTCGCTAAAAGATCTCGGCAAGAAGTGCTTCGGCTTCACAAGGATGGACCCCGCGGAGATTCCGGGACTGAAGACGAGGATGTAGCCGCGCGAGGGCCCCGCGCGGCGTTGCAGGGCCGCGCCGCTTCTGCTAGACTGCGGCGCGTTGCCGGAAACGGAAGCCATGCCCCCGAACCCTTCGCAGAACACCCCGCCCGCGCAAAGCGCGGTCCGGACGACCGCCGCCGCCGTGGCGGGGTCCGCGCCCCGCCACGGCGAGCCGGGCCGCAGGTCGGTCGTCGACGTCGTCGGCGCGGTGATCCGCGACGGCGACCGCGTGCTTCTGGCGCGGCGGCCGGAGGGCAAGGCCCAGGCGGGGCTCTGGGAGTTTCCGGGCGGGAAGATCGAGCCGGGCGAAACGCCCGAGGAGGCCCTCGCCCGCGAATGCCGGGAGGAGCTCGCCCTCGAAATCGAGAGCCCGTCCGTCCTCCGTTCGGTCCTCCACCGCTACCCGGAGAAAACGATCCGCCTCATCCTCGTCGCGTGCTCCGTCCGCCCCGGTTCCGTCCCCGCCCCCCAGGAGCACCAGCAGGTCGACTGGGTTGCGCCCGAGCAGCTGCCCGCGATGGACCTCTGCCCGGCGGACCGAGAGCTACTTCCCTACGTATTCTCACGATGATTCAAGGAGGCGCCATGGAACGGTTTTACTACGGATCCTCAATCGCCGGATTCCTGAAGGAAAGCGAAAGCTCGATTTTAGGAAAGCTGGGTACCGCCGACGGGTTCGACACGACCCGCGACCAGACGAATGCATGGGTGGAAGAAGTCCGCCTTCTCCAATCGATTCTCACTGGAATCGAAGGGTGGATTTTCTTCGAGTATTCGATTCCCCGGTTGGGGAAGCGCGTCGACGTGGTCCTTCTCGTCAAGGAAACCGTTTTGTGCCTGGAGTTCAAGGCGGGAGCCGAACGATTCGAAACCGCGGACCGGGAACAGGTGTGGGACTATGCGCTCGACCTGAAAAACTTCCACGAACCGAGCCGCGATCTGTTCGTTGCGCCGATTCTGGTCGCCACGGACGCTCCGGACGAGCCGTTCGAACTCCGGACATGCAATTACGATGCAAAGGTGTACGTCCCCCTTTGCGCCAATGCGGCCACCTTGAAAGACGCGATCGGTTTCGTGATTGGAAGTGCGTCCGGGCGCGAAGTCGACGGTCTGGCTTGGGCCCGCGGCCGGTACTCGCCGACGCCGACGATCATCCAGGCGGCAAGCGCGTTGTATTCGAACCACAACGTCGAGGACATCACGCGGTGCGATGCCGGCGAAAACCTCAAGACGACGACGGATTTCATTCTTGGCGTGATCGACCACGCCCGCAAAAACAGGGAGAAGAGCATTTGTTTCGTGACCGGCGTTCCGGGCGCCGGAAAGACGCTTGTCGGCCTCAACGTCGCAATGAAGCAGTTCGAGAAGAAAGAGCCGGCCGTCTACCTGAGCGGGAACGGCCCTCTGGTCGACGTCTTGTCGGAAGCACTGGCCCGCGACAAAGTCCGCCAGGAGAGGGAAGCCGGGAACCGCTATACCCTGACCACCGCACGTCGGGAGGTGAAAAGCTTCATCCAGATCATCCACCATTACCGGGACAATGCGCTCGCCAAGCTCAAGATGCCCATTGTGGACGGCAAACTCGAAATCGATCCGACGAAGCTCGTCCGGCACGAGGAAGACGGCTATTCCGAAGTCGAGCACGTCGCGATTTTCGACGAGGCGCAACGACTCTGGGACCAGCCGCATCTCTCGGCATGGCTGGCGAGAAAGAAGAATGTCCGAAACTTCCCGATGTCGGAAAGCGAGTTTCTGATTTGGTCGCTTGATCTGCGGCAGGACTGGGCGGTTGTCGTCTGTCTCGTCGGCGGGGGACAGGAAATCAATTCCGGCGAAGCGGGCATCGCGGAGCCGATCCGAGCCGCGAACGAATCCTTCCCCGACTGGAACGTCTTCATTTCTCCGCAACTGACCGCAAAAGAGTATGCGGAGGGAAACGTCGACGCCCTGCTGGCGAAAAACGGAAAAGTCCAACGGGACGCTTCGCTGCACCTTGCCACGAGCATGCGGAGCTTCCGGGCCGAAAACCTGTCGGTCTTCGTCGGACAGTTGCTGGACCGCGATCCGGCGGCCGCCAGATCCACGTACGAGAAGTTCTGTGCCGACTATCCCATTCTGCTCACGCGAGACTTGTCCAAGGCGAAGTCGTGGCTCCGATCGGTTTCCGGTGGTTCGGAACGCTACGGAATGATTTGTTCTTCCCAGGCGTTCCGGTTGCGGCCCCTTGCCGTCGACGTCCGGGCGAAACCAGACATCGTCGACTGGTTCCTTGACGACATCACGGACATCCGCAGTTCCCTCTTTTTGGAAGACGTGGCGACCGAGTTCGACATTCAGGGGCTCGAACTGGATTGGTCGTGCCTGATCTGGGATGCCGATTTCCAATACGCGCGTGACCAGTGGATCCAGAAGGATTTCTCGGGTGGCAAATGGAAGAACATCAACGCGCCGGAACGGCGAGCCTTTCAGGTCAACGCTTACCGAGTGCTTCTTACACGTGCCCGAAAGGGCATGGTCATCTGTGTGCCGGAAGGGGACAAGGGGCGTCCTCCCGATGATACGCGTCGCCCCGAGTTCTACGATGCAACGTACCATTATCTGAAGTCGCTCGGTCTGAAAGCAGTCTAATGCGATGAGTTGTCTACGCCCACAAGCCCGCTCCGCGCGGGACGGCGAAGCCGGCCTGCGCGGAGGGGACTTTCTCCATGCAGTACTCGTCCGTCCCGAGATCCCGCACAACACCGGGGCGATCGGGCGGACGTGCGTGGCGCTGGGGTGCGACCTGGGGCTGGTGCGGCCGCTCGGGTTCGCGCTGTCGGACGAATACGTGCGGCGGGCGGGGCTGGACTACTGGCGGCACCTTTCGCTCGCGGTCTACGACAACTGGGACGACTTCCTCGCCCGCGCCCGGCCGGGGCGGATGCACTTCCTCTCGACCAAGGGCGGGCGGTCGCTCTACGAGACGGCGTTCGAGCCCGGCGACACGCTCGTCTTCGGGAGCGAGAGCGCGGGCCTGCCCGAGCCGTTCTACGAGCGCTACCGCGAGTCCCTCGTCCGCATCCCGATGCCCGGCCCCTACGCCCGCAGCCTCAACCTCGCCAACGCCGCCTCCATCGCCCTCTACGAGGCCTACCGCCAGGTCGCCGGGGCTCGGGGGTAGGGTCACGCCCCGGCGGGGAGCAGCCGCGAGCGGAGCGCGGCGGGCGTGGCGCGGTAGTCGTCGATCCGGAGGAACGGGAAGCCGGCGAGGAGGACGGATTCGTCGTTGCCGCCGGGGCCGTAGTCGTCGCCGACGTAGAGGACCTCGTCCTTCGCGAGCCCGCGGGCCCCGCAGAGGCGGGAGAGCGCGTAGGCCTTGTCGAACGGCGCGGGGGCCATGTCGAAGGACGACGATCCGCCGACGAAGACCTTGAAGTCGGGGAAGAGCGCGCAGACCTCCGCGTAGAGCGCGCGGCGCCTGGTTCGGTCGGGATCGAACGCGAGCTTGTCGGCGGCGGCGGCCTTCGTGCCGAGCAGCGCGAACGTGACGACGCCCGAGTCGTGGAACTCGACGCTCTCGCCCGCGAAGTCCGTGAGGCCGTGCTTCGCGCGGAAGGCGTTCGCGCGGCGCAGAACGCCCTCGCGATCGCACGGGCGGCGCTCGTCGAAGACGGCGCGGTGCGACCGCGCGGCGGGGTCCCACTCGGCGTACTGCATGCCGTAGTTGCCGAGGATGTCGATGGGATACCCCTCCATCTGCCTCGCGATGCGCGCGCAGCTGCCGGCGCCGACCATCAGGAGCGCGTAGCCATGCGCGCGGAGGGCGTCGAGCGCGGCGCGGATCTCGGGGGACATCGGCGACTTGTGCTGCGTGAGCGTGCCGTCGAGGTCGAAGGCGACGAGCTTCGTCACGGCCGCGCCTCCTTCCGGGCGCCGGCGACGAGCGCCGCGACGCGGCGGGCGCGGGCGAGCGCCTCGGCGAGGTAGTCGCGAAGCGGCATCGCGCCGTAGGCGTCGTTCTCGTGGCGGCCGGGCTTGGACGTGCGGTTGAGCTCGAAGGTGAGCGGGCCGGAGAAGCCGGAGCGCGCGAGGCGCGAGGCGATGCCGGGCCAGTCGGCGATGCCGTCGAACGGCAGCAGGTGCAGGTCGTCGAGCCAGGTCGTCGGGCCGGCGGGGTCCGAGATGCCGAGGTTGTCGTTGAGATGGGTGCCGAGGAGGCGCGCGCCGTAGGAGGCCATCAGGTCGCGCCCGCGGTTGTAGCACAGCTCGTGGCCGGTGTCCCAGCAGAAGCCGACGGCGGGGTGCCCCGCGAAGCGCGAGAGCAGCGCGTCGAGGTGCTCCTCGCCCTCGGTGTTCTCGAGCGCGACCGGGACGCCGAGCTTCTCCGCCTCGTCCGCGACGCGCGCGAAGCGGCGGACGCCGTCCTCCGTGGGCGCGGTCGGGACGAAGCCGATCCACGCGTGCGCCACGACGAACGGCGCGCCGATGTCGGCGGCGGCGCGGAGGCAGTCGACGAGCTCCGCGACGGCCGTCTCGCCCTTCGCCTCGTCCGCCCCCCAGAGGTCGGCGGCACGGCCCCACGGCGCATGGACGGACTGGACCGCGAGCCCGGCCGCCGCGCCGCGCGCGGCGGCGAGGCGCAGGTCGACCTCGGGCCGCCACACGGCGAACCAGCCGTTCCAGCCCGCCTCGGCGACCATCTCGACGAAGTCCTCCGGCGCGCCCCATTCCCGGGAGACGCAGAGGCAGAGGGGGCGGTCGGCGCCCGTCGTTCGATTGTCCGGTGTGCTCATCGGGAACGGGATTCTACGGGAAACGGCTCCGCGTGGCAAGCCGTCGCGAACGGTTGCAGGGCGGTCCGGGATGTGGTAGTCTGGCGCCCGTTCCACCGACGGAACGGAAGGCATGAATCCAACCGACCATCCCATCGCCGACGGCGACGCGCTGCTGCTCGTCGAGAACCTCCGCAAGTCGTTCGGCGACAACGAGGTGCTCCACGGCGTCTCGTTCTCGCTGCGCCGCGGCGACGTGCTCTCGGTGATCGGCCCCTCGGGCGGCGGCAAGTCGACGCTCCTGCGGTGCGTGACGAACCTCGAACCCGTCTCCTCCGGCTCGATCCGCATCGGCGGGGACAACCTCGTGAAGGACGGCGTCTACGCCCCGAAGGCCGTGCAGCGGCGCATCCTGCTGCGCATCGGGCTCGTCTTCCAGCAGTTCAACCTCTTCCCGCACTTCTCGGTGCTGCGCAACGTCACCGAGGCGCAGCGCGTCGTGCTCGGCCGCTCGCGCGAGCAGGCGACGGCGCACGCGATGGACCTGCTGGACAAGATGGGCCTCGCCGCGAAGGCGGACGCCTACCCGTGCGAGCTCTCCGGCGGCCAGCAGCAGCGCGTCTCGATCGCGCGCGCGCTGGCGCTCGACCCGGAGGTGCTCTTCTTCGACGAGCCGACCTCCGCGCTCGACCCGGAGCTCACGGGCGAGATCCTCAAGGTCATCCGCGGCCTCGCGGAGGAGCGGATGACGATGGTCATCGTCACGCACGAGATGGCGTTCGCGCGCGACGTCTCGGACCGCGTGCTCTTCCTCGACGGCGGCGTCGTCGCGGAGGAGGGGCCCTCGCGCGAGGTGATCGGCAACCCGCGCAACGAGCGCACGCGCGCGTTCCTCAGCCGCTTCGGCGGATAGCGGGGCCGGAACGATGGCCACGCTCGACCTCGGCCCCGGGCTTCTCGAAGGAAGCGTCGCGGTCCCGCCCTCCAAGAGCATCCTGCACCGCGCGATGATCTGCGCGGCGCTCGCGGGCGACCCCGGAGCGTGCCGCGTCCCGGAGGATCCCTCCGAGGACGTCGCCGCGACTCGGCGCGCCCTCGCGGCGCTCCTCACGCCGGCGGCGCCCGGCGGCGCGCCGGCGCGCGTCGACTGCGGCGAGTCCGGCACGACGCTGCGGCTGCTCGTCCCCGTCGCCGCCGCGCTCGGGCGCGAGGCGGTCTTCGAGGGGCGCGGGCGGCTGCCGCTGCGCCCGATGAAGCCCTACGCGGACTGCTTCGCCGGCTCGGGCGCGGATCTGCGCTTCCCGGAGGGCGGCGCCTACCTGCCGCTCGCCATCTCGGGGCGGATGCGCGCCGGCCGATACGAGCTTCCGGGCGACGTGTCGTCGCAGTTCGTCTCGGGCCTCCTCCTCGCGCTGCCGCTGCTCGGCGGCGATTCGGAGATCGTCCTTTCGTCGCCGCTCCAGTCGCGGCCCTACGTCGACCTGACCCTCGCCGCGATGCGCGCCTTCGGCGTCGGGGCGGAGGAGACGCCGCGCGGCTTCGCCGTGGCGGGGTCGCAGCGCTACCGCGCGCCCGCCGCGCCATACGCGGCCGAGGGCGATGCCTCGCAGGCCGCCTTCTGGCACCTCGCAAACTTCCTCGGGTCGCCCGTTTCCGTGTCGAACGGCGGCTCGGCGCTCCAGGGCGACGCGATCTTCCCCGCCCTCCTCGAACGCCTCGCCGCCGCGCCGGCGGGCGGGCCCGCGCCGGAGATCGACGTCTCGCAGGTCCCCGACCTCGTGCCGGCGCTCGCGGCCGCGGCGGCGTGGGCGCCGGCGGGCGCCCGGATCGTGCACGCGGAGCGGCTCCGGCTCAAGGAGAGCGACCGCCTCGCGACGACGCGCGCGCTGCTGCGGGCGTTCGGCTGCGAGGCGGAGGAGACCGCGGACGGCCTCGCGATCCCGCCCGGCCCGCCGAAGGCGGCGGCGGCGCGCGCCGAGGTCGACGGCGCCGGCGACCACCGCATCGTGATGGCGGCGGCGATGCTGGCGACGCGCGCGCCGTGCCGCCTCCGCGGCGCGGAGGCGGTGGCGAAGTCGTATCCGTCGTTCTTCCGCGACTACGCCGCCGCGGGCGGCCGCGTCGCGGACGCTACGGAAGAAGCTGGAGCATGACCTGCTTCTTCTCGGCGTCGACGTGGAGCTTCCATTTGGAGGCGTCGACGCCGGGGGCGAGGGCGAGGTTCTCGAGGCCCTTGGCCTCGCCCTTCCAGCGCAGGACGGGGTAGAGCCGGGGGCGGGCGCCGGACTTGGGCGGGAGGGGCTTCACGAAGGCGCCCCGGGAGATCTCGACGCCGCCCTCGACCTCGACGGGCGTGGTGCCGAGCTTGGAGGCGGGGTTGATCGCGAGGGCGAGGACGCCGCCCTTGCCCATGCGGAGGCTCTTCACGGGCGCGAGGGAGCCGCCGAGGAGGCGCAGCTCGTTGCCCTCGGAGAAGGAGTCCTCCGAGTGCGAGCCGGTGCCGAGGACGAGGGCGTCGATGTTCTGGAGGCGGCCGCCGGGCCGGAGCTCGAGCGCGTTGCGGCGGAGCATGTGGCGCCAGCCCTCGGAGTAGCCGACGTAGAGACTGCCGCCGCCGAAGTCCCAGAGGCCGCCGACGGCGTTGGCGCCCGCGACGACGGCGAGGTTGTCGAGCGACTCGTATTCGCCGTTTCCGTCGGTCGTGCGGCCGATGTAGACGCGGCCGTTCGAGAAGAGGCGGGAGGCCGTGACCTGGAGGCGGCAGTTGCGGGCGGCGGAGCCGGTGGCGAGGCCGAGGACGACGTCGCGCGCGTTGGTGACGGTGGCGCCGTTGCGGACCGAGAGCACGGCGTTGGAGAGCGCGGCGCCGCGGCCGCCGCCGATCGTGACGGCCTGGGCGGAGAGGTCCCAGCGGGAGCCGGAGCCGTCGACCACGACGGCCGGCGAGAGGACGGGGCCCCGGTAGGCCGCGACGCCGATCTCCGCGCCGCCGGTGACGAGCCGTGCGCCGCCGGAGACGGTGAGCGTGTTGTCCTTCGACAGGCTCTCGTCCGTCCTGTCGGAGCGACGGCCGCGCCCGATGCGGAGCGGCCCCTCGGAATGGAGGCGCGCGCGATCCTTCAGGACGATGCGGTTGCCGACGCTCTCGCCGGGCTGATCGCTGCCGTAGCCGAGGTAGACGCCCTCCCTCCCGACCGTGAGCGAGGTGCCCTCGCCCGCGATCGAGAGGGCGTTGTTGGCGGACGCGGCGCCGATTTCGACGCCGAGGGCGTCGGCACGCGCGCCGCCCTCGAGGAAGAGCCGGTTGCCGTCGTTGCGGCGCGGGGTTTCGGGCACCATGATCCAGCCCGTGGTGCGGAGGACGGCGGCGCCGGAGAGGCGCGCGACGGCGTTGCTCGAGTTGGCGCTGTCGAACGATCCGCCGACGAGGAAGCCGCGCGAACCGAGGTCGAGGAGCGTCGGCGGGCCGGAGAGCTTCTTCTGGCCGGGCGTGTCGGGGATCTCGGGGCCCTCGACGAGGAGCCGGATGCCGTTGTGGCCGCGCTGGTCGAGCTTCTGCCAGTCGAGGTTGGGCGTGCCGCCGAGCCAGAGGCCCTGCGCGTGGATGCGCATGCCGGCGGGGACGCGGACCGTGCGCGGGATGTCGGAGGTCGGATGGAAGGCGAAGCAGACGGGGCCGGCGTTCGTGATGCAGCAGCCGGGGGCGAACGTCGGGGCGCGGTTGAAGGAGAGGCGGCCCTGGTTGCCGACGAAGGTGGACCGGTCCGTCTTCCCGGGCGTGCCGAGGACGAACGGATAGCGGAACCAGACGTTGTTGTTGACGGCGTTCGTGATGCGCAGCGTCGAGCCGCCCTCGACGCGGATCTCGGGCGAGTCCGCGAGGCCGGCGAAGCGGCGCGGACCGAGCTCGAGGTTGGGGATCGCGACGTCGGCGCGGCCGGCGAGCGAGAGGCCGCCCTCGGCGAGGTCGAGCGAACGGAAGCCCGAGGGCCCGCCGCCGACGATCTCGAGCGGGCGGGGGCCGCGCTTCACGACCGCGTGGCCGCACGGGTCGAAGCCGCCCTCGAGGCGGATCGGGCCGTTGGTGGCGTCGACCACCAGGTTCCAGCCGGCGGAGACGCCGCCGCGGAGCGCGAGCGCGCCGGAGGAGAGGTTGCGCAGGACGGCGTCCGCGGCGACGTCCTCGGCGATGAAGCCGACCTCGGGCTCGGAATTGACGGACCCGCCGAGGACGATGCCGGGGGCCTTGATCGAGACGGGGCCGGAGTTGGTCGTGAGCTCGATGGCGCCGAAGCGGAACGCGGCGCTCCCGCCGAAGCCGAACGCGGCGCCGGCGGGGTCGTCGAAGACCGCGTGGAGGCCGATCGTCGGCGCGGGCGGCCGGCCGGAGGCCCAGTTGCCGCCGTCGTTCCAGCTCTTGCTCCCGGCCGCGCCGGTCCAGACCTCCGGGGCGGCCGCGGCAGGCGCCGCCGCGAGGAGCGCGGCGGCGAGCGCGGCGGGGAGGAGGGCGGCGGAGGGGCGCATCGAGGGCGGAGCGCGCTAGTCGATCGGGGCACTGGAGACGAGCTTGCCCTCGGTCCAGAGGCAGCGGAAGCGGGCGCCGCCGTCGGTCGGGACGACGCCCTCGCCCTCGACGAGGCGGCCCTGGCGCCAGGTGCCCTGGACCGTGTCGCCGCCGGCGTAGGCGAAGGTGCCGGGGCCGTCGGGCGCGTCGTTCGCGAAGTTGCACTCGAGCGAGTCGCCGTTGGCGTAGAACCAGATGCCGTGCCCGTGCTTGGCGCCGCGGCGGAAGAAGCCCTCGTAGCGGTCGCGGCCGTTGGCGGCGAGGAGGACGCCGTAGCCCTCGAAGCGGTTCTTGGCGATGCCGCCGTTGTAGTAGGCGCCGTCGGGCTGCATGCGCGTGCCCTCGGCGGCCTTGAAGCGAAGGTAGCGGTCGGCGGGGGAGATCGCCTCGTCACGGAAGACGGCGGCGGCGGCGATGGCGCGCTCCTGGTAGTCGGCCGGCGCGGTCTCGAGGAAGCGGATCTCGTCCACCCCGAAAATGGAAGGCGCGTCCGTCGCGGCCTGCGTCGCGGCCGGAGCGGCGGCCGGCGCGGGGGAGGTCGCGAACGGAAGCGGAGCGCCTTCGGCGGGGGCGGGGGCGGCGGCGGAAGCGGTCCCGGCGGGATGCTCGGCAGGGGCGGCGCGGAAGGCGAGCAGGACGTCGTCCTTGGCGGCGAGGTCGGCGGGGACGGCGCCCTTGGCGTCGGGGATCTCCGGGTCGGCGCCGGCGCCGAGGAGGACGCGGATCGTCGAGGGATGGCCGCCGGCGGCGGCGAGGTGGAGCGCGGTCTGGCCCTGCGGGTCGGCGGCGTTCGGATCGGAGCCCGCGCCGAGGAGGGCGGTCACGGCGGCGTCGTTGCCCTTTGCGGCGGCGAAGTGCAGCGGCGTGCGGCCGTTCACGGCCCGCGCCTCGGTTTTCGCGCCCCTGGAGAGCAGGAGCGCGACGACGTCGGCGGCGTCGACGTTGGCCGCGTAGTGCAGCGGCGTGCCGGCGGAGCGCGCGAGGGCGGCGTTCGGATCGGCGCCGGCGTCGAGGAGCGCCGCGGCGGCGTCGGCCAGGCCGACGCGGGCGGCGAAGTGCAGCGGCATCATGCCGGAGGCGTTCGTCGCGTTGGCGAGGGAGGCGTCCGCCGCGAGGGCGGCCCGGAGCGCGGCGGCGTCGCCGGACTGAATGGCGCCGAAGACGGCGTCGGTCCCGTCCGCGGAGGCGGACGCGGCGGCGAGGGACAGGACGGCGGCGGAAAGGAGGGTGCGGATTTTCATGGTTCGGGTCAGAGCTGGATGGATTTCTCGATGTAGGGGACGAGCTCGGCGATGGGCATGCGGAGCTGCTCCATCGAGTCGCGGAGGCGGACGGTCACGGTGTCCCTGAGCTCCGGCTTCTCCTCGCCGAGCGTCTCGAAGTCCACCGTCACGCAGAACGGCGTGCCGATCTCGTCCTGCCGGCGGTAGCGGCGGCCGATGGCGCCGGTCTCGTCCCACGCGCACTTCCACTTGCGCTGCAGCGCCTTGTAGAGCTCGCGGGCCTTGGCGCGGAGCGCCTCGTTGTTCTTGACGAGCGGGAGCACCGCGACCTTGACGGGCGCGATGGCGGGCGAGAAGCGCAGGACGGTGCGGACGTCCTCCTTGCCCTTGGCGTCGACGAGCCTCTCCTCGTCGTAGGCGTTGCAGATGAGGGCGAGCGCGAGGCGGTCGGTGCCGGCGGAGGGCTCGATGACGTGCGGGACGTACTTGCCCTGGAAGAGCAGGTCCACGAACGCCTCGGCGTCGAACTGCGTCTTGCCGCGCGCGACCCAGTCGGCGACGACCTTGGCCTTGAACGCGGCCTTCTCCTCGTCGCTCTTCTCGGCGCAGGCGAGGCGCAGGCGGTCGTCCTGCACGGTCATCGACTTGCCGGAGAACTTCTCGTGCTGCGAGAGGTCGAAGTTGGAGCGGGCGGCGATGCCCTCGAGCTCCTGGACGCCGAACGGAAAGGCGTACTCGATGTCGACGCAGGCGCGGGCGTAGTGCGCGAGCTCCTCCTTGGTCTGCCAGTAGAGGTGCAGGTCGGACTCGGGGAGGCCCGCGAGGCGGTACCACTCGAGGCGGCGCTCGACCCAGTACTTGTGCCAGACCTCCCAGCCCCAGTCCTCCTGCGGCTCGCCGTTCAGGTCCGGCTTGTCCGCGAGCGTGGCGACATGGCCGCAGATGAGCTCCACCGCCTCGTCCGGGCGGATGAAGAACTCCAGCTCCATCTGCTCGAACTCGCGCGAGCGGAACGTGTAGTTGCGCGGGTTGATCTCGTTGCGGAAGGACTTGCCGGACTGCGCGACGCCGAAGGGGACCTTCTTGCGCGAGGTCGGGACGATGTTGAGGAACTGCGCGAAGATCGCCTGGGCCGTCTCGGGGCGGAGGTAGGCGACCGCGGAGTCGTCCTCGACCGGGCCGACGTAGGTCTTGAACATCAGGTTGAACGAGCGGGGCTCGGTGAGGTTCTTCGAGCCGCACGCGGTGCACTTGCAGCCCTCGGGGAGCTTCCAGGCCTTGCCCTCCTGGACGAGCTTGAGGCCCTGCTCCTCGCAGAGCTGGTCGGCGCGGTGGCGCTTCTTGCAGTCCTTGCAGTCGACCATCGGGTCGGCGAAGCCGCCGACGTGGCCGGAGGCCTCCCAGATGCGCGGGTTCATGATGATCGTGGCGTCGAGGCCGACGACGTCCTCGCGCCACTGGACCGTGTAGTGCCACCAGGCGTCGCGGATGTTGCGCTTGAGCTCCGAGCCCATGGGGCCGTAGTCCCAGAAGCCGTTGAGGCCGCCGTAGATCTCGGAGGAGGGGAAGATGAAGCCCGCGCGCTTGCAGAGCGCGGAGATCGAGTCGAGGTTCTTTTCCATGTTCGCTTGTGCCGGTCGGGGAGGACCCCGCGCCGGCTGGTTGTTGGGGGTTGGCGTCGGCGCGCGAAGTGGTGCCCCAGAGAGGGTTCGAACCTCCGACCCGCAGTTTAGGAAACTGCTGCTCTGTCCAGCTGAGCTACTGGGGCGTCGGGCGTGCGCGCGACGGGCGCGAAGGATACCACAGCGCGCGGCAAAAGGCAAACCGCTTGCGTTCGGCGCGCGGTTCTGCCAGAATGGGGCGCACAGGAGCGACATGGCCACCCTCGATCCAGCGACGCCGGAATGGCGCGAGGCGCTGCGGCTCGTCCGCGCCGCCGCGCAGGCGGCGCCCGGGCCCGCGCGCGAGGCCGCGCTCGGCGCGGCGCGCGCGCGGCTCGCCGCGGCGGAGGCGCCGCGGCTGCGCTCCCTGGCCCGGCTGCTGCCGCCCGGGGCGGACGACCGCGCGATCCTCTGCGCGCTCGTCCCGCTCGAGCGCGTGGACGCGCGGACGCGCGTCACCGACGCCGACCTCGGCATCTCGGACTCGGACGCCCCCGCCGCGCCCCCCGACCGCTTCCCGCTCGTCGCCGTGGCGGACAACCTCCGCGCGGCGCTCAACGCCGGATCGCTCTTCCGCGCGGCCGACTTCTTCGGCGCCGAGGCGCTCTGGCTCTGCGGCTACACGGCCGGCCCCGACCACCCGCAGGTCGCGCGCAGCGCGCTCGGCGCGGAGCGCGCGGTGCCGTGGCGGCGCTTCGGCGACGTCCGCGAGGCCGTCGCCGCGGCCCGCGCCGAGGGGCGGCGCGTCTACGCGCTCGAGACGTCGGGCCGCGCCGTCCCGCTGGACCGCGCCGCGTTCGAATGGCCCGCCGCGCTCCTGCTCGGCAGCGAGCGCTTCGGGCTCGACCCGGACGTCGTCGCGTCGGCCGACGCCTGCGTCGCCATCCCCGGGCACGGGACGAAGAACTCGCTCAACGTCGCGGCCGCGTTCGCCGTCGCCGCGCACGCGATGCGCGCGGCGTGGGAGGCCGGGCGCGGCGCGAACGCGGAGGATCCGCGATGACGCGGACGCTGCTCCACCGGGGCGGTCCGCTCAACGCCCGCGTCTACCGCGCCGAGGACGCGGGCGGCGCGGCGTGGATCGAGAAGGACTTCTCGGAGTGCCCGCGGCCCGTGCGCAACACGCTCGGGCGGTATCTCGTCTGGCGCGAGTGCTGGATCCTGCGCCGGCTCGCGGCGACCGGCGCCGCGCCGGGCGGCGCGCGGCGGCTCGGGCCGTTCGCGCTACGCGAGGACTGCGTGGCGGGGTTCGCGCTGCGCGACTCCGACACCGGCGTCTACGCGAGCAACGTCTTCGACCCGTCGAAGGTGCACGGCGTCCCGGCGGAGATGCTGCGGGAGCCCGTGCCGCGCTCGTTCTTCGAGGCGCTCGAGGCCGGCGTCCGCGCCGTGCACGCGGCGGGGTTCGTCCACCTCGACCTGCACAACTCGCGCAACGTGATGGTCGGCCCCGGCTGGCGGCCGACGCTCATCGACTGGCAGTCCGCGCTGCCGACCGGCCGGATGCCGGGCTTCCTGCGCCGCGCGCTGGAGCGCGTCGACCTGGCCGGCGTCTACAAGCTCTGGAACAAGTTCCGCCCCGGCGAGCTCAACGAGTCCCGGATGCGCTTCCTCGAGCGCTCCCTCTTCATCCGCCGCCACTTCTGGATTCCCAGGATCCACCGGTAGTCCCGTCCCCGGGCCGGACGCGAAGGATATCGCCCCGCGCGCGATTTCCCCTTGCGGGCGGGCGGCGGGCTATGCTACATTGGAACGCATGGAAACCTACCTCACGCTCCTCCTGCTCGGGACGGCGCTCTTCGTCCTCGAGATCTTCGTCCCCGGCGGCATCGCGGGCCTCTTCGGCGGCCTGCTCTGCCTGCTCGCCGCGTGGAAGGCCGTCGCCTCCTTCGACGGCTGGATCGGCCTCGCGCTGGCGCTGCTCGCGGTCGTCGTCGCCTGCGGGATGGTGTTCCTCGTCGTCCGCGTCTTCCCCTCGACGCGCGTCGGGAAGAAGCTCTCGCTCGACACCGACCTCAAGGAGTCGCGCGCGGACGACCAGACCCTCGCCGCGCTCAAGGGCGCCGAGGGCGTCGCGGACACGCAGCTGCGCCCCGCCGGCTTCGCCACGATCGGCGGCCGCCGCGTCGACGTCGTCACGCGCGGCGACGAGATCCCCGCCGGCACCCCCGTCCGCGTCGTCGAGATCGAGGGCAACCGCGTCGTCGTCGCAAAACGCTGATCGCTCGTCACTCTTCACTCGTCACTCGTCACTCGTCACTCGTCACTTCAACCCACCCAACCCCACACCGCCATGAACCTCCTCCTCGCCGCAGGCCCGTCCGAACTCAAGGTCGCCGTCGTCCTGGTCGCCGTCATCGCCTTCATCGTCGTCCTCGCGCTCGTGTTCAACGTCGTGGGGATCTGGCTCCGCGCCGCGGTCTCCTCGGCCAAGGTCTCCATCTGGTCGCTCGTCGGCATGAAGTTCCGCCGCGTGAACCCGGCGCTCATCGTCGACGCGCGCATCCGCCTCGTGAAGGCGGGCATCAACACGATCCCGACGGACCTGCTGGAAGGCCACTTCCTCGCGGGCGGCGACGTGATCAACGTCGTGAACGCGCTCATCGCCGCGGACAAGGCCGGCATGCGCCTCGACTTCAAGAAGGCGACGGCGATCGACCTGGCGGGCCGCGACGTGCTGGAGGCCGTCCGCACGTCCGTCAACCCGAAGGTGATCGACTGCCCCGCGCCGCGCACCGGCTCGGGCGGCATCGGCATGCTCGACGCCGTCGCGAAGGACGGCATCCGCCTCCTCGTGAAGGCGCGCGTCACGGTGCGCGCGAACATCGACCGCCTCGTCGGCGGCGCGAGCGAGGAGACGATCATCGCCCGCGTCGGCCAGGGCATCGTCTCGGCGATCGGCTCGGCGAACACCTACAAGGACGTGCTCGAGAACCCGGACCGCATCTCGGCGCGCGTGCTCGAGGCCGGCCTCGACTCGCAGACCGGCTTCGAGATCGTCTCGATCGACATCGCGGACATCTCCGTCGCGGGCGTGAGCGACGTGGCGAACGTCGGCGCCCGCCTCGAGACCGAGCGCGCCAACGCGGACAAGCAGCTGCGCCAGGCGGAGGCCGAGGGCCGCCGCGCGATGGCCGTGGCGCGCGAGCAGGAGATGCGCGCGACGGTGCAGGAGATGCAGGCCCGCGTCGTCGAGGCCCGCGCGGAGGTGCCCAAGGCCATGGCCCAGGCGCTGCGCGAGGGCAAGCTCGGCGTGATGGACTACTACCGCCTCCAGAACATCGAGAGCGACACCGACATGCGCCGCGCGATCGCCGGCCCCGGCCAGCATCCCGACAACGCGCACGAGGACGGCGACAAGTAGGCCGCCGAACCCGCGATGGGTCCCGCAGAAAAAGTCTTCCTGACGATCTGGGCCGTCCTCTTCTTCGGCCCGGTCCTGAAGGCGATCGTCAAGGGCAAGGGCAAGGACGCCCCTCCCAGGCGTTCGCCCGCGGCTCCGCCGACCATCGTGCTGCGGCGCCGCCCCGGCGGCGCCCCGGCGGTTCCGCCCCCGATGCCGCGCCCGCCCGCCATGTCCGGCGCCCCGCGCCCGTCGGCCCAGCCCCTGCCGCCCGTGCTGCGCCCCGCGCGCGCCGAGGCGCCGGCCGCCGAGGCGCCGACCGCCCCGCCGCGCCGCCCCGCGGCGATGGACGGCACCGACGGCGCGCAGGAGATCCAGGACATCCTCCGCACGCTCCGCGAGCGGCGCGAGGCGGAGGCCGCCGCGGCCGCCGCCCGCGAGCAGGAGGAGCGCCACGCGCGCATCGCCGAGACGAAGAGCGCGATGCGGATTTCCGCACTCGAGCGCGAGCGCGACCGCCTCGCGGCGGAGCTGCGCGCCGCGCAGGCCGCCGCGTCGGAGGCGCTGCGCCGATCCGCGGCGCCGGCGGCGCCCACGTGGGGCGCGAGGCCCGCCCCCGCCGAGGGCGCGGGGATCGCGAGCCCGATCTTCGCGGAGAGGCTCTCCGGGATGGACGAGCTCCGGCGCGTCCTCGTCCTGCACGAGGTCGTCGGCGAGCCCGTCGGCTTCCGCCGGTAGCGCCAGCGGCCCTGCGACCCGCCGGCGGACGCTACCGCGCGAGCCAGACGGCGGCGCAGGCCGCCAGATAGAGCGCGATGCAGAGCTGGACCGGACGGTCGCGGAGAAAGACCTTCTCCGGGCGGCCGGTCCGGCCTCGGACCGTCAGCTGGATGTAGCGCAGGAGGCCGAGGAGAACGAACGGGACCGTGAGCGCCATGCCGCGCGTGCCGAACTTCTCCGCCGTCGAGGGCGCGAGCGCCCACGCGGAGTAGGCGGCGAGCGTCGCGAGCGCCGCCGCGGCGATCGCCGCGCGCAGGAGCGGCGGCGGATACCACCGCAGCACGGGGCGGTGCGAGGCGGCCGCCTCGCGCCCTCCCATCTCGGCGATTTCGGCACGCCGCTTGCACAGCGCGAGGAAGAGCGCGCCGCAGAAGGTGCAGTCGAGGATCGCCGGCGCGAGCGCGACGCCCGCCGCGGCGACGCCGGCCCACACGCGCAGCGCGAAGCCGGCGGCGATGCACGCGACGTCGAGCAGCGGCACGCGCTTCAGGGCGAACGTGTAGGCGAGCTGCATCGCGAGGTAGCCGCCGAGCACGAGCGCGAACGTCCGGCCCAGGAGCGGCGCGAGCGCGGCGGAAAGCGCCACGAGGAGCGCGCACTCGGCGAGCGCCGCGCGCGGGGAGAGGGCGCCGCTCGCGACCGGGCGGCGGCGCTTCTCCGGATGGAGGCGGTCGCGCGGGGCGTCGTGGACGTCGTTGAGGAGATAGACCGCGCCCGACACGACGGCGAAGAGCGCCGCCGCGGCGAGCGCGCGGATCCCCGCGGCGAGCGGGTCGATCCCGGCCTGGTGGCGGTCCGGCAGCGCGAAGAAGAAGCCCGCGAGGACGAGGGCGTTCTTCGCGAGCTGCGAGGGCCGGAGCGCGTCGAGCCAGGCCGGGAGCGCGAGGCGCATCAGACCGGAACCTCGAAGGCCGGGATCTCCGCGGTCTCGGGCGGCGGCGGCGGCGGCGGGAGCTTGGCGAGGAGCGCCGCGGCGCCCTTCGCGTTTCCGTCGGCGAGGAGCGCGCGGAGCGAGGCGGCCAGGCCGGGGTCGTCCGGCGCAAGGGCGCGCGAGCGCGTCCGCGCCGGGTCGAGCGCGGCGCCGTCCGGCGTCGCCGCCGTCCAGTCGAGCACGGGCGCGAGGAGCGCCGCGAGCGCGGCGTCGGGCGCGGCGGAGCCGGGCTCCGCGGCGCGCGGGTCGGCGGCGAGGGCGAGGACCGTGACGGACCCGCCGCCGCGCAGCGCGCGGGCCGTCGCGAACGCGCGGCGCACCGCGGCGAGGGCGGCGTCCTCCGCCGCGCCGCCGCGGCGGCCGCCGGGCTCGAAGCCCGCGCCCGAGGGGCCGAGCGCCGCGGGAAGCGAGTCGACGAGGAGGACGACGTCGCGAACGCGCTCCGCCTCGCGGCGGGCGAGGTCGACGGCGGCGGAGAGGGCGCGCGCGTGGCGGTCCGCGGGGTCGTCGAAGTCGGTCGAGAGCGCGAGGCAGGGTCCGGCGGCGCGGTCCGCCGCGGGCGCGGCGCCGAGCGAAAGCAGGACGACCTTCGCGGCCGGGTGGTTCGCGGCGATCGCGGCGGCGGCCGTGCGCAGGAGCGCCGCGGCCTCGGGGAAGGCCGCGCGCGGAGCGAGGAGCAGCCCGCGCGCGCCGAAGGCGAGGGGCGCGAGAACGTCGAGCGCGTCGAGCGTCGCGGACGGCGCCGCGGCGCTGCGGACGCGAACGCGGCGCGAGGGCGCCTCGACGGGCAGCGCGGCGAAGGCGGGCGCAAGGCGCGAGCGCGCGGGCTCGCCGCCGTTCACGCTCACGAGCTCCGTCGCCTCGAGCGTCCCCTGGCGCGGGCCCTGGGGCACGAGGCGCGTGCGGCAGACGACGTGGTCGCCGGGGCGCAGGCCGAAGCGGTCGCGCAGCTCCTGCGGCACGGAGACGTCGCCCGGCGCGGGGCGCAGGCCGTTCGCGGCCGAGCGCAGGAAGCCGCCGGAGCCGCCGCGGAAATTGCCGCGCGGCGGCGCCTCGCCGCCGGGGCCCGGCTCGAACGCCGAGGCCTGCTCGAAGTAGCCCGATCCCTCGACCGAGCCGCCGCGGCGCGCGTGCTTGACGAGAAGGTCGAAGACGACGTCGGCGCGCGTGCGGACGGCGGCGCGGAAGAAGACGTCCTGCTCGCGCGCGAGGCTCACGAGGTCCTCCGGCGAGAGCGCGTAGAGGTCCTCCGTGCGGATCGTCGGGAGGTCCGCCGCGGGCGCGGGACGGCCGGAGGAATGCGGAGTGCCGAATGCGGAATGCTGAATGTCGGGATCCGGTGAAGCGGACGCGGCGGAAGCGGCGGGAGCGGGCGTGGCCGGGACGCCGAAGGCGGAATAGGGGACGTCCGCCGCCTCGGGGCGCCCGGCCGGGGGCGCGGGCGGCTCGCCGGCGAGGCCCGCGGGCGGAGGCGGGGGCGCCTCGGGCGCGGGCGGCGGCGGCTTCGGGGCGCCGCCGCGCGAAGACTTGGCGCATTCGCGCTTCGCGGCCTGGCGGGCGAGCTTGTCGGGGTTGGTCTTGGAGCCCTTCGGGCGGCCGCGGCGCTTGCCCTGCGGCTGCGCGGGCGCGGCGGAGGAGACGGGCTTCTCGGCGGACTGGAGGAACGCCTCCATCTCGCGGACGGACGAGGCCATCTCGTCGAGATCCTGCCGGATGCGGCTGGCGGAGGCGCGGCCGCCCTCGGCGGCCCAGGATTCGTTGTCGGTCATTTGTGACTCCGTGTGATTTCGTCGTAAAGTGATTTCGCCTTTTCGAACAGCTCGTCGGGCGTGCCGTCGTTGAGGATCGTGAAGTCCGCGCGCTTCATGCGCTCGGCGGCGGGAAGCTGGGCGGCGATGCGGGCGCGGGCCTCTTCTTCGGAGAGGCCGCGCGCGAGGAGGCGGGCGAGGCGGGACTTCTCGGAGGAGGTCTCGACCGTGGCGGTGCAGGTCCAGCCGTCCGTCCAGCCCGTCTCGAAGAGCAGCGGGATCTGCGCGACGCGCAGCGGCGCGGCGCCGGGCGCGGCGGGGGCGTCGCGCCAGGCGAGGAGCAAGGCGCGGAGGATCGGATGGACGATGGACTCGAGACGGAGCCGTGCGGAGGGTTCGGAAAAGACGAGCCGGGCGAGCTTGGCGCGGTCCGTGCCCCCGTCGGGCGCGAGGTATTCGGGACCGAACGCGTGTTCGACCGCCTTCGCCGCCTCGCCGCCCGGGGCGTGGAGCCGGTGTACGAGTTCGTCCGTGTCGACGACATCCGCTCCGAGCTGGGCGAGGAACGATCCGAAGAGACTTTTGCCGCAGGCGATGCCGCCGGTCAGGGCAAGCGTGTTCATTCAGACGTGCGATGCGATGGCTGGAATACTACCAGACCCCTCCCCGCCGTGTCAAATCCCGCCGAGGACCGTCGTGCGGACCGAAGTTTGCAGTCCGCGGGATGTTCTGCTAGCATTTCCCGCAATGCCGCAACCGATGACTCCCGAATCGCGCCCTCTTCCGGAAGCGCCCCGCGGACGCGGGGGCGCCGACCCCGCGTCCGCGGGGCGCGCCCTGTTCCTCGATCGCGACGACACGCTCGTGCGCGACGCGGGCTACATGTCGCGCCCGGAGCAGATCGAGCCCCTGCCCGGCGTCGCGGAGGCGCTCCGCGACGCCCGCGCCGCCGGGTTCCGGCTCCATCTCGTGACGAACCAGTCCGGCATCGGCCGCGGCTACTACACGATGGCGGACGCCCTCGCCTGCAACCGCCGGCTGGAGGAGATCCTCGGCATCGGCTTCGACGGCGTCTGCATCGCGCCGGAGCGGCCGGACGAGCCCTCGCGCTACCGCAAGCCCTCGCCCGCCTACCTCCTGGAGCGCATCGCGGCGGACGGCCTCGACCCGGCCGCGTGCTGGATGGTCGGCGACAAGGTCTCCGACCTCGCGTGCGGCCTCGCCGCCGGCGTCCGCGCGGCGCTCGTCGCCCGCGGCGCCACCGGAGCCCCGCGCGAGGACGCCGCCGCGTTCGCCGCCGAGCGCGGAATCCCCGTGTTCCCGGACTTCCCGGCCTTCGTCCACGACCTCCTCTCCCGAATCCCGGACGGGCCGGAAAAGAAAAAGTGAATATTCCGCCCCGTCCGTTCGTCCCATGAGCGTGCCCCCCGCAGACCCGCGTCAAGCGGAAGCCGATCTCCTCGCGAAAGCGAAGGCGGGCGACTTCCAGGCGTTCGCGGACCTCTGCGAGCCGTGCCGGAAATCCGTCTGCTCCTACCTCGCCGGAGCGGGGCTCGCGGACCCGGCCGACGCGGAGGACGTCTTCATGGACGCGATCCTGCGGGCGCGCAAGGCGCTCGACGCCTTCCAGGGCGACAGCTCCTTCTCCACCTGGATCACCACCATCGCCCGCAACCTCGCCCTCGACCGCCTCCGCGAAGCCGCCGCCCACCCGCTCGCCTCCCTCGACGCCCAGCCCGACCCCGACTCCCCCACCCCCGAACCCAAGCTCACCTCCGATTCCGCCTGGCCCACCCCCTCCGCCGCCCCGATCCCCGGAGAATCCCTCGACACCGAAACCCGCGCCCAGATCGTCCGCCGCGCCCTCGCCGCAATCCCCGGAAAGACCCGCGAAGCCGTCGTCCTCTTCTACGTCGAACAACGCCCCTACGCCGAAATCGCCCAGATCCTCGACATCCCCATCGGCACCGTGATGAGCCGCCTCCACAACGGCCGCAAGCGCCTCGAACAGCTCCTCCGCACCCACCTCAAGGACCTCCGCTAGCCACCCGATCCCACGCCATTCATCATTCATCATTCACATTCAGCATTCAGCATTGAAATGAAGCCCACCCTCTCCCAGCTCCTGTCCGAAGCCCTCCCGCCTCCCCCGATGCGGGACGCGGAGGAATTCCGCGCCGCGCTCGCGGCGCGCGAGGCGGAGCGGGAGACCTCCGCCGCCGCGCTCGGCGACCTTCTCCGATCCTCCCTCCCCTCCCCCGCCCTGCGCCCCGCCGCGGACTTCCGCGCCGAGGCCGCCTCGCGCGCCGCCGCGGAGGACGCGCTCGACTCGCGCCTCTCCGCCCTCCTCCGCGGCGCCGCGCCCGCGCCGGCGATGCGCCCGGCCGCGGAGTTCTGGGCCGCCGCCGCGCGCCGCGAACGCTCCGAGCGCGCCCGCTCCCGCGTCGAGCGCCTCCTGCGCGCCGCGAACGCCGCGCTCGTCTCCTCCGCCGCGGCGCTGGTCGTCGGCGCGTTCCTCTTCGCCTCGTCCGCCCCCGCGCCCGTGCGCCGCGGCCCCTCGCCCTTCGCGCCAAGCGCGCCGTCGGCGTCAATCCCGACCGCGGGCTTCGCCGCCGCCGAGGGCCTCGGCGCGGCGGCGTCCCTCGCGCCGGCCGCGTCCGGCGCGCTCCGCGCCACCACGCGCGCCGCGGCCGGCGGCCTCTCCGCCGCCGCCTCGCCCCTCTCGCGCCTGCGCGTCCGCTAGCGGGTGCCGGAAGAGCGGCGAACGTCCGGAGCGAGCGTCTTGTCTCCGGGTTCGATTTCCGCTAGAATCCCCCGCCATGGACGCATCCCTCACGCTTCTCCCGGAAGCCGCCGTCGGCGCCGTCGCCGACGAGCTCTTCGGCTCCTTCGTCGAACACCTCGGCCGCGCGGTCTACACGGGCCTCTACGAGCCCGGACACCCGACGGCCGACGAGCAGGGCTTCCGCCGCGACGTGCTCGAGCTCGTGCGCGAGCTGCGCGTGCCGCTCGTGCGCTACCCCGGCGGCAACTTCCTCTCCGGCTACGACTGGCGCGACGGCGTCGGCCCGCGCGAGACGCGCCCCGTGCGCCTCGACCGCGCGTGGCACACGATCGAGCCGAACGAGGTCGGCATCGACGAGTTCTGCGACTGGGCGCGCAAGGCCGGCGCCGAGGTCATGGCCGGCGTCAACATGGGCACCGGCACGCCGCAGGACGCCGCGGACCTCGTCGAATACTGCAACCATCCCGGCGGCACCGCGTGGAGCGACCTGCGCATCCGCAACGGACACCGCGCGCCGCACGCGATCAAGCGCTGGTGCGTCGGCAACGAGATGGACGGCGACTGGCAGATCGGCCACCTCGACGCCGTCGACTACGGCAAGAAAGCCCGCGAGGCGATGAAGCTCATGCGCTGGACCGACGAGTCGATCCAGACCGTCGTCTGCGGCAGCGCCTCCCCGAACATGCCCACCTGGCCCGAGTGGGACCGCATCGTCCTGGAGCACACCTACGACCTGGCGGACTACCTCTCGATCCACCGCTACTACGAGAACCCGGGCGACGACGACGACTTCCTCGCCTCGCACCTCGACATGGACCGGTTCATCGAGATCTCCGCCGCGACGTGCGACTACGTGAAGGCGAAGGTCCGCTCGAAGAAGACGATGAAGCTCTCCTTCGACGAATGGAACGTCTGGTACCAGAGCCGCCAGGCGCCGCACCCGTGGGAGAAGGCGCCGCGCCTCCTGGAGGACCGCTACTCGCTGCTGGACGCGCTCGTCTTCGGCGGGATGGCGATCTCGCTCCTCAACCACGCCGACCGCGTCCGCGTCGCCTGCCTCGCGCAGCTCGTGAACGTGATCGCCCCGATCTTCACCGAGCCCGGCGGCCCCGCGTGGCGCCAGACGATCTTCTACCCGTTCCGCGACGTGTCGACCCTCGGCCGCGGCGTCGCGCTGCGCCCGATCGTGCGCTCGCCGCTCAAGGCGACGAAGTCCTGCGGCGACGTCCCCGCGCTCGCCGCGGCGGCCGTGCGCGACGAGGAGGCGGGGCAGATCGCCGTCTTCGCGCTCAACGAGGACCGCGCGCGCCCGCTTCGCACGACGGTCGACCTCGCGGCCTTCGGCGCCTCCGAAATGGTCGCGCGCACCGAGCTCTGCGGCCCCGACCTCTCGGCCGCCAACTCCGCCGAAAGGCCGGACGCCGTCCGTCCCGCGCGCGTCCGCGTCGCCCGCGGCGACGCCGGCCGCTACGCCGTGACGCTCAAGCCCGCCTCCTGGAACGTCCTGCGCTTCCGGCTCGGGCGGTAGCAAAAAAAATAATGAATATCCGTTCATGCTCTTTCGTCAAAGGGGCGTAACCACAGGAGAACCTGCCATGAACAAGACCTTCCGCAACGTCCTTTCCATCGGCCTCTGCGCCGCCATCGCCCTGGCGCCCGGCGCGGCCCTCGCCCGCGGCCCGCACCATGGTCCCGGCCGCCACGGTCCGCCCCCTCCCCCGCCCCGCCACGGCCCCGTCTTCCACGGCCACCACCACCATTCGTGGCACGGCACCGACTGGCTCGGCTTCGGCCTCGGCGTCGGAATCCTCGGCGCCGCCGTCGCGGCCGTCGCCTCCGAGCCGGAGCCCGTCGTCTACTCCACGACGACCTACACGACGCCCGTCGTCGCCCCGGCCCCGGTCGTCGTGCAGCAGCCCGCCCCGGTGGTGGTCCAGCAGCCCGCCCCGGTCGTCGTGCAGCAGCCCGCGACGACCGTCGAGGCCGCCCCCGCCGTCGTCGCCCAGCCCACGCCCGTGGTCCAGCAGCCCGTTGTCGTGCAGCAGCCCGTGGTCGTGCAGCAGCCGGTCCAGACGACCACCGTCATCCAGGCCGTCCCGCCGCCCCCGCCGGTCTTTCTTCCGCCGCCCCGGGTGATCTACCATCGCCCGCGACCCCGCGCCGGCTTCTTCTTCGGGTTCTAGCTCC
>Ga0310695_10000975_pt1 | contig 70023 bp, 50 predicted proteins | sample RumenRJG_04DNA_FD_203882 | JGI IMG/M metagenome (GOLD analysis project Ga0310695, IMG submission 203882) | Bovine rumen microbial communities from Lethbridge, Alberta, Canada - RJG_04 (v2) (version 2) | ecosystem: Host-associated > Mammals > Digestive system > Stomach > Rumen | place: Canada... | reverse complement strand
TTGGGATCGAGGAGAAATGGCATGATGCCTATGAAGGTGATGCCGTTGCGGTCGGTCCAGGGTTTTTCGTAGGGATCGCCGGTTACGACGACCTTCCTAAAGTTGTCGCCGATGTGGCGGAGCGAGAAAGTCTCCTGTTCGCGCTTTTCGTTGTCCGGGATGTTCCATGTGGACTGGATGTAAAAGCGCATGTCGCCTTTGTTGACGACGAAATCCACTTCGTACCGCTTGCGGCAACGCTTGCCGTCGACGGTCGCGAACATCTCCACGACACCGACATCAACTGCGTAGTCGCGCCGAATGAGTTCGTTGTAGATGGCATTCTCCATGAGGTGCGTGTTTTCGTCCTGCCGGAAGTTGAGCCGAGAATTGCGGATGCCGGTATCGACGGCATAGTATTTGGAAGGGTAGTCGAGGTAGCGTTTTCCTCGCAGGTCAAAGAGCCGCGCATTCTGGACGAGGAAAGCCGATTCAAGGTAGCCGAGGTATTTGCGGACGGTCGTTTCGTTGCAGACAAGTTTACCCGTGGAATTGATTGCGTTGCTGAGCTTCGTTGGATTGGAAAGGCATCCGATGTTGCTCATGACCGTGTCGGCCACGATTTCAAGCAGGGCGTCGTTTTTGAGGTTGTATCGCTGGATGATGTCCCGGAGGTAGATGGTTGCGTTGAGGTTGTCAAGGTACCGCCGCTTTTCGGTTTCGGTTTCAAGAAGGGCGCATTCGGGGAGCCCGCCGAACGTGAGGTAGGCGTCGCGAACCTGGAAGAAATCCCGGGCATTGGGCATCGTTTCGGAGAACTCTGCGAGCGAAAGCGGGGACACCGTGATGGTTTCGCCGCGTCCACGGAACTCGGTGGCTATATCCTTCGAGAGAAGGTCGGCGTTGGAGCCGGTGACGTATGTGGAGACGTTCTTTCGCTTGAGAAGTCCGTTGAGGACATGGTAGAAGGTGATGTAGGCTTTTGGGCGATCTTCAGGACGCAGGCGCGAGAGATCCGTGCCTTCCGGCAGTATCGGTTCCGCATGCTGGATTTCATCGATGAGCACGAAGCACGGGGCGTCGTCGGCGGGAAGTCGAGTACGAATTTCCTTGCCGAGGGTGATTGCATCGCGGCAGAAAAGAAGGTGATCGGATTCAAGGTCGATTTCCACGATATGGTCTGGGGGAATGCCATTGTCAAGCAGATGTTGCTTGAAGAGATTGAACAAGAGGAAGCTCTTGCCACAACGGCGCATGCCTACCAGAATCTTGATGAGATTATGGTTCTTTGCCTGTATCAGCTTGTTCAGAAGGATGTCTCTTTTGATAATCATAAAACAGTCTCCACTTTGAAGTTGCGTGCGAATGCACGGAAGTTCAAAACAGAGATAGTATATCACTTTACTGGTTTTTGGCCAAGTGGGACTTTGAACTTCTGTGCAAGTGCACGAAAGCTCAAAGTCAAGGAGGCGGCATGAAACGATTTAGAAAGGAAAAAACGATGGTGCGCCAAGCAAAGCTCGGCAGAACTAACAGAATGAAAGGAATCTGTACGGCAAAGAAAACGACATGCCGATAGGAAGGTTGGCTGCGCGGAGATGCACCGCAGAAAGTGATTATGGTTGGTACGACGCACCTCGCTCGTCCCTGGGAGAAACTCGCGGCGAAAGCCGATGCGGGCACGCGGGTGCGTGCCTGTGAAATCACCGAAGGTCACGTTCGGGTGGAAATGCGGCTTCGCGAGGAAATGCGCGGACGCCGGATTGGCCGAGGCAGGCGGGCGGCGTGCCATGTTGGCGTGTTCGCTGGGGAGCTTTTCGGCTTGACGGTGCGGCCGGGGGTTTGATACCATTGCCCGGTGAACTCTGACTGGACAATCTGGATTCTCGCGAGTTCGGTGTTTCTCGCGCTCTACGACTTGACGAAGAAGGCGAGCGTCGCCCGCAACGCCGTTCTGCCCGTCCTTTTCATTTCCACGTGCTTCGGGTGCGGGGCGTACATGGTCGCGCTTGCGGCGTCCGGACGGCTTGGCACGGTGGCGGCGGGCATCACGCCGGAGGTGGCCGCGCTGTCGACCGTCAAGTGCGCGGTCGTCGGCGCGTCATGGGTGCTCACGTTCTGCGCCCTTCGCACGCTGCCAATCTCGATCGCCACGCCGATCCGGGCCTCGTCCCCCGCGCTGGTGTTCCTGATCGCCTTCCTTCTGTACGGGGAGCATCCGGCGCCGCTGCAGGCAGTCGGCATGGCGGCGGTGTTCGCCGGCTATTTCGCCTTTTCCTGGGCGGGACGCCACGAAGGCATTGACTTCTTCAGGAGTCGCGCCGTGTGGTACGCGATCGGCGGGACAGCGTTCTCCGCGATCTCGGCGATATGGGACAAGTGGCTGCTGCAGGTACGCGGGCTTCAGGTCGAGACGCTCCAGTTCGCGTTTCAGGTGGGGCTTGTGGCGCTCTACGGTGCGCTGCTCGCGCTCAGCCGCCTTGCACGGCGCGGGAAGGGCGATACGTTCGAGTGGAGATGGACGATTCCGCTTGTGGGAATCCTCCTCGCGGTGGCGGACTGGCTGTATTTCAGCGGCCTCGCCTGTCCGGGCGTACACGTTTCGGCCGTGTCGCTCATGCGGCGGTTCTCCGTCGTGATCACGTTCGTCCTTGGCGCGAAGTTCTTCCACGAGACGAACCTCGCGCGCAAGGCGATTGCCCTTTCCATCGTCGTCGCAGGTATCATGCTCATCTGCCTCGGCGGTTAGGGGCCAGGGAAAGTCCGGGCGTCTCTGCGTCAGTCGCCCAGATGGCGTCGAGGCGCTTGGGGCTGACGGGCTGGGGCGTGTGCAGCTCCTGCGCGAAGAGCGAGACGCGGTACTCCTCCACCATCCAGCGGTAGTCCGCGAGGCGGGCGGCGTCGTATTTTCCCGACTTATCGGCTATGGCGCTTTGGTAGCGCTGCCAGTAGGGCGCGAGGCGCGCTTCCTTTTCGCGGTCGCCGGCGGGATTCGTGCGGGCGCGTTCAAGGCGGATCGCCGCGCCCCGGAGGTAGCGCGCGTAATGGCGCAGCTGCGCGAGCGGCACCACGCGCGGGAAACCGCGGAAGAGGAGCCAGGCGAGCTGGGTTTGGATTGATTCTGCCGTTTCGGCCGCGACAAGCGCGGCCGCTCCCGCTTTGGCCGCGACAAGCGCGGTTGCTCCCGTTTTGGCCGCGACAAGCGCGGCCGTTGCCGATTCGAGCGTTTCGGCGATCTGCGCGGCGGACGTGGCCGACGCGGCGACGATGCGCGCGATTTCGTCCTGCGCGAGGTTGAGCGCGGTGCGGCGTTCGCGGAGGCGCTGCTCGAACGTGGCTTCATCGCGCACGGGCGGCTGGTCGCGCACGAACGCCTCGCGCACGGCCCCGGCGAGGATGTCGTCCGCAATGCGGTCGTCTTCGTAATTGAGGTCGCGCAGGTAGATGGCCGCGCCGAGCGGGAGCTTGTTGCGTCGGAACGGGATGCGCGCGTGCGGGCCGAGCGCGAGCAGGAAGAGACGCGCCACGCCGTTTGCGTGGGCGGCGGCTGCGGCGGACGCGCTCGCGAAAAGGCGCAGCGTCACGCCGGTTCCTTCGTCCTGGAGGGCGGGGAAGTGCTCCAGCGCCCAGCCCGCGTGTCCGTTCGTGGTCTTTTCGGGGATTGTGCCGAAGGTCCAAGTGGTGGAGGGGGCGGGGGCGGGGCGGGCCGCCCGGTGGTCGGCCCCTACCGTGTTTGAGCTGAGGGCTGAGAAGATTTCATCGAGATTACGGGACGTAACGAGAACGCGGCCGGTGGCGTCGTCGACGATGCGGTAGCGCACGCGGAGGTGGGCGGGGATGCGCGTGGTGTCGAAGGCTTCGGCGGGGATACGGAAGCCCCACTCCTCGTCGATCGTGCGGCGGACGGCGTCGAGCAGCGGTTCGGAGCCGGGCTTGAGGCGGGCGAGCAGACCGGCGACGGTGTCCGAGATCGGTGAGATTACGCGGCGGAACGAGGAGGGAAGTGCCGAGAGGAGGCAGGTGAGCTTTTCGGGCAGGAGACCGGGCACGAGCCAGTCCGCGCGCCAGAGGCGGAGCACGTGCGCGCGCGAGGCGCGGACGGTGCAGGTGATGCCGTCGTCCTCCTCGCCGGGGGCGTTGCGGTAGGTGAGCGCCATCTTCACGTCGCCGATGCGGATGGTATCAGGAAAATCATGGGAGGCGACGTCGTCGGACGGCCACCAGTCGGTCTTCTTGAGGTGGAATTTGCCGAGCTGGACGGGCGTGGCGCGGGCGAGCCACTTGCGGAGGGCGTCGGCGGAGGCGACGTCGGCGGGGACGACCTTGTCGAAGTACGCCTCGAGGCGGGCGGCGTCGAAGATTTCGGGGCGGCGCAGTTTCTCCGCGCGGCGGCGGAGGGCGTCGAGAAGGGCGGTGTTCTCGCGCACGGGCGGGGGCGGACGCGGGAAGTCGCCGTCCACGAGTCCGCGCCGGATGAAGATTTCGCGCGCGAGGGCGGGGTTGAGGCGCGTGAGGTCGCGTCGGCGTGCGGGCACGATGACAAGTCCGTAGAGCGTGACCTGTTCCGTCACGCGCACGAAGCCGCTCTGCGGGTCCCATTCGGGCGAGTGGTAGTGTCGTTTGCAGAGGTCGCCCGCGACGGGTTCGATCCACGTGGGGTCGAGTGTGGCGGCGGTGCGCGCGAAGAGGCGCGCCGTATCGACGAGTTCGCCGGCGAAGATCCAGGGCGGCGTGGCCTTCTTCAGGGCGGAGGCGGGATGCGGGACGAAGCGGAGACCATGTGCGCCGCGGTAATCGTGCGTTTCCTCGTCGAACTTGCCGATGCGTCCGAGGAGGCCCGAGAGGAGGGAGCGGTGGAGGGCGGCGTCGCGGGCCGCCCGGTGGTCGGCCCCTACCGGTTCGGCGAAGTCGCGGGCCGCCCGGTGGTCGGCCCCTACCGGTTCGGCGAAGTCGCGGGCCGCCCGGTGGTCGGCCCCTACCGGTTCGGCGAAGGAAAGGTGAAGGCGCTTGGAGAGGGTTTCAAGCTGGTGGGCGAGGTCGCGCCATTCGCGCATCTTCGGGTAGGAGAGGTAGGTGGACGTGGCGAGCTTGCGCGCCTTGGCCTGGGAGAGTTCGCGCGTCTCGTTTTCCCACCAGTCCCAGAGTTTCCGCATACCGAGGAAATCGGAACCGGGTACGCGGAACTTCGCGTGCTGCTGGTCGGCCTGCTGTTTCGCGTCGATGGGGCGGCGGCGCGGGTCGTCGCACGCGAGGGCCGCCACGACGGGGATTGCGGTGGGGAGGATGGCGTTTTCGGACGCGGCGAGGAGCATGCGCGCGAGACGTGGCTCGACGGGAATCTGCGCGAGTTTGCGTCCGGTGTCCGTGAGGGCGGGTCCGCCTTCGGGGGCGTGCCCGATGGCACCGAGTTCGAGCAGTTCGCGGAGGCCTTCGCGGACCATCGCGGGCTTGGGCGGATCGAGGAAGGGGAACTTCTCGATGTCGCCAAGGCGGAGGTCGAGCATCGTGAGGATCACGCCCGCGAGGGAGGAACGCAGGATTTCGGGCGGCGTGTAGGCGTCGCGCGTGTTGAAATCCTCTTCGGAGTAAAGGCGGATGCAGGTGCCGGGGCCGAGACGTCCGCAGCGTCCGGCGCGCTGTCGGGCGGAGGCCTGCGAGACGGGTTCGATCTGGAGACGCTGCACCTGTGTGCGGTGGACGTAGCGCGAGATGCGCGCGAGGCCGGTGTCGATCACGGCGCGGATGCCGGGGATGGTGACGGATGTCTCGGCCACGTTCGTGGCGAGGATGATGCGGCGGCGCTGGGAAAGTCTAAACGCGCGCTGCTGCTCGCCGGCGGAAAGGGAGGCGAGAAGGGGGATGATGTCGTCCTCGCCGTGCCGCACGCGCGCGAGGTGGTCGGCCGTCTCGCGGATGTCGCGTTCGCCTGGGAGGAACACGAGGACGTCGTCGGAAGGGGGCAGTTCGGCGACGGCGGCGGCGATGTCACGCGGGAGGTCGAGTTCCTCGCCGTCCTCGGGCGGACGGTAGCGGAGTTCGATGGGGTAGAGGCGTCCGGGCACGGAGATGACGGGCGCGCCGTTGAAGAACGCGGCGAAGCTCGCGGTGTCGAGCGTGGCGGACGAGACGACCACCTTCAGGTCGCGTCGGCGCGCGAGGACGCGCTTGAGGATGCCGAGGAGGAAGTCGATGTTGAGGGAACGTTCGTGGGCCTCGTCGACGATGATGCAGTCGTAGGCGCGCAGGAGCGGATCGGCGCGCGTTTCGGCGAGCAGGACGCCGTCCGTCATGAACTTGATGCGCGTATCCTGCGAGACGTGTCGGGCGAAGCGGTGCTGGTAGCCGACGAGTCCGCCCACGGGCGTCTGGAGCTCGCTTGCGACGCGCTCGGCCATCGTGACGGCGGCAAGGCGTCGCGGCTGGGTGCAGGCGATGCGGCGTCCCTTCGCGGCGAGGCCGAGCTCCAGGGCCATCTTCGGGAGCTGGGTGGTCTTGCCGCTGCCGGTGTCGCCGCACACGACGACGACCGGGTGCGCGCGAAGCGCCGCGAGGATGTCCCCGCGGTGCGCGCAGATGGGCAGTTCTTCTGGATAGTGCAAGTCCACGGCGGAGATTATACCACTTCTCCCGTCGCCGCGAAACGGGCCCATGAAAATATCTGAAATGCCCTCTTGCACTGCGGAGCGGGGTGTGATATACTATGCGGCGTTTTCCGCCACGGGGAAGTAGCTCAGTTGGTAGAGCATCACGTTCGCAACGTGGGGGTCGAGAGTTCGAATCTCTTCTTCTCCACCATTCGACGGAAACGGCCAGGGCCGCGCGGGAGCGCGGCCGCGTTTTTTTGGAACACGACCAGCAAAGGAAGAGAAGATGAAGATTGCAATCGTCGGCGCCGCCGGGCGCATGGGACGCATGCTTGTCAGGCTCGCGGGCGAGGACGGGGGCCTGGACGTCGTCGCGGAGATCGACGTTGCGGACGGCTTTGCGCGCGAATGGCCGGCGGGCACCGAGGCGGTGATCGACTTCTCGTTCCACACGGCGGTGCCGCCGAACGTGGAGAAGGCGGCCGCGCAGGGCATCCCGTACGTGATCGGCACGACGGGCCTCGCGCCGGAGGAGCAGGCCGTCGTGGACGCGGCGGCGAAGAAGATCCCCGTCGTGCAGAGCGGCAACTACTCGCTGGGCGTGAACCTGCTGCTCAATCTCGTCAAGACCGCCGCGCAGGTGCTGGGCCCGGCCTACGACGTGGAGGTGGTGGAGATGCACCACAAGCACAAGAAGGACGCGCCGAGCGGCACGGCGATCATGCTGGCGAAGGCCGCGGCCGAGGGACGCGGCGTGGCGTTCGACGACGTGGCCGTGTACGGGCGCAAGGGCATTGTCGGGGAGCGTCCGCAGGGCGAGATCGCCGTGCACGCCCTGCGGGGCGGCAGCGTGGTGGGCGACCACACCGTGATGTTCGCCGGCGACGTGGAGCGCGTGGAGATCACGCACAAGGCGCAGAGCCGCGAGGCGTTCGCCGCCGGGGCCCTGCGCGCGGCGCAGTGGGCGGCAGGACGAGCACCCGGGCTCTACACCATGCGCGATGTACTCGGTTTCGCGGGCTGACCCAATCGGAACACGTCCGTGAACAGACTTTTCAAGCTCCTTTCCGTCTGCCTCGTGCTCGGGTTCGCCGCCTTCGGCGAGTCGTCTCGCGAGGAGGAGGACGACATTGAAATCCGCGCAACGGGCGTGTGGGCCGTCGCCGGCGAGAATGCCGTCATCGAGGCGAAGGCGACGAGTCCGGAGGGGGAGGACCTCTCGGGTCTCCACTGGTGCCTGTGCGATGCGTCGGGCGCCGTCGTGATGTCGTGGAAGCCCTCCGTCGCCGGGCGCACGAAACGCCTGAAGATGAACATGCCGGCGGGCGCCTACCGTCTCCGCGCGACGGACGGCACGCGCTTCTGCGGCGATGTGCCCGTGAACGTGCTGCGCCGCGACAATCCCCACCTGCGCGACGGCGCGTCGCCGCCGGCAGAGGTCCACGAGCCGCCCGACCGCCGTCCCGAAAGCGGCGCGCGGCGTTTCTGGCGCGACGTCAACCGGATGGAGCTTTCGCATCCCGACACCTCGCTGCGCACGCCGCGACGGTCGGTCGTGCGCCTCTGCGAGGCGGACGCCGGCGCCTTCGACGCCGACTCGCCGGACGCGCTTGCGGATCTCATCGACCGCACGGCCGCGCGCATGAAGCACGCCGCCGAGAACGTGATCGCGTTTCCGGGATTCGGACACCGCACGCACGACGTCCTCAGCGCGTGGTACGCGAAGTTCGACTGCGAAGGGCTGTCGATCTGCCCTGTCCTCGTCATGGACGCGGCAGATGGCTCGCACAAGCGCTCGTCCGACGCGCGGCGGCACCTTGACCACCAGGTCGACGCCCTGCTCGACCAGGGCGCGCCGCATCGCTCCTTCAAGGGCGTGTGCCTGGACCTGACGCGGTGCGGCGGTCCGGAGACGAACCTCTGCGCGCACCTTGCGCGGAAGCTTGCCGAGCGGCGTTCCGACCTCGTCCTGTGGCCGCTGTCCGGACAGAAAGGCGGCAGATCCCTGCGGGACGTCGTGGCGCCGCTCCGGGACGGCGACGCGTCGTGCGTGTTCAAGGCCGTCGGGTCCGAGGCGACGGATGGCGCGGTCGTGCCGTTCGCCCAGGCGTTCCGCGCGCTCCCGGCGGTTGCGTTCGACGACGTGGGCGCGGTTCGGCCGGACGGCGTGCGCCTGCGCCAGAAGGAGTACGGGGGCACGAGCTGGTTCTACGTGCTCAACACGGCGTCTGCACCCGTGCGCGTGAAGCTGGAAGTGCCGACGCGCACGCGCGACCTCGTCGCGGACGGGCGCGTGGGCGGGCTTTTCGGCGCGTCGACGCTCGAACTCGTCCTGAAGCCCTGCGAACTGCGCGCCTACGCGGCCGCCGAGGGCCGTCCGCGCCGCGTGGACTGAAAATTGAAATTGCCCGTGGCGCGGAATGGCATATTGTGATAAACTTTTCGCTTTCCAAAAAATTGGAGGAGAGACATGCTCATCTGGAAACCAGAACTCTATAACCGCTCGCTCATGCGGATGACCTCGTTCACCGACGAGGAGATGCTGAACCTGATCGACCTCGCCGCGCAGCTGAAGGCGCGCCGGGCGGCCGGGATCCGCGGCGACCTTCTGCACCGCAAGAACGTGGCGCTCATCTTCGAGAAGTCCTCCACCCGCACGCGCAACTCCGCGCTCGTCGCCATTCGCGACGAGGGCGGCAACGCCGAGTACCTCACGCGCCCGGACATCCACTTCGGGAAGAAGGAGTCCGTGAAGGACACCGCGCGCGTGCTCGGCCGCATCTACGACGGCATCCTCTTCCGCGGCTTCGCACAGAAGACGGTCGAGGACCTCGCGAAGTACTCGGGCGTGCCCGTGTGGAACGGCCTCACGGACGACTACCATCCCACGCAGATCCTCGCCGACCTCCTCACGATCCGCGAGAGCTTCGGCTCCCTCGAGAACTGCACGGTGGCGTACGTGGGCGACGGACGCAACAACGTGGCGAATTCGCTCATGATGGGCTGCGCGAAGGCGGGCGTCCGGTACGTGTGCTGCACGCCGAAGGAGCTGTGGCCGGACGAGCGCGTGCTCGCCGAGGCCGCGGAGGTGGCGCGGCGCAACGGCGTGGACGTGCGCGTGTTCGACGATCCCGTGAAGGGCGTGAAGGGCGCGAACGTGCTGTACACGGACGTATGGGTGTCGATGGGCGAGGAGTCCAAGACGGCCGAGCGCATCAAGCTGCTGCGTCCCTACCAGATCAATATGGACCTCATGCGCGCGACGGGCAACATCGACGGGCGTCTCCTGTTCCTGCACTGCCTGCCCGCGTTCCACGACCACGAGACGGACGTCACGCGCGAATGCGGCGCCCTGGAGGTGACGGACGAGGTGTTCGAGTCGAAGTACTCGAAGGTGTTCGACGAGTCCGAGAACCGCATGCACACGATCAAGGCGCTCTTCGTCTCGGCGCTCTGCAACCACGCCGCGCTGTAGCGCATTCCAGATTTTACAGACAAAAAGAAAGAAACGACCATGGCAGAAGAGAACAAGTCGAGCCTCGACCCGCTCGCCGCGCTGTGCAAGCGCCGCGGGTTCATCTATCATTCATCCGAAATCTACGGCGGGATGCCGGGATTCTGGGACTACGGTCCGCTCGGCTGCGAGCTGAAGCAGAACGTCAAGCAGGCCTGGTGGCAGTTCACCGTGCGCGGACGCGAGGACGTGGCGGGACTCGACGCGACGATCATCATGCACCCGAAGATCTGGAAGGCGAGCGGCCACCTCGACACGTTCGCCGACCCGATGACGATGTGCAAGCAGTGCAAGAAGCTCATGCGCGCCGACCAGATCGACGACATCCGCGCCGAACTCGGCAAGAAGGCGGCGGCGGTGAACCCGGCGTACGCGCTCTCGTGTCCGCACTGCGGCGGCGAGATGACGGAGCCGAAGCCGTTCAACCTCATGTTCAAGACCGTCGTCGGCCCGATCGACGATCCGTCGCACGTCGCCTATCTCCGTCCCGAGACGGCGCAGGCCATCTTCGCGCAGTTCCAGAACGTCCTCTCCACGAGCCGCCAGTCCGTGCCGTTCGGCATCGCGCAGATGGGCAAGAGCTTCCGCAACGAGGTGACGCCGCGCAACTACACGTTCCGCAGCCGCGAGTTCGAGCAGATGGAGCTCGAGTTCTTCATCCGCCCCGACGAGGCGGTGGAGATCCTCTACGGCCACGTGGTGACGCTTGCCGACAACCCCGATCTCGACGGGCCGGTACAGGACGACTGGGGCTGGGAAGTGTGGCACAAGTACTGGGTGGAACAGCGCAAGAAGTTCCTCAACGCGGTGGGGCTCCCCACGAAGCACTTCGTCGAGTACTGGCAGAAGCCGGACGAGCTCGCCCACTACGCCCGCGCGTGCGTGGACATCGAGTACGACTTCCCGTTCGGCCGCCAGGAGCTGGAGGGCATCGCCGCCCGCAGCGACTTCGACCTTACGCAGCACCAGAAGCACTCCGGCGAGAGCCAGATGGTGTTCGACGACCCGCTCAAGCAGGCCGCGAAGAAGCTGGACGACGCGGCGCGCAAGGCGTTCATCGAGAAGGTACAGGCCGACTGGGTGGCGCGCGGCAAGGATCCGATCGCCGCCGAGAAGTTCTGTCTCAACCTCTTCGACGGCAAGTACGTGCCGCACGTGATCGAGCCGTCGGCCGGCGTGGACCGTCTCATGCTCGCGCTCCTCTGCGAGGCGTACGAGGAGCAGAAGCTCACGGACGAGAAGGGCAAGGAGGACGTGCGCACGGTGCTCCACTTCCATCCGAAGGTGGCGCCGGTGAAGGTGGCCGTGTTCCCGCTCGTCAAGAAGGACGAGGCGTGCTTCAACATGGCGCGCGAGATTTTCGGCAAGCTCCGCAAGAAGGTGAACTGCTTCTGGGATGCGTCCGGCCAGATCGGCCGTCGCTACCGCCGTCAGGACGAGGCGGGCACGCCGTGGTGCATCACGGTGGACCCCGACTCGCCGAAGGACGGGAAGTTCACGGTGCGCGACCGCGACTCGATGCAGCAGGAGCGCATGACGTACGAGGAGTTCCTCGTCAAGATGTACGCCGCGTTGGAGTTTTGATTAGCGGCGGCCTCTGCCGCCCCCAGGGCCACGGCCGCCGCCCCAGCCGCCGTGGCGTCCGCCGCCGCCGCCAGTGGCCTCGTAGACGGCCTTGATCGCGGTCACGACCTCCTGCGCCTGCTGGCCGCGGAGGCCGAGCGAGTTGGCCGTCTGGGTGAGCAATGTGTCGCGTTCGGTACGCTGCAGGTCGTGGAGCTTGCGTCCGATGTCGCGCATCTCCTTGAAAGCGGCCTCGCGCTGCGCGTCCGTCGCGTCGGTGTTGTTTGGGTTCATCAACTCGTGCAGCTCTTCCTGCCGGACGAGAAGGTCCTGGTAGGTCTCGTGAACTCGCCGCTGTTCCTTCGTCATGTGCGTGGTATCCGCGCTCGCGAGGATGTCGAACTGGTTCTGGAGGCGTTCCTGTCGATGCGTCCGCCAGCGGGCCATGTTGTTCGTGATCTGCGCATAGCGTTGCGGGTCCCGCTCGCGCATCTCCTCGAAGTGCGCGCGCATTTCGGCGGCGGAGGGCGGCTGGCCGAACGGACGTTCCCTCTCGGCGCGGTTGGTGGACGCCTCCCCGACAGGCTCCGCCGTCTCGGACTGTTCGGCAAGCTGTCGTTCGAGGTCCTTGATCCGCGCGCGAAGGCGGTTCAGGTCGGCGTCATGTTCGCGGGAGGATGGCACGCGGGTGCGGTGGACGCGCTTTTCGGGGGCTTTAGCCTCCTCTTTTGCATGCTCGTCTGTCGGTTCGGCGTCGCTTGAGAACAGGGGCGGGACGAAATGGCCGACAGCGGCGCCTACGAGGAGGGCGGCGAGGGCGATGATCGTGGGTTGTGCTTTCATGCGGTTCTCCTTTTCTTCTTGCGTCTTTTCGGCGGCTGGAGGATCCAGCGACTGTTGTACCAAAACCACTGTTCGGGCGTCTTGCGCACGCCTTCGTCGATGAGCGCCATCGCCTCGCGCATGAGGCGGCGCGCCTCTTCCCTGCGGTCGGGAGCGTCGGGGTTCGGGCGGAGCGTGGCGAGGTGGTCGAAGGTGTGGAGGCCGTTCTCGCGGCGCATGATAGCCACCACCACGGGCGCGCCCGTGGCGACGGCAAACATCGCGCCGCCGTGGGAGACATTCGCGGTGCCGTTGAGGAAGGGGACTTCCGTATCGGGGAAGGGGACGCGCAGGTCCGGAAGGATGGCGAAGGCGCGTCCCGAGGCGATACGCGCGCGGATGTCCTGCAGCACGGTGGCGGAGCCGCGCGTGAGCACCTCGACGGAGCCGTACTGTCGGTGCATCCAGGCCTCCACGTAGGGGTTGCGCTGGCTCGCGGCGATGGCGAAGAGCGGGATGTCGTAGCGCGCCATGGCCCAGGCGGCCATGTACCAGTTGCCGCAGTGCGGCACGAAGATGACGGCGCCGTGTCCCTCGTCCACGATTGCGCGCAGGCGGTCCGCGTACACCTGCACGTCCTTCACGTGCTTCGCGATCCACTTCTTGTCGAGACGCGGCGCGCGGATCATCTCCACGGCGCTCTGCAGCACGTTCGCGAGGGAGTCGACGGCGATGCGGCGGCATTCGGCGGCGTCCTTCTCCGGGAACACGGACTGGATGCGCTCAAGCGTGCGGCTCCGGTGGAAGCCGCACGCGAAGGCGAAGCGCGCAAGCCCGCGCGCGAACGCGCAGGCGACGCGGTAGGGCACGGCGTTCACCAACGCGCACACGCTCCGCAGCGCCGCGTACTCGCACCAACAGGCGAATTTGGACTTCTTTTTCCGGGACATGGAAGCCAATATTATACCATATCGCGCACGCCGCGCGGGAAATATGGTATAATATTCGCTCCATGAGCAAGAACAACCGCATACATGCGATCAACTCGATCGCCGAACGGGTGCCGGACGCGCCGTCCGCCTCCCTGCCTGCCGATACGTCCATGGCGACGTACGGCGAGGACGTGTTCGGCGAGAAGGAAATTCGCGCCTTCCTGCCGAAGGCCACTGCCGCGAAGCTCCTCGCCACGGTCAACGAGGGCAAGCCCCTCGACCCGTCCATCGCGGACGACGTGGCGCACGCGATGAAGGACTGGGCGCTCGCAAAGGGCGCCACGCACTTCACCCACTGGTTCCAGCCCCTCACGGGCGGCACCGCCGAGAAGCACGACAGCTTCGTGGAGCCGCGCGGCACCGCGCAGGCCGTGCAGGCGTTCAGCGGCAAGAACCTGATCGGCGGCGAGGCGGATGCCTCCAGCTTCCCGTCGGGCGGTCTCCGCTCCACCTTCGAGGCGCGCGGCTACACGGCGTGGGACCCCACGAGCCCCGCGTTCATCAAGCGCCACGCGAACGGCGCGACGCTCTGCATCCCCACCGCGTTCTGCTCGTACCGCGGCGAGGCGCTTGACTCGAAGACGCCGCTCCTCCGCTCCGTGCAGGCGCTCAAGAAGGCGCTCCGCCGCCTCATGGCGCACTTTGGCCAGCCGGACGGACGCGTCTCGGTGACGCTCGGCGCGGAGCAGGAGTACTTCCTCATCGACCGCGGCTTCTACATGCAGCGTCCCGACCTCCTGCAGACCGGGCGCACCGTGTTCGGGGCCGCGCCCGCGAAGCACCAGCAGCTTGAGGACCACTACTACGGCGCGATCCGTCCGCGCGTCCTGAAGTTCATGACCGAGGTGGAGGACATCCTCTGGAAGCTCGGCATCCCCGCGAAGACGCGCCACAACGAGGTCGCGCCCGCGCAGTTCGAGCTCGCGCCCGTGTTCGAGGACCTCAACCTCGCCGTGGACCACAACATGCTCATCATGGAGGTGCTGCGCCAGACGGCCGAGCGACACGGCTTCGAGTGCCTCCTGCACGAAAAGCCGTTCGAGGGCGTCAACGGCAGCGGCAAGCACTGCAACTGGTCCATCGCCTACAACGGACGCAACCTCCTCGAGCCCGGCTCGAACCCGAAGGAGAACGCGATCTTCCTCACCGTCCTCTCCGCGATCATCCGCGCCATCGACAAGCATGCGGACATCCTGCGCGCGATGACGGCCGGTGCCGGCAACGACCACCGCCTCGGCGCGAACGAGGCGCCGCCCGCCATCATCTCCATCTTCCTCGGCGACGAGCTGACCGCCGTGATGAAGGCCATCGAGACGGGCACCTCCGCCCGCGCGGCGGGACGCACGAAGCTGAAGGTCGGCGTGGACACCCTGCCGCCGCTGCCGCGCGACACGACGGACCGCAACCGCACGTCGCCGTTCGCGTTCACCGGCAACAAGTTCGAGTTCCGCGCGCCCGGCTCGTCACAGAACTGCGCGATGAACCAGATGGTGCTCAACACGATCGTAGCCGAGTCCGTGGACGCCATTTCGGACAAGCTCGACGCGATGCCGGGCGACTTCAACGCCAATCTCCAGAAGCTCCTCCAGCGCCTCATCCGCGCGCACAAGCGCGTGCTGTTCTCCGGCGACGGCTATTCTGTCGACTGGCCGAAGGAGGCCGCGCGGCGCGGGCTGCCGAACCTGCCGGACACGCGGTCCGCCATCCAGCCGCTCCGCGATCCCGCGAACCAGAAGGTGTTCGCCGCCTACGGCGTGCTCACAGAAGGGGAGCTTGCGAGCCGTTACGAGATCGCGCTCGAGGACTACCATCGCCGCATCCGCATCGAAGGGTCCGTCGCGCTTGACATTGCGCGCTCGATGGTGCGTCCCGTGGTGGCCGACGAATTCTCGAAGCTTGCGACGGCGCTTTCCGTCGCGAAGAAGGACGGCCTCAAGACAGGCGTTGCCGGCCTCAAGGCACTCTCGGTGCGCCTTGGCGCGGGCCTCGACGACCTGCACGTCAAGTGCGAACGTCTCGACAAGGCGCTCACGAAGGGCAAGCACGAGGATCAGATCGCCGCGATGCGCGACCTACGCCACACAGTCGATGCCCTCGAACACCTCGTCGACGACGCCCGCTGGCCGCTTCCCAAATACCGCGAAATGCTCTTTATCTACTAGGCCAACCACGCCGCTAACCGGGAAAGCCGCCTTCCAGGCGGCGGCACACTGACTGGAAAAGCCGCCTTCCAGGCGGCGGGAGAGGCTGCGCTTGTCGCGGCCCACGGTGGGGCGAGGCGTCCCGCCGAGCCGCCCGCCCCGCGACCGCCGCTTCCCCCCAAACCGGCGCGAAACTTTTGTATACATTTCTTATACAAATTTTTTACAGTTTACCGGGTTTCGCAAATCGGATAGAAATGGTAAGATTTTGGGGTCAGGACAAATAGGAAAGGAATGCCCCCATGAGCAAGGCAGAGCCGTCAGGCGAAAGGGCCACCATGGCGCACACTGAGCCCGCCGGAAACCAGATTGTCGTCTATCAGCCGAACGAAACCGTCCGGTTGGATGTGCGTCTTGAAAACGAGACGGTGTGGCTCAACCAAGCGCGCCTTGCGGAGTTGTTTTGCGTTGACAGAACGGTGGTGAATCGTCACATCCACAATATCTACAAAACTGGGGAACTGGACGAATCGGCAACCTGTGCAAAAATTGCACAAGTTCAAGTCGAGGGCGGCCGTTCCATTATGCGGACGATTCCGTTCTACAATCTCGACATGATTATCGCAGTCGGATACCGCGTGAACTCTCTTCAGGCTACACGGTTCCGGCAATGGGCCACAAAGATACTCAGGGAATATCTCTTGCGTGGATATGCCGTAAACACCCGTCTGAATCAACTTGAAGAAAAAATGGATCGCCGTCTTGCCAAGCATGACAGCGACATAGCCGAACTGAAGGACAAGGTCGATTTCTTCGTGCAGACGCAGACACCGCCGCTGCAGGGCGTGTTTTACAACGGCCAGTTCTGGGATGCGCGGGCGCTGGAGAAATGTTGCCAGTGTGAAAATGTTGCCAGTTGCCAATTCCAATTTCCAATAGAGGAGGCGGCATGATGAATCTTGAAGATAGAATTGTCCGTTTCGCAGCGCGGTGTATCAAAGTGTGTGCGGCGTTGCCAAAGAGTGCAGTTGGGAGCATGAGTTTAGCAGATCAGATGTTTCGCTCATCAACAAGCATTGCCGCAAATTATGCCGAGGCATGTGAGGCGGAATCGGCAAGGGACTTCGTTCACAAGCTTAAGATTGCGATGAAGGAACTGTCGGAAACACGCATGTGGCTTAAGTTAATTGGCGAGGCGGGATATGTCGAGAATGCAAAGCTTGCCGATCTGGTGTGCGAGTCCAAAGAGCTTTCCCGCATTTTTTCGGCAAGTGTGACTACAACGAAAAGAAAGAATCGAGTCTGAAATGAAAATTGGCAACATTGGAATTGGCAACACTTCCACATTGGCAACATTAAACAAAGACCTCGGTTCCAAGTGCTTTGCCTTCACAAAGATCGACCCTGCCGCAATTCGCGGCATCAAGAAATCGGCTTTCCACCCTGATGTCAACAGGTAGGGCGGCTTCGATGAAACCGCCGAACAGAACGTGCCGGTAGGGCGGTCGCCCCGCGACCGCCGGGAGTGGCCGCGCTTGTCGCGGCCTTTCGGGGAAGCGACACTCCTGTCGCTTCCCGTGGTGGGGCGAGGCGTCCCGCCGAGCCGCCCGCCGCCCGAAAATTCCCGTCCCCAACCCCGCCGGAAAATGGTATACTGTGCGCAATCCAGAAAAGTCCCCTTGAACAACAAACCAACCGATGCAACAATGGCTGAACCAGAAGCCCAGAACCAGATTGTCGTCTATCAGCCGAACGAGACCGTTCGGCTGGACGTGCGTCTTGAAAACGAGACGGTGTGGTTGACTCAGGAGCAGATTGCCAATCTCTTCGGCACAAAGAGACCAGCGATCACAGGCGTGGCGAATAGGGAATGTTGTGAGTGTGAAAATGTTGCCAGTTACCAATTTCAATTCCCAATGAAGGAGACGGCATGAAGAAGTCAAAGACAATGACTGCTGCTGTTGTAGAAGGCTATGAAGCGTGGATTCGTTCCATCAAGGAGCGAATTCAACGGGCGCGAGTCAAGGCATCCATGCTTGTTAATTCCGAACAGACTTTGCTTTATTGGGATATTGGTCATGAGATTCTGGAGAAACAGGAAAACGAAGGATGGGGAAGTAAGGTCGTCGAAAGGATGTCGGCAGACTTGAAGGCGGCGTTTCCAGACATGAAGGGATGGTCTCGCTCGAGTCTCATGTACATGCGTCAGTTCGCCGCAGCTTGGAAGCGAAATGAAATTGTCCAAGCGCCGCTTGGACAATTGCCATGGTACCACCACTTGGCTTTGCTGGAGCGTTTGAAGTCGCGTGGAGATCGCATCGCTTACGCTGTTCTCGCCATTAAAAACGGTTGGTCGCGTGACGTGATGGTGCACCAGATAGAACTAGGATATGCGGACCAGCATGGAACGGCGATAACCAATTTCAAGAACCTGATGCCCCCCGCTGATTCCGACATGGCAGAGCAGACGTTGAAAGGCGAGTATGACCTTGGTTTCCTTCCGGCAACGGCAAAGATGAAGGAAAACAAACTTCGGGCGATGCTTGTTGACAAGGTGGCAAAGTTCATGATTGAGCTTGGCGCGGGTTTCTCCTATGTCGGCAAGGGGTTGACCATCGACGTGGGAGGGGATGAGTTTGAAATCGACCTCCTTTTCTACCATGTGGTGCTTCATCGCTACATCGTCATTGAACTGAAGACTGGCAAGTTCCATCCGAAAGACCTCGGACAGCTCGGGTTCTACATGACGGCGGTGGATCGACAGGTCAAGTCGGAGATAGACGGTAAGACAATCGGCATATTGCTCTGTAAATCCCGGAACGACATCGTGGCCGAGTATTCGCTTGCCGACTTGGACAAACCGATCGGCGTATCCACATATCGTCTTGGCCTGCCGCCGCTGGAACAACTTCAGGCGCAGTTGCGGAAGCTTCTCACGGAAAGGAAGAAGGGCGGGCGTTCCCGCGAGCCTAAACGGTAGGGGCGGCGTTCCATCGCCGCCCGCATGCGACCGCCGGTTCGTTCGCAACAAGTTGCGACCCTCCCATGGTGGGGCGAGGCGTCTCGCCGAGCCGCCTGATGATTGGAAACAACTGTTTGAAAACAACTCGCCTTTGGCGCGCGGGCTAACTCGCCCACGCCCATTTGCCGATCCTCAAACTGTCACGATTCTGAATGTTCAAGGTGCGTCCGCAGGACAATGTTGTTCTTGAAAGTTGTCTTGGTTGTTTCCAAATTCCAATACGCTTGGATGAAAAACAGAGATGAGCCATTGCCCCCGCCGAGCCGCCCGTCGCCCGAAAATTCCCGTTCCCAAACCCCGCCGGAAAATGGTATAATGTGCGCAATCCAGAAAGGTCCCCTTGAACAACAAATCAACCGATGCAGCAATGCCAGAACCGGATGCCCAGAACCAGATTGTCGTCTATCAGCCGAACGAGACCGTTCGGCTGGACGTGCGTCTTGAAAACGAGACCGTATGGCTGACGCAAGCACAGTTGTGCGACTTGTTTGGGGTTGTGAAGTCGAATGTCTCATACCACCTAAAGAACATTTTCGGGACGAATGAGCTTGACTATGGGGCAACTGTTCAAAAAATTCGAACAGTTCGAACAGAGGCCGGGCGTACTGTATCTCGAGACATTGAATACTTTAATCTCGATGTGATAATTTCGCTGGGATATCGCATCAATTCAAGGTTGGGCATTCAATTTCGGCAATGGGCCACGCGTGTTCTGAAGGAATATCTTTTGCACGGCCAAGTGGTAAACCAGCGTCTTGCTCTGCTTGAAGACAAGGTCGACCGCCGTCTTGCCAAGCATGATGACCGCATCGTCACCCTTGAACAGAAGGTCGATTTCTTCGTGCAGACCAAGGAGCCGCCGTTGCAGAGCATCTTCTACCAGAACAAGTTCTGGGACGCGAAGTCGCTCTTGATCAAGTTCATCCGCCGGGCGAAGAAGGAGCTGATCGTGATTGACGCCTATCCCGGCGTGGCGACCTTGGACATGCTCGCGAAGCGCGGGCGCGGCGTGAAGATCGAGCTGGTGACGCACTCCAACGGTGAGTTGGAGGAATCGGACTTCGAGGCGTTCGGCGCGCAATGCGGCAAGTTCACGAAGACCATCTGCGGCATCTGCCACGACCGCTTCATCATTGTTGATCAAAAGGAAATCTTCTGGACGGGCGCGTCGCTGAAGGACGCAGGCCGCCTCACCTTCGCCGCGACGAAGATGGGCGCAGAGGTCATCCCCGGACTTCTCGAATCGATCCGCAAGGCGACGTCTGAACGGCGGGAATATGGCAAAGGCAAGAAGGTGGCGCTTTTGGCGGGTGTAAGGTAATGGAGTAAAGGTTTCGTTATGAAGTTTTTGGGGAAAAGTATTCGTAAATTTGGTAGGAAAAGGATTATGCCTACCGAATTGACGGCAAATTTCGGAATAGGATTTGAGCATAGAGTTCAAACCCTATTTGCAGTTTTACTGTTAACGGAAGGAGTTTGGGACGTATTTCCGAAATATAAGATATCATCTTTGAAGTTTCAGATTGCTAGAGACGGGTATAACCTTGATGATCTTCTTGTGGAGTTTATTAATGCCGAGAGTGGCAATAAGCTGACTTTATTAGGGCAAATCAAATCTACGATTTCGTGTTCTAAAGACGACACGGATTTCACAGATACAATTCAAGCTGCGTGGCTTGATTTTGTAAATACTTACAACATGGAAGGAATGGAATTTCGATTTGCCCTCATTGCTGGTCCAATGAACATGAAGGATACTAAAATTTTACCATGGTTGTTGGACAAGGCGCGTAGTACAGATTCTCATGAAGAATTTTTGAATTATATTGAAGACCCGCAAACAACTTCAAAGGAAAAACATAAAGTATTTGCATTGTTGCAAGCTGCAGTTGGAACTGCAAACAATGATAGTTTCGCAGAATCAAGGTTGTTTTGGGAATTTCTTCGTTCGTTTTACATTATAACTCCAGATCTTTGGTATAAAGGTGGAATCACCGATTCATTATGTGAGTCGCTGTTAATTTCAAAAGGATATAAAAATGCAGCAGATACGTTTCGCGCTATCGCCCAACTGGTAGAGAATCATGATGATTCTGGTATGGTCTTGACAAAAGAACTTATTACTGAATGGCTTAAACAGGAGTTGGTAATAGTTGATTCTAAGTTAAACTACACAAATAATGAAGTAGTCTCTAAGTCTTCTGCTGAAGTCAATAAACCAACAGTAAAATTGCCTAATCAAAATTTTAAAATTGGATCGATTCCTCAAAATAGAGTTGCATTGCTCGCATTGATAGGGCATTGGAACGAAAATAGTACTAATGACAATGATATTTTACAAGACTTGTTGCAGGTTGATGATAGACAATTAGGGGACATTAAACAAGAATTGTCATCAGAGGGTTCTGCTATTCTAACCATAAAGAATGGTGATGCTGTTGTTAATAACCCCAAGGGTGTCTTTGATGCTTTCTGCGGTTCATTGTCTGAAAATGATGTGGGGCGATTCAAACGGTGCTGTACACGAATCTTGTCTGAAATTGATAAGAGGTTGGATTTACCAGAAGATCAAAGGTGGTATTCTGGATATGAAAAATCAGGATTGTCATGCTCTATCGGATTACGCGAAGGGCTATCTTATGGATTGGCATTGGTGGGAGTTGGGATTGGGGAATGCTCTAAACTATCGGTAAATACAAGAGAATATTTTGTCTCAACGATTGTGCGTAAAGTACTAACGTGTAGCAGTTGGAAGTTGTGGGCTACACTTGGAGATAGTCTCAGTTTATTGGCGGAAGCGGATGCAGGGACTTTTATCAAATGCGTAGAAGCATTATTTAAGCGTAGAAGTACAATTATTAAAAATCTTTTTATGGAGGAAACCTCTGGAATAGTAGGGCGTTCATACATGATTGGACTTGTCCGTGCTCTTGCAATTGCAGCTTGGCAGCCAGATCAATTTGTTGGAGCATGTCGGTTGTTGATGGAACTTGCTAAACGTGATCCAGGAGGAAGATGGAACCCAAGACCACAAGGTGCATTATCGCTTATTTTCCACCCACTTGCACCGCATACATTGGCAAGCGTTGACAAGCGAATTGATGTAATGAAGGCATTTTGCCATAAGTATTCAGATGTCGGTTGGACATTATTGGACTCCGTTTTGCCTGCAGCTCATTTCTCATATATGGTCGGTGAGCAGAGACCCAGCGTTCGCTGTGAGGGCATCCCTAAGGATGAAGAGTTAAAAGGGACCGATCTTGAAGTGTCAAAGCAATATGAAGCCTATGTTGAATTGGCGTTGAACATGGCCAGTGGCAATGTCGAAAGGATGAAAACATTGATCCGTCACAGTTCGCAATTCATCCGGAAAAATTGTGAACAGCTTTTTGACCGACTTGAGCGAATTCCTAAAAAATGGGGGGCACAAGACAAGTATGAGATTATGACAGTGCTTTCTGATATGATGCGCTTTGGTTTTGGCAAGTGTTCGCTAGAAGACAAACAAAAATCATGGGCCTGGCAAAGAATGTGGAGGTTGGTTGAAAAGTATCGTCCAAAGGATGTTGTCTATTCTGCGGTACCATTGTTTTTATGGTCAACCGAGCATAACGAAATCTTGGATTCAGGGAAGAATCATGAAGAGGTGAAGACCGACATTGCCAAGGAACGAGCTAAGGCTGTAGGTTCTGTCTTTAAGAGTCAAGGTATGAAGGGAGTCTATAGTTTGGCTGAACATGTAGAACTTGTTACTGAGGTTGGTATGCAGTTAGCAGCTTCTGTAGATGTTAAGAATAGTGATGTGCTTCCTAATGGGTTGCGAGTTGGGAGAGGAAAGAAATATTGGCTCGTACAAAGTTTTGTGCGAAACCGTTTCAGTAAGAATGGTTGGGATTGGGTCGCATCGCTTGGAATAGAGACTTGGACATCTGATGACAGATTGAATTTGATGTTAATGCTTCCATTTCAGTCTGATGTGTGGCATCGTTTGAATTCAATACTTAAAGAAGTGGAAAACGAATACTGGAAACAAGTTGGTGTTGTTATTGCAGACGGAGAACGTGAATGGGAGTATGCTGTAGAGCGCTTATTATCGGTAAGACGAGGTTATTCCGTTCTATCAATCTTTCCGCTGTTTAATGGAGTGTCCGAAGAAGATAAGGTGCGTGTTTCTTTTAAGGTGCTAAAACAGATATCGGAAGAAGGTTGTGTAGAACAGCCTGATAGTATGACAGGTTATCACATTGAAGAAGCTATCAAGTTAATCCAAGATTCGAAAGCCTTACCTTTGGATCAGAAAGTGATGATTGAGTGGCAGTATTTTGAGGTATTCTCTTTCGTCAGTAAAGATGACTTACGTCCGAAATCAATTAATGTTGCTATAGCGGAAGACCCTGGATTGTTCTGCGAACTGTTGCGCTTGGCGTATCTTGCCGAAGGAGACGAGGGAAAAGTACACCCGAAAATGGATGAACAGCAAGCACGACGTGTTAAAATGGCATGGAAGACATTACACTATTGGAATGGGTTCCCTGGCCTTAAGGAGGATGGGCATGTTGATGTTAAGAAGTTCTCTTTATGGATACGGTCGGTAAAAGCACTAGCAAAAAAAGAGAGGCGACTTGTCGTTGCGCTAATGGTGATTGGTAATGCCGTTGCACGTCTCCCAATACTCTCAAATGGATTTTGGATGGACGAGGCCGTCGCCAGATTTTTGGATAAAAAAGCAAATGCCAAGGCGTGCGAAAGTTTTCGTATAGGAATGTATAATTCACGAGGAGTGTATTCCCGTAATAAGAGCGGAGATGAAGATCGGGCGTTGGCTCAGCAATATAGGGCAATGGCGGATGAAGCAGACGCAAGAGGGTATTTGAATATTGGACAGGCAATGCGTGATCTGGCAACTGATGTTGAATCAACAGGAAGAATGTTTTCTGAGATGTAGAACGTCACATTTCCCAATCGTGTAAGTAAACTCTTGAAACAAGAAGGAACACCATGATCAAAAAAACGATGAAAGAGAATGAGGCAGTGAAGCCAAACAGCCGCGAAATGGCGATACTGAAGGAGCGTATCGTATTGTGGTTTAAGGGCGACTTATTAGGATTGTTTGATCTTGATACCCATTCTTACCTTTACACCTGCGTAAAAACTTTTTTATTGTCCATAGCTTTGCTTATGTCTTGCGCAGTTATCGCCACAGAGGACATACCTATGAAGTTTTGTGGTATGCAACTTGGGCAGCAAATCCCTGAAGGATTAGAGCTTTCTTCACAGACGGAACTTTACTATGGCTATAGTTTTTCTGCAAACAGGAAAATCCTTAGATTTAACCAGTACCAACTCCATGCTTCCCTAATTACAAAAACTGTTATTAGTGCTGGTGCTGGTTATACGACGGATTCAAAGAGTGATGCCAAGTCATTGTTCAATAGTACTTGTTATTGGCTCGAGCAGAAATATCCTAATAAAAAGTGTGAAGATTGTAATCTCCCAAATAGGACGATTAAAGTTATGCGGTTTGGAAAGGATACTGATGGCTTTTACATGCTAGAATTGGTCTCTTCTGGAACTGGTATGTACATCGTAGTACTTTCCCTTTATAATGATAAGTTATCAAATTTGGGAGAACGCGAAGCAAAAGAGTTTGCTGCACAAAAAATAACTGGGCAATCAGCACCGCTCCAGTATAGCGTTTATCAAGTAAACAACAACTTAAACCAGGGGAAGCCTATATATACAACATTCACAAATAGCATTGCTCAAAGCTCACCCTCTCAGGCAACTTTGACAATGGCTTTTGATAACACAAAAGATACGATGGGGTTAATTCGTCGAGTAATAGAAGATTATCAGCGGCGAAATAAAACGAGATCGGCACCTAAAGACCTCCTGGAATTGAAGTCTATCGCAAAAAGCGCCATCGACTCATGGAAAGATGGGTGGGGTAATGACTTTGCCTATAAATGTAAAGGTGACAGATGGACTTTGCAATCGGCGGGTACTGATAAAAAATATGATACTGACGATGACTTACTTTTTATTTGCGAAGATGGAATGAATGTTACAACCGTTGGTTTCCCAACTGGTAACGGCAGGTATCTGGATTCTGAAGTGGTGGAACAAAATAATGCTTTGCGTGAAGAAGCAGGAGAAGAGTTTGGGGGCCGTCCCGATGGATGGACACTTGTTGAAATTCCTGGATTCGTAAGTGTAGATATTCCTCCAACGATGGAACTTCAGAAAGGCTCATATAAGGTTTTTAAGGAAACAATAGCCAAGATAACACTCGATCTTGACATGCGAGACCAAGCCCTTACTTTTCAACAGTCGGGCTTGAATGATCATGAAGAAGGTTCAACTAGGCGATATGCGAGAATAGCATTTAAGTCTTTTTTTGATAAAGATCAGAACTTCACCCTGACAGACAATGAATTGACGCCAGATGTTTTGAAAGTTATTGAGGAAGATGAATACGCCAATATCAAAAAAGGCTTTGATCAGATTAACAGGTCTGGTCTTTCTACTGCAAAGTTATTAAAATGGTTTCCGGTTAAGAAAGTGCAGGTTGGTGGTTTGTCTGGATACCGTATTGCTTTTTTGCGCCAGCAAAAAACATTTCCACCAGTATATGTAGAGGACTATAAGCTTGGGAATGGGCACTATTTATATACAATAACTTTTTCCTATCGGCAAAGTGAAGAGTCTTTTTGGAAAGAAGACTACGATACAATCAAACGGCGAATCAGATTTAACCTTAAAAAGTGAGAAAGGATTAAATCATGAACTGTCCTAAATGTGGTGCGCTAAATGCGGAATCCAGTTTGCGTTGTTATTCATGTGGTATCGAGTTACACCACAGTGACAATCAGACTCAAAAGTTAGACGTGAATGCGGGGGCTATAAATCCTCCCCAAACGAACAGAGACACAAAACTTGTGCGCATGAAACGAAAACTGATAAATGCATTACGTTGGCTTGGGGCGATAGTCCTCCCGATTCTTGCAGCAATGTTAGTTGGTATCGCCATTATTATAATTGGAACGAAGTTCTATATTGATCAGGGCAATGTGGTGAGGCGAGGACAAGTTTGGGGTGCAATAGAGGATTTTGTTCTGAAGCCTATACTTGAACCGTTCGTGATTCCTGTAGTGGCTTGGTATTGTGCTCCTAAGTGTAAGTTTCGTGCGGCTATACTGATTACAGGTTTTTACGTGACGCTTTTCTTGGGGATGGTGTTACGTAGTCTTTATCTTAATACTCCTAGTGGCCATGCGCTACTTGAGCTGGTCGGGATTCCCATTGGATTGGCGGCTGGCATTTTATGGATCAGAAAACTTGATCGCTCATCGCATGTTGCATCGAGATGACATTGGTTATTGAGGCCCTCTAATGAGTGTCGTTTAGCAGGCCTTTCCGTTACAGGAACGAAAAAGCTAGAAGTATGGTATGTCGATGGAGCGCTTGAAATGAGAATTGAAGAATACTCGGTGCAAGAGCTGTTCGAGCTGCTGAACGAACTTGACGAAACTGACTCGCTTGAGGCGAAGTCTCTCCATGAGGATTCGACGAGATCCATCATGGAGTCGGTGTGTACGTTCTCGAACGAGCCAGGGATGGACGGCGGGGTGATCCTGCTCGGCGCACGGGAATCGAAAGATGTTGATCTCGACGCGCCGCTGTATGTGGCAGAGGGCGTGGATCGCGGCGCATTGGAGGCGTTGAAGATCGAGTTCCGCCAGACGCCCTACGACCTGGTGACGAGGAGGTAATGGGAATGAACGACTTTGACGAATATCTTGTATCGGGAGAGCCCGACAAGCGCGAGCGCGCATACGGGTGGGCTACGGCAATCGGCCTTCAGGATGTGGACGGGCTTAAGGTTTCAGACTTCCTGCTCAATACCGCGAAGCGCAACATCGAGGGCGAGATAACAGAGAGCGAAGCCCGGAAAATCGTAGATGAGTACTACGAGACGAAGGAGGGCCATGACCAGCCGGACGATGTAAAAGAGGCAGACAAAGTATCAGCGAGAATCAAGATGGTAATAAACTCGCCAACCTTTACGTTCTCGCCGGCATATTACCTCGGACTCCACAAACAGATTTTCGAGGGCGTGTTCAAGTTCGCCGGGCAGATTCGCGAAGTTGAATTAACCAAGCGAGAATGGGTGTTAAACGGTGAGTCGGTGCAATACTCGCCGTCCTGCATGATTGAAGATACGCTTGCGTACGATTTTGAGCAAGAGCGGAATTTCAAGTACAAAGGGCTCTCCGAGGATCGTTTTGTGGAACATTTCAGCTCGTTTATATCGGGGATTTGGCAGATACATCCTTTTCGCGAAGGGAATACGCGAGCGGTTGCAGTTTTCGCCATCAAGTATCTGCGTTCAATGGGTTATAATGTCACCAATGACTTGTTTGCCGCAAAGTCATGGTATTTCCGCAATGCGCTTGTCAGGGCGAACTACGAAAACCGGAATCTGGATGTGGATAAAACCCAATTGCCTCTTGAAGAGTTCTTTAAAGTTCTTCTTTATGGGTATGAACTGGAACTTAAAAACCGCTACCTGCGCATTGGGAACGAATACGGATCGCCAGCGGCTGAAGCGGTAAAGGATTTGCACCGACATGATGTCGTAGAAAACAGTGGAGATGTCGGTATAAATGTCGGTATAAATGTCGGTATAAAGTACAATGACGTCCTCTCCCACACAGAAGAAATGGCTGTAAAGGCAATTTTGCGCGATAATCGCCTAACGGCCAAATCATTATCAGCTGTGCTTGGTGTCACCTTGCGTCAGGCAGAACGCATAATGGCGTCCCTTAAGAAGAAAGCGAACCTTCGCCGCGAGGGTTCGCGAAAGAATGGTCACTGGGTATTCGGAGCTTAGTGCAGCTCAAACCCTCCGTGAGGGTAGTTGAAACCCTCCGTGAGGGTAATCCGGACGTATCCGTCGCGTTGGCCCTGATAAAGGCGGGCATTGGGAAGTGATGGATGGCGGGGCTGAGCAAGGAGTGGTCAATGTCTGAAGAAGACAAGATCAAGTGGTTGCGGCAGTTCCTTGGAATGTCTTCGGCATTGGTATTGAATGTTGCTGGTCCGCGCGAGTCGAAGGCTCCTGGCATACAGGCAAGGGTGAAGGCGTTCTTGGAAGTGCTGTTGTGGGAGGCGTGACAACATGACTGCTTTTTGCGCGATACTTCACAAATTACAAGTGAAGTGCCGCGTGATCAGCCCGAGGGGTGTGATTGTTCCGCACCGTAATCGCACGCGGGTTTGGGGTGGTGGTTCCCCATACGGCGGTCGCGCGGGAGCGCGACCCTCCCAGTGTGCCGCCAAGATGGCGGCTTTTCCAGTCAACGCCGCCTTCCAGACAGTGCAGGAGCGGTTCCCATCGCAGGAAGTCATTCAAAAAGCAGGCGAAAACATCATATCAAGGCAGAAACGATGTTAAGCGCGTTGTATTTGGATATACAGGCAAGAAGGGCTGTCACATTTTGTCGATTTTCTGGCACACTTTTTGTGTCAGAAAATCGACAGATTGTGCTATTGAATTTGGCCTTAAAATGTTATTCAAGATGATATTGTTTGCATTTAGATCAATTAAAGGCGATCTTGAATTTCCTTCTGCGATGGAGGCGCTTGTAAGAGTGCTTTGGGCGTCGTGTGAGCGCTAGACGGACCATGCTTCTCCCTTGGAGGGAGGGGAGATTTCTGAGACATAAGGAGGGTTTGGTCTCCCTAGGTGGGGGGGATTTTTGAGACCTAACGAGGGTTTGGTCTCCCTAGGTGAGGGGGATTTTTGAGACTTAGCCAGGGTTTGACTTCCCTACTAGGGATTTTGGGGTTCCCTACAAGGCCGGTTTGATCTCCCTACGAGAAGACGGTTGAAGGGGGGGGGCGGCGGCGGCTCGCCGGGACGGCTCGCTCCACCGAGTGAAGCGGCGGTCCAGTTAGGCCGCGACAAGCGCGGCCCCTCCCGTCGCCGCCAAGATGGCGGCGTTCCCAGTTAGGATCCTCCCGTGGCGCGGGGAGAGGGCGGAAGAATTTTAAAATGGCGGGTGAGGTTTTACGCGGGGGCGAAAGAGTATGGTATAATATGCGTCGAAAACAAGCGATATCAGACATGGCCATTGATTTTTCAAGAGTCCTCAATCCGGAGCAGTGCGCGGCGGCGACGGCGCCGGACGGGCCGATGCTCGTGCTGGCGGCCGCCGGCACGGGCAAGACGCGCACGCTCGTGCACCGCGTGGCGTATTTGGTGGAGAAGGGCGTGCCGCCGGAGCGCATCCTGCTGCTCACGTTCACGAACCGCGCCGCGCGCGAGATGCTCGATCGCGCGCAGCGCGTCGTCTCCGGCGTGACGGGCATCTGGAGCGGCACCTTCCACTCGATTTGCAACAAGTTCCTCCGCCGCTGGGGTTCGCCCCTCGGCATCAGCCCCGGCTTCACGATCCTCGACGAGGACGACCAGAAGAAGCTCATGGGACAGTGCATCAAGGACAACGTAAAGGAGGTCAAGGACTTCCAGAAGAAGGAGTTCCTCCTGAAGCTCGTCTCCGACGCCGCGAACGGCGAGGAGAGCCTTGAGCGCGTGGTGAACCGCTACCAGACGAAGACCGCGCTTGGCGACGTGGAGCTGATCCTGAAGGTGTGCCGCGCCTACGCGGAGAAGAAGGCCGCCCTCGGCGCGATGGACTTCGACGACCTGCTCGTGAACGGTCTCCGCCTCCTGCGCGAAAGCGAGAAGACGCGCAACTTCCTCCAGGAGCATTTCCAGCACGTGCTCGTGGACGAGTACCAAGACACGAACAGCCTCCAGGCCGCGTTCACGGACATCCTCGCCGCGAAGCACCGCAACATCATGGTGGTGGGCGACGACTTCCAGTGCATCTACACGTGGCGCGGCGCGAAGTTCGAGAACATCCGCGAGTTCCCCAGCCGCTGGCCCGACTGCAAGGTGCTGAAGCTCGAGCGCAACTACCGCAGCGTGGCCCCGATTCTCGACGTGGCGAACACGGTGATGAAGGACGTGCCGCACGAGTTCGAGAAGACGCTGCGTCCGTTCCGCACCGGCGGCGCGCCGAAGCCGCGTCTCTACAACGTGTGGGACGGACGCGCCCAGGCCGAGGCGATCGTAAAGCTTGCCACGGCGCTCCACGCGAACGGTGTCCCCTACGGCGACATCGCCGTCCTCTACCGCTCGCACTACACCTCGATCGACATCCAGATGGCGCTTACGCGCAGCCGTCTGCCGTTCCGCATCACAAGCGGCGTGGGCGTGTTCGAGCAGCTGCACGTGAAGGACGTGCTCGCGTTCCTGCGTCTCTGCATCAACCCGCGCGCGGAGATGAGCTTCATGCGCCTCATGGAGCTGCTGCCCGGTGTGGGCGAGGGCACGGCGCGCAAGTACTGGAAGGCGCTCGGCGGCTCGTTCGATGGCACGAATCCGATGGAGCGCATGCACCTCGGCGAGCTGATGTGCGCGAAGGGGCGTCCCGGCTGGCAGCAGATCGAAAGCGCCTTCGCGGCGGCGCCGGGACACCTCGCCGAGAAAGAGGACCGCAAGCTCGTGACCGATTTCGTCGATTTCTTCTACGGCGCGCACCTGCACCGGCAGTTCGAGCCGGAGGAGGCCGATCAGCGCGTCGACGACCTCACGGAAATCGCCGCGCAGATTGCGACCACGCAAGGCGGCGTCGGTGCCTTCCTCGACGAGGTCGCGCTGATGACGAACCTCGACGCGCGTGCGAAGGCGTCCCTCCCCGCCGACCACATGCACCTCACGACGGTGCACCAGGCGAAGGGCATGGAGTGGCCCGTCGTGATCCTGCCGTGGCTTGCGGACACCGTGTTCCCTAGCGCGCGCAGCATTGAGGACGGCAACCTCGCCGAGGAGCGGCGTCTCTTCTACGTGGCGGTCACGCGCGCGAAGGACCGCCTCTACCTCTGCGTGCCGCGTTCGAAGAAGACGGCCGACGGCGGACAGTATCCCGTCGAGCCGTCCGTGTTCGTGCGCGAGATCCCCAAGCAGCTTATTGAGGAGCAGACGCTCTATTCCGCCCCCGAACCTTCCTACGGCCACCGTCGTTGGGACGACGACGATGACGACTACGGCGGCGGCTATGGCGGCCGCAGGGGCGGCTACGGTGGCCGTGGCGGTTACGGCGGTGGTTACGGTGGTGGAGGCCGTCGCGGCGGCGGATCGACGACTTACAAAACGTCTTGGAGGCACTAACAATGCAGCGGATAAAGGAATTCTTCAAACGGCCGGCGACGATCGCGGTTCTCGCGCTTACCGTGCTCTACGTCGTGTGCATGGGCGGCATCTTCTGGGGCACGTGGTCGCTCGACCGCGCGCCGGTGGAGCCTGACAACCCGACATTCTACCCGATCAACGAGTTGGCTCAGTGGTTTCAGGCGCTTGTCGCGGGACACGACTTCGTCCCCTCAGATCTCATGCACGTCCTCGGCGGCATGTACTTCTGGCAGGAACTCCAGTACGCGCTCGCGGGCTACCTCGCCGCGCTGGGGCTGATGTTCTACCTGCGCGGGCGTGGGCTCTCGCACTTCGCCGCGGCGGCGGGTGGCGGTGCCTACGGTCTCATGGGCTATACGTTCACGCTCTTCTCCGCCGGACACCTCGGCTGGTTCATCTGGATGATGTACGGTCCGTTCGCGTTCGGTCTCGTGGATCGTGCGGTGCGGAAGGGGAAGTGGCGCAACTGGGCGCTCCTCGGCGCGGTGCTCGCCTGGGGGGCCGCGCGCCAGCCGGACATGTGGCTGCTCTTCACCGCGCTCACCTTCGCATACGGCGTGTGGACGCTTGTACGCGAATGGAAGAATGTCAAGTTCTCCCGCATTCTTGCGGGAGTCGGCGTGACGGCCGTCGTTGCGTGTGCAATCGGCATGCCGCAGTTCACGCGCGCGCTCACGCAGGATCTCGCCGGACGCGAGGCGCAGATCGCCGCGACGAGCGGGAAGGACGCGAACGAAACGGTCGACAAGTCCGCCGACGAACGGTGGCGCTTCTGCACGAGCTGGTCGTTGCCGCCGGAGGACACGCTTGAATTCATCGTTGCTGAAGTCCACGGTGGATCGAACGATCCGCGCGTGAGCCCCACCAATCCCTACAGGGGTCGTCTCGGCCAGCAGATCGTCGTGCCAGCAGGCGCCGCCGGACAGAAGCATCCCGTGACGGGAGAGACGCTCAAGGCCGGCGAGACGATCTGGATGCCGTACCGGCAGCACTCGCTCTACTTCGGCGTCCTCACGGTCCTCTTTGCCCTTGTCGGCATTGTCGGCTGGTGGCGTTACGCATTGCGCAAATCGCAAGCCGCGGACCACGAACAACGGACCACGTTCTCCGACGTGCCGTTCTGGGTCGGGGCGGGCATTCTCGTGTACTTGTGCGCGCTTGGCTGTTTCACGCCGTTCTACAAGCTCGTCTACGCCTTGCCGTTCGGCGGTTCGCTGCGCGCGCCGGTCAAATTCGTCCATCTGCTCGAGTTCTGCGTGGCCGCCCTCGCCGGCTTCGGCTTCGAAGCCGTCTGGCGCGGGTTCAAGCGAGAAGGGACGGCGCCGTTCGGCGTGAAGGCCGTGCTCGTCGTTCTGGCCGTGGTCAACATCGGCAAGCTCGCCTACGTCGACTCGAAGTACTGCGCCGCGGAGGACGTGTCTTTCATGCATCTCCCGAACGCGGCGGCGGATGACGTGCTGGCGGCGGGCGGCGGCAAGGTGTTCGTGGCCGTCGAGCCGAAAGAGGGCGGACGTATCCTCCGCGACTCGCTGGGGGTGCATCTCGCGGAGGTGTCGGACGACCCGTCCGCCCCCGACATCCGCTACTTCCTCGTCAACGGCACCACGCTCCGCAAGGACAAGGCGTTCAACGAATGGGTCCGGTCGGGCCGGCTGAAGTCCGCCGGCATGTACGCGTTCTCCCTGACGGCCGGCGTCACGCGCGCGCCGGGTTCCTCGGCCCAGCTGGCCTTGTTCGAGAATCCGTCCGTGCCCGCGCCGCCGCCCAAGGACGTGCCGACGCCCAACCGGGGCCGGCAGGCACTGCTTCTTGTTTCCGTTTTGACGACCTTCGGCCTTCTGGCCTGGGGCGCGTGCGGCGCCGTCAAGTGGCGCCGCTCGGCTGTCTAGAGAGGATCGCCCTGGGCGCAAATGGGAGCGCTGCGGCAATTATCGGTAATTATCGGCTTGCGCGAAGGGTGAGACTTTGGTATGTTATTCGCACGTCAAGTTAGAGGTTCGATAGGACTGTGTGTCGCGCAGGCGATGCGCGTCGTAAAGAAAGCGAGCAAACAATGAGGAAAAGCAGAAGTGTTGGCATGATGATCACCGGCCTGATGGCTGTTGTCGCGGCGAGCGTGTTCGCGCCCCTCTCCGCCACGGCGGGCACCTGGTTCGACGCCGGGATTCCCGAGTACGACAGCTGGCCGACGGACGGCGAAAACAAGATCGTCAGCACGGGAACGTGGACGAACACCCTCGACACGGCTTACGCCAACCAGCGCATCTCGACATGGAAGAGCCTCGAGGAGAGCCTTGACTTCAAGCTCGCCCCGCAACTCCACAAGGACGTGTCGGGCGAAACGGCGGACGTCGTGGTGACAATCCGATTCCCGACGGCCTATCTCATCCCCGATCCGATTCAGGACTCCAAGGGCGCGATCTGCGTGCAGGTTTCCGAAGACGATTCCGTCACGAACTACTACGGCCTCGTGAAGGATCCGCTTGGGGGCACGAACATATGGGCGGTGCTCACGGGCGCGGTGCCCGACGAGACCCGCGACTGCACAGTCAAGATGTCCACGCGCGTGGAGTCGGGCGCAGTGCAGGTGCGCTACGCGATCGACGACGTGGCGCTGACGCTGAACGGCAGCGAGTGGAACGACATTGTCGCCTCGGACGCCACCGTGACGGGAGTCAGCTTCGCGGGACAGGGCGAGGTCGCGAACCTCGCCGGCCTCACGGAGGACCTCGTCGGCGACGTGGAACTCACCATCCCCGCCGTCCCGAACGTCAGCATCGTGTCGGTCAAGGTCGGCGACGTTGAAATCACGCCGACCGACGGCAAGTACGTCGTCCCCGCCGGCTCGACCGTGATCGTGACGTTCGCCACCCCGGAAGGGCACCTGCTGACTGGCGAGGCGGTGCGGGAGTACTACCTCATCCGCGACACCGAGATCGCGCCAGAGGACATGCCGCACGCGGTGGCGCTGTCCGACGTCGTCAAGATCAACGAGGTGATGGCCTCCAACGGCGAGACGGCCGCGACGGAGAACGGCGGCGCGGAGCTCGACTGGGTGGAGTTGCGCAACGACAACGACATCGCCATCGACCTCACGGGCTGGTACATGTACGACAACGCCACGAAGCCGAACAAGTGGGTGCAGATCGAGGGCTCGTGCGTCGTGCCCGCGCACGGCTTCAAGATCGTCTGGTGCGACAAGAGCTACACCAACTGGGCGGCGGGCGAAGCCCACGCCAAGTTCGGCGTCGGCAAGAGCGACAGCACGGTCGTTCTCGCCTACTCCAACAGCGTCGACGCGATCGTCGCGACGATGGTGCTCCCGCCGCAGATGAAGGACGTTTCGTACGGACTCGGCAACCGCGAGAAGACGGTCCTCGGCAAGCTCGATGCCGCGCAGTGGCGCGTCGGCAACGGCGAATGGCAGGCGGCGTCCGGCCCGGTCGGCATGCCGGGTGCGGCGACGGGCGGCTTCACGGTGACGTCCTACCAGCTGAACAAGGACGCCTGCGCGAACATCCCTGCCGTCGAGGGCGCGCTCGCGAGCGGGCGGTACAGCCCGAAGAAGACGCTCACCGGCGTGCAGACGGTCGCCTACAAGAACGCGTCCGCCACGGGTTCGTCCGAGTTCAGCTCGAGCTACAGGTCCGTTTCCGAGGTCGGCATGGCCGACAACGGCACCTACTACGCGATTCTCGTCGAGGGCGTCGTCAACATCCCGCGCGCCGGCAGCTGGACGTTCAGCGTCGGCTCGGACGACGGCTTCTCGCTCGAGGCGTGGAACGAAAAGTACCACTTCCAGTCCGAGTACACGGGCGCGCGCGGCTACGGACAGACCCCGGCCATCTTCCGCGTCCAGGAGCCGGGCGCGTACAACGTGAGGCTCCTCTACTTCCAGGCGACGGGCGGCGCGGCGCTCGACTTCTGCGTGAAGGAGGGCGAGTTCGAGGACTACGAGAACTTTACGCTGGACGGATTCAGTCTCGTCGGCACGGCCGCGAGCGGCGTCGCCCACGTCGGCGCGTGGGCGGGACACGTCTCGACCGACGTCTCCGCCGCCATGCTCAACGTCACAAACGCGCTTGACTGGAAGGCGACGTTCGCGCTCGACGCGGCGCCGGCGTCGGACGACGCCTTCAGGCTGAAGGTGCGCTACGCCGACGGCTTCACGGCAAAGGTCAACGGCACGGTCGTCACGAACGTCCTGGTCGAAGAGGCGCGCGTGCTTGCGGACGCGCTGACGCCCGTCGTGATCCCCATTCCGTCGGAACTTCTCACTGTGGGCGACAACCTTCTTGAGATCACCGCCGTCAACGACGCCGTGAACGATCCGGACTTCCTGCTCTCGGCGGAGGTCTCGGTCACGAAGTCCGCCGAGGAGCTCGTGTTCTTCCGCGAGCCCACGCCGGGCGCGAAGAACACCTCGGCCGGCTACGGTCCCGCGTCCCCGAAGGTGTCGTTCAGCGTGCCGCACGGCTACAAGACGGCGGCGTTCGACCTGACGCTCTCCTGTGCGGACGACCCCACGGCGACGATCTACTACACGATCGACGGCACGTCGCCCACCACGTCCTCCACGCCCTACACGGGGCCGATCCACATCGCGTCCACCACGTGCATCCGCGCGGCGGTTCCGCAGGAGGGGAGCGTGATCCAGCAGGACGCCGCGGCGACGTACCTCTTCCTCGACGACATCCTCCAGCAGACGAGCGGTGTCGTCCCGGCGGGCTTCCCCTCGACCACGATCAACAGCCAGGTCATGCGCTACGGCATGAACCAGAGCATTGTGAACGGCGCAGACCGCGACAGACTCCTGCGCGGCTTCACGAACTCCGTTTCCACGATCTCGCTCGTCATCGATCCGCACAACCTCTTCGATCCCGTCGAGGGCATCTACGTGAACGCCAAGGCGTGCGACGGACGCGAATGGGAGCGCACCACGATGGTGGAGCAGATCGACCCGACGAACGACGCCAACGGCTTCTCCACGGCGGGCGGCATCCGCATCCGCGGCGCGTTCAGCCGCAACCCGCAGTACCCGAAGCACTCGCTCCGTCTCTTCTTCCGCAACGACTACGGTGACGGGCCGCTCGAGTTCCCGCTCTTCGGCGACGAGGGCGCAGGCAAGTTCAAGAAGGTCGACCTCAGGACTTCGCAGAACTACGCCTGGGCGAACGGGACGGGCAGCACCTACAAGAAGGACACCTTCATCCACGAGGTGTTCGCGCGCGACACGCAGCGCGACATGGGCGAGCTCTACACGCGGAGCCGCTACTACAACCTGTTCATCAACGGACACTACTGGGGCCTCTACCAGACGCAGGAGCGCGGCGACGAGGACTTCGCAGAAACGTACAACGGCGGCGACGCCGACCTCTACGATGTCATCAAGACCTCGCAGCCCGGCTATGTGACCGGCGCCTCCGAGGGCACGATCGACGCCTGGGAGGCGCTCTGGAACATGGCGGTGAACGAAGGCTTCTCCGGCGCCTACTCCAACAACTACCGCAAGGCGATGGGACAGAACCCGGACGGCTCGCGCAATCCCGAGTACCCGGTGTACCTCAACCCGACCAACCTGATGGACTACGTCATCAACTTCCACTACATGGTTGACTACGACTCGCCCGCCGCCGCGAGCATGGCGAACAACCTCTACGCCGTGCGCGACCGCGACGACGACGACGACGGTCTCAAGTCGCAGGGCTTCTACTTCCTGCGCCACGACGCGGAGCACACCATGGGCCGGCACGCAAATTCCGAGGCAAAAGACGACCCGACTCTGTACGGCACCGAGCAGAGCCACGCCAACTTCAAGAAGCTCAACGCGTTCAACCCTGGAGAGCTCCATTACAAGCTTTGCGCCAACCCGGAATACAAGATGGCGTTCGCGGACAGGTTCTACAAGCACTGCCTCGCGCAGGGCGGCGCGCTCACCGTCCCCGAGGCGACCAGGCGCTTCCAGAGCCGCATGGCGGAGATCGACGACGTGATCGTGTGCGAGTCCGCACGCTGGGCGACGGACGGGCAGACGCGCCAGACGTGGCTGAGCGCCTGCGGCGACTGCTTCACCTTCATCACGAACCGCATGCCGTACATGCTCTCGCAGTACCGCAACCGCGGTTGGTACCCGTCCATTGACGCGGGTGTCGTGCTCAACGGCACAGGCGCGACGGTCGTTGACGGCATGGTCGTTGCGTCGACCGACAAGATCTACCTCTCCGGCGCCGGCACCGTTTACTATACGCTCGACGGCAGCGATCCGCGCGTTGAGGGCGGTGCGGTCGCAGGGGGGGCAGTCCAGTATTCAGGCGCCTCCCCCGCGCCAATCGACGTCCCGGTCATCGCGAAGGGCGATGTCTGGAAGTATTCCGACACAGGTGCGAAGCCGGCCGAGAACTGGACCGCTCCCGACTACGACGATTCGTCGTGGAGCTCCGGCGCCAGCCGCCTTGGCTTTGCGAACTCGGGCACGTTCGGCACGGCGCTGAACCGCTATGTCGGCGGCGGCTCGTCCGGAACGCAGGTGACGACCTACTACTTCCGCAAGACGTTCACGATGCCCGCCGGCGCAGAGTTGATGACCGAGTTGAAGGCGGCGCTTGACTGCGACGACGGCTACGTCGCCTACATCAACGGAGTCGAGGTCAAGCGCGACCAGGTCGCCTCGACGGAATACAGCGCGTTCTCCACGGCGACGAACATGGGCGAGAAGAACGACACGTTAACGTTCCCCGCCGGCACGCTCGTCGAGGGCGAAAACGTCATCGCCGTCGAGGTGCACCAGTGCAACGCGAGTTCGACCGACGCCTGGTGGAACCTCGCGCTTTCGTACGCGCAGGCCGTGGAAGTGGAAGGCGGAATCGCCGTGCCTCCCACGGGGCTCACGCTCACGATGCGCGTCCTCTCGCAGTCCGGCGAATGGAGCGCGCTTTCGACGGTCAACGTCAGGGGCGAACAGCCGGAGGTCGAGTCCGACCAGGTGCAGGGCGTGCGCGTTGCGGCCGTCTACTCCAACACGCTGGACGATGGCGGCGACGGCTCCGAGTTCATCATCTTCACCAACCTCCTTGACCGTGCCGTTTCGCTGGAAGGGCTTCGTTTCACATGCGCCAAGACCGGTTCCGCCCCGAAGGTCGACGTCACGCTCGGCGCCGACAAGGAGATTCCCGCGAACGGGACGCTCATGCTCACAAAGGCGAACGACTGGCCGACGATGAAGATCACGAACGGCGCGGTTGACATGCTCGTCTACGACTCCGACGGCGCGACCGTCCAGACGCTCCACTTCGAGGCCGCCTGGTGGAACAATGCCTGCAAGGGCACGGGCGCATACTTCATCGCGCTTGACTTTGGCGACACGGTGACGACGGATTCGCAGTGGACGTATCCGACGGACCAATTCATCGGCGTACGTGTTGCGGCGGTCTATTCCAGCACGGCGGACGGCGACGGTGACGGAAGCGAGTTCATCGTCCTCACCAACCTGCTGAACCGCACCGTTTCGCTGGAGGGCCTGCGCTTCACCTGCGCGAAGACAGGCGCAGAACCGAAGGTCAACGTCACGCTCGGCGCGGGGCTCGAAATCGTCTCGAACGGAGTCGTCACGCTGACGAAGGACGGCTATTGGGCTTCTGGTAAGATCACGAACGGCGCTGTCGACATGCTGGTTTACGACTCTGACGGCAAGACGGTCCAGACGCTCCACTTCGAGGCGTCGTGGTGGCCCGTCGGTTACGATTCGAAGAACAAGCCCATTGGCGCGTGCGACGGCTCTGGCGCGCACTTCATCGCGCTCGACTTCGGCAAAACGGTCACGACGGAGGCGCAGTGGAAGCCGTCGTTCATGCCGCCCGCCTCGACCTCGGCCGGCTATGAAGCGGTCAAAGCGGCGACGGTTGCCGACGACCGCATCCGCCTCTGGCTCGACGGTCTTGCGACAACGGCGCAGGGCATGGAGTCCATCACGAACTTCGCCGGGTCGGCGGAGGTCTTGACGACCTGCTACCTCGTGAACGTGCCGCCTGAGACGGATCCTGGAATTGACCTTGAGATACCGTTCATCTCGTTCGACGCCGTCGGCAATGTCGTCATCGGCGGAAAACTGACGCTGCACGGCGCTGAATCCGGCGAGCGTACGATTAACGGCGAGTTCAAGCTCTACCATGCCGCGACGCTGGAAGAGTTGAACGGCGCAGACGACGGTCCAACCGTCAAGTCGCTCGGCAGCGCCTATCCGATTCCAGAAGCGGACCGAAAGGTCGAGAAGTCCGGTGCCAGCCGCTTCTACCAGCTGAAGATCGAGTGACGGCCAGGCGACCGCTGTAGACTGATAGAGCAGAAAGGCACGTGTAAAATAAATGGCGATGCCACAGAACGGCATGAAAGACAAATCGCTACTGGACCGGTATCTTCGACGGATACTCAACTCGAAGGTGTACGACGTCGCGATCGAGTCACCCCTGGAAACAGCGGTTGCGCTTTCCGGCAAGCTGGGCAACACGTTTCTCCTGAAGCGCGAGGACCTGCAGTGCGTCCACTCCTTCAAGCTCCGCGGTGCCTACAACAAGATGTCGCAGCTGCCGCGCGAAGCTCTTGAGAAGGGCGTCCTGGCCGCGTCGGCGGGCAACCACGCGCAGGGCGTGGCGCTCAGCGCGAAACGCCTGGGCTGCAAGGCCACGATCGCGATGCCGGTGACCACGCCGGAAATCAAGATCGCGTCTGTGAAGGCCCTTGGCGCGTCCATCGTGCTGTCGGGCGACTCCTATTCGGAAGCGGCCGCCACGGCGGCATGTCTCGTGAAGGAGAAGGGCTACACGTTCATCCCGCCGTATGACGACCCCGACGTGATCGCCGGACAGGGAACCGTCGCGATGGAGATCCTGCGCCAGCGTCCCGGTCCGCTCGACGCCGTGTTCGTGCCTGTCGGCGGCGGGGGATTCGCCGCTGGCGTGGCCGTGTACATCAAGGCCGTGCGCCCCGAGGTGAAGGTGTTTGGCGTGGAGCCGGTCGATTCCGACTGCATGGACCGTTCCATCAAGGCGGGCCGCCGAGTCGAGCTCGAGGAGGTTGGCCTTTTCGCCGACGGCGTGGCGGTGAAGAAGCCGGGTAAGATCACCTTCGACATCTGCCGGCGCTTTCTCGACGGCATCGTGCGCGTGTCGACGGACGAGACGTGCGCCGCGATCAAGGACATCTTCGAGGCGACGCGCGCAATCTGCGAACCGGCCGGCTCGCTGGCGCTCGCGGGAGCAAAGCAATACGCGGCGCGGAAGGGGAGCCGGGGCGAGACCTACGCCTGCATCGTCTCCGGCGCGAACATGAACTTCGACCGTATCCGCTTCGTCTCCGAGCAGACGGAAATCGGCGAGCGGCGCGAGGCCATTCTCGAATGTCGAATCCCCGAGGTGCGCGGCGCGTTCAAGAGCTTCATCCGCAAGATCGGCAAGCGCGCCGTGACGGAATTCAACTACCGCTACTTCGACCCCGACAAGGCCTACGTGTTCGTGGGTCTCTCCGTGGCCAGCCGCGAGGAGACGCGGCAGATCGTGGAGCAGCTCACGGCGGCTCGTATCGGCACGTTCGACCTCTCGGACGACATACTCGCGAAGGAGCACATCCGCCACATGGTCGGCGGACACACCCGCGGCATCCACAACGAAGTCGTCTGCACGTTCGAGTTCCCGGAGCGGCCAGGAGCGTTGCTCGACTTCCTCGAGGCAATATCCGACCGCTGGAACATCACGCTTTTCCACTACCGCAACCACGGCGCGGACCACGGCAAGGTCCTCGTCGGGATGCAGGTGCCCCCGGCGGAGCGCGCGGCGTTCCGTCGGGCGCTCAAGCGTCTCGGCTATGCCTGGAAAGACGTCACGAGCAATCCCGCGTACCGTCTTTTCCTCGGCAACCGCGACTGATCAGGCCTTGCGGTACTTGTCGCGGCACTCAGAGCAGAAGAACTCCGGGCCGGCCCACGTCGTCACTTCCTCCCGGCCGCACTGCTTGCACACGCGCGTGACGCTCTCGCGCACAAGGCGCACGTCCTCGGCGTGGTCGTCGATGTAGAGCGGCGGGAAGTCGCTCACACGCGACTTCCAGACCAGGGACTCGTCCTGCGTCGGAAGGGCGCCGTTCGGGCCATGGGCCGTCACGAGCTGGATGCGCTTGCCAAACAGTCGCGCCCGGCGCAGCACCGGCGCGTAGTCGATTTCGTCTCCGATCAAGATGGCCACGTCAAACGCATCCGGCATGGCCGCGTAGAACATGAGCGAAGCGCCGAGCGCCATCTTGATCCACGTGTCGTCGTGTCCGCTGTCCCCGCTCACATCGACCTCGTGGATTTCCGTTTCGTAGCCGCACGACCGCTCGAGGAATTCATAGAACGCGCGCTGCTTGGGCGAGCTGAAGCTGGTGCGCGACGAAGGAAGCGTGCCGAAATAGTTCGTGCGCACGAGACCAACATCCTCGTCAAGGTAGTTGGCGACGTCCTCGCAGAACACGCGCGGCAGCTTCGAGTAGTCGATCTCGCAGCCGTTCGCCTCGCCGAGTTTCATGAAGATGGACGTGCGGTTCCTGTAGAGCCACGCGCCGTCTATAAACACCATTGCTTTCAATGACATTTGGTTTCCCCTTTCTGTTATTTGGAAATCGTTTCGATTGGCAAATCAGTTCTGCGGAAGTTCAATCAACCATGGAATCGTGCCGCCATCTGCCGAGCCGCCAATGGAAAGTGTTTCGGTTTGCACTGCGGGCTGCGGCTTTTGCACAGGCGTTGCAGGCACAGGCGCGGGTTTCGCCGCCACGGGCGATGGCTTCGGGGCAGGCTGAGAAGGGGACTGCACCGCCGTCGCAGTCTTGGCGGGCGCGGGCTTGGTCGCCGCGGGCTTTGGAGCCGGTTTTGCCGCGGGTTTTGCCACAGGCTTCGGGGCTGGCTGAGAAGGCGTGGCCTTTTTCAGAAGTTCCTTCAGCTCAGGATCTTCGTCTGGGACGGACGAGTCGAAATAGCTGACTGGTTGCATCGTCTGCAGTTTAGGTGCGGGCGCCTGTTTAGGTGCCGACACCAGCTTAGGTGCCGGAGCCAGTTGAGGTGCTGGAGCAAGTTGAGGTGCCGGCGCAACAGGCAGAGGCGGAACGTTCTTGCGAGCGTCTTCCTGCGCATAATATTCAGGGTAGAGCCGACGGCGATGCGCTTCGATTTCCGCCTTGCGCTTTTCCTCCTTCGCCTTTTGCTGCTCGGCCTTGCGTTCTTCCTTCTCGCGGCGGAGTTCCTCGCGCAAGCGGATCAGCTCGGCGGATTCAGCAGCGGACTGGACGACGGGGGCCGGCGTTGTCACAACGACCGGCGCCGGTGCCGGGGGTTGCTGCTGGGCCTTGGCGAGCGCCGCCGTGAGCGACTCGATTTTCTCCTTGTCGCGTCGGGCCTGCTCCGCCTGACGCGCCTCTTTCTCGCGCTGGAGTTCCTCGCGGAGGCGAACGAGTTCGGCGGACTCGACGGAGGGCTGCACCACAGGGGACGGCATGGACGGTTGCACGTTGACAACAGGCTGTGCGGCGGGTTTTTCGCGCAACGCGATGTCGAGAAGACGGTCCGAGAGCGCCTGATTGCGTCCGATGACCGACGTCATCACAATCGTGAACGTGACGACGACGACGACGAGCAGCACGATGAAGAATATGCTCAGGCCGAACATGCGCTTGCGCGCCTTGGCCTGTTCGGCGTCTATGTATTCCTGAAAAGCCTTGAGAACGGGAAAATCATTCACGCCACCGCCTTGGCCGAATAAGCTTACGGCGTTAGCGGTGGGTGTGGCTTCGTCTTGGTCTGATATATTAGGATTCATCTAGTCTCCCTTTGGCCGGATAGTTTATCAACTTTTTTACCGGTAATCAAGCACAATCCGCAACTTGCGCCTAATGCCAGTTATGTAAACTTGCATATATATCCAAAATGGGGGGAAACTTAGCCTCTTGAACATCAAATCGGATAGTGGAAAAGATCGTGTCCGTCCCAGTAGCCGAACGTGCGGCCCTGTCCGCCCTTCGGCAAGGAGATCGATCCGGGATTGAAGATGGTGATGCCACACGGAAGTTTCTTCTTCTCGGCGATGTGCGTGTGGCCGTGCGCGAGAATCGTGTCCATCCCGATGGGCGGAAGCGCGTATTCGTTCCAGCGGTGTCCGTGCGTGAGGAAGAAGCGTTCGCCGTCTGCATCGAGCTCGGCATAGTCTGACATCATCGGGAACTCGAGCATCAGCTGGTCGACTTCCGAATCGCAATTGCCGCGGACGGCGAGAATCCTGTCCTTGTGCGCATTGAGAATGCCGGCGACTTTCACCGTGTCGTAGAAGTCAGGCACGCCGTTGCGCGGGCCATGGTACAACAGATCGCCGAGGAGCACGAGTCGGTCGTAGCCCAGACGTTCTCCTTGCTCAAGGGCGGCCGACAACGTGGACGGCACGCCGTGGACGTCGCTGATGAAGAGGATGCGCATGGTCGCCCTTCCGTGCCGTCCCCTTCAACCTTGTTGCCCGCGCGCGCGGAGAATCGCCTCGATGCGCACGGCGTCTTCGGGAGTGTCCACGCCCACGCCTTCGTCGTCTGTGCGGATGACGGCGATCTTCGCGCCCATCCAAAGCGCACGAAGCTGCTCGAGCTTTTCGGTCCTCTCGAGATTGCACGGCGGTTCGGAAATGTACTTCTTGAGAAACGCGCCGCGATAGGCGTAGATGCCAAGATGGCGCACCCAGAGGCCGCTTGCGATGTCTGGCTCGTGGTCACGGTCGCACGGAATCGGTGCGCGGGAGAAATAGAGCGCGCCGTCGTCGCGGTCGAGAACGACCTTGACAACGGTCTTCGCGTTGAGGTCGTCCAGCGACTTGATGGGCGTCACGGCCGTCGCCATGTCCCATTTCGTGCCTTCCTTCATGCGCCCGACGAGCGCGTCGACAAGGTCGGGGGAAATGAGGGGCTCGTCGCCCTGAATGTTCACGAGGATGTCGTCGTCTGCGAAATCGCCCGCCGCGCAGGCGATGCGGTCCGTCCCGCTTGGCAGTTCGCTCGGCGTCATCACCGCCCTTCCGCCGTGCGCCTCGACGGCCGCCACGATGCGTTCGTCGTCCGTCGCCACGATCACGTCGTCAAGCGTCTTCGCCTTCTTGACGGCCTCGACGACCCACGCGACAAGCGGCTTGCCGCAGAGGAGATGGAGCGGCTTGCCGGGAAAGCGGCTCGAGCCGTAGCGGGAAGGAATGATGCCAAGTGTTCTCATTTGGAAAGTCCAGGATAGTCAATGGTTGCGAAATAGTCCGCAAGCGTTTCCGCCCGGCGGATCTGCACGACGGAGCCGTCGGGCCTGAGCAGGAGCTCGGCGCTGCGGAGCTTGCCGTTGTACTGGAAGCCCATCGCGTGGCCGTGGGCGCCTGCGTCGTGGATCACCACAAGGTCTCCGGGGTGGAGCTCGGGCAGTTCGCGCTGGATGGCGAATTTGTCGTTGTTCTCGCAGAGCGATCCCGTCACGTCGTAGACGACGCGCGGCGCGTCCGGCGCGGCGCCGGGCACGGAGATGTGGTGGTACGCGCCATAGAGCGCGGGACGCATCAGGTTCGCCATGCAGGCGTCGAGTCCGGCGTATGTGCGGTAGGTGTCCTTGATGTGCCGTACGCGCGAGACGAGGTAGCCGTACGGCCCCGTAATGCAGCGTCCGCACTCCATGTAAAGGCGCAGGTCGGGATGCCCCTGCGCGAGCAGATGGGTCTGGTACGCGGATTCAATCCCCTTCCCGACGCGTTCAAGGTCCATCGCCTGCTGTTCGGGACGGTACGGAATGCCGATGCCGCCGCCGATGTTGACGAACTCGAACGTGATGCCGACGTCGCGCGAGATTTCCACGACGAGGTCGAAGAGAAGCGTAGCCGTGTCGATGATGTACTGCGGGTCGAGTTCGTTGGAGGCGACCATCGTGTGGAGGCCGAAGCGCTTCACGCCCTTCTCCTTCATGCGGCGGTAGGCCTCTAGGAGCTGCGGCTTTGTGAACCCGTACTTCGCCTCCTCGGGCTTGCCGATGATGGCGTTACCGCCCTTCAGCGGACCGGGGTTCCAGCGGCAGCACAGGAGATCGGGAAGACGTCCGTCCAGCGACTTCTCGAGGAAGTCAAGGTGCGTGATGTCGTCGAGGTTGATGATTGCGCCGAGCGCGGCCGCCTTCTGGAACTCCTCGGCGGGCGTGTCGTTCGACGTGAACATGATGTCCTCGCCCACGTTGCCCACGGCCTCCGCGAGAACCAGCTCCGCCATCGACGAGCAGTCGCTGCCGAAGCCTTCCGCGCGCAGGAGCGACATGAGGTGGGGGTTGGGCGCGGCCTTGACGGCGAAATACTCGTGGAAGCCCGCGTTCCACGCGAAGGCCGCCTTCAGGCGGCGCGCGTTCGCGACGATCGCAGCCTCGTCGTAGATGTGAAACGGCGTGGGCCAGCGCGAGGCGATCGACTCGAGCTGTTCCCGGGTGAATGGCAGGTTCTTCATGGTGTCACTTTCCCTGTGCGGCTGCGGCGTGCGGACACTTCCCGCCGCAGGGACAGCCGCCCTTTTCCGAGACGTCCTTGCCGGTCCAGCAGTAGGTGCAGAGCTTTTCCTTCGGGAGGCCGATCGCCGCGACGAGGTCGTCCAGACGCTGGAACGCGAGCGACGTGAGGCCAAGGTCACTGCGGATCTTGTCCACCATCTTCTTGTAGGGCTCGCCGTCCGGGTCGAGGTACTTCTCCACGGCCTTCGGGTCGTCCCCTTCCACTTCGCGGATGTAGCGGCGCGTGGCGAGGTCGTAGACGGACTTCGACCGCGAGAAGTTGATGAACTTGCAGCCGTAGACGAGCGGCGGACAGGCGATGCGCATGTGGATTTCCTTTGCGCCGTCGCCCCAGAGTCGCTTCGCCTGCTGGCGCAGCTGCGTGCCGCGCACGATCGAGTCGTCGCAGAACACGAGACGCTTGTCCCGGATGAGGCCGGGAATCGGAATGAGCTTCATGTGCGCGATGAGGTCGCGCTGGCGCTGGTCGGGCGGCATGAACGAGCGCGGCCACGTGGGCGTGTACTTCACGAACGGGCGCGCATAGCGCGTGCCGCTCTCCTGCGAATAGCCGAGCGCGTGCGCGACGCCCGAGTCCGGCACGCCGCCCACGCTGTCCGCCTCCACGGGGTTGCGCCGCGCGAGATAGCCGCCGCAGCGGTAGCGCGCCATCTCCACGTTGCGGCCCTCGTAGGTCGAGGCGGGGTAGCCGTAGTACACCCAGAGGAACGAGCAGATCGCCATGTCCTCGCCTGGCGGCACGAGCGTCTCGATGCCGTCCGGCGTCACCTCGACCATCTCGCCCGGACCGAGGTCGCACAGGTGCTCGTAGCCGAGGTTCGGGAAGACGCAGCTCTCCTGCGTGGCGATGACCGCGCCGTCCTTCTTTCCGAAGATGATCGGCGTGCGCCCGTAGCGGTCGCGCGCCGCGTAGAAGCGCCCGTCCTCCGTGAGGATCATGAGCGAGCAGGAACCCTCAATCCGCGCCTGGGCGTACTTGACGCCCTCGACGAACGAGTCCTGCGAGTCGATCAGCGCGGCCACGACGGCCGTGGGGCTCACGACGCCGGACGTGGTGGAGAACTGGAACTGCATGTGCCGCTCCGCGAACATCTCGGCCATGAGCGACTCGATGTTCGTGAGGATGCCCACGGTCACGATCGCATACGTCCCGAGACGGCTCGCGACGATGAGGGGCTGCGGGTCGGTGTCCGAAATGACGCCGAGACCCGCACGTCCCTGGAATTTGGCGAAGTCGTTTTCGAACTTCGACCGGAACGGCGCGTTCTGGATGTTGTGGATGGCGCGTTGGAAACCCTTCTCGCCAAGCACTGCCATCCCGCCGCGCTGCGTACCGAGATGGGAATGGTAGTCAGTGCCGAAAAAGAGGTCTGCCACGCAGTCCTCTTTTGATATGACGCCGCAAAATCCGCCCATAGAATCTCCTGTTTTCCTGAGCGGACAGTATACCAAATCCCGCTCGGGGATTCAACCTCACTTGAAGTAGCGCTTCAGCAGGCCCTCGAAGCCCGCGCCGTGACGCGCCTCGTCCTTGGCCATCTCGTGGACCGTGTCGTGGACTGCGTCGTAGCCGAGTTCCTTCGCGCGCTTGGCGAGCTGGAGCTTGCCCTCGCACGCGCCCTGCTCGGCCGCCGCGCGGAGCTCGAGGTTCTTCTTCGTGGACTTCGTCAGCACGTCGCCCAGCAGCTCGGCGAACTTCGCCGCGTGCTCGGCCTCCTCGAAGGCGTAGCGCTTGTACGCGTCCGCGATCTCGGGATAGCCCTCGCGCTCGGCCTGGCGGCTCATCGCAAGGTACATGCCCACTTCCGTGCACTCGCCCGTGAAGTTCATCTCAAGGCCCTTCACGACCTCGGCGTCAAGGCCCTTGGCCACGCCGATCTCGTGCTCGCAGGCCCACGTCATCTTGTCCGTTGCCTCCTTCACGAGGAACTTCGCGCCGGCGCAGCCGCACTGCGGACACTTCTCCGGCGGCTCGTTGCCCTCATGCACATAGCCGCAAATCGGGCACACGTACTTCTTCATCGTTTTCTCCTTCTTCAGTTTGCCCCGGGCCTATTCCCGGAAGCGGCTCACAGTATATCAGAATCAGATAACGGCGGCAAGCGCGGACGCGGACACCCCGCGCAGGAGAAGGCGCTTCGTCTTCGACGTCTCCCCGCCCTTGAACACGACCGCGCCCTTCGGAATGCCGAACGCGTCCGCAAGCGTCTCGATCAGCTCCTTGTTCGCCTTGCCGTCCACGGGCGCGCAGCGGATGCGCACCTTCACGGCGTCGCCGAGCAGGCCGTCGATTCCCGCCCGCGAGCTGCGCGGCTGGGCCTTGACGTTGAGGATGATCCCTTCAGGTGTTTCAGTGTAGTACATGGCAGGTTCAATTTGCGCGGTTTCGATTGAACAGCGTGCCCCAGAGGGCGAGCTGCGTGCGGAAGGTGTCGCGGAGCGGACGGTAGTGCGAGGACGCGTTGCCGTCGAGGTAGATCGTGCGCACGGACACCTCGCGCGGCGGCGCGGGATGGCGTCGCGCGTCCGCGAGCATCCGGATCTCGTACTCATAGCGGTCGCCGGGAATCGCGAGGAGACGCGGCAGCAGCGCGGCCGGGATTCCCCGCAGACCTGTCTGCGTGTCGCTGACCGAAAGGCCCGTGACGAGACGGAACAGCCCGCGCGTCCAGAAGTTGCCGAGCCGGCTGCGGAACGGCACGTTTCCCGAAAACGACCGCACGCCGAGGACGAGTCCGCCATTCGGTTCGCGCGCGAGCTCCTCCGCCACGCGACGCACGTCCTCCGGATCGTGCTGCCCGTCGCCGTCCACCGTCACGACGCCCGCCAAACGCGGCAGCTTCTCCTGTACCCACGCGAACGCCGTGCGGAGCGCGGCCCCCTTCCCGCGGTTCGTCTCATGCACAAGTACGGCATCCACATCGCCACGCACGGCGTCAAAAGCCTCGCGTCCTTCCGCCGAGCCGTCGTCCACCACCACCACATGCGCGAAATCGACACGAAGCCGCCGGACAAGCGACGGAAAGCGCACCGCGTCCGGATCGCAGACAGGAATGACGATCGCAATATCGTCACGTGCCGTCACGCCCAGAGTCTCCTGATTGTTGCGAGACTGATCTTTAGCTCTTCGAACGTGACGGGTTCGTGCGGCTCGAAGACGCGCAGGATGTCGCGCTGGGCAAGCGGCTTGAGCGCAGCGAAATCGACATTGCCCCAGCCGGGCTGTCGGTGGTCGTCGTGGAAGTCCTTGACGTCGTTGAGGTGCATGCCGCAGACGTGCGGCGCAAAGCGGTTGGCGATGTCCGTCTCCGGGTCGTCCCACTTGAAACTGGCGCGCACGCGTGCGTGGCCGGTGTCGAACCAGAGGCGCACGGGCGCGCCCGCGAGGTCCTTCATCAGCGCCTCGGCTTCCTCGGCGTTCGGGAACCCCTCAAGACTCGGCAGGTTCTCGAGCGCGAGCGTAAGATGCGCCTTTTCAAGATCGGGTATCACCGCGTCGAGTTCGCGGCGGAAGACATCGAGGAGTTTCTTCCCGCGCTTCTTGCGGCGCACGTGCGCTTTGGCGAGGTGCTTGACGTATGCGGGACGCGTCACGTCGGGCTTGTCGTCTTTCCCCTTCGCGAGACGGCGCAGCACGGACGAGTCGAGATTCACGAAAAGACCGTCCAGCTCGGCGTAACCGGCGTGCGTCACAACGACTTTTGCACCGAGGTCGACGGCGCATTCGATCGTCTTCTTCAGGAGCAGACGCGCGAGCGCGCGCTCCTCCGCGTCGTGATGGGCCAGCTGGTGGAGTTCGGGGTGTCCGCTCGGCGCGCCGATGGGCACAGGACAGTACGCATGTACGGAGTCGACGGGAATCTGGTCGAGCCGGCTTTTGAAGCCGGGCAGTTGCTCGGGCATCGTGCGGAAGCCGAGTTCGAGCGCGTCGAAGCCAAGCGCAATCGCCTCGTCGGCGATGGCCGCGCCGTCGTCGAGGCGCGCGTTGTTCCAGTTTGTCGAAAGGGCAATGCGCATGGCGTCACTCGCGGACGACTTTCACCCCTTCCGGCGCGTTGATCGTCGTCTCAATCGTGCCATCTGCCTTTTTTTCCGCGCGCACGCGCACAGGGCCCATCGGCGTGGGGTACGCGCCTTCGGCCCAGGCAAGGTCGCCGAGGGACGGCTTGACGCGCACGGTCGTGCAGCCGGGTTCAAGCGGCTGGATGCCGAGGACGCGGTGGATGCACCACGCGGCGGGTCCCGACGACCAGCCGTGACAGAGCGAATGGCGGAAGCCCTTGTAGCAGAAGTCGCCATAGTCGCCGTGGATGTCCTTCTTGCCCGCGACGGGCAGTTCGTCAATACGGAAGCAGTTGTTCGTCCAGGCGAGGTTGAAGTCCTCCCAGAAACTCGTCGCGCCCACGTCGAGCATGCCGCCCCAGTAGTCGCGCACGGTGTCGAGCGCGCGCCGCTGTTCGCCTGCCGCGCTCATCGCCTCGATCATGTAGTAACCGTAGAACGTGGAGACCCTGTCGTGTCCGTCGCGGCCCAGCTCCTGGTCGAACATCTCCCTGGGCGAGCGCAAGCCGGAGAGCGCGAGCAGCGCGGCGGAGCTTTTCGCGCCGCACGGCTCCGGATGCAGCTTCTCAAGCTTCGCCGCGAGCGAACGCGCCTTGTCGGCGAGTGACGCGTCCCCGATCGCGTCGGCCATGAACGCCGTCTCACGCGCGCATACGAGAGCGAGCGCCTGGGTGCCGGCCTTCGCGGCCGCCTTGTTGTGCTGGGTGGGCCAGTCGAGGAACGTACCCGCCGTCCATTCATCGTTCTTCATTCCCGTCAGCACGTGGTCGAATGTCGCCGAGATGTACGCCGCGTGTTTCTTCAGGTAGTTGACGTCGCCGGTGTGGCGGTACCATTCGGCGACGTTCCGCAGCCACCAGAGGGTGTACGTGGGCATCCCGTTCATCCACTTGTTCGGCGGGGTCGTGGCGGCCATGTAGTCAAGCGACGCGGGAAGGACGTCCGCCGCGCCGAACACGGCGAGGACGGACATCGTCTCGGGATGCGTGTCGCCCATCCAAACGAGACGGTCGCGCTTGATGCCGTCCCAGAGATACGACTGGCAGCAGAGATGGACTGTCTGCACGGCGGTCTCGAACACGGCGTTGAGTCTTTCGTCCGACGAACGGAACGACCCGAGGCGCTCCATCGGGCGCATGACCGACACGGCACGCACGTACTCAAGCTGGAGATTGCCCTTACCCGCGTTGTCGATCCGCGCGAAGCGGAATCCCGACTCGCCGATCTCACGCTGTCCGAACCACGGAAGGTCGATCACGCTGTCGCGTATCGCGTGGTCGTTGCACGCCCCGCGCTCGCCGAGTTCGCTCATCGCTTCCGCCACCGACTCGCCGAACCGCACGCGCGCGCGCGCCCCCCTGCCGCTCCTCGCGCCGCACCCGATCTGGAGCGAACCGTGGAGCTCGCGCCCGAAGTCCACGACAATCCACTCGCCCGGCTTCAGTACCGGACCCGACCCCGCGCCAAATGCACCCTCGGAGACCTGCCCGAAGCGCGGCCCGCACAGCGTCTCCGTGCCGCGAAGCCCTTGCGACGATGCGACGATGCGCGTCGGCGGCATGACCGTGCGTACGCGCGGATCGACGGCACCGGAGGCGGCGATTGGTGCGGCCGCTCCGGAAACGGGGAGGAACGTCGTGCAGAAGACCGAGCCCATGTCCTTCACGGCTGCGAGGGGCGTGAGCGTGCAGGCGGCCTTGTCGTAGCGGTAGGTGCGGAGCGCGCCGTCCTTCTGGAAGCCGACGGCGAACACCTTGCCGCCCGGCAGCACCTCGAAGTCCCACGGGAAGGAACCGTCGAGCTTGATGATGCCGCGCCGCGCGATCGTGCCCGTTTCGGCGTTGACGGAAAAGACGGCGAGGGATTCGTGTCCGCGGTTCGAGCAGTAGAGTTCGGAGGCGTCCTCGGAGAGCTTGATCGCGGCCGCCTTCGAGAATGCGGTGAAGTCCTCGGGCGTCAGCTTGAGTTGCTGGATCGGCGTGAAGTGTCCGTCCGCGTAGCGGTAGCTCGTCACGTAGTTCTCGAGTTCGAAGAGGAGGAAGGCGAAGTGTCCGTTCGGATGGAACGCGATGTGGCGCGGACCCGCACCGGCGGGCGTGGTGATCACGTCACGCACGAACGCGCCGGTCGCCGCCGAGTAGATCTTCACGCGGTCCGTGCCGAGGTCGACGATGCAGATGTACTTGCCGTCGGGCGTCACGCGCGCGCAGTGGCAGTGCGGACGGTCCTGACGCGGCTTATTCGGTCCGGTGGGATCCTCCGAGACGATTCCCTTAAGCGTCTCCTTCTTGAACGTGCCGTCCGCCTTGAGGTCCACCCAGCCCGCCGTGCCGCGTCCGTACTCGGCGAAGACGAGTTTCTTCTCGTCGGGCGAAAGCGAAAGGTGGCAGGGCGCGGGATGTCCGGTGGCGAGCTTTTCGAGGAGCACGGGCGTGCAGCCGGACGGGTCGAGCGCGTACACGGCCACGCCGCCGTTTGGACCTTTCGGCACGGAACGGTCCGCAAGGGACGTGTAGAGACGCGTCCGCGCGCGGTTGACTGCGATGTACGTGGCGTTCGCCACGGGCAGCGTGCCGCGTACGGCGATAGCGCCCGTCTCGGCGTCCACCTCCACGATCTTCAGCGCGTTCGGCTGAATGCCGCTGCTCGCGCCGATGTATCCAATCTGCTTCGCGCCGCCGCACGCGGCGAACGCTCCCGCCGCAAGGGCGGCAACAAGAACTAGTTTCTTCATGCGGATGATTTTAGCACACCCGCGCGCGGAGGGCAAATGCAAAATGGGAAATGTCTACTTCCGGTAGCGGTGCGCGGAGGCGGCGCGGGCGATCTCTCCGCCCGCGAGTTCGACCTTCAGGCGCAGGTAGGCCTCCCAGCGCGCGACGTCAAGCGTGCCGTCGGCAAGCGCGGCCTTCACCGCGCAGCCCGGCTCCGTATCGTGGCGGCAGTCCGAGAAACGACAGCGCGCGAAGAGCGCCTCCACGTCGGCAAAGGCGTCCGAAACGCCCGCGTCCGCATCCCAGAGCCCCAGCTCGCGCATGCCGGGCGTGTCGATCACGAGCGCGCCCGACGAGAGGCGCACGAGCTCGCGCTCGGTCGTGGTATGCCGCCCTTTCGAATCCCATTCGCGGATTTCCAGCGTGGGCATCAGCTCCTCGCCCGCGAGGGCGTTGACGAGCGAGGACTTCCCCACGCCGGACGACCCGATGAACGCAAGCGTGCGGCGCGGCTGCACGTACGGCGCGAGCTGGTCGAGTCCCGCGCCCGTGAACGACGAAATCGCCACCACCTCAACATCGCCCGCATGCGCCCGCGCCTGCGCGAGGTAGTCCGCGAGTTCCTTCTCGTCCACGAGGTCACTCTTCGTGAGTACCGCCACCACGGGCGCGCCCGATACGGCCCCGGCGGCGAGGAACCGTTCGAGGCGGCGCACGGAGAAGTTCTGGTTGAGGCTCATCAGGAAGAAGAGCGTGTCGAAGTTGACGGCGATCGTCTGCGCCTGGCGGCGCTTCGACGACGGATCGAGCCGGTCGAACTGCGACGTGCGCGGCAGCGTGGCGACAATGCGCCCTTCTCCGTGCGGGTTCCACTTGAGCGCCACGAAGTCGCCCGTCGTGGGCGGGATGGCGTCGGGACGGTTATGGTACGCGCCCGCCTTCTTGCGGGCGATGCACTCGCCCTCGTCGCAGACCACGCGGTAGTAGTCGCCGTAGGCGGCCACCACGCGCGCGGGAACCGCGCCCGGAATCGCGACGGGGCCGCCGGTGTATCCGTAGTCCGCGATCACGGCGTCAGACGGCGCACATCGCTGTGGCGATCACGTCCACGCCCGTATCGCAGGCGTTCTCGATCACGAGGTCGCCGATCTTCTTCGGCGGCAGCACGGTCGTGTTCGCGAGGAGGTTCGTGACCTCGGCGATCTTGCCCTTCGGGATCGCGGTGCGCGTCTTGACGGGCAGCGGACGCCGCGTGCCGGCCACGCGGACGAGTCCCGTCACCATGCGGGTGGGGTTCGTCAGCTCGGCAATGGCGTAGGCCTCGCCGCGCGGACACGTATGCCCCGTCACCTTCACGGCGCCGTCCGCGCCGCGCTCCACGGTCATTTCACAGCCCTTCGGGCAATTAATGCAGATCAGTTGCATACTTTGCAGCACTCCTTCCGGCAATTTCAGAATCACGGCTCACCCAGTCGACGAGGTCGTACACGCGCACGACGTTGCCGCCGGCGAAGATGCCGGGCACGCTCGTGGCCATCGCCGCGTCCACCTTCGGTCCGCGCGTCTTGGGGTCCATCTCCACGCCCGCCGCCTTCGTGAGCTCGTTCTCGGGAATGAGTCCGCACGAAAGGAGCAGCGTGTCGCAGTCGAAATGCATCTCGGTGCCGGGAATCGGCTTCAGGTTGTCGTCCACCTGGCTCACCTTCACGCCCGTCACGTGTTCGCGGCCCTCGACGTCCGTGACCGTGTGCGAGAGCAGGAGCGGGATGTCGTAGTCCTGCAGACACTGCACCACGTTTCGCATGAGGCCCGAGCTTTTCTTCATGATCTCGATGCAGGCGAGCACCTTCGCGCCCTGGAACGTGAGGCGGCGCGCCATGATGAGGCCGATGTCGCCGGAGCCGAGGATCACCACGCGCTTGCCCGGCATGATGCCGTCCATGTTCACGAGACGCTGCACGGTGCCGGCGGTGTACACGCCCGCCGGACGCGTACCCGGCGTCATGAGCGCGCCGCGCGGACGCTCCCGGCAGCCCATCGCGAGCACGACGGACTTTGTCTTCACCTGCTGCATGCCGTAGCGGCGGCTCATCGTCGTGATCGTATGGATTGCGCCCGGGGCGATTTCCATCACCATCGTACCGCAACGGATCGGGATCTTGAGGGAACGCGCCTGATCGATGTAGCGTTGCGCGTATTCGGGACCCGTCAGCTCTTCCTTGAAGCGGTGGAGACCGAAGCCGTTGTGGATGCACTGCTGGAGGATGCCGCCCGGCGCATCGTCGCGCTCGAGCACGAGCACCTTCTCCGCGCCTGCCTCGCGCGCGGCGACGGCGGCGGCGAGACCTGCGGGGCCCGCGCCGATCACGGTCACGTCCCACGTGCCTTCGCCCGTCGTCGCGGCGGCCGCGGCCGCCTCACGCAGTTCGGCGGGCGCGGTCTTGCGCGAGACAAGGAACGCCTCGGGACGGAGTCCCAACTCCTCGCCGAGGATCTCGATGAGCTTCGGCGTGCAGAAGCCGCCCTGGCAGCGGCCCATGCCGCTCCGCGTACGGCGCTTGATGCCGTCGAGCGTGCGCGCGCCCACGCGACAGCGGATCGCCGCGCGGATTTCGCCTTCGGAGACGGACTCGCACCGGCAGATCACGCGTCCGAACGCAGGATCCTTCTGGATGAGCGCGGCCAAGTCCTCCTTCGACATCTCGCGCGTCACGGGCCAGTCGCTCACGTCGAGCGAGATGTCCGTCGCGGCCTTGCGCGTGGCGTCCAGCTTCTCGGCCACGCGCTCCGCGAGCCATGCGCCGATGGCGGGCGCGCTCGTGAGGCCCGGCGACTCCACGCCGAGCGCGTTGAAGAACCCAGGCGCGTCCGGCGCCTCACCGAGCACGAAGTCGCTCACCGTCGTCTCGTGCGCGCGGAGTCCGCTGAACTCGGTGATCACCTTGTTGAGCGGCAGGCCGGGATATGTGCGGCGCGCGCCGGCCTTCGCCTTCTCGAGGCCCTCGTACGTGGTCGCCTTGTCCTCCTTGTCGGGGATGTCCTCGGCCGTGGGGCCCACGATCACCGTGCCGTCCACGGTGGGCGAAACGAGAATGCCCTTGCCCATCTTCGACGGCACCTGGAACATCGTCGCGGAGAAGCTGCCCTCCTCGTCGCGGTCGAGCATGAGGTACTCGCCGCGGCGCGCCTGGATGTTGTACTTCGTGGCGCTCACGAGGTTGTTGAGCTCGTCGGAGTGGATGCCCGCGCAGTTGATCAGCGTCTTCGCCGTGAACACGCGTCCGTCCTCGCACGTCACGCGCCATGCGCCGTCCGTCCGTTCGAGCGCGGTCACGCGCGCGTCGAAGATGAACGAGACGCCGTTCGCCGCCGCGTTCTCCGCCGCGCGGAACGTGAGCTGGTACGGACAGCAGATGCCGCCCGTCGGCGCCCACAATGCGGCCACGGCCTCGGGCGACACGTTTGGCTCGCGCCGACGCAGCTCCGCCTGGTCGATGATCTCCACCGGCACGCCATTCTTCGCGGCCTTCTCCACAAGGTCCTCGAGGCCCTTGATCTCCTCGCCGTTGAACGCCAGCACGAGCGAGCCGTTGCGCTTGAACGGCACCTTCAGCTCCTTGCAGGCGTTCTCGAACATCTTGTTGCCCAGCACGTTGAACTTCGCCTTGTTCGTGCCCGGCTTCGCGTCGAAGCCCGCGTGCACGATCGCGCTGTTGGCCTTGGACGCGCCTTCCGCCACGTCCGACCCGGCCTCCAGCACGGCGACCTTCAAGTTCCAGCGACTCAGCTCGCGGGCCGTCATACAGCCCACAACACCGGCACCGATTACGATCACATCATCCATCAGTTTCCCTTCTTTGTTGTTGAACGCCTATTATTTAACCACAATTCGGCGCGCAAGTCCACCAAAAGAAAGCACACAAAAAAACTGTCCGATGGGAACTTGACGGAATCGCATTTTTTCGGTATCATTTCACCAACTTGTTCATTGCCGTAGATAGCGGCATGACATCGGAGAAGAAACTATGGAGACAGCATACGAAAACGAGGTCCTGAGGAGACCTCTCCGCATAGGCATCGCGGGCCTGGGCCGAGCCGGTCTGTTGGACCATCTGCCCGCACTTCGCCAACTGCCGGAGCTCTACACCGTCGCGGCGGTGTGCGACCTGATGAAGGAGCGCCGCGACATCGTTGAGCGCGATTTTCCCAACGTGCGCACCTATCGCCGCATGGAGGACATGTTGGACGACACAGACATCGACGTGATCGACGTCGCCCTTCCCACCCTCGACCACGTCAAGGTCGCGATCGCCGCGCTGAACCGCAACCTATGGACGGTCGTCGAGACGCCGATGGCGACGTCTCACGAAGGTGCGCTGAAGCTCAAGGCGACGTCCCTCAAGACGCGCGGGAAACTGCTCCCCTACGTGCCGGGGCTGTTCGCTTCCGACTTCCGTCTCGCGCAGATGGCATTGGACGACCCGCGCATCGGAACCATCTATGACATACGCGTGCGGCGGCAGGACTTCATCCGCCGAGACGACTGGCAGTGCGTCAAGCGCTGCGGCGGCGGGTGTGCGTGGTACAGCGGCCCCGACGCCCTCATGCAGGCCGTGTCCCTCATGCGCACCCCGCCCGCACAGCTCTGGAGCGAGCTCAAGCGCATCAGCTCGCTTGGCGACGCAGAGGACGTCCTCCACATCGTGCTCAAGTCGCGCATAGAGGTGACGGCAGACGTGGAGGTCTGCGGCGCGCACCTTGCGCCGGTCGAGCCGTCCTTCATGCTGCGCGGCTCGCACGGGTCGTTCTCCGTGCTTCCAGGCGCAAGCGAGGGAACCCTGCGCGCGATCGCTCCGCGCTTCAAGTTCCCGCGCCGGCGCTCGAGCGTGCGCACGCCGCCCCTTGACGACATGCACGAGAACATCCCAATCGAGGAAACCACGCTACGGCTGCCGGAAGGCGCCGTGGCCGGGCCGACCGCCTACTGGCGCGCCGTTTACGCCACCATCCGCACGGCGGCGCCATTCCCCGTGTCGCTCGACGAGGCGGTGGAGGTGATCCGCTACCTCCAGCTCGCGAAGCAGGCTTCACCTTTTGCAAAATAGGTGCTTGATTTCCGCGCGGAGATTAGGTATGCTAATGTCGTTCAATCTTTTGGGCAAAAACCGGACGGTCCAAACTGGAGTCGAATAATGGCAGAGGAAAACAATTTCGTGTCCTTCATCTGCGTCTCCTGCAAGCAGGAGATTGAAGCTGCGAAGGAAATGGTCGGGCAGACAGTCGAATGCCCGTCCTGCGGCGCTCGTCTCGTGGTGATGCCCCCAGAACAGGGCCCCACACAGGCGCAAATGGACGCCATGAAATCCCGTACGATCCGCATCGAGCTCTCGGACCTGTGAGGGAGGGGGCCGTGCCTCCGTCCGTCCTCATTGTCGCATCAACGCGCGTGTACGCGGACTCCCAGGAGATTCTCCGCATCCAGGATACCGCCGCCGCCCTTCTGGAGACAGGGAACTCGGTGGACTTGCTTGTGCCGCGCGTCTCGCCGCTCTTGTCATCCGTCCTTAATCCCGCCGTGCGCGTGTTCACCGTGCCGCGCCTTGTCCCGTTCATGAACAATCCGCCGCGGCGTCCCTCCATCCGCCGCTTTCTCGTGGGCGCGCTCATGTTCTTCCGAGGCGTGGCACTGCTTTCGCGCCGCAGCTACACCGCCCTCCACGGCGTCAACGACGGCGCGCTCGTGGCGCGCGCCGTGTGCGGCTTCGCGTCCGTAGGGCGCATCCCCTTCATCGCCGAAATCCACCGCCCCTTCACGCGTCCCGGATTTCTCAAGGGCCCCCGCAGGGCCTTCGCGCGTCTCTGCGAGCGTCGCGCGCTCCGACGCGCTGCCGCAATCGTGCTGCCGGACGAACAGACGCTCGCGCTCTTCGGGAGGAACATCCCGCTCGCCCGCGTGACGCTCATTCCCGACCCGCATGTCGAGCTTGTGCCGACCGCGTTCACCTTCGCCGAATTCGCCGCCGCGCTCCGGCACGTCTACGAGTATGCGCTGCGGCCAAAGGGCATTGCAACATGAAGAAGAAGAAAAAAGTCCAGAACAGAAAGAAGAAGAAGGAACCCGTCGGCAAGGCCCGCCTGGCCGCGCGGATAGCCTCGGTCACGCTCGTGCTCCTGATCGTCGCCTGCTGCGCCGTCGGCGACTGGTTCGTCCACCACCCGCGCGAGTGGCTCGACGCGCACCGCGCGTTCTACACGGCGCCGCTCTGGTACTTCGGAAACCGCACGGCGATGGTCACGGACGCCCTCGCCTGGACGGGGCATGACGCCGTCTACGAGTTCGACGAAGCCGCCCCCTCAAACCAGGTGTTCTTCGCGGGCGCGCCCGAACGCACGGGCGAGCCGGCTCCGAAGGACATCGTGACGCTCAACCGCGGCCAGTTCGCGATCGGCTGGTCGCCCTCGCTCCGTCACCCCGTGTGGGCCGCCTACCACGTGGTGAAGGACGCCCGCTTCGACGCCCTGAAACGCCCGAACTTCCAGAAGGACCGCAGCGTGTCCTCCTCGCCGTCTCCCGGCGACTACGCACGATCGGGCTATGACCGCGGACACGTCGTGCCGAACCGCGCCATCGTCACGCGCTACGGCCCGGACGAGCAGGAGAAGACCTTTCTCATGACGAACATCGCCCCGCAGCGTCCGGCACTCAACCGCGGACCGTGGCGTGAGATGGAACAGCGCATCACGGACCTCTGGACCGCGCGCTATGGCGAGATCTGGGTGATTGTGGGTGCCGTGTCGCCCGCCGCCGGACGGAAGACGCTGGAAAACACGACGATCGACGTGCCCGATCAGTACTACATGCTCGTTGTCGCCCAGGACGACGAGGGCGTGCGCGCCCTCGCCGTGATGCTGTCGCAGACGGCCGAAGTCGACGACTTCCCCGTGCACGGAATCGTCACCGTCAACGAACTGGAAGCCGCCACCGGCCTTCGCTTCTTCCCCGACATGCCGAAGTTCCTTGCGCGCCCCCTCAAGGCCGACCGCCCCACGCGCCTTTGGCCCGTGCGCCTGCGCGATCTCGTGAAGCTGATTCTGCTCCGCTTCACGTAGTTGGTGGGACTGGCGGGGATCGGACCCGCGACCCCAACATTAAAAGTGTCGTGCTCTACCAACTGAGCTACAGTCCCGCGTGAAGTGGCGAATAGTATACCGAATCCCGCCCGCCTGCGCAAGCACGCATTTGCGGCATTTGCGGCATTAATGGACGCAACTCAGGGCTGAACGCGCACGGGCGCGGCGCATGATCTCGTCCCAGGAGTCCTTCGTGCTCCAGAAGAGCTCGGACTGGCAGAACGTGGCGAAGCTGTACGGCGGGTTGTACTCCGCCACGGCGCTGTACTCCTTCGGCTGGTGCTTCCCCTCGCGGACGTGTCTCACGAAGTCGTACGCAAACTTGCCGTTCTTGATCCAGTACTCGTCAATCTGCACATGACGCGGCAGCGTGAGCGCGCGGTCGCGCTCGATCAGCTGCTCGCTGGCGCAGCCGAGCAGGAACGGCCCCGCGAGCGGACGCCTGAAGTGGCTCCAGTCGATGCGCAGCTGCGCCTTCCAGCAGAAGCCGACGGTCGGCGTGAGCGCGAGGATCTTGTCGCAGTAGCTGATCATCTTCGGCGAGAGGCCGGTGTCGTGGAACGGAAACGCGCCGCAGTCCTCCCAGAGGATTTCCAAGGACGGGTCGGTTCTTGCAATCGCCTCGGTTGCGCCCTGCTTGTGAATTGACGAGGCGTGGAGGCCGAAGATGATGTCCGTATCCGGCGACTCGGCGTGGATCTTCTTCGCCGTCTTGTTCACGAGCTCCGTCACGATGTCGGCGATCAGGCGTCCGCCCATCTCCTGCGCGCTCGTCTCGGTGAAGCTCTGGAAGTAGATGCCGTCGCCGCCCATCGGCTTCCAGATGCGACGCCATTCGTCCACGATGGAATCGGAGAGCGCGTCAAGCTTGCTGATGTCCTTGAAGTCGATGCCCCATCCCCAGTGGAACCCCCAGAACACCTCGATGCCCCAGCTGTGAGCACATTCGACGACCTGCTTCGCGTTCACGATCTGGCGGTCGTTCCAGATGATCGCGCGGTTGAAGCGCGCACGCGCCATCTCGCGGAACGACGTGTTGTAGTCGTTGATCACGTGTCCCCACATCCACGCGCTCCTCACAGGAGTCTCGGGCGCGGTGGCGTATTCGTAGGACGGAATCTTCTCGCTCCTGAAGAACGTGCCGGGGTAGCAGCAGTGGGCGTTCTTCAGCCGCGCCTCGAGGTCTGGAACGACCACGTCGAGGAAGTCGAACGTTCCCCAGAGTACGGCGGAAGGATTGTCGCCGGCGATGACGACGACGTTGCGTCCGCTTTTGCGCATCGTCTTGATGAGATACCCGCCGGCGGGAACCTTCTTCTCTCCCAAGAGCGCCCGCAGCGTCGCGTTCTTCTCCGGCACGCCGATCACGAACGCGTCCCGCTTCGTATCGACGACCTCGCCGCCGTCTTTCTCAAGCGGCAGCACGAACGGCGTCGCGAAGTGCGCCTCGCGCAGGAAGTATGTTCCCGCGCGCTTGGTGAGCACTTCGAGGGCGCGCCCTTCCGGACCTTCCGCCGACGAGTAGATCACCTTCCACGTCCCGCCACGCATCTCCTTCGGTATCGGCACGCCCAGCGTCGGCACGGACGTCGTGTCAAGCGCATACGTTACGGTCGGCGAAACGGCGTCCACCGGCGCGGCCAGCAGTCCTGTCGCGACGGAAATCGCCATCGCCGCCGCAGTTCTCGCGAGTTTGTTCGTCTTGTTCATCTTTCGCTCTTTCTCTTGTATGTAATGTCGAAGTGGCATTGTTCAGATTTCGTTGTCACCTGCGACGAGAGACTTCGTCACGCCGCCGAAGACGAAGACGCCGGGCACCGGCGTCGTCACGCGTCCGCGCGCCTTGCCGTCCTCGAAGGAGAGTTCGACCTCTATCGTCTTCCCGGAGGGATGCGGATAGGACGCCTTGACACTCTTCAGCCCGCCTGGCTGCGGCGCGACGCGCACCTTCTCGAAGAACGGTGCATCGCTCCTGATGCCGGCGACGCCGGTACGCAGGAACCAAAGCGGATGCGCACCCCATGCATGGCAGTCGCTCCGCGCATCGTGGCCGGGGTACTCCGGAGATTCAAGCGTGGTGGTCGCGCCGAGCGCAACGTAGCCCTTCCAGAGGTCCAACCGCTTGAGGAAGAGGTCGGCACGCCCGAATTTGAAGTACGTCTCGAAGAGGTAGTACGAGAAATAGACAGTCGTACGGTGGATGTTCTTCTCCGTGATCAACCGCTCGAACAACGCCATTGCGCGCTCCCCCTCGAAGACGTCCGTGAGAAGCGCAAGACACTGCGCGTGCTCCGCGAAGGATTTCTTCGCGGCGTCCGAAGCGAAGAGCCCGCGTTCTTCGTCGAAGAACTGCTTGACGATCGCGGGTTTCAACTTCGCCGCCTTCTCGCGCCAGTGCGCGGCGAGGTGGGGGTTGCCGAAGGCGTCTTCGATCTTCGCCGCCCCCTGGAGCGCCGCGAGGTAGAAGAGGTTCATCTCGGCGTTTGCCCCGCCGTCGCGCGAACCCGGCGCCCAGCCGCCGTGCCATTCGCCGCTCGGCACCCAGTCCATGAAAGACCAGCCGGGGAGCCTGTGGATGATGCCGTCCGCGCGTTCGTACAGCTCGAAGCCGTGGAGCGTGTCGCGCATGCCGGGCAGGCGCGCGCGGAGCCATTCGTGGTTGGCGTGGTTCATGATGTAGTCGGCGTACATGCCGAGGTAGCAGAGCGTGTAGGCCGCACCCTCCTGCGTGCCGACGGTCGGGAAGTTGAACGGCACGTTGCCGTCGTCGCGGCGGTTGATGTCGTAGATCTCGATCGCGCGGCGGATGATCGCGTCGTCGGACGTCATCGCGGAGATGACGTTCAGCTGCACGCGCGTGTCGCCGGGATACATCTGCTGCTCGTAGAACGGACAGTCGAACAGCATCTCGTGGCAGCACATCTGCATGGCGCGCGCGCAGATCGCCTGCACGCCCGCGAGCGCGGGATCCTCCGGCGACTCGAAGCGCGTCTCGCACTCAAGCGGATAGCGCGACTCGATGAGCGCGAGGTCCTGGATCTCCACGGGCTCGGCGCCGGCCTCGATGACGATCTCGCACCAGCGTCCGCAGCGGAACCACGGCGGCTGGAACACGGCGCGTTCGCGTCCGTCGAACACGAACCGGTCGCCGAATCCGCTGAACGTCTTTCCTTCCCACTCGCCGCGGTTTCCTTTGAAGTTGCCCTTGATTTTCGGATTTTTGGACGGGCCGCGCAGCGCCTCCGCCCACTGCCAGGTCATCTTGCCGCCCTTGCCGCCCTTCACGACGGCCTCGGGGTAGGCGCAGATGTAGCGGTCAAGGTCCCAGAGGATGCGGTGCCTCTCGCCGGGCTTCACGACGAGGGGGAACTTCATCTCGCCGCCGTCCACGAACTTGCCGGGGCGGACGCGGTACTCGGTCTGCTCCGGGAGCTGCGACGGAAAGAGCATCCAGCCCTGCTGGCGGATGCCGTACCTGCTGCCGCCGCCAAGCGCCTTCCTCACGACGGCCGGCTTCAGCCACTTGCCCGGCGTGCAGTCGTAGATGCCGGAGCCGTGGATCTCGAAGCCGTCGCCCGCACCCCACGCGCCGCCGGACTTGCCGATGTTCTTGACGCCCGTGATGGGCCCGCATTTCCACGCGCCTTTGCCCGTGGTGAGGACGGCGTCGTACGTGCCCTCCGCCTTGAGGCAGAAGGCAAGCTTGTACGAAAGCTGCGCGAGCGGCGACGCCCGGAACGGCATCCGCCACACCGTCGCCTCCATCACGTGCTTTCCGGGTTCCAGCTTGGCGCGGTAGCTCTGGTACATCCAGTTCTCGACCGTGCCGCGGTGCGGGCCGCGCGAGACGAACGCGCCATCGAGCGTGAGGTAGTAGCGCTCGTCGCCCGTCACGTCAAATTCAAGCGGCGTGCCGTCGCTCGTGAACTCGCACCGGAAGCGCACGATGCGCGGCAGCGGCGGATACGCCACCTCGTCCTTGATGTCGGGATGCGAGAGCCACGCCGCCTGGTCGATCGGCTGCACGGGAAGAATCGAGGTGTTGCCGCGCGTGAAGCGCGGCGGCTTGACCACGCGCTCCACCGTCATCGCACCGCACGTTGCGGCGAAGATCGCACCCGCCGCGCACACAGCATTTTTCATCAACTTGACTTTCATGTCTTTCTCCTTCAGAAACTAGCGAAAGATGAGGGTCGTGGCATCGGACGGCCCCTGCGTGACGAGCGCGTAGTTGCGCGCGACGACGTTGCCCGACGAATCGTAGGCAATGAACGATACGCAGTTCGGCTCGCCCTGCGCCGCCGTGAAGGCTGCGGACGGTATCGCCGCACTGAACACGCGGCTGCCGTCAAGCGACTGCTTCTGAACCACGCGCACGCCGTTCACGAAACACGAGACCGTCTTCGCAGTCGATCCGCCAACGGTAAAGCGCGTACGGAGCCGCCGTCCCTTTGGCAGCGTACCACTCAGATTCTCAAATGCCACAGGCAGCGTCGTCGCGTCGGCTGTGTACGGGTGATTGGATGTATTTTGCTTCACGCTCGCCATAAGCGTGGGCACATCCGCGAACTGTTCGTCAAGCCACGTGAGGCGCTGTGTGAGATAGCTCTTGAGGCGGGCGACGTCCTTCCCGAACGCGCTGGAGTTGTAGACGTTCCAGCCGTTGTTCTTGTCGTCCCACTTCGCGGAGTTGGCGAGGCACGCCTCGTAGATGAAGTTGGTGTACTGGTCGATGAGGCCGCCGTCCGCCATGCAGGCGGCGAAGCGGTCGCGCACCTGCCAGTAGCGCGTGTGGAGGCGCGTGCAGAACTCGGGACTGTCCGCCCAGTCCTTGAAGAAGGAGTACGCCGTCTTGCCGTCCGCCTCCTGGCACTTCCAGCCCGTCCCGTTGCTGGAGACGCGCAGGCTCCCCACGCCCCAGTCGAAGTCCCACACCGGGCCGAACACGAGCTTCTGGCCCTGCTCCTTGTAGGCGTAACGGCTTTTCTTCACCGCGTCGTTGTTGCCGAACATCTCCATCACGAGCCAGTAGTTCACCATCGACTCGTAGTCGCAGTAGTCGCCGATCCACTTGTCCTCGCCCGCGTTGTAGCCGTCCCACGACGTGCAGGCGTCCCAGTACGTCTTGAGGTAGTCCTGGCAGTAGTTGAACATGTCGGTGTTGGTGTAGAGGTACTCCGGCGACTTCATCATCGTCCTGACGCCAAGCACGCCGGACGACGTGGTGAACTTCGACACCTCGTCGTACTCCTCCGAGAACTCGAAGAGGTAGCCGCCCGAAATGTCGTTCGTGAACTTCTTGAGAAGCTTGGACGGCTGGCCGGTGAGCGTGACGTTGTTCGTCTTGTCGAGATACGAGAAGGTGTCCGCCGTCACCCACGCGAAGTTCTGCTCCAGCTGCGTGGCGAGTTCGTCCTCCTGGTCGCCCGTGAGAATGTGTCCTTTCGTCTTTTGATCCTTTACAAACGCCTCCGCGATGTCGCCGGCGTCCCCTTCCCAGTCGTGTACGTTCACGCGCTCCTTCGCCACGCGGATCTGCTCGCCGAACTGGTACGTGCCCTGCCAGGCTCCGTTGAGGACACACTCGACCCACGTCGATTTCATGCCGAGCGAACCGATGTCGTTCGCGAAGTCACCGGCGAGCTTGTTGCGCATCATGGACTGGTCGTTGTAGTTTGCGAGCAACACCCAGTGCTTCGACTTCGGGATGCCGAACATCTCGGTCTTCTTGTCGAGCTTGAGCTTCCACGGCTTCTTCGGGTAGCTCTTCGTGGAGTTGCCACGCACGTTGATCGTCATCTTGCCGTCGTAGAACGACTTCCACTCGTCGTTGCCCTGAACCAGGACCCACCCGTCGTGCTTCTCCTTGTTCTTGCTCGGCGTCTGTCCGTCGTCCGTCGTCATGTATAAGACGGGAAGCTTCGAGAAGAAGAACTCCTGCTCCAGCAATGTCGCGCCATCCGCGTCGCGCGCGATGAACTTGAACCAGTGCTCGTAGTCAGCCGTCGTGGGCGTGAAGGACGCCGCGCTGCCGACCGCCGCCGTCTCGTACGCCTTCGCGGTGGAACCGCGCCGCCACGTGAACGTGTAGTCCGGCGTCAAGCCGAGGAACGTGCCGATTTCCGCCGCGAGCGGACGTCCCGCGCGCGGACGCGTCGTGTCGAGCGCGATGGGCGTCACGAGGTCGCCGCCCATGAGCGACACCGCGCCGTTCTCGCCGAATCCGATGGTGAGGTTGTTGACCGTGCCGCGCTCGGTTCCGTTCGCTAGCGCCGCCGCGCCGTCGACGATCGCGATGTCGCCCACCGCGCCCGGGACAGTCCCCGCCGCCACGCCGTTGGTCGTCCAGTTCGCGGGATCGTTCCAGTCGCCTTCCGCGCCGCCCGCCCAGTGGAACACGCGCATCGCCTCGCCGTCGTCCTCCTTGCCGCCGAAGTTGGAGAAGCGTCCGGTGCCCGTGAAAGAGATCGACTCAATGCCGCCCTGCGCCTGCGGCGCGGACGTGCGGAACCACGATGCGCCGGAATCGTCGGCAAGGCGCACATACACACCGCTGCCGTTCTTGACAAGATAGCTCACGAGGCGGATGCCGTCAACGGTGCGCAGCTCGATGCGCCCGTCGACCCACGCGCCGTCCACTGGGGCTACGCCCTCGCCGGTCATCTTCACCCACCCGTTCGAGGTGAAACCGTAGTACACCGCCGCGCCGTCCTCCTCCTTCGCAGGGGCGAGGCCCGCCGCGCCGTCGAAGTCCGGGGACGAGAACGGCCCAAGCGATTCGGCGCACAAACCGAAGTCGATGCGCTCGATATCGCGTCCGGCAGGCGCACTCGGCTCAAATGCCAGTTCCTCTCCGATCTCGGCGGTGATGGCGATGCCGTTGCGCACGCCGTCGTACACATTCGTCGCGATGTTGGGAATTGGCGAATGCCACGCGCCGCCGGTCGCGCCTGTGTCGGAAAGCTGCTGCCCCTGCGTGTACTCATTAAAGGTAACGTTGAACCAGTCGGTTTCATTCGCCCGTGAAAGAGCTGCGAGCCCGACGGACACCCCCAGGACTGCAAGGCGCATTGCGCCCGTGGCTTTGGCATTCGTATTCATGTCCATAATTATACCACAAAACACGACAACGAAAACGAAAATTCCGCAAGGCAGGTCAGAAAAATGGTATAATGTCCGTAAAGAGGCAAAAGGCAAAGGAAGGACAAAAATGGAAGTGAGAATCGACGAGTCGTGGCGGAGGCTCCTGCAGCCGGAGTTCGACAGCCCGTACTTCGCGGAACTGGCGAGCTTCGTCAAGTCGGAGTATTCACGCGGCAGGGTCTATCCCCCGGGGAAGCTGATCTTCGCGGCGTTCGACCGCACGCCAGTCGACAAAGTGAAGGTCGTCATACTCGGACAGGACCCTTACCACGAACCGGGCCAGGCTCAGGGGCTCGCCTTCTACGTCCCGCCGGACGTCCGCACGCCGCCCTCGCTCCTCAACATCGCGAAGGAGCTTGCCGACGAATACCCGGAGCGCGCCGCCGGCTCCAGGCCGCAGACGCCCGACCTCCTTTCATGGGCGGACCAGGGGGTCCTTCTCCTCAACGCCACCCTCACCGTCGCGGCGGGACGCGCCGGAAGCCACCAGGGACGCGGCTGGGAGACATTCACGGACGCCGTCGTCCGCCGCCTCGCGGAGGCGCGCGAGAACCTCGTGTTCCTCCTCTGGGGGTCGTACGCACAGCGCAAGGGCGCGGTCATCGATCGCTCGCGCCATCTAGTGCTTACGTCTGCGCACCCGTCTCCGCTCTCCGCGACGCGCGGGTTCTTCGGATGCAACCACTTCCGCTCGGCAAACGACTACCTCGCCAGCCACGGCATGCCGCCCATAAGGTGGTAGGATGGGCAGTGTAAAGTGTAAAATGTAAAATGTAAAGTGTAGAGTGTAAAGTGTAGAGTGTAGAGTGTAAACGACGACGCCCCGTCGCCGAAACCGCACGAACGCCTTAAAGAAGGTCGGACCTAGATTCTACAAGTCCGCCGAGAGTATTCAATCGAGCGGCGCCCCATCACCCAAAACCGATCGGCATACGAGATGCCTCCTTCGCCTTGGACTCGACCTCCAGCGCCGCGATGCGTCGCGCGTTGTCAACGCCCCTATTCTTTCTGAGGAAGTAGAGTCTTTCGCGTACAGTGCGGAAGTCCCCGGGCGTAAGGTTCGGGATCGCGAGAAGACGCCGCCGTTCCTCTGCGGTCAGGTTGGACTTGAAATAACGGCTGAAGAACTTGAGCTTCCCGTCATCGTCAAGCGCGGACATCTGGACCTTGAACGTGAAACGGCGCATGATCGCCGAATCGAGCTGTTCGACGAGGTTTGTTGCGCATACGAGCACCCCCGTGAACCGCTCCATCTGCTGCAGGAGTTCGTTCGTCTGGACGCGCTCCCATGCGTAATGGGCATTTTTGCGGTTGAAGAGCAGGCTGTCCACTTCGTCGAGGAAAAGGATTGCGTGCTTCTCCGAGGCTTCTCTAAAGACATCCGCAATTCTCTGCTCTGTTTCGCCGACAAGAGAACGCAGCACGTCGCTCGCAGTAACGGCGATGACCTCCGTTCCCGTGCGTTCGCCAAGATACTTCACGAACTCCGTCTTGCCGCATCCGCTTGGTCCGCTAATGAGGATGCTCAGCCGCGGCACCACCTCGGAGGATCGGTGAGTCTTGTGGAATCTTGCAACTGCAGCGACTATCCGGTCGAGAGGCACTTCGCTTCGGACACCCAGACCGTCAAGCGAATATTCAGACGCGAGAGCCTTCGGGGCCATTGGGACCTTCAGCTCGCGTTTTGCCTCCTCCGCGTTCTTGGTGTTCGTGTCCGGCTCTTTCGCGGATACATCTGCCTCGTTGTCGTCTTGCAACTCCGTCAGGGATCCGCCGGAGATGATCTCAAGAATGCGGTCTCCGCACACGCCCACCTGGGCAACCATCGTCTCGAAGAATTCTTTCATCGCACTGTCCACATCGCTCTTGATGACCGATGCATGACAGTCATTCCGAACAGAGACTGTATTTTCCTTGGGATCCAAAACAAGCATTCCGCAATCCAGTTCCTCGGAGTTCATGTGGTTGATGAACTTTAAGACCTCGGGGATCCGCGACTTGGGCACCCGTATCGGGATTTCGCAGACCGCAGTGGCCCCTTTTTTCCCCACGGCAACCATAATCTTGACACTGGACAAGACGCTCTCGACTGTTTCGAACATGTCGACGAACGCATGCGCGCCGTTTATGTCATGCTCATGGGGCTCTACCCCATTGCGCTTAAAGTACTCTCTGATGAGCGCAACGCACTCTTCGTCTGCTTTCTCTCGCACTTTCTGCGCCGATTTCTTTTTTGCTTTCTTCTTAGCCATACTATGTCCTCACTTCAAGTTTCCGTAACATCTGACAAGTTCAACGCGAACTCCGACTCAGCCCTCAGCACACAGAGCTGATGGGCGCGTGGTACCCTTCTTGGCCGCCGGCGCGACATCAAGCGCGGCCAAAGGGCTGGCATCCATGATAATCTCCAGCACTTTTGTCGAACACGCCATCATAGTTCTCACGGCCAGCAGGAAATGGCCACTCAGAATGTCATCCGGATCAGACTTCAGCGCCGAAGGCAGCAGGTCGCGCTGATATCGGAAGCCGCCGTTTTCATTGTCGAGCAAGAGCGTTCCGATTCCGTGGCCTTCAGCGTTGACCTCGTTCGCGTACAAAGCGACAGCGGTGCGCTTCGACTCCGGCACTCGCAACGGTATCGTGCAGGACATCACGATGAGATCGTCGGACACCGACATCGCCCAGGTGACAATGGAAACCACCCCCTCGTCATTGGAAAAATTCCCAAAGAGGAATATTTTGCCCTTCACCTCCCTCTCGCAGAAATGAATTCCCGCCCTCTGGAAATATCCCCTCACTACAGCCGCAATATCATCGCGTTCCGCCAGCCGAGCTCCCCTCTTCGCGAGAACCTCGACCAGCGCCGTTCTCGCCACCGTCTTCTTTGTCATTCTTGCCATTGGCAACTCCTTGTTTTGCGTGCCCGCGCAGATTTTCAGGAAACGAACAGCGCTCCCTTCACTCCGGCGTGACGGCACAGTTTTACCGTCTTTGATACGCCAGCAGTGACGAGAGCGCTCGCAGAGCCCCGGGCCTCGCGGACCCGATACATCGTCAATGACATCCGAGGCATCACCCCCGAACACCGCGTATTATATCATATTTTTCGTCCTGGCGCAACAGGGTCATCTTTCATTTCAAGTTTCCAGCCAAGCGGACGAATCCGCGCAACGGCCCGTGCACCACCCGCCCGCGCCCGAAGGTCAAAATGCGCACAACCACGTCAAGAACCCGTATCCACGCGTCCATCAACCCCGGCCGCCGCGGCACGACACCATTCGCCCCGCCCATCGCCCCCCGCATTTCTTCGGTTTGAATTTGCATAGACCTCCTACCTATAGCTTTTCCCACTTCGCCCAACGCGGACACGTGGTCACAGGCGTGCGCTGCTGGCCGTTCAGCGCTATGCACGGCGCAGGTCCAGCCTCAACCTTCACATAGTACGGCTGGTAGCCCCGCAACTCCACACCCCGCGCCCCCTACCACCACCGGCACGTCGCACACTTCTCGTCA